>PPCM01000327.1_pt1 | contig 54012 bp, 53 predicted proteins | sample 1555541 | NCBI WGS metagenome assembly PPCM01 (sample SAMN05284479, study PRJNA326546) | Marine sediment metagenome, whole genome shotgun sequencing project. | isolation source: marine sediment | place: Germany: Wadden Sea | collected 2012-09-05
CGCGTATTCGTGCAGGGAGACAGGACTAATGGGTAACAAAAAACCGCTCACCCCGCCTTCAAAGTTACAGAAATACGGGCTGTTCTACCTCGGTATTTTTCTTGTAGGCACTGTTTCGCTGGCGGCAGTTTTCGCCCCACTACTGACACCTTACGACCCCAACGCCTTAAACGTGGATCACCTGCTGCAGGGCCCGAGTTCTGCACACCTTTTCGGAACCGACGCATTGGGCCGCGACGTATTCGCACGTATGCTTTATGGTGGACGGGTATCCCTATGGGTCGGATTTGTGGCTGTGGGAATTTCCACTACCATAGGACTGGCCCTTGGGCTTGCCGCCGGATATTTCGGTGGACTGGTGGATGAAATCATCATGCGCGGCGTAGACGTAATGCTCTGCTTTCCCTCGTTCTTTCTAATCCTTGCGGTGATCGCATTTCTTGAACCGGGGCTGACTAACATCATGATTGTCATCGGCTTCACCTCATGGATGGGGGTGGCAAGGCTGGTCCGTGCGGAAACGCTCTCCCTGCGCAAGCGTGACTTTGTTCAGGCATCCCGGCTGGCCGGGGCAGGCCCGGTCCGCATCATGCTGACTCACATACTGCCCAACGCAATCACCCCGGTGCTGGTTTCAGCAACCTTGGGCGTGGCCGGAGCCATCCTTGTGGAATCATCACTCAGCTTCCTCGGCCTCGGCGTTCAGCCCCCGGACCCGTCATGGGGCAACCTGCTCATGGATGGCAAAGAGGTTTTGGAAATCGCCCCATGGCTTTCAATCTTTCCCGGAATGGCTATTCTGTTAACCGTGCTAGGCTACAACCTGCTCGGTGAAGCACTGCGTGACATCCTCGACCCCAGACTCAAACAGTAAGCGGTAAAATAAAAATGCTGGAACTGCTCAGAATTCGCGACCTTGCTCTCATTGAAGATGCTGAAATTGAATTTTCCTCAGGCATGAACGTGCTCACCGGTGAAACCGGAGCCGGTAAGTCTTTCATCCTGCGGGCCATTGATTTCCTGACCGGACAGAAAATGCGTCCGGACATGGTTCGCCCCGGCAAAGAACAGGCTTTTGTGGAAGCCTTATTCATTCATCCTGACGGTTCGGAATCCATAGTGCGGCGTGTGCTTTCTGCTGCTACCGGGCGCAGCCGTGTCTATGTGAATGACAAGCTCAGTTCCCAGAGTACAATCCGCGATATGGGCGCATCCATGATCCTGCACACCAGCCAGCACGCCCAGCAGAAGCTGCTCCAGCCCGCCTACCAATGCCGCATGCTGGATACTTTTCTTGATGATCTCACGCTTCCTGAAAAGAAAGATAAAATTCTGACTGCCCTGCGGACCCTGCTGGCAAAGAAAGAGGAGCTGAGAGAGCGTTCGGCATCTCTTCTTGAGAAAAAAGATTTCCTTGAATTCCAGCGCACCGAGATTGATAAAGTCGCACCTTATCCCGGTGAAGAAGAAGAATTATTGGAAAAGAAAAATGCTTTGCAGGCTCAGGAAAATGCAGGAAAATGCATTCAGAATGCCATGGATATCATGCGTGGACCGCTGGATGTCTGCGGCGGTGTTTCCGCACTGGCTTCAGAAATGGAACGTATCTGCGAACTTTTCCCGGAATACGGACAGGACCGGGAGACAGTCATTGAGTTCAGGCATTTTCTTGATGAACTGGCCGGTAAACTGCGCGCCCAGCCGCTTGATTTTGATTCCGAGGACTCCATAGATGATATTGAATCCCGCCTCTATGACCTTTCCAAGCTAAAACGCAAACTCGGCCGTACTCTGGACCAGATTGTAGATCTGCAAAATGAAATTAAGGAAAACCTAGACTTCCTCGACTCCTGTGCCCTTGAACTTGCCCAGATTGAAAAAAAAGAAAAAGAATTGGTAGAACAGCTGACAAAAGCACTTGGCAAGCTGACCACGGCCCGCGAAAAAGCTGCAAAAAAACTTACTAATCGCGTTGTCGCTGAGCTTAAAGGTTTGGGTTTCTCTGAGCATGTGCAGGTTCAATTTGATTTTCAGCCGCACGAACTTTATCCGGGCCTCTCCGAGATGCGCGGGCGTTTGATGTGGATTCCCAACCCCGGACAATCCGCACAGCCTCTTGATAAGATAGCATCCGGCGGTGAACTTTCCCGCTTCCTGCTGGCTATCACCGGGCTGCAGGGCGAATCCGAGAAACCGACCCTGATTTTTGACGAAGTAGACTCCGGCATCGGCGGTCATACCCTGAACCGTGTTGGCGAAAAAATGCAGGATCTCGCCGACCGCCAGCAGCTTATTGTCATCACCCACTGGCCTCAGCTTGCCAAACTTGCCGAACGTCATTTCCTGATCCACAAGGGAGTGGTCAACAAAGAAACTTTTACTACCTGCCGTCAGTTGAACGACATAGAAGTTGAGGCTGAATTGGCCCGGATGGCCGGGAAGGAATAAATTCCAGCATCATCTTGATCTCATTGCACTTAACTGAGGTAATGGAAATCGAACCCACCTTCTTCATTTTCAGCCAGTATAGCATTTAACCAGTTTTTCTCCAGTTCGCTAAGAAAACCTTGTTGCTTCAATACAAAAAAAGGCTCAAAGAAAATCGCAAGCCGGCCCGGTGCTTGATAATAATTTGCGGTTTTTTGATAACCCAATGTTTCCATATCGGAGTAGATAGCGGCCTTCAAATTTTCATCAGCAGCAAGAAGATCATCCAGCGCTGCAAAAACTTCTCCCATCAGTTGGCCAGCAGGGGCACTGCCTAATATTTCACCATAATATTTCGCCATATTCAAAACCAGAACAGCAGTCTTCAGCATATCATAATATATTCCCGCCAATTCACCTGAGCTTAAACAATAATCAATAAGCGGTGACGAATTATCCCGTATTTTGCGGGCAGCTTTTTCCAGGCCTGATGTCTGTATAATATATGTGTAAACAGGCGCTCCGTAGCCGGCCTCTCTCTTTACATAGGTAAGATAATCAATTTTCCTTTTTTCATAGACCGGATATGCATTGGCAGAAATCAAACCGAACCCTGATTTTTGCATTTTACGGCACAGATAAATATCTTCGTGCGTAGTCTGGCTGTAATCATCCAACCCACCTACGCGCTCCCATGCTTCCCGTCTTATCAACCATATGCCTCCCTGCAAAAATGCGACCTGACTGTCCTGCCTATTGCGCTGGTGAGATCTATGCAGTGCCCTTGAAAGCAGTGTTCCTGTTTGGCCTGGTATAATTTGTGAGCCAACAATCCCAACATGTGGATCAGATAAATATTTTAAACTGTGGAGTAACCATTTCGGAGAAGGCCTTATATCTGCATCCAAAGAAAAAAAGACATTTCCCTCAAGTGATGATAGCCCAAAACGCTTAGCCTGCCCTGGACCAACATTGGTGCTGTTCCTTATCACTTTCACATCAACATCGTCAGTCATAAACGGTGTGCATGAACAATCATCCACGACGACAATCTCATGAAAATCAACTCCGCATTTGCGGCAGTGTTTTATGATTTCAAGAGTTTTGCCTTTGTCGTTATAAGTATATGTAATCAGACTAACCTTCATAAACATCCATTATTTTGAAAAACACTATAAACTATTTCATCAACACGGACCTTAAAGATCAGGTCTCATTATCTTTAAATATTTTTTATCTATAATACAAATATATTGCATAATAGAAATACAAACATATCCAAACCAACGCATAAGTCAAAAAAACTATTGACGTGCGACCAGACCGGGAATATCTTGCATTTAGTTCTTTGAATCGAAAAATGATTGATACCAGCACATCTTGCACAGGGCTTGGAAAGTTCTCGTTGTAAGGCAGAAGGGAAAAATCTGAAATTAATCGTATATAGAGATACGTGGGTTTCATTTTTTTCGCAGCAACTCCGCAGATGCTGCTTTATCAGTCTTCAGACTCATGAAGAGGATGCGAGGGATTTAGGCCCGTTGACCATCCGGCAACCTGCCCTGTTCGGCAAGGTGCCAATGCCTGCCCTACTGGGGTCCATGAGAGGGATTTAATAATTTGAATTTCTTAAAGGCATTTCCGATTGGGGATGCCTTTTTTCGTTTCTGGAAACCCGGAAAAGCTAATGCGTTTGAATCAAACCATCAGCTCAAGCGGGAATTCCGGTGGGAGGATTTATGGATACTTGCGCTCCCACCTAAAACAGATGCCGCTAAAATGCCCGGATATGGAAAATTTTGCTCGGCACAACAAATGCAAAAGCAAAATACCAGGCGTCCCATAGCTTCAGGGCATTCAATGGAAGCAGGACGCAAAAACGGAGATCAACCCAATGACCGACATCGTAAAAAAAGCTACCGGCAATTTCCACTCAGGAACCATCTGTTTCTTCTGCAGAGACAATGAGAACGAACCCTTCCCCGCAGACTACAGCGACCCGCTGGCACTGCTGGGAGATATCAGCGAACTTCATCTAGGCAAAAACCAAAAAGAAGAAATGCGTAAAATCCTGAGCCGCGATATTGAAAAAGACGGAGCTGAATCTGTTTGGCAAAACCGTACCTTCCGTAAGAACATTATCCTTTCTTTCGGCAAGCTGGTCTAATTTAAATACCAAAGTCAGATCAAAATCCAAAAGCCCTCCCGATTTCATTCGAGAGGGCTTTTTCTATATCCTTGCAATTAACTCCGCTAACGCTTAAAAAAAGTTCAACATCACAATCCGGGAGAAATTAAATGCTCTTTAAGAAATTTCTAAAATTCACAATACTGCCCGCAGCTCTGCTGGCAATGACAATTACATCCGCAGCGGCTGAAGAAAAAATCTTCACTGTTATTAACCACACCGATTCCGTCATCCGGGTCTGGGGCAAATCAAACGACTTCAAGTTCGGCCGTATCAAGCCCAAAACCATTGCCGATTGCACCTGCAACGCCTTGTATAACAAAGATTGTTTCGACAAAAAAGGCGGTAAAGCAAAAATCAAACTCGCTCTTGAAGCCAACGGCGGCAAAGAGCTTTATTCCGGCGCCAGCTGCACCAAGCTTTATGTTAATCCCGGCACTTTCATCGATGTTACACTGGATACCAATGGCCGAAACATCAAATGCGAAATTATCGACAAATACGAAATCAAGCAGCCCATGCCTTCCTTCGAAGAAGCTGACACCAACAATGACGGCAAAATTGATGAGCAGGAAGCTGAAGCAATCCAGCTCAAGAGCAATTTCAGAGATTTTGACACCGATCTTAACAACGAACTCAACCCTAAAGAATTTGACGGTGCTCTGAACAAGCTCAACATATTTAGGGGCGTACCCTTTTAGGGATACGGAGCAATTCATATGACTAAAAGCAATCCCATACTTGATGCGCTGCGTGAACGCCGCTCAATCAGAAAGTTCACGGATGATCCTGTGGAGCGTGAAGACCTTAAGGCCATTCTTGATGCCGGACGCTGGGCGCCCAGTGGACTCAATAACCAGCCTTATCGTTTTCTGGTTATCTATGATGACGATGCGCGGGTTGAAGCACTTGCTGAATGCACCAAATACGGTCACATCGCAAAAGCAGCAAAGGTGCTGATCTGCATTTTTCTGGATAAACAATCCATGTACAGTGAGATGAAAGACCATCAGGGCGCCGGGGCCTGCACACAAAATATGATGCTGGCTGCCCACTCGCTGGGTCTGGGAACTGTATGGCTTGGTGAAATCATCAACCAGCAGGATCAGGTACTGGAAAAACTAAAACTCCCTGCGGATCGCTACGAACTGCAGGTCGTCCTTGCCCTCGGCCACCCGGACCAGAAGGGCAACTCAAAACGTAACGAACTCTCTGAGTATATGCTGGAGGATTTTTAATGGAAATCAAGATTTTTCCCCTCGGCCCCCTTGAGACCAACTGTTTTATCATTGTTAACGATAACAAAGCCATCGCTATCGATCCGGGCGGAGATCCCAGCCCGATTCTTTCTTATCTGAAGAAGACCGGCGTAGAGCTGGAGCGCATCCTCAACACACACCTGCACTTTGACCACATCCTCGGCAACCGTGCACTGTCTGATGCTACCGGAAAACAGATTTACGCTTCCAATGACGACATGGTGCTCATGGACACTCAGGTCGGACGCGGCGGTCTGATGGGCTATCCCGAAGTGCCTGAATTTGAAAGCGAGCACATTGGAGAAGGCGAAACAGAACTGATCGGCCTCGAATGTAAGATCTACTCCACCCCCGGTCACACTCCGGGCAGCCTTACTTTCCATTTCCCGGCCCTTAAAGCCGCCTTTGTCGGCGATTTAATTTTCCGCCGCTCCATCGGCAGGACAGATTTCCCCTACGGAAATACCGAAGACCTGCTTAGCGCGGTCCGGGAAAAAATATTCACGCTTCCGGCGGAAACAGAACTCTTTGCCGGACACGGACCTTCCACTTCTGTTGGGGATGAAATGAACCATAACCCTTACTTCAGCGGCGTGCATATTTAGCCCGGAGCAGGAAATGAGCAAAGAAAAAATAGTCGATGCGCGTAATAAATGCTGAGGCGTGGGGCTGGAGGTAGGTTGGTATCTCCGTTTTGCGCGAACAGAACTAATCACCGCCCTTGTAGATAAAGGGACGGAGGATCAGTTGCGTCATCAACTAGAGATTTTGCCTGAATGGGACCTTGAACTGTTTGAAGAGGAAGACCACGTCCGCGCGGTCTTCCACAGCAAAATACCCAGAAGCAAAAGCAAGGATTAAAATGGAACAGCTCCCGGTTATATTTAAGTGCAGCCACCACCGTAAAGGCAACAGTGATCTTGCCGCCGATCTGTTCCTGCAAGGCATCCGTTCTGCCGGAGGTGACGCGGAATCCGTTCTCCTCGGCGACATGGATTTCAAACACTGTATCGGCTGCCTTAAATGCCGTACTGCCGAGGAGCACCGCTGTATCTTTGCTGAACAGGACAATGCACAGGAGCTTTACCGGAAAATAATCGACGCACCTTTTACTTTTTTCTCCGCTCCAATATACTTTTACCACCTGCCCTCAAGGCTCAAGGCCTTCATTGACCGCGGGCAATGGGCTTTCGAAGCGGCAACAGGCAGGTCGGATTTAATGTCCGCCCTCGCCGAGCGTCCGGCATACGCCTGTCTGGTAGCCGGAAGACCGAAAGGTGAAAAGCTTTTCGAAGGCGCGGAGCTTTCGCTCAAGTTTTTTCTCAGATTTTTTAAATCGCAGCTGCAACCGGCCTTTACTTTCCGGGGCATAGACGGACCTCATGATTTGGAGCATAATCAAGAAGGTTGTGCGACTATTATCAAGGCTGGTGAACTTGCATGGAAAAGGACACTTAAAGATGGATACTGATAAAATTTCTAAACTGAAAGTGCTGGTAGCGGATGACTCCGCGCCCATGCGGCTGGTTATGAAGACCTACCTCGGCAAGCTGAGAATTGCAGCACAATTTGCTGTTGACGGTCGAGAAGCTTTACAGAGATTCAATGATGAGAAATTCGATCTGGTCTTCATGGACGTGCATATGCCCGAAATGGACGGTACGGAAGTTGTGGCGAAAATACGAGAAAACGGAAGCACTGTCCCGGTGATTGCCATGACCACCGGAGACAATCCGGCCCGGCTTAAAGAATGCATTGCCTGCGGCTACAACAACTTTCTGCTTAAACCGATAGAAAAAGACAAGCTGTTCCAACTGGTCGAAGAATACTGCTAGTCCGCTACGCTATGCTTTCCCGGTTCCTCAAATACTTCTCGCCAGTTGCTGCCCTCAAAAGCCTTGGAACAGGTTTCAGGGAACACCGCTGCCCGGCCTGCCTGCAAGTCCATACCGGGAAAGGGCTATGCAATAATTGCAAAACTTCCATCACCCTGAAGCCTGAAAATAGCTGTGGTCTCTGTGGCAAAGAATTATACACCCCCGATGCCGACTGCATCACCTGCCAGACCTCACCCCGCAATTTAAGCAGCCTTAATTTTTACGGCATGCACACTGGACTGCTGCGGGAAATGATCATCGGATGGAAATTCAATAACAATTACGGATACAATTCACTTTTCCAACAATTCATCGGCGAATTGTGCACACAGACACCAGTGGATAATACCCCCGACCTGATCATACCTGTCCCCCTGCATTTCTCCCGACTGCGAGAGCGCGGCTTCAATCAATCTTTAATACTTGCCCGGGGTGTATCGTCCGCTACCGGGATAAGCCTCTCGGAGAAGGCCCTGATCAGGGTACGCAAAACCATTCCACAGACCAGACTAAGCGGTTCAGAGAGACGGACGAATCTGCTCAGCGCTTTTATAGCAGACCATTCATATGTTGCTGACAAAAAAATATTACTTATTGACGATGTGTACACCACAGGATCAACCGTCGATGAGTGTGCTCTAAGCCTCATTGAAGCCGGGGCCATACGGGTAGATGTGCTGACCCTTTCCCGGGCCTTGATCTAAGGCCAATAGATAGGTAAAACTTATTCTTTGCCCAAAGATTTCCTAATACATATATTCTTCCAAGGAGACTGGAATTGTCCTTCAATATTTCAGAATGGACCAGAATCATCCATAACGATATTCCCATATACCTGAGGCCGGAATCGCCAGACTGGTTTGTCCCTACCCCTGCCGGAGACACAATCTTAAGTAACCTGTTCGCAGATAAACCAACAAAACTATCTCTAGAAGAGCAGCGGTTTCTCAGACGGTTGCCGGATGCTGACAAGACAGTCTATCCCGGAAGATACGAGCTGCTTAACACGGATACCCTGCGCGAACTCTGGTTTCACATCACGGACAACTGCAACATGTCCTGCACCCACTGCCTGTTCTCCTCCTCTCCCGATGCAAACCGGGAAATGGCTACAGAACGGGTATTGGAACTAACCGCTCAGGCTGAGCAGCTTGGGTGTAAAATGTTCGCCGTTACCGGGGGTGAGCCGCTGGTCCACAAAGGATTGCCTGAAATTTTGAACCGTATGCTGGCGATTGAATCCAGCCACGTTGCCGTTTTGACTAACGGGTTGGCTGTTAAGAAATTTTTCTCCGCCCACAGCTACGATTTCAACCGCTTGCATTTACAGATCAGTATAGACGGCATCGGCGATACGCATGACAAACTGCGCGGCAAAGGCATGTTCGCAGCCCTTGAAAAATCTCTGGGCTGGCTTTCTGCTAGAGGTATTCCGTTCACCCTTTCCATGTGTGTGACCAAAGATAATGTTTCACAGATGAAAGAAGTGGTGGAATTCGCAGCCCGCACCGGAGCCTCAAATGTCCATTTCATGTGGTATTTTGTTCGTGGACGGGGCGAATCCCAACAGTTTGTAAAGCCTGAATCAATTTACCCGCACCTTCTCGAAGCGTGGGAGACAGGCGAACGAACCGGAGTTACCATCGACAACGTCGAAGCTGTCAAAAGCATGATCTTCGCCCCCTGCGGCACAATACATGACGGATCTACCGCCGGGTGGGAATCATTGGCTGTAGGACCCGATGGGAACATCTACCCTTCTGCTGCGACAGTAGGTATCGACCAGTTAGCCACTGGAATTAACGGTGATTTAAAGCAGGCATGGAAGAAAAGCCCTGTACTGGAGAGCTTGCGTAAAAGCAGTGGTAAAAATCTAGCAACCCCTTTCAAGTTAATCCTTGGAGGTGGTGACACAGACCACAGCTACATGCACAAGCAAAGCTTCCTTGGAGATGACCCATACAGCACGATATATGAAAAGCTGGCCCTTGAACTGATCACCCGGAAAGCGAATGAGTCCGAAGCGAATGAAACGCCGCAGCTGCGCCTAAAAATGGGAGACAAGCTGGACCGCTGCTCCGGGCATGGTGCAGTAGCCCTGACCCATACAAACTGTCTGCTGGCAGTAGCCGGTAACAACAGCCTTGCGGTAGTTAAAGATTTCTACACCGAAGCGGCAGACACAGCCAAAGAAGATATCCTCAATCCGGCATGTTATGATCCCGCTCTAATGGCCCACATCCCCGAAAAGTACCGTTTCCGTGGTTACGGGTGCGGTTCACCGGTAATGGATGCCGGTATTGTCGAAGGCGAGCATGTGGTAGATCTTGGCAGCGGACGCGGCATTGAGTGCTTCATCGCTGCAAAGCAGGTTGGCCCCGAAGGCAAAGTCACCGGAATTGATATGCTCGGTCCCATGCTGGACCATGCCCGCGAAGGACAGGCTTCGGTGGCAAAAAATCTCGGCTACGACAACATGGATTTCCGCAAGGGCTATCTTGAGACATTACCACTCGATGAAAACGCTGCCGACCTGCTGCTTTCAAACTGTGTACTCAACCTTTCCACTGATAAGCGACGCACTTTTGCCGAAATGTTCCGCGTACTCAAGCCCGGTGGAAGACTGACTATTTCCGACGTGGTTTGTGAGACCGAACCCGGCCCTGAAATCCGCAACGATGACACCCTGCACGGGGAATGCATTGCCGGAGCCCAGACCCAGAAGAACCTCTGCGGACTACTGGAAGAAGCCGGATTCGAATCCCTGCTCATGGTGAAACGGTTCCCCTACCGCACTGTGAGCGGCCACCAGTTCTTTTCGCTGACCTTCTCTGCCCGCAAACCCTATGAAGACGAGAAAGTCAAAGCCGTCTACAGAGGTCCTTTGGGAACTGCCATCACCGCTAGCGGAAAAATTCTGACTCCCGGAACAGTAGCTGAACTCCCTAAACAGGAGGCTGAACTTCTCGGAGAACAGCTGTTCATTATAAATAAAGACGGTGCGGTTGATAACATTTTCGTCGGCGAGTCATGTTGCTGCCCCACCCCGGACGCTTTTGACAAAACGGAACCGGAAGCAAAGTCGTCCAGACATGCAAACATCTCCTTGAAAAACATGGAAGGTTGCATGGTCTGCGGGGAGGAACTGGAATATCTGACTGAATACCGCGAAATGGCCTGTTCATTCTGCGGTGAAAAAAATGAAGCAAATGCCCATTGCACCAACGGGCACTTTGTCTGTGATAAATGTCACAGTGAAGATGGCATGACAGTGCTGCCGCACCTGCTTAAATCAAGCACTGAGACTGACATGATAACCCTTATGATTAAGGCACGGAACCACCCTTCGATCCCCATGCACGGACCTGAACACCATGCACTTGTTCCGGGGGTAATCGTAACTGCTTACAGAAATTCCGGCGGAGCTATTGACGACAGGGTCATAGATACGGCAATATCGCGCGGCGCGAAAGTTGCCGGAGGCTTCTGCGGGTTCATGGGAATCTGTGGAGCAGCCATCGGCGTAGGCACAGCCATGAGCGCCATTCTGGAAGCAACCCCGTTAACAGCGCTACAGCGCTCCATTGCCCAGAAAGGAACACTCGCCGCTCTTGAACTCATTGCGGATATTGAAGCAGCACGCTGCTGCCAGCGGGACTGCTGGCTGGCACTAAAAGCTGCGTCAAAGGTATCTGAAGACGTTCTGGGCTTGCGCCTTAAGGCAGATGCGCATATACTGTGTGATCAAATGAAAACTAATAAAGAGTGCATGGGAGGCAGTTGCCCGGTTGTCAAAAACAGCAAGGGTAAACAGCAACCTGTAATGCAACTTCTGGGGTCGATAGCAAATTCTGAAAAAAAAGTTTAAAAGCTACTTGACTTTTCCACCTAGATACGAATATCTTCCCCTCTCTTACGTGACGGAGGTAAGTAAAAAATGTATGCAATAATTGAGACTGGCGGCAAGCAGTTCCGCGTTGAAGAAGGTCTGGAACTCAACGTCCAGAAAATGGACGCTGAAGCAGGCACAAAAGTCGATCTGGATAAAATTCTTCTTATTGGTCAGGGCGAAGACGTTAAAATCGGTGCTCCTTATGTTGAAGGTGCGAAGGTTTCCTGCTCTATCTTAGAACACGGTCGTGATAAAAAGATCGTTGTTTTCAAAAAAAGACGCAGGAAAGACTCTCAGACCAAACAGGGTCATCGTCAGGACTATACCAGAATTAAAGTAGAAGCCATCCAGGCTTAAGCTTGACGACAGAACCTACTAAGGAGGCTAATAATGGCTCATAAGAAAGCGGGCGGTAGCTCGAAAAACGGTCGCGATAGTAATGCCCAAAGACGTGGTGTAAAACGTTTTGGTGGTCAGGAAGTACTGGCTGGCAACATTCTTGTTCGCCAGGTTGGTAGCAAAGTCCACGCAGGTAAAAACGTTGGCACCGGTAAAGACTGGACCTTGTTTGCACTGGTTGACGGTGTTGTACAGTACGAAAAGTACGTACGCAAAAACCGCGTAAAAACCAGAGTTAACATCGTTCCTGCAGAAGCCTAGATATCAGGCGAAAGCACTTTTTCAGGCAGGGGTCGCATTAAATTATGCGTCCCCTGCCTTTTCGTGTTATTTTGCTTTCTCCCCTAAGAGGGAACCAACCGGGAGATTTCCCCTGTTTTAGAGGACTTACTCCCTGTCCCAAGCGCCAAGGCTCAAAGAACAGCTTTTCAGCGTAGGGCAAATTCAATATTTCCAATAATTTTTATTAGAGCTTCGCCGCTGTAACGCACACAAGATCTCCCCGCTATCAGGGATTCCAAAGGGGCTTAGTCCCTTTGTCCGCCGGAGGCGAAATCACCTATAAAAGCGCGTAGCGCATCAGTTTACATTATGAAATTTATAGATGAAGCAACAATTACGGTTCGTTCCGGTAAAGGCGGCAATGGCTGTGTAGCCTTCCGTCGTGAGCGTTTTATGCCTAAGGGCGGTCCCAGCGGTGGTGACGGCGGCAAGGGTGGAGACCTCATCCTGCGCGGCAGCTCCAAGCTTTTGACCCTTTACGACTTCAGGCTAAAACGTGTCTACGAAGCCAGGAACGGTGAACAGGGACAGGGACGCGACAAGTACGGTAAGGGTGCAGACGACATGATCGTCGATCTCCCGCTCGGTACACTTGTTTATGAAGTGAACACCGAAGACGGCAGCGAAAAGCTCATCGCCGACCTCACCGAAGAAGGCCGCGAAATGGTCATCTGCAAAGGCGGTGACGGTGGACGTGGAAACATCCACTTCAAATCCTCCACCAACCAGACCCCGCGTCAGGCCGAAGAGGGATTTCCCGGAGAGGAAAAGCGCATCCGCCTGCAACTTAAGATCATTGCGGACGTAGGTCTGCTCGGACTTCCCAACGCAGGCAAGTCCACCTTTATTTCCAAAATTTCCGCTGCAAAACCGAAAATTGCAGCCTACCCCTTCACCACCCTCGTACCCAACCTTGGAGTTGTGGATGATGACATGGGCAGCAAGCTGGTCATCGCCGATATTCCAGGGCTTATTGAGGGCGCCAGCGAAGGTCTTGGACTGGGCCACCGTTTCCTCAAACACGTGGAACGCACCAGATTCCTTGTCCATATCCTCAGCGCAGAAGACTTAAGCCTTGAAGATCCGCTGGACGGCTTCAATATGCTTGATGAAGAACTGCGCATTTTTGACGAAGAAATGGCAGAAAAGACCCAGTTGCGTGTAATCAATAAGATCGACCTTCTTTCCGAAGAAGACCTCGAAGCCATCAAATCAAAGGCCGAGGAAGCCGGTCAGAAAATCTATTTCATCTCCGCCCTGCACAGTGATGGGGTACAAGACCTCCTGAACGACATGTGGGACAGATTCAAAGCCATGAATCAAGAGGAAGCAAATGAGCAGGATGAACAACAGGATTCAGACTCTTAAGGAAGCTAAACGCATTGTTGTAAAAATCGGCAGCGCGGTGCTGACCACGGCTGAGGGTATCAACCTCGGCCTGATCTGCCGCCTTGCCGACCAACTGGCCACCCTGCATGAACGCGGGGTGGATATAGTACTGGTTTCCTCCGGTGCTGTTGCCGCCGGAAGGAACTCCATCCCATCCGGAGCTAAACTGGACGACCTGCCTGCACGCCAGGCTGCTTCCGCTATCGGTCAGTCACGACTCATGCATGAGTATGACGAGACTTTCCGCCGCTTCGGTCTTGTTACCTCACAGGTTCTGCTTACCCGTGACGATCTCAAGCACCGGGACCGCTTTTTAAATGCCCGCAACACTCTTTCAAGACTGCTTGAATGGCGGGTTATCCCTATCATCAATGAAAATGACACAGTGGCTATTCAGGAGCTGGAATTCGGCGACAATGACACCCTCGCCAGTCTGATCCTGAACGTTGTTGAAGCAGACCTGTTCATCAACCTTACTTCCGCTGACGGTGTTTTCGATAAAAACCCGGACAAAAATCCCGATGCCAAGCCGCTGGCCTGCATTGAGAATATTCATGATCTGGACCTCGACGCCATGTGCGACGGCAAGACCGCAGTCGGTTCCGGAGGGATGTTCTCCAAGATGAGAGCAGCCAACCGCGCCGCCCAACTCGGTGTGCCGACCCTGATCCTTGCCGGCAAAGACCGCATGATTATTGAGCGCGTCTTTAACGGTGAAGAGTGCGGTACATGGATCGTGCCGGACGAGAAATCCGTTTCCCGCCGCAAATACTGGCTGGCTTATCATTGCGATCCCGCTGGCGATCTGATTGTTGATGCCGGGGCTGAAAAAGCTCTACTTTCAGGTGGCAAGAGCCTGCTGCCCGCCGGGGTTATTGATGTGGACGGTAAATTCAAGGCCGGAGAACTGGTGCGCGTGGTCAGCAAATCAGGCAAATCCCTCGCTGTTGGACTGACCTGCTACAGCTCCTCTGATATGCTTAAGATCATGGGCAGCCAATCCTGCAATATCGAATCAATTCTCGGAAAATGCCATTACCCGGAAGCAATTCACCGCGATAACCTGCTGCTGGATGCTGCGTTATAAATAATTTGGAATCCCTATTAGGGTTTCGGCTTACAGTGCCACAATTCTGCTGTATTTATTTAAGGACAGGCTTTTATGCCTGTCCTTTTTTTGATCTTTTCCGGGCTAACGGATCAATTATTTTCATGCTAAATACTGTCAGTAAGCATAAAGTTTTCTCAAGACCATCAGATTATTCATATAATATAAACCTCACATTCATACAGGATAATCACATGCGTATATCCTCATTCGGACTAAATCAGGCTGGGCAGGTTGGTGACTTCAAGCTTGCAGAATTCAAAAAAGAAACACCTTCAGGTGCTGAAGAGATCAAAGCCACCCCTACAAAACAGGGCCCGCAGAAAATGTCACAGAAGAAGACAGAGAACATATAGATGAACTTTGCAAAGCCATCCAAGGTCAGGATTTTAACCGTGCCGAACAATTGATAGACAAGTTTTATCGCGATGACAGTTCAAAAATTATCACCCGAGTCCAGAATCTGGCCAAAGCAGCAGAAGATAATTTTTGGAAAAATGTTGAAGACGGTCTCGGATTCCTGAAAGACGACAGTTTACGCTGGACCATGCATGTCGACGTAAAAAAACGCGACGACCTGACCACTTTTGATCTCGCCAAAATGGCAATCGAAGAATCCCGCACCGATTCTTTTGTGGAACACTTTGAAAAGCTGAAACTTTCGGCCAGCCCCAGAGTGGTTGAAGAAAAGCCTACTGATGAAGAACAGGCTAAGCTTGAAATCCAACCATCAAATCAGCAACTGAAAAGTCATATTCCCAACCTGATGCAAACCATAAGTATTGATGACATGCTGAAACTTGATCCGGCATAGCAGCTCCCCGACAAGAACAAAACCGGGCAATATGGCGAATAAAATGGCGAAAAACTCAGGTCAGCCATAGACTGGCGTATCTGACAAGACCGCCTTCTAACTTTCCTTGTCTGATTCCTCTTCGCTCAAACTGGCAGCCATATTCTGCTGAGAGAGGAATGCCCCCAGAATTCCCGCGATGAAGACAGCCAGATACATCTGCCCGAAAAGGCCCTGTAAAATAGACAGCGAACGGGCCATCAATGATACAGGCAGCACATCGCCGTACCCTACGGTAAGCATGGTCACATAGCTGAAATAGGTCAAAGCCCCCCGGACAGCAAAGACATTCTCATTCGGGTCTATCCCCGCGAAAGAAGAAGTATTGAATATCTCACAAAGAATATACGCGTCGGACCAGACCAGACCGGCAAGCATGTAGATGCAGATAGCTCCCGAAATCAAATCCCGGGTGACTTTCTTCTGCCGCCACATAAAGCGCTGAATACCCCAAATGGCAATCAGCAACATCAGCATGTCCGCCCCTTCACTTCCAGCAAGACAGAGCAGGGACCGGGTTTTGAAAAACATTATCGAGCTGACCAGCGAAATTCCGTAGAGGATAAAATATGCATAGAGCTTAGTGCGATTGACGACTATGGCCGCCACAGCGGAAAGCAGGACCAGATAAGTATAAAAATAAAGCACCTGCTGCAAAAGCAGGGAATCCCCTGCTATGGGACTGATGAAAATCTGGACAACCAGAAAACCGAGCAGGACGGTAAACTTGGACGGGCTGTACTTGAAAAGATGGTAAAGCCTAAACACAAACGGATTATATCTATATTCGTGATTTGATTCGGACATGAGTCATTATTAACTTATAAGAACACGTAATTCCATATTTTTATGGTTCCAGTCTTATTTTGCAGGTAAACGGCGGTTGCTAAGCGTAGCAATAGGGAGTAGCTTTCGTGGTTCAAAAAATACCCCAAAGGACTAAGCGCTGATGGAAGCTTTATATAAAAACAAGAATTTGCAGATCGTATTTTCTGTTACCCTCATGGCAATCATGGGCGTATCAAGCATTATCCCTGCTCTCCCGGACATGATCCGTGAATTCGGTATATCCGGTTCCACAATCGGACTGATCTTCACCATTTTTACCCTGCCGGGTATTATCTTTGCCCCGCTTGCCGGAATATTTGCCGACCGTCTGGGCAGAAAAAAAATACTTGTTCCATCACTGGTTCTTTTCGGAATATTCGGTACGGCCTGCTTTTTCGCCCCAGACTTTGAATCACTGCTCCTGCTGCGTTTTATTCAAGGAATCGGAGCGGCTGCCATCGGGGTCATCAACCTGACCATCATCGGTGATCTTTTCAGCGGAAATGACCGCATCAAGGCCATGGGGCTTAATGCCGGGGTTTTGAGCATGGGCACGGCGATCTTCCCGGCTATCGGCGGAATTCTTGCCCAGATAAGTTGGGAAGCACCATTTCTGCTTTCCATTCTGGCTCTTCCGCTAGCCTGGCTGGTGGCTTTTAAGCTGGAAAACCCGGAACCTTCCTCGGATGCGAATTTCAAAAAATACATGAAAGCAGCTTTGGAAGGTATGCGCAGCAAAGAAGTACTGAGCCTTTTCACCATTTCCCTACTGACGTTTATCATCCTTTATGGACCAATTGTCACCTACCTGCCGCTGCTGCTCAATTCACGTTTTGAAGCATCGCCGCTGATGATCGGGGGAGTCATCTCCAGTGCTTCCTTCATCACCGCGCTGGCTGCTTCGCAGATGGGCAGACTGGCCCACTTTTTCTCCCAACCGTTGATGATCTCCATTTCCGCCTTTGCATACGGCGCGGCAATGCTAATGCTTCCGGCTGCGGACTCGGCTCTCTGGTGCATTCTCCCGGTCTGTATGTTCGGACTGGGGCAAGGCCTGAATATGCCTAACTCCATGTCCATGCTCACCGCCATAGCACCGATGGAACAGCGGGCAATTTTTATGTCTATGAACGGAATGCTGTTGCGCGCGGGTCAGACAATAGCCCCTATTTTAATGGGCCTGTTCTATTCCGGATTCAGTCTCGACGCGGTTTTTTATGCCGGCGCTTTTGTTGCCGCAGCCATCTTCGTTGTGTCGACCATGTTTCTGCGAGGATATGAAGCGGAAACTGTCTAGTGACATTGTGACGACTGCAATAATTGACCTAAAAATAAATATTGTCCATTTACATTCGGTCAGCCCAGCTACCCGCTTAAATAAAGACTGACCGGACGAAAAATGAAAACAGGAATCAAAGCTTATCTGGAGCATATATTTAATCCGCTCCACATATATTGCAGACTCATGGACTGCGGACTGCCTTCTTCCAAAGCGAAGAAAGTAGCCCGAATTTATGAAATCTGCCTATTCAGGCCGGCATCGTTCTGCATCCCGGCCATCAGGCATCAAAAGCAGGGGAAGTAAGCTCACTGTCGATGGTGTCGGCATCATCGGAGTTGAACTGAATCAGCCGGCGTAAATGGGTAAAACTCATCTCGTCCATGTGGTGAAAATCTGCCGCCAACCCGGTTTCGTCAGAACGCACGATCTTCGCACTTACCCTGATGATGGCATCCTCTGAAAGCGGAATAGAAATCTCGCACTCATCCCCCACAGAAAAACCGCGCACCGGATCACAAAGAATCCCTTTCAAGCTAAGATTATGTGATTCCACAAAAGCATCGAAATCCTCTTTATGCAACGCAACTCTGAAACCAGCATTCACACGGGTTCTGCGCCTCTTATTCTGATCCATAGAAACTCCCTGACTTTTAAAACAGCTTTAGTAACTTTCTTTTACTAAATAATTTTAGCATGTTCAATAACAACTGGAATTTGCCATTTAAAAGGAACACCCTTCACGGTCAATTTTGCGCCGTTCTCCCGGAGTAATATTGCCAACTTTGTGCAGGGCAAAACGGGTGCAGATCGGCCCAAGCACTTCAAAAAACACGGTAGTCGCTGCGATAACAGAAACCACGGACTCGAACTCCTCAAACCTGTGCGCAGCAGTAAGAGCCATCCCAAGTGCAATTCCGGCCTGCGGCATCAGGGCCATACTCATCCATTTACCGAAAAACAAATTTTCGCCGCCTTTTTTCGCCCCAAATATGGCACCCACAAAACGGCTTCCAAAACGCAACAGAATGTAGAATATTATCAGTTTCTGGTTAGCAAAAATATGGTCCAATTCAATATTGACCCCGGCGAATAAAAAGAACAGCACAACTATAGGCCATTCAATTGAGCGGATGGAGTAGAACGAACAATCCACACGCCTTGCAAGATTGACCACAACCATCCCCATAGTCATAGCCGCCAGCAGAAAAGAAACATCAAGCCATAAGGCCACTCCGCCGCAAAGACAGACCATTCCTAATGATTCCAGGAGAGTGCGTTCTCCGGATTTCAAATACCCGGTCAGGTAGCTCATGGGTGTACCGAGCAGGACTCCCACCAGAACAGCAAGGACAATATCCCGCCCACCGTGCATAAGAGTTTCAATGCTGCTGCCTCCACTAGCCAGCATTTGGGCTGCTGCCAACATCAGGCTGAAAATTATCAATCCCAAAGCATCATCAAGGGCAATAATCTTAAGCAGAACCTCGGTAAATCGGCCTTTAGCGTTGACCTCGTGGACCACATCCACGGTCGCCGCAGGAGCTGTTGCCGGCGCAATCCCACCGTAGATAAGAGCCAGCGGCAAAGGAATGCCCGCAAGCCACAGACCGCCGCCGACAATAAGCGCAGTAGCCCCCACCACCCCAATGGTAATCCAAAGAACAAGCATACCGGAACGGAGCATTGATTTATACTGTAGCGAACTGCCTAATAAAAAGCCGATCATAACCAACGCCATATCAGACACAACAGGCATCCAGCTCCTGCTCGAAACCGGAAGCAGATCAAAACCGTTCGGGCCGATGATAAACCCGGCGATCATGAGAATAGAAACTCTGGGGATAGGCGTTTTACTGCCGATTGTGTCAGCCAGAAAGCCGACCATGAACAGCAGGCCGAGAGTAATCAGAGTCAGGGCTGATACGGACATTAAATTTCCTTTATTGTATTTAAGTTAGTTTCAGACTAATATCCAATCCGGAGTAATTCGATTATAAACCATTTTTACATAACAAAAAAGATTATCCTCGAAACTATGCCTTGAAACTATTGATTAAGCATTCATTTTAAATATGTAAAAAGCTCTGCGTCCTCTTATTGCACTAAGCCTTACAATTTATAGCTTGCTTTTAAATTTATTTTAATTTAGCTGAATGAGCGTTCACTATGTGCAAACCCCACCTCCACTCCAGTTCACACTCACACTCACATCTTCCGCTGCAACCCACCGGCTGCGGACTGCTGGATGTAGTTAAGTTTTGCACTATTCATTTCCTATAGGAGAGAGACATTATGGATTCAAAACTCGCAAACCCCGCCCCGTTGGGCCTGATGGGATTCGGCATGACCACCATCCTGCTGAACATCCACAACGCAGGATTTTTCCCCATCAGTTCCATGATTCTGGCCATGGGCTTTTTCTACGGCGGCATCGCCCAGATCATCGCTGGTGTTATGGAGTTCAAGAAGGGCAACACCTTCGGCACCACCGCCTTTACTTCCTACGGACTGTTCTGGATGACTCTGGTCGCCCTGATCATCATGCCCAAAATGGGTCTCGCTGACCCCACTCCGCACGCATACATGGGCTGGTACCTGCTCATGTGGGGAATTTTCACTATGTTCATGTTCCTCGGAACCCTGAAAAGTAACAAGGTTCTGCAGTTCATTTTCTTTTCCCTGACCGTGCTTTTCTTCCTGCTTGCTGTACGCGATTTCTCCGGCAGCCATTTCATCGGCACCATTGCCGGATGGGAAGGCATCATCTGCGGAGCTTCCGCATTCTACCTTGCCATGGCAGAAGTCATCAACGAGCAGTACGGACGTACAGTTCTACCTATCGGCGAATAGCCCCCCTGCTTTCTATGAAAGTTAGAGGCCGCACAGCATCAAGCTGTGCGGCCTTTTTTTATGGTAATCATGCCAATCCAAACTTAACAAACCCCACACTTCCCCTCACCCAAGTTTTAAATTATAGATAGCAAACCGCAAGCGGAACAGCATGTCCCCTATGCATAGAAAAAAGTTTCAGGAGAATAACCGACATGGATATGGAACAAGATATTATAAGAGCTAAATTTCTGATTGAATCACTGCCGTACATCAAAGAGTTCTACGGCGAAACCATTGTCATCAAATACGGCGGCAATGCCATGATCGACGAAAACCTGAAGCGTGCATTCGCCCTGAACATTATCCTCCTCAAATACATCGGCATCAACCCGGTGGTTGTGCATGGCGGAGGACCGCAGATCCAGAAGATGCTCAGTGCGCTGAATATCGACAGCCAGTTCAAGAGTGGATACCGGATTACTGACGAAGCGACCATGGACGTAGTAGAAATGGTGCTCGTCGGACAGGTCAACAAACAGATCGTAAACCTGATCAACCTGCACGGCGGCAAAGCCGTTGGACTTTCCGGTAAAGACGGTATGCTCCTCAAAGCCGAACAAAAAGAGCTGATTGTTGAGTCCGAGACTAAATCCCCGGAAATCATCGACCTCGGTAAAGTCGGCGAAGTAACCAAGGTCAATACCACGCTGATCGAATCCCTGCAGAGCGAAGGATTCATCCCGGTCATCGCTCCCGTTGGAGTTGACGACGAAGGATCAACATATAACATCAACGCAGACTCCGTAGCCGGGGCTGTCGCCGCTGCCATGAACGCCAAACGTCTGCACCTGCTGACCGACGTTAAAGGACTGCTTGATGCCGACAAGAATCTTGTTTCCTCCATGACCTGCCGCGAAGCCGCCGAGGCCATCGATTCCGGCGTTGCCAAGGGCGGCATGATTCCCAAACTGAGCTGCTGTCTCGAAGCTGTTCACAGCGGAGTTGAAAAAGCACACATCATTGACGGACGCGTTGAGAACTGTGTCCTGCTCGAACTTTTCACCAAAAACGGTATCGGCACTGAAATTGTAAGCTAGCATGTCGAGATAAAAGGGATATAAAAATGAAAGCTATCGCCATCGTCGGCAAGAAAAAAACCGGCAAGACCACCATGGGCCTTGCGCTGGTCAAGAAGCTAACAGAAAGAGGCTATAAAGTCGGAGTACTCAAGCATTCCCACCACGGCTTTGACGGAGCAGAAGGCGCGGATACAGAAGAGTACAAAAAAATCGCCTCCTGTGTGGCGGCCTATTCTCCCAGCGAATCTTTTGTTTCATGGAAACAAGAACGCACCGTGCAGGATCTCGTCCCGCTCATGGATGCTGATATCATTGTCATGGAAGGCGGCAACAAGGTCGGCTGGATGCCACGGGTAATAATGGTCCGTGAGGATAACGACGACAAAGAATTTTACCCCGAACTGGCCCTGCGCCAGATTCCGGCCTGTACCCCTGACAATCCACCGTCTGAGGAACTTCTCGACGAATTGGCCGATCTGGTACTCGAAAAAGGTTTCATCCTGCCGGGACTGAACTGCAAAGCCTGCGGACGCGATTACTGTATGGATTTCGTTGCAGACATCATTGCCGGGAAGGCACGTGTTTCCGGTTGTCAGGCCATGAAAACCCAGATGTCCGTAACCTGCAACGGTTCTGAACTCGGCTTCAACCCCTTTGTCGCTGACATGCTTTCCGCCGGGATAACCGCCATGCTACAGCAGCTCAAAGGCTACGTCCCCGGAGAGATTGAGATTAAAATAAAAAATCAGGGTTAATGAAAACATGACTCATGAATTTTTCAAAATTATCAGCAGGGTTGAATTTGAAGCCCTGCTGAATTCTTTTGCAGCGGTAGAAACTGAAACTGTTTCCATTTCCGATGCTTTCGGACTGGTGCTGGGCGAGGAAATCATTTCGCCTGAAGACCTGCCCCCGGCAAACCGCTCCTGCATGGACGGTTACGCAGTCAACGCCCGTGACGCCTTCGGTGCAACTGAGGGCAACCCGGCCTATCTGGAATGTTCTGCCACTCTGAGAGTGGATGACAACCCAGGATTTGAACTGCAGCCCGGCGAATGCGCGGGTATCGCCACAGGGGGAACCCTTCCGGACGGTGCAGACGGTGTGGTCATGGTTGAGCACACCCACGATCTCGGTTCCGGAACCATTGAAATCCGCAAATCAGCTGCACCGGGCGAGAACATCATGCTCAAGGGCGAAGACGTAGCCAAAGATGCCCCGGTTTTTCAGGCCGGACACAAGGTGCGTTTTCAGGATGTCGGCCTATTGGCCGCATTGGGAATCAAGGAAGTTTCCATCCACCGCAAACCGCGCGTAGGCATCATTTCAACCGGGGATGAGCTGGTCGAAATCGACGCTCCGCAAAAGGTGGGAACCATCCGCGATGTGAACTCCCACACCTTGCGCTGCCTTGTTAATGAAGCGGGAGCGGAAGCCGTGAATTACGGCATTGTCCGCGATGAATTGGATAAGCTTGAATCCACCCTTGAAAAGGCCATTGCCGAGAACGATATGGTTCTTCTTTCCGGCGGCAGTTCGGTGGGCATGCGCGACTTGACCGTACAGGCCATTGAATCCATGCAGGATTCTGAAATCCTCGCCCACGGGGTGGCAATCAGCCCCGGCAAACCGACTATCCTTGGCCGTGCCGGGAAAAAACCCGTACTGGGCCTGCCCGGACAGGTCACCTCGGTACAGGTGGTCATGCTGGCACTGGTCGTACCTTTCATCCGCCAGATCATGGGCCAAAAAGATGCATTTTCCGGTTCCGACCGATTTCTGGTACAGGCCGAGCTGGACCGCAACACCGTATCCAAACCGGGCCGCGAAGACTATGTACGCATGCAGCTGAGCCATCGTAAAGGCATGCTTCCGCTGGCCAAGCCGGTCTACGGTAAATCCGGCCTGCTCAAGACCATGATTCAGGCCGACGGGCTGATGATTATTCCCGCTGACACTGAAGGATTCTATGCCGGAAACACGGTCAGCATCTGGAAAATCTAAAGCCTGAAAAAATTATTTCCACTAATAGGGATTGCAAAGGGGATTATCCCCTTTGCCCGCCGGAGGCGAAATCACCTAACAAAAGCGCGGAGCGCATCAAGACCGGCCCCGCAGGGCCGCCGGAGGCCTACCAGCCACGGCAGCAGAACAAGGACAAAAGCTATGAGTCGCAATATCTACCTGAAAACCATCCCCGTTCCCGAAGCTGTGAAAGCGGCTATGGACAACCTCGACCGCGACACACTGGTTGCAACCGAGACTATCCCTGTTCATGAAGCACTGGGCCGGGTCACCGCTGAAGCAGTAATCGCCCGCTGCTCTTCCCCCACCTATCACTCTGCAGCCATGGACGGATACGCCGTAAAAAGTGACACAACTTTCACCGCCCGTGAAGGTCAGCCCCTGCTGCTGAAAAAGGATGATGGCTGCATTGCGGTAAACACCGGGAACCCCCTGCCGGACGGTATGGACGCGATTATCATGATTGAGCATGTGGTTGACGAAGGCGACAACATCGCCATCGAAGCCCCGGCCTTTCCATGGCAGCATGTCCGCCGTATAGGTGAAGATATTGTGGCAACAGAAATGCTCCTGCCGCGTAAACATACCATTACCGCCTTTGACATGGGCGCGCTGCTTTCCGCCGGGATCTACGAAATCAAAGTTTATGAAAAGATCCACATGACCTTCATCCCCACCGGGGACGAAGTTCTGCCCTTTGCCGACCGCCCGACCCCCAAGCCGGGCGAGGTTATCGAGTCCAACTCACAGGTTTTCAAATCTCTCGCAGCCGGACTGGATGTCGAATTCACATTCACCGCTCCGGTTAAAGACCGCGAGGAAAAACTCACAGCTGCGGTAGAAGAAGCACTCAAGACTTCACACATCGTAGTGGTCGGAGCCGGGTCCTCGGCAGGCAGCAAGGATTTCACCCGCATAGTTTTCGAAAAGCTGGGCAAACTGCTGGTCCACGGTATCGCGGTTATGCCCGGCAAACCCACAGTGCTGGGTACAGCACAGGGCAAGCTGCTGGTCGGAGCACCGGGCTATCCGGTAAGTGCCGTGGTCTGCTTTGAAGATGTGCTCACCCCGATCATTTCATGGCTGGCCGGTAAACACGATCCGCAGCGCGATAAAGTGCAGGTCAGACTTGCACGACGCACTCCCTCCAAACCGGGACAGGAAGAAATCGTCCGTCTGGCAGTCGGGCAGGTAGGCAATGAATACATCGGCGTACCTCTCTCACGCGGCGCGGGCATGATCACCACCCTGACCAAAGCGCAGGGCTTCACCCGCGTCCCCGCTGACAGCGAAGGCGTTGAACTGAACACTACCGTTGATGTGGAACTTTTCTCCAGCCGCGCCGAACTGGACAAAGTGCTCATGCATGTAGGCAGCCACGATAACACCATCGACATGCTGGCTGATATGCTCATGGGCGGAGCCAAACCCCTGCGTCTGGTTTCAACCCATGCCGGGTCCATGGGCGGATTGACCGCGCTCAAAAACGACATGGCCCTCTTTGCCGGGGCGCACCTCTTTGACCCGGAAACCGATGATTTCAACTTTCCGTTCATTGAAAAGTACCTGCCCGGTATGGAAGTAACCGTAGTCAACCTCGCTATCCGCCATCAGGGCTTCATCGTTCCCAAAGACAACCCCAAAAATATCGAGGGCATCCTGTCTCTGGGCAACGGCAAAATAAATTTCATCAACCGCCAGCGCGGAGCAGGGACAAGAATCCTCTTCGATTACCACATGAAGAAAGCGGGCTTGAAACCTTCGGAAATACTTGGATATGACCGTGAGGAATTCACCCACATGGCCGTGGCTGCCAACGTGCTGACCGGGGCAGCTGATTGCGGGCTGGGCATTTTTGCCGCTTCCAAGGCACTGGACCTCGACTTCGTACCGTTGGCCCATGAACGCTATGACCTGATCATCCCGCAAAAACACATGGAGGACAGCAGAATCAAAACACTGCTGGAACTCATCAAATCTGATAAGGTCAAACAGGCTATCAACGAGCTGGGCGGCTATGAAACCGACCTGACCGGGCAGGAAATGAAACCCGGAATCGGACTGGGCTAAAGAACTTAAACTCTTGCCGGAGGGTCTATGAACAAGGACAAAGAACACAAAATCAAGCAGAAATGCCGTGAAAACGTGATCGGCTTTGCCCCGTTCCGCTACCGCTTCGGCAAGGGCAGCTTCATCCGTGAAGGGTTGCTCAATATCGGCAGGTACGAAGACAATGATGGAGGGCACTTAGTGCTGACCTTTATCTTCGATTCCGACACCATCCAGACCGATAACGACATCCTCGACCGCATGGGCAGGCTTGATTTCAGTCCGCTGTCCCGCAAAGGACTGCTGACCGCCCTTCGCAACTCAACAGAATTCGAGCAGAACGAAAATTTCGCCATGCACGAATTCAGTTTTTTCTTTGAAAAACTGCCCGCAGACATCCCCAAGCTTATCAAGGACTGCTTCATCCCCTTCTTTCTTGAGCACCTGTACATGCGTGTCGGTGAGGTGGAATGGATGGAAGACAAACAGGTGAAAGGATTATTCTGCCGGGTTAAGGATTGTTTTAAACGCTAAGAATCGTGGAGAAATAAAATGCCGGTAATTAAAGTAGAAATGTTTGAAGGCCGCAGCATCGAGCAGAAAAGGGAACTTGTGGAAGTGCTCTCAAAAGAAACCGCCCGAATCACCGGATGCAGCGTAGAGTCCATCTATGTTGTCATTGATGAAGTGAAAAAGGAAAACTGGGGTGCTGGCGGGGAACTTTGCTCGGATAAGTATCCGGATTAATTTTCAGTACAATAGAAACACAGAAGCCCCGGCAGGAGAATTATCCCGCCGGGGCTTGTTTCATTCATTCCAACTAAACCCTACTTCTCATGAACCTCCCATTCTTCAGCCTTGTAATCTTCGGGAACTTCTTCCCAGCCGGTGAACATGGCTGCGATGTGGGCGGTGATGGTATGTCCGGTGGTGGTCATGTAGATATGAACCACCAGGAATGCCAGCAGTGCGTAGGCACAAGCCATGTGGATGTTGGCGACCACGTCCAGACTCAAGAAGTCCAAGCCGTATTCAGCCCAATCGTTGTAAGTCCAGTAAAGCAGGCCGGTTACCATCTGCAAAGGCAGCAGGATTGCGGACAGCTTCAGGTAAACCAGACGCTGTAAGGGATTGTGCTTGGCGTCCCTGCTCTTCTGAACCGGATGCTCTTCACCCTTGAAGATGCCGGAAGCATAATACATGGCCACTTCAAAAAGCTTCTTGGTTGTGGGAATGTACTGCTTCCACTCCCCGGTAGTCAGCAGCCAGAAGATGATGAATACGAATAATATCAGCCAGCTGATTCCCAGCGTGTTGTGCAGGTCCACGGCCTTCTCGAAACCGAACAGGGTGAATACGCCGTGCACCTCAAGCCCGGTCAGCATAAGCATGATGATCAGGATGGCCTGGGTCCAGTGCCAGAAACGCTCGAACTTCGAATAGAGGTAAATCTTCTTCATATTATGTCCGCTCATATCTAGTCCTCCTTACGGCCCTTGATGAAAATGCGGCCAAGGGCATGCAGGATAACACCCACTACCGAGGCGAGCACCACGAACCAGCCTCCGGCATCCACAATAGCGGATGCATCACGACCGGGCATATAGAAACAGGTCATCTTATCAAGACGGCCCTGCTTGCTGTGGCACTCTTCGCAGGCTACAGCATTTTCCTTGGGGGCAACCATGTGGGTGGTGGGATAGACATATTCAGTCTCAACAAATCCCACTTCGCCGCTGAAAGGCAATCCGGCATACTTCATACCGTAAGCAACGGCATTTTCCCAATTGTAGCCCTTCCAATAGGCATCCTTATCCTTACCGAAGAGATGCGGGATTACGATGTTCTTGTTGACCTTGTCATAGGGAGTCATACCACGGTGCACCTTGAAAGGCATGATCCGGGAATTCTTGTCTTCAATGGACCCTACAGCTCGGGAGACCTGTACGGGCTTGGTGGGGTCGATAGTTGTCTGAGCGGTAATAGTGTCGATAGTTCCGTTGAACCAGTAATATTCCGGAACCACATTCTTTTCCCAGACCATCTCGCCCTTCTTGGTCATGTAAGTAGGCTTGCCCCACTGGTCCGTTTCAACATAAGCCTTGCCGTCCTTCTTCTTTCCGGCCTTGGACCAGTCCCACCACATCTTGGTCGGCAGTTCGCGGGCAAAAGTGGGAATATGACAGCTCTGGCAGGCCAGCTTGTCGGTGTGGTCGTTGAGCTTCATGCCCAGCTCAGACTTATGCGGTCTTGCGCTGTGGCAGGATTCACACATAATCTTCGAACCAAGGTCGTCTTCAAGCAGGGACTTGCGCTCGGTTGCCGCCGGGGTTGAGTAGATACGTCCGGCGATATCGTGCTTAACTGTGGTGTGGCAGCGGGTGCAGGCAAAATTCTGCCCGTCCAGCCCCATATGCACATCAAGAGCCTTGGAAGGCTTGAGCATGGAGGAATCAAGATCGCCGTGCTTTACGCCGTCACCACCGCCACCATAGAAATGACAGGTTCCGCAATTCTTACGGGTGGGACGGCCCACGGACTGGGCTACCTTGTTCCACTCGGGTGACTTGATAAACTTGGAACCGAACTTCTTTCCCGGAGGTGGAGGAGGATTACCTGCTCCGGAAGGAAACTTCTTATATGTTCCGGTCTGCTCGTGACAGACGAGGCAGTCAATCTTCTCCTGTGAGGTGAAATCAAAATCCTTGTTCTTCCATCCGTATCCCGCGTGACAGGAGGTACAACGCGGCTCGTTGGACTGGATGTTGATACAGAAATTATTGACGACCAGCCCACCCTTACCGACCTTCAGCTCCTTTTCCGCCTTGGGATCAAGCCATGTCCAGTGAATGGTCTTGTGGAACTGATGCCCGGCCTCGGTATGGCAGGTCAGGCAGGCCTTGGTAACCTCCGGTCCGCTCTTGAAAGGTTGCTTCAGTGCGTCGAACTTGGAATGGTCAGCAGTGATCCAAAGCTCCTTGCCCTTGGTTGCCTGACGGGCCATTTCCCGACCGGGAGCAGTGTCCCCGGAGGCAAATGCACTCGCGCCAAGAAAAACCAGTGCCAAGAGCAGCAGTACAGAGTTCCGCATTAACTTCATCTCCACCCTCCATAATTATTAATGTCCGGAGGATTGCCCCCCGGATATTTTGCACAATTACTAAGTCCGGATTCCACCAATCTTTAACAGATACGGCCTGCGCCCTCTGAAGTAGGCATACAGTCCTGCCATGCCCAGCAGAAATGCGAATCCCAGATGGGTCCAATCAATAAGCAGCACCGTCATCGGATCAAAGGTCACAGCCTGAAGATTCTTAACCACCCTGAGAAGTCCGGTCACAACAACAAGACCGTATAAGACAATCCGCAATGCACCGGATAAGGTCATCATAATGCGGTCTCTGTTAGTCATTACAAATATGGTCAGCAAATAAAGGGACATGAACAGGAAAACAGCCCCGAAGATGTAATGGATCTTATTGGTCAGGTAGAAGTCAGCCAGCCAGCCCAGACCGGGAATATCCGCGATGTAATAACGCTTGAAAATAGGCATCTGTGCCATACCGGTCAGGGCGAGCATAAAAATTGTAAATTTCATGATACGTGCGAAGAGCGGGCTAGTCATTGTTATTACCTCCTGCTGCGGAAGCAAAAAACTTCCCGGCCTTGATGACTCCGGCTGCTATCCCGGCAAACGGCGCGATGCCGACTGCATAGGCAAGCTTTTCTTCATCTGCCATGCTGTCTGCAACCGGGGAAAGCCCGGGCTTTCCGGGGCCCTTGTCCACGGCTTCATTGAGAAGGTCGAAAGGTACTGGGGAGAGGTAAACGGTATTGGTTCCGCCGTTCTCATCCGCTCCATAGATAAACCAGTCATTCTCCTTCGCCAATTGATGGGCCTTGGCTAGTATTTCACTGCGCGGTCCGATGGTCTGCACGTCTTCCGGACAGGATTCGATACAGGCCGGCAGTTTCCCCTGATCAATACGGTTGTAGCAGCGGTCACACTTGTACATGACCCCGTTCCCGGCAAGCTTGGGCAGAAGACGCAGATACAGCCCCACACCAGTCTGACGCTGGGGAATATGCCAGGGGCAGACTGCGCGGCACTTGGCCCCGCCGAGACAGACATCTTCATTGATGCGCACAATGCCGTTCTTCTGCTTCCCTGCAGCACCCCAGGGGCAAAGGTTGGCACAAGGGGCATTACGGCAGTGCAGGCAACGCCTGGGAATATGAATCTCATGGGTTTCGCCATTGAACTCGACCTCAGCACTCTGGATGTAAAGCCAGTTGTATGGGGTCAAGCGGTCATCAACATCTGTGCGGTCCGACCAGTCTTCGACCTTGACCCGGCTCGTTGGGTACATTTCAGGATATGGCTTTTGCGGATTGGGAAACTTCGGCTCATTGACCTCGCGGCAGGCTGAAACACATTCACCGCATCCGATACACTTGGAGAGGTCCAGCAGGGTACAAAGCTCTTCATCGGCCCTGCCCGCCTGCGCTGTCTTTGCTGCCGGAATAAGCATGGCTCCACTTGCTGCTCCCAGTCCCTTTAAAAAATTTCTGCGCGATATTCCTGTCTTCTTATTTGTCATACAAATTCCTTTTCAAACTATTCTTATTTCTGCATGGCTACTAAGCGTGCTTACCCGTACTGAGCAGAATCCGTACCGACTCTTGATATTTGATTTATAATTATCACAATTACATGAATAATGGCTAGCATTCATAGAATTATATTCATGATGACGGGGATGGACGGAATCATCAGGACAAACAAACTTGGACAAGTGTTTAAACATATGTTCAAATAATGGCATCAATTTGAACAGTTAAACATTTATTGAACACTGAGTATAATCATGACCGAACAGGACATAGACCTTTATCTAAGAGAAGTAATCGACACCATGAACGACGGGCTGATAATTGTCCGCCCGAACGGAACAATCATGAAGGTTAACGAAGCCCTGCTGCGCATGACCGGTTTCACCAAAAACGAGCTGCTTAACAAACCCTGCTCCGTGCTGGGCTGCGATGCCTGCAAAATCTCACGGGCAGAAGGTAAACAGCATTGGTGCGGACTCTTCAAGAAGCGCAAAGAGAACCGAAAGAACTGTCACATTATCAGTAAAAACGGCAACTACCTGCATGTACTCAAAAATGCTTCCCTGCTTATGAATGACGACGGGAGTATTCTCGGCGCGGTTGAAACTATTACCGACATCAGTGAACTAGATCGCAAGGAACTCAAAATCCGCGAACTCTCACGCAAGTTGGAGCATGAAGGGCACGGTTTCTGCGGTTTTGTAGGCAATTCCCCGGTCATGCAGAAGGTATACACCCTGCTCGGCAAGGCCGCCCGCTCCGACGCCCCGGTCATAATTTACGGCGAATCCGGTACTGGAAAGGAACTGGCTGCACAGGCAATACACGAAATGAGTCCGCGCAACAGCAAGCCTTTTGTGCAGCTGAACTGTGCCGCGCTGAATGAATCTCTGCTGGAAAGTGAGCTTTTCGGACATGTGAAAGGAGCCTTCACCGGGGCATACCGCCATAGACAGGGCCGTTTCGAGGAAGCAGCCGACGGATCAATCTTTCTGGATGAAATAGGGGATGTGCCGCTGCCCATTCAGGTCAAACTGCTGCGGGTGCTGGAAACCCGGTCTTTCGAGCGAGTCGGTGAGAATATAAAACTGAATATGGATGCCCGGCTGATAACCGCCACGAATCAAAACCTGCACCAATTGGTGCGCGAACAGCAATTCCGCGAAGACTTCTTTTTCCGCATAAACGTTATCCCGGTCCACCTGCCTCCGCTTCGGGAACGCAAGGAAGACCTGCCACTTCTGCTGGATCATTTCATCCAACAAAATGAGCACCTTAAAACAGGAGAAGGTCCGGCGCCGGAAGCCATGCGTAAACTCATGGAATATGACTGGCCCGGAAACGTCCGCGAACTGAAAAGCGCTCTGGAATACGCATCGGTAGTCAAAGATAGCGGCCCGATTATGCCTGAACACCTACCACCCCAAATCGTCGAGACAGAAATAAAATGCATATGCCCGGAACCCTCTGATTTACAAATAGAACCCGACGAAAAACAGGAACTGATCAATGCCCTCAACCAAGCGGGGGGCAACAAAAGCAAGGCCGCCAAAATACTCGGAGTAAGCCGAGGAACTATTCATAACCGCATGCGCAAATATTCGGTTCAGTACAAGCTGGATACATGACAGGAGTTCAATTAAAGTCCGTTATTACTGAATTTTATACAGAGCTACCCCTTATCGCAGGAAGATTATACTGCCAGCACCACTGGACTTTCCAGCTGATTTTGGGTAAATAACTTTACAACATCGGGGAATAGCGTTCGCTGTTTCCCCTGTAAGACGCCGTACAACCATTTACACTGGTAAGGGAATCCCAACCCCGGTTCCAGTCCGAAAGAAATCACATTTCTGCCCGCTTACATATCCGGATCAACAAGGAACACCCCTTGGGACCGGACTGCAAAACCAGGCATCTGGCTGGTCTACGCACTATGAAATAATGCGTAACCTTCCTTTTGATTGCTCTGGCTATTTGCCCAAAAACAGAGAATATCCCATAGCGCGCACAGACACTTAACAGAAGGAGCACACATGAGCGATAAAGACACTGCGATCCTTAAGTATGACGGCAAAGAATATGAGCTGCCCGTTATCCACGGCACGGAAGGCGAAACAGGTATCGACATCACCAAACTCCGAGCCCAGAGCGGATTGATCACCTATGATCCCGGCTATGGAAACACCGGCTCCTGTACCAGTAACATCACTTTTGTTGATGGGGAAAAAGGCATCCTGCGTTACCGTGGATACCCCATCGAAGATCTCGCCGAACATGGTAAATTCATAGAAACAGCATGGCTTCTCATTTTCGGGGAACTGCCTCTCAAAGAAGACTTAGCCCGTTTTTCAGCCCTGCTGACCGCAGAAGAACTGATTCACGAAGACCTGCGTCACCACTTTGAAGGTTTCCCGGCCCACCGCAACCAGCCCATGGCGATCCTTTCCGCAGTTATCAACGCGCTGGGCAGCCACAACCCGGACCTCAATGACATCACCGACAAGTCCGAATTTTTCCTCGCAGTGGGTAAAATCATATCAAAAGTGCGTACCATCGCGGCATTTTCATACCGCAAATCCATCGGGCGGCCCTTTGTTTATCCCGACCCGGAACTGAGCTACTGCCACAACTTTCTGCACATGATGTTTTCCATCCCCTACAAGCAGTATGATCCGCCCATCGAAGCGGTTAAGGCTCTTTCGCTCATTTTCCAGTTACACGCGGACCACGAGCAGAACTGCTCCACCTCCACAGTAAGGATGGTCGGCTCCACACAGGCTAACATCTTCGCTTCCGTATCTTCCGGCATCTGCGCCCTTTGGGGGCCCCTGCACGGTGGTGCAAACGCTGCGGTAATCGACATGCTCGAAACCATCAACAATGGAGACTACACCATTGATGAGTATATCGAGAAGGTTAAGAAAAAAGAATGCCGTCTCATGGGCTTCGGACACCGCATCTACAAAAGCTTCGACCCACGCGCGAAAATTCTCAAGAAAGCAACCCACGACCTGCTCCAGCACGGTTTCAGCGACGAACTTCTGGATATCGCCATGACTCTTGAAGAACGCGCCCTTTCCGATGATTACTTTGTTGAACGCAAGCTCTACCCCAACGTAGACTTCTATTCCGGTATCATTCTGCGTGCGCTGGGCATTCCGGTAGCCATGTTCCCGGTTATGTTCGCAATCGGCCGCATGCCCGGCTGGATTGCACACTGGTATGAAGATTATACCAACCCCAATGCAAGAATTAACCGTCCAAGGCAGATTTACACTGGCGAAACTCCGAGAAATTACGTACCTATAGATTTCAGGAAGTAATTTTAGTCAATATCGTTCAGGTGCTTGTCCGGCTCCCGAACGATGGATATACCTACCCGGATGTGCCCGTAATCCCGCTCTGTACAAGGACTGGGATTACGGGCAAGCTATTTTTCAAGCATCTGAATTTTAAATTATTTTCATAAAAATTGATTTTTTGTAAAAAAAAAGCTTGCAATTCATACGCGATATTTATAAACAGTTCTTCGCCGTGCCGAAGTGGTGGAATTGGTAGACACGCTAGGTTCAGGGTCTAGTGGAGGTTTCTCCGTGGAAGTTCGAGTCTTCTCTTCGGCACCATATTTCTAAAAAGCCGCAACGAAAGTTGCGGCTTTTTGCTTTTCAAACCCTCCGCAACGGCTCACCCCTACTCCCCGTTGGGCTAAGCCTCTTTTTCAACAGAAGAGCCAAATAATTATTGACCGCAATTTAGAGTTTGTTAAGATTTTTGCTGTTGTTTTTTACTTCAGGTTTGCATCAAAACAGGGAACCCGTTTAGAATACGGGGCGGTTCTGCCGCTGTGATTCCTGACCCTTTAGCCGGGGCCGGGAAAAGCCAGCACCCCTGCCTGAAGCATATCTACCCAGATAGTATCTCTTCTTCTCAAAATTCAGGAATAGCCTTCTGGGCCTCCTGCACTGCAAGTCACAGAACATAAGCTCCAGCCGGGAGCTTTTTTAGCGACAAATGGATTTCTTTTTTAAGTACCATTTGCTTTATATTTGTGATTTTTTTGACTTCAGGGCCGAAAAGCCCTCTAAAGGATTTTCACTGCAATGACTGAACAATCTGTTATCACCCGTGAATCAGCTAAAATGGCACTGGAAGAACACAACCGCTTTCAGGAAACCGTAAGTTCCAAAAAATACCAGATCCGCGACCCTAAAGGACGCCTCCAGGAACACTCTTTCAATGACGTAAAACACAGGCTTTGCCGCGAATTTCTGAAACACTCCAGATTTGAAAACAACGAAAACGAGCAGGTCTGTGAAATGCTACAGTCCGGGCGTTTCATCCCCGCCGGTTCCATCCTTTCCGGTCTTGGGAATGATTATGCCAAATGCTCACTCAGCAACTGCTATCTGGCCAAGATTGAATCTGATTCTCTGGAAGGCATCTTCGAAGCCCAGAAAAAACTGGCCCGCACATACTCCTACCGTGGCGGCAGCGGCATCGACATCACCATCCTGCGCCCTTCAGGGGACCCGGTTAACAATGCTGCGGTCACTTCTTCAGGTGCTGTAAGCTTCATGCCCCTGTTCAGCGAATTGACCAACACTATCGGACAGAATGGACGCCGCGGCGCGCTGATGATCTCCCTTGACATCAGACACCCTGAAACCCAACGCTTTATCTGGTGCAAAAGTAAACCTGAAGAAATCTTCGGAGTGGACTCCCTGACTGGAAAAATTCAGGACGTATTCGGCGCCAACATCAGCCTCAAAGTTACTGACGAATTCATGCAGGCGGTAGAAGAAGATAAAGACTGGACATTTATTTTCCCGGACAAATTCAAAATCAGCGGCAAAATCATAAATGAATCCACCCTGCAACTGCTGCCTGAAGTATACGAAGTACTGGAACCGCAGACCGGCGACCGAATTGAAGCCGAAATAATCTACAAAGTAGTCGGTACCGATTCCGTTAGACATCAGCTCAAGGTTCAGCCCGACCTGCCTGCCGGCGACGGCAAAACACCGCCCACTGAAGACACTCTCACTTTCAGTCTCTCCAGAAGGCGCAATGAAACTTCCGACATTTTTGATCCGGTCAAATCCGTCTACAACCATCTCTGGGACGGAGATTACAGTCGCTGGAAGGAACTAGGCCTACCCCTTAAAGAATACACGACCGTAAGCGCACGGAAACTACTTGACGAAATCAGTGAATCCGCATGGAAATCCGGTGATCCGGGCATCCTTTATCAGGAGACCACCCAGCGCAACACCCCCGGTACCTACATTGATCCGCTGCGTCTCAAGCCCATGTCCACCAACCCCTGCGGCGAACAGGCTCTCGGCTATTGGAGTAACTGCCTGCTGGGCGCAATGGTCCTCTACCGTTACGTGGTCAACCCGTTCACCAAAGAAGCCCGCTTCGACACCGAACTCTTCCACGACGATCTGACCCGGACCATGACTTTCATGGATACCATGTCCGACCTCAACATGGACAAACACCCCCTGCAGAAACATCGGGATGCTGACAAGTACGGGAAAAGGATCGGCATTGAGTTCACCGGACTAGGTGACATGCTGGCCATGCTCGGAATGCGCTACGGAAGCGATGAATCAGTGAATTTCATCAAAGAAATCATGCGCGACAAGGCCATTACTGAAATCTCCGTCAGTGCCGACATTTCCGAACGGTTTGGTGAAGTTGAAGCTCTGCAGGACCCTGAAGCTCGCAAACGCTTTCTGGAATGCCCGTACATCACAAATCTCGGCCTGCCCAAAAAGCTGCAAAAGAAAATCTTGAAAACCGGATTGCGCCACACAGCTTTCAACACAGTCGGTCCTTCAGGTTCCATTTCCATCATGTCCGACAACTGCACCTCAGGAATTGAGCCTGTTTTCATGTTCAGCTATGCCCGCGAAACAAGACTTGAAGCCGGGAAGGTCTTTGAATTCATCCACATGCCTCCGCTGAAATGGATGCTTGAGACAAATCAGGAACATCTTTTCGGAAAATACACCGCCCAGCAGCTGAAAGAAAAACTGAACTACGTTCAGGCTGACGAACTGGACTACATGGACCGCATCCGCATGCAGTCAGCAATCCAGCAGTACACCGACAGCTCCATATCCTCGACAATCAACCTCGCCGAGGACACCCCCAAGGAAACCATTTTCCAGATTTATCTTGAATCATGGAAAAACGGACTCAAAGGCGTGACCGTATTCCGTAACGGCTGCAAAAAAGGCGTACTAAGCAAAAAAGAAGACTCCAAAGAATCCAATCCGACTATGAAAGGACAGAACCCGACTCTGGTCGAACGGGAGCTTGGCGACATTGAGCGCGCCGAACGGCACAGGGTCATGTGGAAAGGGTCCAAAATGTACATCATAGTATCCCTTGATGACTCCGGGAACCCCATTGAAATATTCGTCAAACTTCCGAAAGAAGCAGGTGTAACAGGAGACGGTTTCTATAACGAGCAGGTATTTCAGGAGAAATACTCCCTTTGGGAAACCATCACCCGCCTGACCAGTATGCTGCTGCGCGTCGGTATACCTATAGACCGCATCCTGACCCAGCTTGACCGTTCAAGTTACAACATCATTGACGCCGCCGCGATAATCTCGCGCATCCTGCGCCAATACATATCGCTGGACATGGACGACCAGACCATCGTTTCCAAAGGTCTTGGAGACCCCTGCCCTGAATGTAGCAAAAAAGCATACGTCCCCGAAGGGGGCTGCAAAATATGTAAAGCCTGCGGGTACACAACCTGCGGATAATTTTGCGACAAACCTGTCTTTCAACATCATTAAGTAAAAGAGCTGCAACAATAGTTGCAGCTCTTTTACTTTGATTGCCCAATCTATATCCCATTTTCTTGATTACAAAAATCACACCATGACTTTTCAATACAAAACTTAAAAAACATAGCACATACTGATGCATTACATTAAATTACAAATGCAAAACATCAACGCAAGATCAAAATCAATGTTGTATTTTTTTTATTTTTTATTTTTTAAAAAAACAACATCTTTTCATCTTTATGACACTTCGCTCACAACAAAACAACAGATCAAAATGCATCACTATTACTAACTTACACTAATTTGACAAATGCTTTGTCTATGTTACCATTTTTTTGTCTTTTTAAATTAAACAACACCTCATTGAGTAAAATTTTAAATGAAAAAATTAGTTGTCGACAGTGTTACAAAAATATTCGGATCAAATCCGCAAAAAGGATTAAAATTAGTTCGCGAAGGACTGGATAAAGAAACCATATTCAACGAAACCGGATTGGGAGTCGGTGTCAATCAGGCTTCCTTCTCTGCCAACGAGGGAGAACTGCTGGTTATCATGGGCCTTTCCGGGAGCGGAAAGTCAACTCTTGTCCGGTGCATCAACCGACTCATTGACCCGACTGACGGTTCAATCCTGGTTGACGGTGTGGACATAACCAAGCTTGACGGACCGGAACTGCGTAAACTGCGTCAGAAGAAACTGGGGATGGTCTTCCAGAACTTCGCCCTGCTGCCGCACAAAACCATCTATGAAAATGTCGAATTCGGCCTCGACCTAATGGGCGAGAATGCGGCTAAAAAAAGAGAAATTTCAGAATCCATGCTCGCTCAGGTCGGCCTTGAAGGCTGGGGCGACAGCTACCCTTCTCAGCTTTCCGGCGGCATGCAGCAGCGAGTCGGTCTCGCCCGCGCACTGGCCCTCGACCCTGACATTCTGCTTATGGATGAAGCTTTCTCCGCCCTTGACCCGCTCATCCGCCGGGACATGCAGGATGAGCTTATCAAGCTTCAGAGACGCATGCACAAGACCATCATCTTCATCAGCCATGACCTTGACGAAGCCCTCAAACTCGGAGACCGCATCGTACTCATGAAGGACGGGGAAATTGTCCAGATAGGAACACCGGAAGAAATTCTCACCGAACCTGCCAATGATTACGTTAAACGTTTTGTAGAAGATGTGGATGCCACCAAGGTGCTCACCGCAGAAAACGTCATGAAGAAAGCCGAAGCAGTTGCCTATATTTCTGCCGACGGCCCACGTGCTGCGCTGCGTAAAATGCGCAAAAACAGTATTTCAAGCATTTTTGTGCTGGGTTCTGATCAGGCCCTGCGAGGGATTGTCCACGCCAGCGATGCAGCAAAAGCAGTAGAAGCAGGCAGCAGAAAATTAGAGGACATAATGAAACCTGCCCGCAGTGTCTCCGCCAACACTCCAGCACTTGAACTTTATCCCATGATGTCTGAATCCGAATGGCCCCTCGCCGTAATCGATGATCAAGACGAATTCATCGGCGTTGTGGTCAGCGGTAATCTTATCGCTGCTGTGGCTGAATACGGACCGGAACCGTCAATTTAATAATCCTGGAGGATTCTTATGACTAAATTTAACTCACGTACAATACTCTGGATCGCCGGTCTTTTTATGGCTGCTGTGATCAGCATTATGCCCATTAACTCTGCGCAGGCTTCAGACAAACCTGTTGTTTTCGCCGACCTCAACTGGGACAGCATACAGATTCATAACCGCATTGCCGGATTCATCATCGAACACGGATACGGCATGGAAGTAGAATACATTCCGGCAGGTACTGCCATCGCTTATGAAGCGATCATGCGCGGTGATATGGACGTGGACATGGAATCATGGACCACCAACTCCCAGAAACTTTACGATAAAGGCATCAAGGCCGGGACCCTTTTCGACCTCGGCCCGAACTTCAATGACGCCCGTGAAGGGTTGATTGTTCCCACTTATATGATCAAGGGTGATCCCAAGCGCGGCATCAAACCCATGACCCCGGAACTCAAAACTGTTGCCGATCTCGCAAAATACCCCGAATTCTTCAAAGACCCTGAAGATCCTTCCATGGGCATCATCTACTCCGGAGTTACCGGCTGGACTGCAACCCAGAAGACTGAACAAAAACTTAAAAACTACGGTCTTGATGAAAATTTTAACATGCTCGCTCCCGGTTCCGATGCCGCACTGGCCGGTTCCATGATGTCCGCATACAAACGCGGCAAAGGCTGGATCGGATACTACTGGGGTCCAACTTGGGTAATGGGCATGCTGGACATGACCTTCCTCGAAGAAGCACCTTTCGATGAAAAAGTTTGGAATGACACCAGACTCTGCAATTACCCCAGCTCCATTGTTAATATCCTCGTCGGTAAATCCCTGATGGAAAGAGCTCCCGCTGTAATTGAGATGCTCAAGAAATACGAAACCACCATGGCCCAGACCAACGACTGCCTAGCACATATGAAAAACGAAAAAGCCAGTCTTGAAGAAACTGCCGAATGGTTCCTGAAAAACAACGCAGAGCTCTGGACCAAGTGGGTTCCCGCAGACAAAGCAGCCAAGATCAAGGCCGCACTTAACTAGTTAAAATCTGATAATTTAAATATTGCCCACAAAGAAAATCACATTTTCTTTGTGGGCCTACGCTTACACAATGCTGCAAAAACATAACAACCGGATTTTATGATGTATAAATTTCCAAAAACTCTGGAAATACCACTGGCTGACTGGGTAAATGAAGGCATGAACTGGGTCATGGACAACTGGGGTGAATTCTTCGACATACTCGGAAATGCTCTTCTGAAACTCCTGATTGCATTACAGCAATTCTTTCTCATGATCCCTTGGCCCATAACAATTATCGGAGTTGGAGTCGCCGGTTGGTGGCTGCTCGATAGTTGGAAAAGAGGGCTGGGTATGTCTGCCATGTTGTTTATTATCGGCTGCTTCGGATACTGGAAGCTGACCATGATGACTCTGGCCCTAGTAACCGGCGCGGTGGTAATCTCCCTGCTGTTTGGAATTCCCATCGGAATATGGATGGCACGAAGCGACCGGGTTGAAACCATCATCAAGCCTATCCTTGATGCAATGCAGACCATGCCCAGTTTCGTCTACCTCATCCCGGTAATGATGCTCTTCGGACTTGGAAAAGTTCCAGCTCTTTTCGCGACTATCATCTACTCCATGCCGCCGATAATCAGGCTTACCAATGTTGGTATCCGGGAAGTTCCCAAGGACGTTATCGAAGCCGCACGGGCCTTCGGGGCCACCCCCATGCAGACCCTGCTAAAGGTACAGCTTCCCCTCGCCCGCCCGACCATCGTAGTCGGTATAAACCAGACCACAATGATGGCACTGGCAATGGTTGTTGTCGCATCCATGATCGGTGCTAAAGGACTGGGCATGGAAGTTCTGGTTGCAATTAACCGCATTGATATCGGCATGGGCTTTGAAGCCGGGCTTTCCATTGTGTTTCTGGCAATCATCATTGACCGCCTGACCCACGCCATGGCAGTGCGCAACACGCACAATGCCAAATAAATTGCAGCACTACGAATCAAACAGCATAAGCCGCAGACTGATTATCCGTCTGCGGTTTTTTTGCGTATAAGATGGAACGGCCAAATCTCAGTTAAAGCTTGAGCTCTTCTCTGAATTATTCCTCAACAAAGAAACAGGCTTTCTAATGGAATTATTTTTATGTTCAGGTATAGTACAGACCTAATCTAAAAAATGGAGAGATATAATGAAAAATTCATGTTCCCGTATGATAGCTGTTACCCTGCTGCTCGCAACCTGTATGTTCATGCAGGCTTCCGCCGCTTCCGCCTTCAGCCTCAATGACCTGTCCTCATCAGCTGAAACAGCTAAAAGTGCGGCAGAAGGTGCCAGCCTGCTCGACCGGGCTAAAAGCGTCTATGACGGTTTTTACGATTCCACTGATAACCTTGTCGGTGCCCAGACGACAGTCATGAGCATGATCAATCCGACTGAAAGCAACGCCCTGACCTCCAAACTTGCTGACATCAATTCCGGGTCCGCTTTCAGCAAACTTGCCGGTCTGGTCGGTTTTTCCGAAAGTCTGGACTCGGCAACAACAAGCCCTTCCCTGACTTCCAAGCTGACCGAAATCATCACCACTCCCGGCAGTATTGAGAAAGCCAAGAAAGTCTACGACCACGCTTCCACTGCCTATACAACAGGCAATAACTCCATCGGTGAAGCAAAGACTCTTTACTCTGAAATCAAAAACTTCATTGCCTCACCCTCCTCAAAGGGGCTCAGTGAAACCCTGCTCTCAGGACTCGGCAATTATTCCGACAAGATCCTGCCTTTCATTATTGAGAACGGCCCGGAAAGGGTTCAGTCCGCCGCCAAGATCGCGGAAATTTTCAAAGGGTTTCTGTAAGCCATCCAAAACAAACGCCCCGTCAACCTTATCGGCTGACGGGGCGTTTTCACGTAAAGACTTTGCGAATCAGAAGTTAACAAAAATATCCGTCGCCCTTCAAATCAGTAATCAACCTTTCACACATGGCTGCCCGGTTCAGGCTGTAAATATGCACGCCGGGTGCTCCCTTATCCAGAAGGTCGGCAATCTGCTTGCGGGCAAAATCAAAACCGAAAGCCATAACCGCTTCATCGCCACCCTTATCGAATGCCTTTTCCACACCGCAATAAAGATCACCGGGAATGGCCGCACCGCACAAGGACATGATCCGGCGCAGGGAACTCAAGGACTGGATAGGCAGCACGCCGGGAATCACCGGACGCTCAATACCCAGCTCAGCTAAACGCTCCACATAGTCAAAATAGACCCTGTTATCAAAGAAAAGCTGGGTCATGGTGAAGTCCGCACCCTTGGAAAGCTTGGTATGATGGAACTCAAGATCACGGACCAGAGAAGGGGAATCAGGATGGCCGCCGGGATATCCGGCTACCCCTATGCCGACCTCAGAGAATTTACCGTCCACGTATTCAACCAGATCGGAAGCATGAAAAAAACGGCTATTATCAGCACCCCCAGCATCACCGACACCATCACCGCCAAGGGCCAGAATATCCGAAACTCCGGCCTGAACCAGACTGTCCACAAAACCGTCGATGGAAGTCTCGCTGGCTCCGACGCAGGTCAGATGAGCAAGAATATCAACACCCATTTCCTTTTTCAGCAAGGAGCATATTTCAAGTGAATTTTCATGGCTGCTGCCGCCCGCACCGTACGTAACCGAAGCGAAAAGAGGATTTAGAGCGGCCAGTCTTTCAGCCCTTTTCATGAACTTGGGCCAAGTGGATTTGTCCTTGGGAGGAAAAAATTCAAAGGAAAAAAACTGTCCTGTTTCATTGATATTCTGTGCCACCTGCATTTTTAATTCTCCATTTAATATGCTTGCTTCCCGGACCGCAGGCACGGCCCGAGAAGAATTATTAATCACTATCTATTTAATTTTACGGCGTACTTTTTCAGCCGCATTAACCATATTTTCAAGGGCCGGAACAACCTCATCCCACTTACGGGTTTTAAGACCACAATCCGGGTTTACCCAAAGTCGCTGCGCCGGGATAACTTCCAGCGCTTTTTCCAGCAGGCGGACCATATCATCCGCTGCCGGAATTGCCGGACTGTGGATGTCATAAACACCGGGACCGACTTCGTTGGGGTAGCTGAACTGCCTGAAACTGCCCAGAAGCTCCATGCGGCTGCGACTGGCTTCAATGCTGATCACGTCAGCATCGAGAGCGGCTATGGAATCCATGATTTCATCGAATTCGCAGTAGCACATATGGGTATGAATCTGGGTGCTGTCCGCAACGCATGAAGCGGAGAGCCGGAAGCACTCGCAGGCCCATTTAAGATACTCGGCCTGTTCGGATTTGCGCAACGGAAGGCCTTCACGCAGAGCAGGTTCATCAATCTGGATAACCCTGACTCCGCTCTGCTCCAGATCAGCAACCTCATCGCGAACTGCCAGTGCTATCTGGCGGCAGGTTTCGCTACGCGGCTGGTCGTCACGCACAAAGCTCCAGCAAAGAATGGTAACCGGACCGGTGAGCATACCTTTGACCTCACGTCCGGAAAGGGACTGTGCGTAATTAATCCAGTCGACGGTAATGGGGCCGGGCCGTGAAACATCACCGAAAATAACCGGAGGCTTTACGCAACGGGAGCCATAGCTCTGCACCCAGCCATTGGAAGTAAAGCAATACCCGTCAAAGTTCTCGCCGAAGTACTCAACCATGTCGTTACGTTCCGGCTCACCGTGAACCAGAACATCAAGGCCGATTTCTTCCTGTCTGCGAATACAATCTTCAATGTAGCCGCGCATAAAGTTTTCATAATCCGCCTTTTGGATACGTCCATTTTTGAAACCGCTTCTGGTGGAACGAACTTCAGGGGTCTGAGGGAAAGATCCGATTGTAGTCGTGGGCAACAGAGGAAAGCCAAGTTCACGCTGTGCTTCAACACGCTGGGGATACAGAGAATCACGCTTGTAATCTTCATCCTTAAGGGCAGCCAGTCTGGCTGAGACCTGCGCATTATTAACTCGGATGCTGTTCTTGCGAGATTTGAGAATGCTACGGTTTCGGGTCAGCTTTTCTTGCACGCAACGGCCTGAAGCTGCGTCAGCGACCAGCCTAATTTCCGCGCATTTCTGGCGGGCAAAAGCCATCCATGATTTGATTTCACTATCCAGCTTAGTTTCAAGCTCCAGATCGAAAGGCACGTGCAGAAGTGAGCAGGAAGGGGCAACCAGCACCCGCTCTTCGCCGAGCACGGTTACCGCTGTTTTCACGCTGGCAACAGCACTATCAAGATCAGCGCGCCAAATATTACGGCCATCAACTACGCCGAGGGAAAGCATCAACCTGCTGTCCAATTTTGTAAGCAGCTGCTCAAGGTCCGTACCGCCGCGCACAAGATCAACGTGCAGAGCATCGACAGGAAGATAGGCTGCGGCTTCAAGATTCTCGCCCAAGCCGCCGAAATAGGAGGCAACCATAACCTTGGTATCGGCAGCTGCTTCCTTGAGTGTCCGGTACACAGGAGCAAAAAGTCTGCGCACTTTATCATCTAGATCAAGAGCCAGCACAGGTTCATCAAACTGAATCCATGTGCATTTGCCGGAAAGCTTTTCAATCAGCTCCACATAAACAGGCAGCAGTCTTTCCAGCAGGTCCAGACGGTCGAACTCCTCATGCGCGCATTTACCAAGCAGCAGAAAAGTGAGCGGACCGGGAAGTACAGCCTTAGCCCTATGGCCAAGTTCGACAGCCTCATCCAGCTGCTGCAGCAGGGATTCATCAGCGAGAATAAATTCCTGATCCTTGCTGAATTCAGGAACAAGATAGTGGTAGTTTGTGTCAAACCACTTGGTCATTTCCATGGCAGCGACACCGTTCTCCCCCGCCTCACCACGTGCCATGCGGAAGTAATCATCAAGTACGGCACTTCTTCCGGCAATATTATATCTTTCCGGAATAACGCCGAAACGAAAGGCATTATCCAGCATATGATCGTAGTATGAAAAATCCCCTACCGGGAGAATATCCACTCCGGCCTGTTTCTGGTCTTCCCAGTGCTGTGCGCGAAGTTTCTTGGCGGTAAGGGCCAGATCATCAGCTCCGGCCTCGCCTCTCCAATAGGATTCAAGTTTCTTCTTCAGTTCACGGTTACTACCTATTCTGGGGTAGCCCAAGGTGTGCGTCAGCATTTACAATCTCCATGTTTACAGTGTCCGCATAGTACGGCGGGATTATCTCCCTGTTTCCCGGACCTGTTCGCGCGGTCCGCCACTTAATCCTGCAGGACGTCTTCTGGCTTCCGGTTCTTTTTGACGCACAGCTCAGGGTCTTCCCGTTTTCACACAGTGACAAAGAGCCATTTCACTTAATTTATACCGGTTACAGCAGCGCGCCTGCGACGGACTTTCACCGCCTTCCGTTCCCTGCAGGCTTTACAACTTAAATTCAATATATAAAAATATTGTTATATAGAGATGCACAAATGACACTATTAGACCCTCAAGTCAAGAGCTATTGAAATTTTCATTAGCCTTGAAAGGAATCTTCCCTATAAACAAAGGTCCCAAAACAAGAAAAAGGCTGCGGGAAACCCCACAGCCTTTTGAGTATACATACCGCCACTTAAGGCGATCATTTATTTAAAATCTATTCACAATCTCTGACACTCAGCTTTTCACGAAACTTTCCTTCACCGACAGGAAATTTCATCAAAGCACCTTTAACCAGACAACGTCCTACAACTTCAAGCCCTTCCTGATCATCACTTGCAGCCTTTCCACGCCACAGATAGGTCTTTAAGCCATCATTCTCAGGGGGCCTCTTTCCAGAAATGCCTTGGAGCCGAAATTTACCACAACAAGAAAATCGGGGGTTGCGGGATCATAACGGAAACCTTTGGCTTCAAGCTCAAGCTTTGCAGAATTAAGCAGAATAGCTTCAAGATCTTGTTTGGACTCACTTTTATGTTTAAATGAGAAAGTCTTCAGCTTGCTGAAATCTGTACCTTGCACAGGTTTGTTCTCGACATCCATGTTCACGTACACACAACCGGGAAGCAACATTCCCAGCAAAGCAAAAACAATTAATAACTTCCTCACCGCAAACTCCTGACTTTATTTGTCACGGACACCTAAGTAGGCTGCCGCGTTAAATTCCATATTACAATTCCCTACAGCTAACTACTTAACTTTTTTAACGCCTTTAGCCAAGACTAAAAACGTTTTCAATCAATCATAAAATCATCTCCGAATCTCCCGGAAGACTTTGCACCATACCGAACCGGACCAGCCATGCACAATACTGACACAAAATAAAGAGGCCTCACTCAACTACGTATTTATACGCCATTTCCGTTTCCATAACTTTTTTACACAAAAAGAAATTAGACCAACGGTGCGAGCATACTAATAAATAATATATTGCGTCGAGCCCACTGCAGATTGCACAAACCCAGCCAGACAATATCAACAAATACAAACGCTAAGAATATTTCCAAGATATTTAAACAATGAAATCTGCGCCAAAACTTGACCTTATCAGTAGGAAACAACTCCTCAATACTGAAAAATACACAAAAAAATAATTCACTTGTATTTTTTGCAATCATATTGTTCCCTCTCTCCGGGGAGGAAAGAAATGAACAGATTTGACGATCGCCGAAAAAACATACGAATTGACCTTGGTTCCATAAACGGGTTCTTCCGGCAATGTGATATTGCCGCCTCAGCATCCGAAAAAGATCTGGATATTACCATACTGAACATATCCCCTGACGGGATGAAATTCAGGATCAACTCCGGCAACGACTTAAAACGGCTCAGGCTGGATGATGAAATTTTTATTCGCGGCTGCATTTTTAATGACAATATCGGATTCCTGAGCAGCCAGAAAGCTGTCACAGTCTGGCAGGAAAACACTCTTTTCGGGGCAAAATTCACCCCGGCCCTTGAGCTGGAGGCAGCTGACCTATCAGAAATGATCCGCTGATACTTATAATTCAAAAAAACTCAACCCCTTCCAAAGCGGCCTGTTAATTGATATCTTTTTTTTGTGAATACGCAAAAAGATAAAACAATCGCATGGGTCGGTAATATATTCTTCCGTAAAGGTATGGATAGACTTGGCTACAAAACAGTCCACATTCCCCTTGAAGGTCAACAGGTCTTAACCTGGCAGGATATTGTAGACAAAACCGGGACTGAACCGTTCGCAGTCATCTATGCAGACAAATCCATAGCCCCGCCCATAGCCGGGGTGGAGAATTTCCCCTGCCTGACTATTTTCCACTGTATCGACACTCACATCCACAGCTGGTACCCCCTCTACGCCCAAGGATTCGACATCTGCCTTGTCAGCCTGAAAGACCACCTTGAACGCTTCTCGCCACGCTTGAAAGAATCACGTATACTCTGGTTTCCCCCCATCGCAATGGATCATGACCAGCCCGCTGACATGGAAAAGGAATGGGATCTACTTTTCGTCGGCACTGTAGATGCCGAACTGACCCCCGAAAGAAAAATATTTCTTGATAAAGTTGCCGAAAAAATTCCGGGGCTCCACGTCACCAAGGGGCGCTTCAGGGAGCTTTTCCCAAGAGCAAAAGTAGTGCTCAACATCGCTGAACGAGGAGACCTTAATTTCAGAGTTTTCGAAGCTCTAGCCTGCGGTTCATGCCTACTGACTCCCAAAATAGACAACGGACTTTTTGATCTCTTTGAAGATGAGGTTCATCTGGTTACTTACGAACCGAACAATGCCGCTGATCTGATAGAAAAGTTCAACATGCTGCTGGATGACGACGAACTAAGGGAACGAATCGCCCGGCAGGGAAATGAATTAATCGAACGCGAACACCGCATCATCAACCGGGCAGAGACCCTGCACAATGTCATTAATGAAATGAATGTCGAGGCGGCCATAAAAAACCGTATTGAAGCCGCCCCGCAACTGCGCCGCAATTTCCTGAAATCACTCTATCTGCACTGGGCCGAAGAGGTTGGCGTCCCCGAATTACAGATGGTTTATTTGCAGGCTGCTAAAAATTAAAATGCTCCGCTGCTATTTGCAAAAGATGCCTCCTGCAGCCCCACAGAGAGTCCCTTCAGGTGTCAGATAAACTTTTAATAAGGGACCGAAATTTTCAGAACATATACACACAAAGCCCTTAATATCATTAAGATATTAAGGACTTTTGCAAATTGAAATAAAGATTAGGACGCAGCGCGATCAGCTATGCTTTCAGCCTATTCAGTCCCTGAGCCAGATCTGCCTTCAGGTCTTCCACATCTTCCAGACCTATATTCAGCCTGAAAATGGTCTTGCCTTCGTAGCCGAAATGGTTGGTTCGTTCGAATTTACCACCGGTAATCAGGCTCTTGAATCCGCCCCAGCTGTAACCGATACTGAAGAGTTCAAGACCATCCACAAAGGGAGCATGGTCAATGTCCTCGTATTCTTCCTTCAGGGTAAAAGAAAACAGGCCGCTGGAACCTGTGAAATCCCTTTTCCAAAGACTGTGCTGGGGATGGCTTTCAAGTGCCGGATGGATAACCGCCTCGACCATTTCGTGCCCTTCCAGCCATTTGGCAATTTCAAGTGCGGATTCCCCGTGATGTTTCAGCCGGACCGGCAGGGAACGCAATCCGCGCAGGGCCTGATAACAATCCTCCTGCGGTGCGTATGATTCAAAAACATTGTAGCAGCTTTCGAAAATTTCCCAATGCTGCTCATTAGTTGAAACAGTGCCCAGAAGAATATCAGAATGCCCGGTAATGTACTTGGTCACCGAGTGGATGGAGACATCAACCCCAAGTTCAAAGGGGTTAAGATAAAGAGGAGTAGCCCATGTGTTATCGATTACGGTTACGATGCCCTTCTCCCGGCAGACCTTGGTGATTGCCGGGATATCCTGAATCTCAAGAGTATTTGATCCGGGGGATTCCATAAACAGCAGGACTGTGTTTTCCCGAATGTAATCAGCTACCCCGGCTCCGGTGTCAGAGGGCAGGTATTCAGCTTCCACACCGTACTTGGAAAGAAATTTATCACTGAAATGGCGGGTCGGACCATAAACATTATCACAAAGCAGAATATGGTCCCCCTGCTTGGTGTAGGCCATGAGCACCATGGCAATAGCGGCGATTCCGGACTGGAGGGCCTTGCAACCATGAGCTCCTTCAAGCTCAACCATAGCCGCCTCAAAAGCATTCTGGGCTGCCATACCGCAAAGACCGTAAGGGATTCCCTCATACTCTCCGGCATTGCATTTCTGGAGGTCGGCGTAAGAATCGAAAAGTACCGTGGACGCGCGGTGCAGTGGAGGATTAATTGTATCTATGAATTCTCGGGCTTCGGCCTTGCCCGCATTAACCAGTTTGGTGGAAATATTCTTCATGGGAACTCCTTGTTGTTTCTGGACCAAAATATAAAGCGGGAAACTGGAAAAACAACCAGCTCCCCGCATTAATTTTATTTTTTAATATCCTCAGCAGTTCGGAACAGAAACAGCCAAGCCGCCAAGTGATGTTTCCCTATATTTGGAATTCATATCCTTTCCGGTTTCAGCCATGGCCCGCACAACTTCATCAAAGCTGACTTTATGGAATTTTTCATTCTCAACCGAAGTTATGAGGTAGGCATTGTAGGCCCTGACAACTCCCATCGCATTGCGCTCAATACACGGAATCTGCACATACCCGCCCACAGGATCACAAGTCATGCCGAGATGATGCTCAAGGGCCGATTCTGCGGCATTCTCAGTACGCCAGAAGCGGTGTCCGTTAGCATAAGCAATCAGCCCGGCAGCCATGGCCGAAGCCACCCCGACTTCCCCCTGACACCCGACTTCCGCTCCGGCAATGCTGGCATTATGCTTGGCGATGAATCCCAGAGCAGCAGCCACAAGCATTCCCTCACGCACTTTTTCGCGGCTGACACCCAGATCTTCTTCAAGAGCATAGATCGCCGCAGGAATAACCCCGGCTGAACCGGAAGTGGGTGCGGTGACTACAATACGTCCGGCAGCATTTTCCTCGGAAGCCGCAAAACCGTATGCATTGAGGCGGAGCAGAAATTTATCTGCTGCATTTGGCTGACCGCTGTTTTCAAAAAGACGTTTGGCCTTACGATGTAAACCGATGGGACCGGGCAAAGTTCCTTCCGCATTGAGACCGTTCACAACTGCCTGCTTCATGGCATCAAGAATCGCATCAAGCTTTTCATATACTTCCTCTTCTGAAACCCCGGTTATTGCGGTTTCATTGACCAGCACAGCCTGATGCATGCGCAATCCTTCTTCAGTAAGGATCGCTTTAAGTTCATCCATGTTGGAATATTGATAAGGTGGCACGCGGGGAATGTCTTCCTGCTGCCCCTTCCATTTAATGAAACCGCCACCGATAGAATAGTATTCCTGCTCAAAGAGGACTTCCGTACCTTTCCTGAGTCTGATCAAAAGCGTATTTGCGTAAGGGAAATCATTTTCCACCTCGGCAAAGACAACATCTTTCACGCTCAATGGAACTGATATCCCGCCACTTTCAAACTGGTGGCCTGTGCCGTCAGCAAGGGAATCCAGAAATTCACATTCAACATTATCGGGCCTGAAACCGAGCAGTCCGGCTACAACGGCGCGGTCAGTTCCATGCCCTTCCCCGGTGGCACTTAAGCTGCCGTACAACCTGATTTCAATATTATCCGGTACAGCATCAAGAGAGAGTTCGCCCACAGCATTATGAAAATTATACCCGGCTTTCATAGGACCGATAGTGTGAGAACTTGAAGGACCGGGGCCAATCTTGAATAATTCGAAAACAGAAGTGGTGATGGCGGTCATAACTCCTCCTTGACCGTGAAAATTGTTTATGAAATCTATCACTAGCACAATGAATAGATCCTAACAACGCACACTGTCACTGCGGAGGTTACAAGTATGTATATTGTAAGTGGATGCCTTGCCGGACTTTGCTGCCGTTACGACGGCGGTGACAACGCGGATGAAAAAGTTATGCAACTGGTCGCAGAAGGTAAAGCAATACCGGTCTGCCCTGAGCAGCTGGGAGGATTGACCACCCCGCGTCCCCCTTGCGAAATTACCGACGGCAAAGTCATGAGCAACGAAGGAGCGGATGTCACTGAAAGTTTCATACGCGGAGCGGAAGAAGCACTCAAGCTTGCCAAGCTCGCAGGCAGCAATAAAGCTATCCTCAAAGCCCGCTCCCCATCCTGCGGTATCGGCAAAATTTACGATGGAACATTCAACGGAAATTTAATTGACGGCGACGGACTTTTCGCCGCCATGCTGCGCAAAGAAGGCTTTAAGCTGGAAACAGAATAAAAATATCCCGGAAATCAAACAAGATTTCCGGGATATTTTTTCACGTATGATCAGCCAGGCAAAATGCTCAGCAAAAAATTAATGCGTAATTTTGTCTTCTTTGATCAGCTGCTGGGCTACGCTGAGATCGTAGAGGGACAGCGGATTGCGCTCCGAACCACGCTTTTTGTATTCTTCAGCGGCTTCCATGATCACGTCATAGGGCAGCCATTCGTGCTTATCCCAGATAACGGGGTTATCGTTGGACCAGAGTCTGAATTCAACGGACCCCTGATTTTCACGCACATACATTTTTGTATCGCGGGTCTGCAGGGAAGGGTAATAATAAAGTCCACGTTCGTCTTTCATTATAATATCCTTAAAGTTTACGCAGTGAGAAAGATTTACCATTGGGGGTCGCGATAATACCGTAACCTTTAATGAGCGTGCTCATAGGACGTCCAAAGAAAAAATCCATGGATTCTTCGGGCAGTCCGGCTTTTTCCATGACCAGCTCACGGATGGAAGCATCAAAGATGAGCATTTCACGCAGGTCGGCCTTGAGACTTTCACTCTCATCCCAGTTTTCAATGGCGGAAGCTGCAAGCTCGGCCATCTTAACGGGATCACACTTCTGATCGTGATCTATGATGAGTTCAAGCACAGGGTGGCCCTCAGGCAGAATGTCTTTTCTGGACAATCGATCCTTGTTGTAAACTTCCATCAAAGGGTCAGGATCACCGCAGAAAAGTTTCTGACATTCAAGCGGGCGGTTTTTATAAATGCGGCAGACATTTGAGGACTGAGCCAGGAATGAACATATCCATTCACCGCCGGTTCCTTTGATTTTGAGAATTTCCTCATCAAGAGGAAGTACCGCTCCCTGAGGCTGGTCGTAAGCGAGTTCGCCTTTGCGCAGGGTTACAATGTCGGTAAGGTCAATGCCGTCGCTCTCTTTGAGCAGGGGAATGTCCTGAGTGTGCAGCGCAGGGCCGCCTTTTCGGCAGCAGGTGCCGCATTGTTTACATTCATTCATATTATAAGAACCACTTTTTCAAGTTTATGTTGCTGGTTATCAAATTTTTTTGTAGGAAATGTTTACTACAGACGCACCTTGTGTTCGGGATGAGTAAATACGCTGAATAAGCCTTGCTTGGCAAGTCTGAGTTTTCAAAAGTGATAAATTGAATCACTTGTTGACAATGCCGGAGTATGTTAATTATCCATGTTCATAGGTTGTGTTTTTTTTCACTTAAGGGTATCTTTCCCTCCCCTTGCATCAAAAGATGACGGGGGGTCTCGCACTAAGAGAGGAAAGCAACCGGGCGAGTCGGTATATCCGATTTACATACCGGATGCCTAATTTGTATTGGTAGGTATATCTTATTAAACTTTATGGAGGTTTAAGGGAATGGCGAAACACAAAACTCCCTTGTTGGACGAGCTTGAAAGCGGGCCATGGCCTAGCTTCGTGTCCGACGTAAAACAAGAAGCCGAAGTTAGAGCAAAAAACGAGAAGGACGTGGAATATCAGATTCCCGTTCAAGTCTGCGAAGACCTTCTCGGCGTTCTCGAGCTCTCTTACAATGATGGTGAAACTCACTGGAAGCACGGCGGTATCGTTGGCGTTTTCGGTTACGGCGGCGGCGTTATCGGTCGTTACTGTGACCAGCCCGAAATGTTCCCCGGCGTAGCACACTTCCACACTGTTCGTGTTGCTCAGCCCACCGCTAAGTACTACACCACCGAATTCCTGAACAAGATCATCGACATTTGGGATATGCGCGGTTCCGGTCTGACCAACATGCACGGTTCTACCGGTGACATCGTCTTCCTCGGTACCACCACTCCCCAGCTCGAAGAAATTTTCTTCGAACTGACTCACAATGCTGATGTTGACCTCGGTGGCTCCGGCTCCAACCTGCGTACTCCCGCAGCTTGTCTCGGCCAGTCCCGTTGTGAATACGCATGTTACGACGCACAGGCTCTGTGCTACGACATGACCATGGAATTCCAGGACGAACTTCACCGTCCCGCTTTCCCCTACAAGTTCAAATTCAAATTTGATGCTTGCCCCAACAGCTGCGTATGTGCTCTCGCACGTTCCGACTTCTCTGTTGTAGGTATCTGGAAAGACGAAATCCGCATCGACCAGGAAGCTGTTGCAGCTTACGTTGGTGGTGAGTTCAAGCCTAACGCTGGCGCTCACTCCGGCCGTGACTGGGGTGCATTTGACATTCAGAAAGAAGTTGTTGACCTCTGCCCCGGCAAGTGCATCAAGTACGCTGACGGCAAACTGGAAATCAACGACAAAGAATGTATGCACTGCATGCACTGCATCAACACCATGCCTCGCGCACTGATGATCGGTAACGATCGCGGCGCATCCATCCTTTGTGGTGCTAAAGCTCCGATCCTCGACGGTCCTCAGCTCAGCTCCCTCCTCGTACCCTTCATCAAGGTTGAAGAGCCTTTCGACGAAGTTAAGGAAGTTGTTGAAAACATTTGGGACTGGTGGATGGAAGAAGGTAAAAACCGTGAGCGTCTGGGTGAAACCATGCGTCGCATGGGCTTCCAGAAGCTTCTCGAAGTTACCAACATCAAGGCTGATCCGAGACACGTACAAGAACCTAGACACAACCCCTACATCTTCTGGAAAGCAGATGAGGTTGATGGTCCTTGGGAACGTGACGTTAACGAATACAGAAAAAGACACCAGAGATAACACGGGAGGACAGACATGGCGTTCGTTTCTTCTGGCTACAATCCAGACAAACCGATGGAAAACCGGATCTCGGACATTGGACCTCGCGACTTCAGAGAGTTCCTGCCCCCGGTTATCAAGAATAACTACGGCAAGTGGCTCTACCACGAAATCCTTGAGCCGGGCGTACTGGTTCACGTTGCCGAATCCGGAGATGAAGTATACACAGTCCGCTGTGGTACCGCTCG
>PPCM01000328.1_pt1 | contig 53786 bp, 46 predicted proteins | sample 1555541 | NCBI WGS metagenome assembly PPCM01 (sample SAMN05284479, study PRJNA326546) | Marine sediment metagenome, whole genome shotgun sequencing project. | isolation source: marine sediment | place: Germany: Wadden Sea | collected 2012-09-05
CTCTGGACTCCTCACCCCTTTCCCAAAACGCGTTAGTTGGGGATTGTTTAAAATAAATCTACTAATTTCAGTGTAAAAAACGCAGCAGCGAAGCTCAAATAAAAGTTTTAGGAGAGCCCAGAGAAACCTTTTCCAAAAGGGTTCTTTGGCCCCCGGAGGGACTCCCGGTAGGGCCGCCGGAGGCGAAATCTTATTAAAAAGCGATCTAGCGCATCAAATTGCTATCCCAATGGTAAATCGTCTTCGGGTAGTCTGTAGCGTGGTTCCCGTTGCCAGCTGTTGATAGCGGTGAGCAGCCAGACAGGTCCGAGCCTTCCCACGAACATGAGGAAGATTATGATTGATTTCCCGGCTCCGCTCAAGTCCGGGGTTACTCCGGTGGAGAGTCCCACGGTGGCAAAGGCGGAGACGGCTTCGAAGGTTATTTCGATGAAATGTCCGCGCACTTCACTGTGCGGCAGATGGCTGCCTTCGGTGATACTCAGCAGTATAATAGCTGAACCGAGAATCACGCTGGCGAGGGTCAGCAGGGTCAGGGCACGGTTGACGCTTTCTTTGGTCAGCGCATACCAGCCGACTTTGACCTGGGAATGGCCTTTTATTTTTGCGACGATAAAAGCCACCCATGTGCGGAAAGTTGTTGTTTTCAGTCCTCCGGCACATGAACCGGGAGAACCGCCGATCAGCATAAGTCCGATCATGGCAAGCAGGGAAATATTGGTCAGCCCGGAAATATCAACAGTGTTGAATCCGGCTGTGCGGCAGCTTATCGACTGGAACAGGGCCGCAATCTCGTTGACCATAGCACCTTCGACCACATGAACCTTGAAACTCTCAGCAAAGAAGATAGCCAGCCCGCCGAGAATAATGAGCAGAAAGCTTGTTTCCAGCACAATACGGGTATGCCAGCTCAGGGCATGGGCGGTTATTTCCGGCTTTTTGCGGCGCACAAAATTTATGAATTTCTGCCACAGCTCGGTCATGACGTAAAAGCCCAGTCCGCCCATGACGATCAGGCCCATGAAAACGGAATTGATACCGAGATGATCCTTCCATGCGGTCAGGCTGTCTGAATAGAGAGAAAAACCCGCATTACAGAAAGCTGAAATGGAATGGAAAACAGCCGAAAAGGGATGGAATCCCGTGGGGTCCATCCGGTTCAGCAGCAGCGCACCGAGAGCTTCAATGGATAGAACTGCCGTAACTACACCGACAATGAATTTGCCGATATTGAAAGACGGGTCATGGATCAGGGTCTGGCTGACTGCTAGCCTGTCCGAGGCACTGACTTTCTTACCCAGAAGGTAGATGACCAGACTGGCATAAGTCATAATGCCCAGCCCGCCGAGCTGTATCAGGGCCAGAATCACGCTCTGCCCGGTGCGGCTGAAAAAGCTTCCGGTATCCACCACGGCAAGCCCGGTAACACATACCGCGGAAGTGGCAGTGAATACAGCATCAAGAAATGAAAGCTCCTTTCCCGGATGGCAGATATCAAGCTTGAGCAGCAGGCCGCCCAGCAGGATAGTCGCGACGAAAGCGTATATCGGCATCCAGAAAGGAGAAGTCGCTTTGGAGTTCATATTGTTTATTTACGCCCGGGCTTTAAATATGGCAAGTTTTGTTGCCTCCGGCGGCACTAAACGTTACCAGTTCGTTTTCTGTACCCGGCCAGTTTTTCTTCCACTTCTTCCCAGCGTTCGAAGGTCGCTTCATGATCGGATTCAAGCTTTTCAAGCTCTGCCTGCGCGGCAGCCATTTCTTCGCCGGACTTTTTGTAGAATTCAGGGTCGGCCATCCGGGTCTGCATGTCTTCGATGGCTTTTTCGAGTTCTTCGATTTTAACGGGCAGCTCGACTATTTCCACTTCCAGAGCTTCGAACTCACGCTGTTCTTTGTAGCTTAGTTTTTCCGGACGTGCGTCCGGGGTTTTCTTCGGCTTGGGTTTTGCTGCTTTGGGTTTTGCTTCTTCCTCGGGCTGGGGCCGCTGGCGTACCCAGTCGTCGTAACCGCCCACGTAATCATTTACCTGCGCATTGCCTTCAAAGGCGAGAGTTCCGCTGACCACGTTGTTAAGGAAGGCACGGTCATGACTTACAATTATAACTGTGCCGGGATATTCCATGATGCGGTCTTCGAGCAATTCAAGGGTCTCGGCGTCAAGGTCGTTTGTGGGTTCGTCCATTACCAGCAGGTTGGAGGGACGGGTGAACAGGCGGGCCAGCAGCAGACGGTTGCGCTCTCCGCCGGAGAGTACGCTGACCGGGGAGTTGGCCCGGTCCGGGGCGAACAGGAAATCTTTAAGATAGCCCATGACGTGTTTGGTGCGACCGTTGATGGTTACGGTATCGTTGCCGTCAGCCACGGAATCACGCACGGATTTTTCCGGGTCCAGCTGTTCGCGATGCTGATCGAAATATGAAATCTCAAGTTTGGTTCCCAGTTTTACTGTGCCGGATTCAGGTTTTAGGTTGCCGAGCAGAACCTGAATCAGCGTGGTTTTACCTGCACCGTTAGGACCGATGATCCCGATGCGGTCCCCGCGCATGATGGTGGCATTCAGGTCCTTGAAAACCGGATTGTCGTCCCATGCGTATGATGCATTGACGGTTTCAGCTACCACTTTACCGGAACGGGCGGCTTCCTGAATTTCAATGGTAGCTTTACCGGTGCGCTCGCGGCGTTGCCTGCGTTCTTCGCGCAACTTTTTAAGCGCACGGACACGCCCCTCGTTTCGAGTACGGCGTGCCTTGATGCCCTGCCTGATCCATACTTCCTCGCGGGCCAGTTTTTTGTCGAACTCGGACCTGTTCTTTTCTTCGGCATCGAGAAGGTCTTCCTTGCGCTTAAGGAAGGTGTCATAGTCGCAGGACCAGTCGGCGAGATTACCACGATCCAGTTCGATGATGCGGGTAGCAATCTTGCGCAGGAACATACGGTCGTGAGTAATGAAAATCAGGGTACGGATATTTTTGGTGATGAACTCTTCAAGCCATGCAATGGAGTCGATATCCAGATGGTTGGTAGGTTCGTCAAGGAGCAGGATGTCCGGTTTGGATGCCAGAGCACGGGCAAGCAAGGCGCGCCTTTTCAGTCCGCCGGAAAGATTTTCAAAACGCATTTCGGCACTGAGCGACAGGCGGGAGATGACCATTTCAATGGTGGTCAGGGCTTCCCAGCCGCCGTGCTTTTCCATAATTTCTTCTACCTCGGAAAGTTTGGATACATCGCCGCCGTTAGCCACTTCAAGACTGACCATGTGGTATTTGGTCAGGGCTTCTCCCAGCTCACCGAGGCCCCCGGCAACAACTTCAAAGATGCTCCCTTCGAGAACTTCCGGCACTTTCTGGGAAAGGCGCGCTACGGTCACTCCTTTCTGGTAAGAAATATTTCCGTCGTCAGGAGCCAGATCGCCACTCATGAGCCGGAGCAGAGTGGATTTACCTTCTCCGTTTCGGCCAACAATACAGATCCGTTGGCCTTCCTCAACTTGAAAGGAAACTTTATCCAGCAGCTGAGGACCTCCGAAGGTCATGGAAACATCGCTTACGCTCATCAAAGCCATTTGTTTAACTCCGCACTATACTTGATTAAAAATATAATATAATAAAAGACAGGTGTGATTGTTTTCATTAGTATTTCAAACTTAAGGGCGGCAGTGTAGAATTTTGCCGCCAAAAAGTGAAGTCTGTTCATAGGGGCTTAGTAGTGCTTTTTTGCGTTACAAGCTGTTGACGAAAGTCTATGCATAGTGCAGATAAGCTCTAAAGTTGCTCTTGTGGATTGTTTGAATTAGATTATAGCCGCCTGCCGTAATGGCGGTGCAGGATAGATTTATTATATGAGTACCGGCGATAGATTACTGGACATTTTTCAAGACGAAACATTGGAACGGCTCGATAATATCGAAACCGGGCTTTTGCATTTGGAAAACAGTACTGCGGAACTCACTCCGGAGCTTATTAATTCCATATTTAGAGACGCACACTCCATTAAGGCGGGATCAAACCTGCTTAAGCTGACAGTTATTGAAGAGCTTGCCCATAAATTGGAAAATGTTCTTGAGTTGATCCGTTCCGAAGGACTGATTCCCACCGAACTTATTATTACAGCTTCATTGGAATCGGTTGATAAGCTGCGCATCCTGACTGAAGACGTGCTCAACAGTAATGCCAAGAGTATCCGGTTGCAGAAAACAATGCTTGAAGTCTCGGTTCAGCGAGCTTTAGCCGGTGAAAATTAAGCCGTTCTTAATTATTAAATTTTAAGCCCCCGTTCTGTGTAATCCAGTTCGGGGGCTTTTTTTATCTTGTTATGCCAATGCTGAAGGGAGCTATACCTGTCCGGCAATGCTTTTGCCCCATTTTGTGATTTCATCGCGCTCGGGATCACCGTCGATTTTCAGGCTGTCCCCAATTACCATTGCGCCCATTTTTTCCAGTTTTTCTTCAATTGCATCAACCGCGCCGCAGAAATAGGTGTAGTTGGAGTCTCCGCATCCGAATACAGATACTTTCTTACCTTTAAGGTCGGCATCTTCAAGGGCATCGTAGAGTGGGATGAAGTCATCCTGTAGTTCGATTTCTTCCTCTCCCCAGGTGGAGCAGCCGAAAAGCACGACGTCGTAACCATTGCCGAGATCGGCAATACTTACGTCGGTGACATTTTTGAGTTCTACTTCGATTTCATGATCTTCAAAAGCTTCAGCTAAGTATTCTGCTGCAGTTTCAGTGTTGCCGGTGGTTGAGCCGTAGACGATCAGTGATTTGGACATGATGCCCTCCTTTTAACTATGTAACTAGGTTTGATAACGTTCATTCGACATTTAGTGAGGATGAAATTCAAAGTCAACATCAATAAATAAAAATGTTAAGAAAAGGTGAAAATGAAACTTTCGAAGCTTTTGAGTGTTTACGCCGTGCCGGAGTGGTGTTATGGGTTACCTAAGACTGATCGGTAAATCCATGAGTAAGCACTTTAAGTGCGGAACACTTTTCTTACCGGCCCGGCCTCCCCGGCAGGGCGTATAAGGTCTCAATTCATTTATACTTTAGTTTAGATTACGTGGAATTAAGTAATTTCCCGTATTCATTGCTCACCTGTATTCCGGCCGATTTTTTTCTGCTGTTTTCTGCATTGTCTGTTATATTCAAATTTCATCCTTGCAGTATATTTTTTTAGCGCCACCTTAACGGCCCGGATTTCTTTTCACCATCAAAATAACGGAGGTTATTCCCATGAGTGTACAACTAAATGTAACCGGTTTGGATACTTGGGGTTTTAATAATGACGGGCCGCTTATCATCGCTGGACCCTGTAGTGCTGAATCCCGTGAACAGCTGCTTGATACTGCGCGTGGCATTAAAGATAAGGGTGTTCACCTTCTGCGTGCCGGTATCTGGAAACCCCGCACCCGTCCCGGTTGTTTCGAAGGCATGGGCGAAGAAGGTCTGAAATGGCTGGTTGAAGCCAAAGAAGAAACCGGTCTGCCTATCTGCTGCGAAACTGCTACTCCCGAGCACATTGAGCTTTGTCTCAAATACGGCGTGGACCTGATCTGGATCGGAGCAAGAACCACCGTTAACCCTTTTGCTGTTCAGGCTATGGCTGACGCTCTGCAGGGTACTGATATTCCCGTGCTGGTTAAAAACCCCATCAACCCTGATGTGGAACTCTGGCTCGGCGCGCTTGAGCGTATCAATAAAGCGGGGGTAACCAAGCTTGGTGCAATCCACCGTGGTTTTTCCTCAGCACGTCCCAGCGAATTCCGCAACGCTCCCAACTGGAGAATTTTTATTGAACTGCGTCGCCGCACTGAAGGCATGCCCATCATCTGCGACCCCAGTCACCTTTGCGGTAAGCGTGAACTGATTCCCGCTGTCGCCCAGAAATCTCTGGATCTGCTCTTCGACGGTCTGATGATCGAGTCTCACATCAACCCTGACGTGGCTCTTTCTGACAGTAAGCAGCAGTTCACCCCTGAAGATCTCGGTAAAGTTCTTGCCGGACTGGAAGTTAAGCATCCTGTAGCAGAAGACGAAGAATTTGCTCTTCGTATGGAAAGCAAACGTGCTCGTCTTGTTGAAATTGATGACGCTATTGTTGAGCTGCTTGCCGAGCGTATGGCTCTGGGCCGCAAGATTGGTAAAATGAAATGTGAACGCGGTATTGCTCTCCTGCAGCCTGACCAGTGGAAAAAGACTGTTGAAAAACGTACCCGTGAAGGCGTTGCCCGTGGAATGGATGAGCATTTCATGCTCCGCGTTTTCCAGTACATTCATGAAGAATCCTTGCGTCAGCAGGAGTGTGTTCTGGCCGGGGAAGATTAATGCCCAAGGTCAATGTTGAGCTGCGCGGGGAGTTCGATAGTTCTTATCAGATCAGCGTCGATTATTCCGTAATGGATGAAGTTGTCGCCGATCTAAAAGAACGTAAGTACGGGCAGACCCCGGTAGTTATCTGCGATGAAAATACCCGTGATCTTTTCGGCCATGCGCTGGTCGAAAAGATCGCGCTTGCAGGTGTTGATCCACTGCTGTTGACCGTTCCGGCGGGTGAGAACAGTAAGTCCCTTGATGTGTTCAGCTCTCTGCTGGAAGCAATGCTTGAGGCTGGAATTACCCGTCAGGATGTAGTTGTTGCCCTCGGCGGCGGTGTGGTCGGTGATCTGTCCGGCTACGTTGCCGGAAGCTACATGCGTGGAATTAATTTCGTGCAGGTCCCCACAACTCTGCTTTCACAGGTTGATTCATCCGTTGGCGGCAAAGTGGCAGTGAACATCAAGCACTGGAAAAATTATTGCGGAATGTTCTATCAGCCCAAGCGGGTCTACACTAATATCTCGGCCCTTGAGTCACTGCCTGAACGGGAAATTCTCAGTGGGTTGGGTGAAGTGGTCAAGACCGCCTTCATCGCCGACCGGGATCTGGTAGATTATCTGTCCCGTAATGCCGATAAAGTTAGTTCACTTGATCGTGATGTCATGGCCAGGGTTGTGGCCCGTTGCTGTGAGATCAAGGCCGATGTTGTCCGTCGCGATGAGAAGGAAGGCGGGGTCCGCCGGATTCTTAACTACGGTCATACTGTAGGACATGCCATAGAGACATTTGCCGGATACAAAATATCCCACGGCGAATGCGTTGCATGGGGAATGCGCATAGTTTCCCGCGCCTGCAATAAGGCCGGAATGCTCTCCGCTGAAGATCTCAAGCTTCATGAAGAGCTTATGGATAAGCTTGGTCTTGCAGCTGGAACCCTGAATATTGACCCCTCCAAGATCATGGAACTCATGAAAAAGGACAAGAAGGTCAAGCAGGGAGCGGTAGTCATCGTCGGACTCGACAAGCTCGGCAATGCCATTGTTGATGAGAATTTTCCGCTGGAATTAATTGAAGCAGAGCTTTTTAATATTTGATGCGCTACGCGCGATTAAGAATGATTTGATTTGCCTCTGGCGGCGCTTTCAGCGGGACCAAAGAACCTTTTTTTGGGAAAAAAAGGTTCTCTGGACTCTCCAAAAAAACTTTTTATCGGGGCTTCGCCATCGTTAGCGTAAAACTGTTTTTATATCAAAACCGCATAATCTTTAAATCTATTCCAAAACCAAACTATCAAAAGGTTTTGGGATTCTTAAACCCGTTTGACACAAATCCGCAGGACAGCGGATTTGGACGTTTCCTGCAAGACAACGCCCCGAAGGGGTGAGCCACAGGAGGTGGCGAATCAAAAGGGTTTAAGGCCCCCGACGGGCCTCGCAGCCGTTGACGAGAAGCTATGCTTCGAGTCTTACGGATACGTGAGACCGGCAGGGTCCCCGAAGGGCCGCCGGAGGCTATTAAAAACTATGCTTCTTTCTTTTCTCTCAGTCTAACACCAAGCTCACGGAGCTGGGTGCTGGACACGCCTGCGGGAGCTTCGGTCATCAGGCAGGTCGCTTTCTGGGTTTTGGGGAAAGCGATAACGTCCCTGATGGATTTTGCGCCGCACAGAATCATAATAAGTCTGTCCAGACCAAAAGCAATACCACCGTGCGGCGGTGCGCCGAACTGGAGAGCGTCCATGAGGAAGCCGAACTTGGCGCGGGCTTCTTCTTCGTCGATACCCAGAGCAGCAAACATTTTTTCCTGCATTTCAGGAGTGTGGATACGGATGGAACCGCCACCTACTTCGTAACCGTTCATTACGAGGTCATATGCACGGGCAAGCGCCTCTGCAGGCTTATCGCCCAGCTCGTCGATCTGACCTTCCTGCGGAGAGGTAAAGGGATGGTGACGGGCAACGTAACGTTTTTCGTCCGCGTTGTACTCGAGGAGCGGGAAGTCGGTAACCCAGAGGGGTGCGAACTTGGATTCGTCGATGAGTTCAAAACGTTCACCGAGCTTGATACGCAATGCTGCGAGAGCAGCGTTAACGATATCAGCTGCTCCGGCCTGGAAAAAGAGGATATCACCGGGCTGGCAGTTGGTGAGTTCACGCAGCTTGGTGCATTCTTCTTCGGAGAAGAATTTAACGATGGGAGACTGCCATTCGCCGTCTTCCTTAACTTTGATCCAAGCCAGACCTTTGGAACCGTAGATTTCAACAAACTTGGTGTATTCGTCGATTTCCTTACGGGAAAGCTCTGCACCATTAGGAACACGCAGGATCTTGATCAGCTCGGAGCTGGCGAAGACCTTGAAATCGGAACCCTTAAAGATATCGGTAGCTTCCTGAAGTTTGAGATCGAAACGTACGTCAGGCTTATCGCAACCGTAATCGCGCATAGCGTCAGCGTAGGTCATGCGGGGGAAGGAAGAGGGAAGTTCGGTCTCGATGGTCTCTTTGAAGACAGTGCGAACCATTTCTTCAGCCATGCCCATGACCTTCTCTTCATTCACAAAGCTCATCTCGATATCAATCTGGGTGAACTCGGGCTGACGATCGGCACGGAGATCTTCATCGCGGAAACATTTAACAATCTGGAAGTAACGGTCCATGCCGGAAACCATGAGCATCTGTTTGAAGAGCTGCGGTGACTGCGGCAGGGCGTAGAAATCGCCGTTGTTCATGCGGCTGGGCACGAGGAAGTCACGTGCGCCTTCGGGAGTGGACTTGGTCAGAACCGGAGTCTCGATCTCGAGGAAGCCGAGGTTGTCGAGGTAACGGCGAACGGACTGTGCTGCCTTGTTGCGCAGGATAAAGTTCTTGGCAAGTGTGGGGCGGCGCAGGTCCAGAAAACGGTATTTCAGGCGCAACATTTCAGACGCGTCGGAACGGTCTTCAATGGCGAACGGGGGAGTTTCGGAAGTATTAAGAAGCTTCCACTCGTCAACAACGATTTCGATCTCACCGGTGGTCAGGTTGGTGTTGCGCATGCCGTCGGGACGTTCGCGAACTTCACCTTTGATAGCCACTACGTATTCGGAGCGGATAGCATGCGCGCGCTCGTGAGCGTCTGCATTATGCTCAGGGCTGAATACAACCTGAGTAAGACCTTCACGGTCACGCAGGTCGATGAAGATCAGGCCGCCATGGTCACGGCGGAACTGAACCCAACCCATGATCAGGACTTTTTCGCCCATGTTGGCTGCGGTGATCTCGTTGCAGCTGTGGGTACGTTCCCAATCGCCGAGGGATTCAATGACACGGTATTCGTCGTAATCGCGTTCTTCAATTTGTTCAGACATTTTGTCTCTCCCGATAATATTTGAAATTTTCTACTTAAAATATTCGCTGCGGCTAACAGTTTCCTGCTCCCCGCCTTCGGTCATATCCTTAATGGAGACCGTTCCGTTCTCAAATTCATCAGCACCGAAGATGAAACACTTCTGTGCATTTATTTTATTGGCATGGCGAAGCTGGGCTTTCATGCTCTTGGCAGCAAAGCCGACTTCACCTTTAAGACCGGAGCGACGCAGTTTCTCACCGAAGATGAGTGCGTCCTTGGCAGCTCTTGCGTCCACGAGAGCTACATAAAAATCAGTGGCTGCTTCGTATTCACCTTCCAGCAGCATGGCCAGACGTTCCATACCGCAGGCAAAACCGATACCCGGAACCTTCTTGGGGCCGCCCAGCGATTCAACCAGTCCGTCATAACGACCACCGCCCGCAACAGCAGTCTGGGCGCCGATATCACCGGAGGTTACTTCGAAAGTGGTCCGCTGGTAGTAGTCCAGTCCGCGCACAAGGCGGGGATTAAGAGTGTATTCCAGACCGGCTTCATCAATAAGGCTGATGACCACGTCGAAATGATCACGGCACTCGGCACAGAGGTGGTCGGGAATGGAGGGAGCGTCTTTGGTCAGCTCCTTACATTTCTTGACCTTGCAGTCGAGCACACGCAGGGGGTTGGTATCAACACGGCGCTGGCAATCATCGCAAAGTTCGCTCTTGTCGAGGGAATCAAAGAAATCCTTCAGGGCCTGATTGTACTTGGGACGACATTCAGGGCAACCGAGGGAGTTCAACTCAAAAGAAAGTTTCTCCAGTCCGATTCCTTTAAGGAAACCGGAAAGCATGAGCAGAACTTCGGCATCAGCCTGCGGCTCGGATGCACCGAAAACTTCGGCGTTGATCTGGTGAAACTGGCGCATACGTCCGGCCTGCGGCCTTTCATAGCGAAACATGGGACCGAAGGTGAAAAATTTGCTGACCTTGCCCGGCTGGTAGACCTTGTTTTCTACATAAGCGCGGACAACCCCGGCAGTTGCTTCGGGGCGCATAGTCAGAGAGCGGCCCTTGCGGTCGGGGAAGGTATACATTTCTTTCTGCACAACATCGGTTTCTTCACCGATGGAGCGACAGAAAAGTTCGGTCTTTTCGAGGATAGGAGTCCTCAGTTCGCCGAAACCGTAAGAGGTGAAAACATCTCTTGCGGTCTTCTCCATGAACGCATATCTTGCACTATCTTCTGGAAAGAGATCTGCAACGCCTTTGATTTTTTGTATTTTTGCCATTTTTCTTCTCTTTGCGAATTTCCGGGTAATAATGATATTAGTAGTCCGCTCCCGGCACGGAGTGTGGAACCAAATTTCGTTAGTCTATTATCATATGAATGTCAAAAAGTGCGACAGACAATTGATGAAAAGCATACAAGCTGCTTTCCGGGCTGTCCGGTTGCCAATTAATCTCAGCTGCGGCATTAATGAGGTATAGGAGATAACACATTATGGAAATGATCACTTCACAGGATTACGAAGAATATATCGGCCCCAATGCGGGTAAATATCTTTTCAACTTTGCCAAGTTCCAGCAGCTGCATGACGGCTTCACTGTAACCTGGCACTGGCCCGCGTTCCTGTTTGGATTCTGGTGGTTCCTGTACCGCAAAATGTACTTCTGGGCTGCTGTAACATTCCTGATCGGCTTTTTGCCCTTCGGAAACTTCATTGCCCAGATCGGATACGGTATGAGCGCGTATTTCTTATATTACCGAGACAGTACTGCAAAGATCGGCGCCATCAAATCCCATGCTCCCATCGGCGGGGCCTCAATTATGATGCGTGACACCGGTGGCGTGCACGGCTGGGTTAAAATCGTCGGTCTGATCTGCTTCTTCCTGCAACCAATCTGGATTTTCTTCATGTCCCTTTTCTTCGGAAGTGCTTTCATCTTTTCTTTCCACCAAGTTGTGGTATAAAAGGAGTAGACACTCATATTTTCAAAGGGGGGTTAGTGATGAAACAAATATTCCCATCCAGGCTGCTTTGCACTTTTTTCGCAGCGTTCATCTCAATTCTGCTGCTTTCCGCCGGAGACTGTCTGGCCCAGAAACGGCTGGCCCTGCTCATCGGCAACTCGGCTTATAAAAACGGGCCGCTGAAAAACCCGGTCAACGACGTGGCGGCTATGGATACCGCCCTCAGCAGATCAGGATTTGACGTCATGGTGCTGAAAAACGCGGACCGGGCAACCATCGGCCGAGCTATTGATAAGTTCGGCAGCAAACTCAAAAGCTATGATGTGGGACTGTTTTACTTTTCAGGTCACGGGCTGCAAGTGGACGGCATCAACTACCTCTGTCCGCTGGGCATGAACATTCAGGGACAGTCCGACGTGCCCTATGAGGCGATTGATGCCGGGAAGGTGCTAGCTAAAATGGAAGACGCCGGGAACCGCATGAACGTAGTCATTCTTGATGCCTGCCGCAACAATCCCTTCAAACGCAGCTTCCGCTCCGGTCGTAACGGTCTGGCCCAGATGGACGCACCCACCGGTTCCTTCATTGCCTTTGCCACCTCCCCCGGCCGTGTTGCTTACGACGGAAAAGGACGCAACAGCCCCTACGTAACCCACATGATCAACAACATGACCCGCAAAGACATGACCATTGAAAAATTCTTCAAGCAGGTCCGGCGCGGCGTTATGAAAGATACTGAGAAAAAGCAGGTTCCGTGGGAATCTTCATCGCTGGTGGGTGAATTCTACTTTGCCGGAAAGGGTTCATCCGGTTCTTCTTCCGGATCGTCTTCCGCTTCGCAAAGCTCAAGCCAATCTTCCAGCAACCAGCAGCAATACACTCCTCCCCCGCCGCCTAAACCCAAAAAGAACAAGGACGAACAGGTTATGGATATGCTGTTGAATTAGATCAAACCATTACAAACGAAAAAGGGAGAATCGAATTTCGATTCTCCCTTTTTTTATTCTTTATTAAGACAACCTAGCGTTGCAGCAACCGCTCTCCGGCATCAACAGAGCGGGTCACCCAGACGTTACCGCCGATGACCGAGCCTTTGCCGATGGTCACCCGGCCGAGAATGGTTGCCCCCGAGTAGACGATGACGTCGTCTTCCACGATGGGATGGCGGGCAATGCCCTTGATCAATTGACCGGAATCATCAGAAGGGAAGCTCTTCGCGCCCAATGTCACGCCCTGATAGAGGCGCACGTTGCGTCCGATGATACAGGTTTCACCGATAACGGTCCCGGTTCCATGGTCGATGAAGAAATGCTCGCCGACCTGCGCTCCGGGGTGGATGTCGATTCCTGTTTTGGAATGGGCCATTTCACCGATAATGCGCGGGATGAGATCCACATCAAGCTTGTACAGCTCATGCGCGATGCGGTGATGGGTCATGGCGATGATGCTGGGGTAGCAGAAAATGGTCTCGCCGGGGCTTTTGGAAGCCGGGTCGCCAACATACGCTGCCTGTACATCAGTAGCAAGCAGACGACGGATTTCCGGCAGCTTTTCCATGAACTGTGAAGCAATGCGCTGGGCATCGTCTTCACAGTTGGTACAGTTAAATTCATCGGCCTTGCAGAAAAAACAGTGTCCGCGCATGATCTGTTCTTCCAGAATCCTGTAAGCAGCATCAAGGTTGCCCCCGATATGATAACGCATGGTTTCGGGCCGGATTTCGGAATCACCGAAATAGCCGGGAAAAAGAACCGCGCGCAGCCTTTCTACAAACTCGCCCAGTGCAATGATGGAAGGCATGGGACGATCATGCTCAGGCATGTGATACACAGTCTGATATGATTCTTCCTCGCACAAGGCGTCCACAACCTTCGTCAGCACGGAGCTACCGATTTTACTAACCATTTTCTAAACCTTAATCCTTGAACAAAGCAGTGCTCAGGTAGCGTTCCCCGGTATCAGGAACAACAAAGACCACAAGCTTGTCCTTATTTTCTTCTCGTTTAGCGATTTCAACTGCCGCATGGGCTGCTGCCCCGGCAGAGATACCGCACAAAATCCCTTCTTCCTGCATGAGCCTGCGGGCCATGGCCACAGCATCTTCATCCGCAACTTGAGCGACCTCGTCGATCAACCCGGTCTGCAGAACATCCGGGACGAACCCGGCACCGATGCCCTGAATTCCATGAGGTCCGCCGGAACCGCCGGACAATACCGGGGATTTTTCCGGCTCAACCGCAACAACCTTAATTTCAGGGTTGCGTTTCTTAAGCTCGGAACCGACTCCGGTGAGAGTACCTCCGGTACCTACTCCGGACACAAAAATATCAATTTTGCCGTCAGTATCATCCCAGATTTCATTGACGGTTTTATTGCGGTGGGCCAGCGGATTGTCTTCGTTGGCAAACTGCAAGGGCAAAAATGCGTCAGGATCAGCTTCGGCAATTTCCTTTGCTTTATTGACCGCCCCGGTCATGCCTTTAGCCGCTGGGGTCAGCACCAGCTCGGCACCGAAGCCCTTGAGCAGATCCTTACGTTCCTGACTCATGGATTCCGGCATAGTCAAAACCAGCTTGTAGCCCTTTACCGCGCAGACAAAAGCCAGCCCGATTCCAGTATTACCGCTGGTAGGCTCCACAACAGTTGCCCCCGGCTTCAGGTCGCCCCGCTTTTCCGCTTCCTCAATCATGGAGGCGCCGATACGGTCTTTCACCGAAGAGCAGGGGTTAAAGAACTCCAGCTTGGCTACAACATTTGCAACGCAGCCTTCTGTTACCTTATTCAAACGTACTAACGGAGTGTTTCCGACCAGCGAAATCATGGAATCATGTATGTTCATTTCAAACTCACTTGATAATTTTTCCTATTTCCCTGCCCTATTTTAACGCAAAAAGCAAAAAGACAGGCGATAATTTTCTCATCAAAAAATATCGCCTGCAGTTTTTTAATGATCGTGATCGTCTACCCAGTCAAGGCCTTCATCGCCGCGACGGAAGGGAGACATCTCGCGCAGACGGCTGATGATGGGCGGCAGCTCCTTGAGCACCAGATCAATATCCTCATCGGTATTGTAGGTGGACAGAGAGAAGCGCAGGGAGCCGTGCGCAAAGGTAAAAGGTACACCCATTGCCCGAAGCACGTGAGACGGTTCAAGAGAACCGGAAGTACAGGCCGAGCCGGAACTGGCGGCTATGCCGAACTGGTCGAGCATGAGCAGCATGGCCTCACCTTCAATGTACTTGAAGGCGATGGACAGGGTGTTGGGCAGTCTCATTTCCGGGTCGCCGTTGATGATCGCATCGGGAATTGCAGCCATAAGTCCTTTTTCAAGGCGGTCGCGCATGGCCCGCACGCGGGTGTTTTCATCATCAATGTGCTTAACAGCCAGCTCCATGGCAACTCCCAGACCTACAATACCGGGCAGGTTCTCAGTTCCGCCGCGTCTGCCGTGTTCCTGATGACCACCAAGCATGAAAGGACGGAAGGGAGCATTCTTACGCACAAACATGGCCCCGACGCCCTTGGGGGCGTGGATTTTATGGCCGGAAAGGACCAGATAATCCACAGGAAGGGTCTTCAGGTCGATAGGCAGTTTGCCCACGGCCTGAACAGCGTCGGTGTGAAAAAGAACACCGTGTTTCTTCGCTATTTCAGCCATTTCCTGAATAGGAGAAATTACGCCGGATTCGTTGTTGGCATACATGACCGAAACAAGGGCGGTGTCCGGACGGATTGCTTCGCGGTACTGGTCGAGATCGAACAGACCTTTGGAATCCACAGACAGGTAAGTAACCTCATAGCCCTTGCGCTCGTAATGCTTGGCAACATTGAGAACAGCAGGATGCTCCACACGGGTGGTAATCAGATGCCGTTTTTCCGGCTGCGCTTCGAGGGCGGAGAAGATTGCGGTGTTGTCGCCCTCGGTTCCACAGGAGGTAAAAATAATTTCATCCGGGTCGCAATTAAGCCCGGCCGCGATTTTCTGACGGGCCTGCTCCATAAGCATACCGGACTGACCGCCCAGACGGTGCATGGAAGAAGGGTTGCCGTACTCATCACCGAGCAGGGGAAGAATGGCTTCACGCACTTCGGGTGCGACCTGGGTGGTAGCGTTGTTATCGAGATAGATTGACATTGCTTAACCCTCCCGTACTGTAATTTCAGGTTCCACGGTATCCTTGAGACGGCGCTCAACAAAACCCTTGAGGGTATTTCCGCTGGAGGGACAACCAACACAGGCTCCGCGCAGTGATACGATAACCTCATGACCGTCGATATCAACCAGCTCAATATCTCCGCCGTCCTTGTTCAAGGCAGGACGGATTTCTTCCTCAATAACCTTGGTTACCAGCTGGATACGCTTGATATTGGTCAGCTTGGCGGGCTTTTCCGGCTCAGGTGCAGGCTTGGCGGCTTCACCGGTGATGGTCTCGGTAATAATCTCCTGAATACGTCCGTGACAGTCTTCACAGCCGCCACCGGCCTTGGTGAAGTTCGTCACTTCTTCAAGGGTGGTCAGCTTGTTTTCCTGCACAGCGCGTCTGATCTGAACATCAGTCACGCCGAAGCACTTACAGACAATCTCGCCTTCAGGAGCCGGAGCAGCCTCAAGGCCGCGATACTTGCGGATGGCATCTTCAAGTGCTTCCTGACCCATTACGGAACAGTGCATCTTTTCCTTGGGCAGGCCGCCGAGAGCTTCAGCGATTTCCTTGTTGGTTACCTGCGAGGCCTCATCAAGAGTCATGCCCTTGATAAGTTCGGTAAGCACGGAGCTGGATGCGATTGCGCTGGCACAACCGAAAGTCTGGAACTTTGCATCAACGATGCGCTCGTCATCATCAATCTTAAGAAAAAGCCTCAAGGCATCGCCACAGGATAAAGAGCCGACTTCGCCGACGGCGTCCGCATCTTCAATTACCCCGACGTTTTTGGGATTGAGAAAATGTTCTTGAACCTTATTAGTATATTCCCACATAGTATCCTCCGCTGGTACTCCGCATCCGCGGTCACGTGAATCAGGTTTATAAAAAATATCTTAAGCATACCCTCTTCCGCCAGATTACGGAAGTCCAAGGGTCTGCCTTTTACTTTCAACAAAATTTCATACCATTTTGGTATGATTTATTTTACGCTTAAGCCCCATGCTTAGCAAGTTTTTTATACCTTCACCGTAGATATTAGGTTGTATTCTTTAAATGACAAGAGGGGGAACCGGAATTCCCCCATTTTATAAGTCAGGTAAGGCTTATAAATTAAATGGCGAAGCCTTAATAAAAGTTTTGGATCTAAGTCCCGGCAGGCCCGCCGGAGTCAAAATATTCCCAATAACACGCGCCAGTGCACCAAATCACGCCTTATATTCCTGAGGCTGCATCTCGCCACGCAACACAGCAAGACCGCCCCGCCCCATGACTTCCATTTCTTCCAGCCCGGTGACCACATGTACCGGAGCAATGAAACCGACCAGATCCTCAATCTCAGTCACCAGCCGTTTACTGCGGGCCATTCCTCCGGTGAGTATTACTGCGTCCACGGGCTTCCTGGTAGCATCTCCACGCATTAGAGCCGGGATATAGGAACAGATGTGCTTGGCGATATTATAGATAAGCGCATCGAAAATGAGCTTGGTTTCATCGTCACCTTCGTCCATGCGGGCTTCAATTCTGCGCAGGTCATTGGTCCCGGTCAGTCCCAGCAGGCCGCAACCGGAGGTAACGGCTTTCTTGAGTTCCGCAAAAGTGTATTTGCCTGACTCCAGAAGCTCGATAACCGGGAGTACCGGGAGCGTGCCGGAACGTTCCGGGGTAAAAGGCCCTTCGCCATCCAGACCGTTAACCACGTCTACGATTTTACCGAAGCGGTGCGCACCGATGGAAATACCCCCGCCCATATGAGTGGCTATGAACTTTGAGTCCTCGTAAACAAGCCCCATTTTAGCGGCAACACTGCGCGCCGCACCGCGCTGGCTCAGGGCATGAAAAACACTGCGCCGCTTGATTTCGGGCAGACCGGTAATCTTGGTCAACGGCTCCATTTCATCGGTTACTACCGGGTCCATGATCATGGAAGGCACACCCCATTTTTCAGCCAGCTCACGGGCAATCATCGCTCCCAGATTGCAGGGATGCGCGCCGTAACGCTCGCTTTCCAGATCGGAAAGCATGGCATCATTAATGGAATACGGTCCACCGGGAATGGGTTTAAGCAATCCGCCGCGCCCGACAACCATATCCGGTGTTCCTTTTGCAACTTCGTCTTTAATAAGCTCCATAATAGCAGTACTTCTAAACTCTTTCTGCTCTAATACATTGGAAAATTTATCTATACTTTCACGGGGATGGCTTACTTCAGCATCGAAACACACTTTCTCGTCGTTGAAGACAGCCACTTTTGTTGATGTTGATCCGGGATTGATTACAAGAATTCTCGAACCCATTAATTATCTCCGTAAGTTTGCTGCAAGTTTGAGTTTCCACATTATGTGCTAAAACGTGGAAAAACAAAAGTAACAAGCTACGCTCCCGGACTCCTTGACTAAAATCAAGTCAGATTTATTTTTTGAAATACGCTATAAGTATAAATACAGAGAATAAATCTCATCTCCGCAACCATCTACAAAACACTATTCCCCGTCAAAGGGAGCCGCCATGACTTTAAAAGTAGTACCCATCAACACCCTGACCGCAACACGCAGAAAGATTCTGCATGCAGCCTATAAATGTGCCGCAAAAAAAGGATTCAATAATCTCGATGTGGATGAAATAGTGCTCAAGGCCGGGGTGACCCGCAAGACGCTCTACAGCTACTTTAACGGGTTGGAAAACCTGATCAGCGAATTGGCGGTATCCGGTATTTACTGGCCGACCACAGAAGAACTGCTGGCTAATGCCCCTTCGGAGTTTCCAGAGATTGAACCGGAGAAACAGGTCGCGGCCTTCTTCACTGCCCTGCGCCGGACACTTGAGACAAGACCGGACACCCTGCGTCTGCTGGCTTGGGAAATGCTGGAACGCACTTCGATTTCTGAACTGCTTGAAGATGTGCGCGTGCGGACCGCACTGGAATTTTTCGAACACATGACCCCGGACGTGCCCGATGATGTTGATTTGGCAGCTGCGGTGGCGATTCTGGGCGGGGCCATCTCCTATCTTTCCATCCGCTCCCTGAACACCAAGCACTTCGGCGGGGTCAGCCTACAGGATGAAGTGGGCTGGGACCGCATGGAAGAGGCCATGGGTAACATGTTGCGCGGTCTGCTCTGCCCCTATCCCGGACCGACGGATGAATAACGGCAAGAGTCCGGTTACCTGCGCATCCTGAAGAACATGACCAGCGGGGAAACCACAACCATGCACAACATGGCAATCTGCGGTGAAAGCAGCTGTTGTGCCCCGATGCAGACACCGAGCACAATCAGGAACCAAGGAATCCAGCCCGCAACATAAACCTGCCCCGCCGGCCCGAAAATAAAACAAAGCAGCAGGCCGATCCAAAGCACATTCGGCTTGCTGCGGCGAAGGCGTGTCCCCAGAATAAAAGGCAGCACTGTCGCGCCGATGACGATGACCAGCATCAGGATGGTATTCATTGTGGATGGGTCCATAGTGACTCCTGTGATTTAATTTTCATGAAGACTAGCAGTTGTGTTTTTCATGAGCAAGTAAGGGAAACGGAATCTATCAATCTGTACTGAGAAGACAAGAATCCCCGGACCGAAGTCCGGGGGCATACAAATCACTTCAAATCGTCCATTAAATCTTCAGGAAACTCATCCTTCTTATCTTTCAATTCTGGATGGCGGTCATAAAAACCGTCAATAGGTTCAAGATCTACATTGCAATCTGGACATTTACCGCCTTTAGGTGCCCTGCCATGTTCAACTCCGAATGGAGCCCGGCACTTCGGACAGATTGTACCTTGTGCGTGATATTTTTCCGGGAACTTATACAGTAGCCCCCCCAGTATTACGCAAAAACCAAGCCCTGCATCGAACCACCGGCCAGACAGACTTGACCGAACTCCACGATAAAATACCGTTGCGTCTGGATTCCAAGGTCTTGCATAGAGAATGATGCAAAGACCAACCACTAGAGACGCCAGTCTCTCCGGCCTAATATATTTATTTTCAAAAACAGCCGACAAAACGGCATCAATAAAACTTTCAAATTTAGTTTTATTTTCTGAGGTAATCTTTCGCCCCATGGTAAATGTCCTTTGCATTACTAATAATTTGGTCTTTACCGCTATATATTGCTCCTGCAGCCCCAGATCTTGTATAATTAGGAATACTTGTCGGGTCTTGTGCTGTTGCAAAATCATACACAGATTTTATCGTTTTTTTCGCCCCTGGAATGGTAGCTGCTTTAGCTGCCCCCCTCTGCATAGCTGTCCGGTAGGCATTTGCCATAGCAGGTCCACCAACAACAGCATATGCAGCCGCAGCCTTCGGAGCCATGCCCGCAGCTATAGCCGTATTAAAGGCATTGCGAAAACCCTCGTTACTTCTGTATTGGTTTACAACTTCCTTCGAAGCCTGACCAGCCGCTTTTAACCCTTCCTTGAAAGCCTCCCCTGTTGCTTTCCAACCTTTACCCGCAGCCTTGACAACACCATCAGAAACTTCATCAGCCAGTTCAAATAAATCAAAACCTCCTCCCATAGGCTTCCCCGATAAGGGATCGATCCTCCCTAAATTGGGATTTTGAGGTGCGCTTTTCCGCTCTTCCTGATCATTCTTATCAACGGCCTCCTCCTGCTCAACACTTGTCCTGCCGGAAGGTTTCCCCCCCGGAATAGGAACTGTTTATGGCGTGTCTGCTCCAGCTATTTACTCCGGCAACACCGGACACATTGCCGCCAACGTGATGAGCGGAAACGGATTGTCCCTTACCGTTTTTCTTGGACGGGGAATCCTTTTGAGCGGAACCAGCTTCTTTGCCTGCAGTACGGCTGGTGTTTTTGCTGTTTACCGTTGGACTGGACCTGTTACCGGAACCTTCAGATTTGGTGCTGCTGAAACCGGATCATCATGGCAATACCCGTAAACATCCACATCGCCGCCTGCAAAGCCGATGGGATCAGGCTGGATAAAACGGCCAATGGCTGGGGCGTATTCACGATGTCCGAAATGGACCAGCCCGGTATCCGGGTCGTGGATTCCTGCTGCGAACCCCAGCGGGAGTCTGATGCGTTCATTGGTATCGACAATGCTGTTTCCAAACGAATCACGGATTATCCGCTTTACCTCACTTCCGCCGCCATCAGCAACCATGTAGATTGTTCCGACCTGATCTGAAGCAAAGAAATAGACCTCACCGTTGTAATGCATGGAAACAGGATCGCCTTCATCATTGTAGGCGAATTCCATGCGGTTGCTGCCTTCTCCATCTGCCACGATAGAAAGCCGGGTGAAATCATCCCAGCTGTAACTTTCAACGGTTTTACCGTTCAGCTGCTTGGCCATGCGCAAGCCGTGCGGGTCTATGATGTAGGAAACCCTGTTCCCATCGGGCAGACTTACCTGCTGCAACTGGCCGGAATGATGATATTCGTAACTCGTAACATCAGCACCGTCCTGCTTCCTGACCAAGCGTCCCTGATCGTCATAGGAATATTTCGCTGTCCCGGCCTGCTCCAGACGCAAGCCCGGACCGTAGGTAAAACGACGCTGTCCGGTCTGGGGGGTGGCACTGAAATAGCGTTCCCCGGATTTGCCGTAGAGATATTCCTCGATGAGCCGCTCATCCTTCCAGACCTTGTGCAGCCTGCCTCCGGCATCATATTCGTAATGCAGATGGTGATCTTTGGGTTCGAGTGAACAAAGCTTCTCCGCAATGCGACCATCTTCATTCCTTTCTGTAGCCAGCACGGAAAAAGGCTTTTCACTGCCGGGAGCCATGAAAGGGGTTATCCGCAGCGCAGCTTCGGGGTCTAACTCCACACCGTCACGCTCGAATTCATCATGCAGATTCTGCCCTATTCCGGGTTGCGGTTGTTGCGGTTGCTTGGGGGTAAATTCCTCAATGAGCTTTTTGCCGTACCCGGTTTGCGCCAGATCCTGTGCCAGTTTGAAGTCCGGGTTATCACGCATGAAGCGGAAGTGCGCCAAACGCTTGCGCCATTCGTAGCGTTCCTTGGCAATTTCCCATTCCTTCTGTTTCTGTTCCCAGCGGGCTTTGGTTTCAGGGTCCATCATGGACGGATACATGCGCTCACCACGGGAGAATCCGGACAAATCAGGTTTCGGCTCATGCAGAACCGTGGCCGAGGACGGGGAGTAAACCTCCCACATGTGTTCGACCTGCACTTCAGGGGATTCATTTTCGCCGTACATGCGCAGGGCGAGGCTCAAATCTTCTCTTCGTTTAGGGCGCAGGGTAAAATCATTTCGTGAACTCATAAAGTTATCCTTTTGTTTTAGTTGAAAATAAAAGCCGCAGGAAACCATTTCCCAGACAGCCGATTCCCTATCCAAAACAACCGGATACAAAACATGGCGGACCCGAGTTACCCGACTCAGGTCCGCCATAAAAAACTTCACCCTATTTGACCGCGCAATCAATCCGGCCTATAAAACCCGCAAGCGAGCAAACAGATGACGGCTGACTTTATTCGGTCCATTCCAAAATAAAGCCTGACCGTAAACCTTTAACGTGCCAGCGAGGGGCCATGAAAGGTAAAAATAAAAAAGACGCAATCCTATATGCGGCTCAGGAGATTTTCGGACGCTACGGCTATGCCGGAACAACTGTAAAAATGATCTCCGAACGGGCAGGTGTGGCATTCGGGCTGGTCTCCCACTATTTTGGGTCAAAAGAGGAACTCTTCATCACTGCAGGGGTAGCAATTGTTGAAGACCTCACTGAATATTTAAGTGCGGAAACCCGCAAAGCCACCAACGGGCTGGAAGGCATCCAGACCTTCATGCGCAGCTATCTGGGCTACACCCTGCAGCACCGCAACACCTTTCCGGTGCTACTGCGCTGTTCTCCTTTTTCCGATGTGCAGATCGAGCTGGACAGAACCCGTATTGCCGTTAAGTTCCAGCAGCTTCTGAACGTCATCCGCGAATCTGTGGAACGCGGCATCGAAGACGGTTCAATCCGCGATCTTTCTGTCGATGACACCACGACCATCGTCTATTCAAACATCGTCGGTACGGTCAGGACCAGATTCCTCTCCCCCTATGATCTGCCCAATCTCTACGAAGAAACTACGGATTTTGTGGTCCGCAGCATAAAAGCCAGAGATTAATTCTACCGATATTTCATATCCCTAAAAAAGCCGTGCACTCCAATGAGTGCACGGCTTTTTTAGCTTGCAGGAAACTTGACAGATTTGCGTTCATCCCCCATCTTGCCTGCATGCAAAACCATTTCGAATACAGCAGTAAAAACAGCAAGACGGCTTTATCCTTACTTATGTTGATCGGGGCGACTCTTTTCTGTCTGCTCAGTCCGGTTAAAGCATCCGCCCATCCGCACGTATTTGTGGACTGTTCACTGACATTTGAATTCAATGATAAAGGCCTTGCCGGGGTCCGCCAAAAGTGGTGGCTTGATGAAATGTTCTCGGCCATGATCCTCGGCGATTTCGATAAAAATCATGATAGCAAGCTTAGCCCGGATGAAGCCACTGCCCTGGAACAAGGAGCCTTCGTCAACCTCAAGAACTTCAACTACTTCACACGCATCCTTGTCGACGGTAAGGAACACACCCCGGTGGAAGCTGTTCAGTTTAAGCCCTCCATTGAGGAAGGAACCCTTGTCTACAATTTTTTCGTGCCCCTGAATATATCCGATGGCGCCAAGCATGTTGTTATGGTCGCCATATATGATGAAAGCTTTTATACTGCGGTCCAGATGGACCCCCGGAACAAGGTTCTCGGCTTAAGCGGCAAGTTCCAGACCAGTCTTGAATTGGAACCGGTTTCCGAAATGGCCTACTTCTTTGACCAGATCGTGCCCGAAGCAGCGGTACTGACCATGCAAGGCAAATAAAAGACATGAAAAACACAAACATCCTGCTTACTCTGATATTGACTATTACTTTCTCTTTCTGTGCAATAGGCGCCCAAGCGCAGCAGACCAACCCTTTCCTTGCACCGCAAAAGCAGGAAAGCAAACAGCAAAGCACTCCTTCTCCTTTCACTGCCGCACCCTCTTCCCCTTTCAGCTCTGCCCAACCGCAGGCAAAAACCGTTCAAAAAGACTGGAGCGGGGGAATTTACACTAAAGCCATGGTCAAAATCACCCTCCTGCAAAAGCAGATACGGGCCAAACTGACCGGTTTTGCACGGGAAATAAAAAAAGAACCTTACGGAAAATCATTCTGGATGTTCCTTGCCTTTGCCTTCATGTACGGGGTTGTCCATGCTGTCGGCCCGGGACACGGAAAGTCCGTTGTCTGCGCCTATTTCATAACACGGGGCGGCTCTATGGCGGCAGCAGCATTCATGTCCTGGGTAATCACGCTGGTACATGTCGGATCAGCGACCATCGCTGTCTGCGCTGCTTATTTGTTCCTGAAAAACGGCATGTCCGGCTTTGAAGCCTTTAACCGCCATTTACAAACTGCAAGCTACGGTCTGGTCGCACTGATCGGGCTATGGTTGTTTACTGAAGCCGTGCGTTCTTTCTACAAAGACGACCGGGAAGAATGCGAAACAAAAGGCCGGGGATCACTCAAGGAAATCACCACTGTTGCTTTCGTAACCGGAATTGTTCCCTGTCCGGGCGCAGCCATCATTCTGGTCTACACCCTTTCCACCGGAATCCTTAGCGCAGGGCTTTGTGCAATGGTCTTTCTGGCTACCGGAATGGCTGTAACCACTTCCGGCTTTGCATTCGTAGCCGCAAAAGCCCGCAATGCCATGGACCGCAGTAACTTCAGCCGCAGTGTCAGAATTGTTTACTCCATACTTTCCTTGCTTGGGGCAACAGTCATTACAGGCTTCGGGCTGCTCATGCTTTCCGCCCATCTTTCTTAGAACAACTTCAACAGACTTCCCCACTTTATTAAATCCGGCGATGACAGGTTCCATCAACAATGCTATAAGATAGGTCAGCCTCCTACATCGAACAGACCATAGGACACTCAAACTATAGACCCAGAATAACCCAAGTTGAAACAGCCCGCCTGCCGGGAGCTTAAATTATCGCCTCGGGAGACCCTCAAACGATGATCACTCTTGCCGGATATGATAATATTTCCACCCTTTTCAAAGGGAATGACACAACCCTGTGCAGGGCGGTCAGGGGATATGACGACTTTCCCGTGCTCATTAAGTTCCCCACCTCAGAACCGCCTGCTCCACGACTGCTGGCAGGTTTAAAAAATGAATATGCCACCACGCAGGAAATCGGTAACACAGCCATAATTCAGGCTGTGACCCTGCAACGCACCAATAATTCTCTAGCCCTGATCATGGAAGATAAAGGATACAACCTGCTCAGCTCCATGATCTCCCAGTCCGATATGGATCTGCGCCAGAAACTGCAGATCGCTATTCACCTTATCAGCTCCATCAACCATATCCATACCAAGGGTTTCCTGCACCGGAATATCCGCCCGGACAGTGTTGCCGTAACACCGGATCTTAGGGAAGCACTACTGACCAACCTGCAAAACAGTTCCCGGATAACCGACTCCTTCACCCAGAACTCGGCGGAGCTGATTTCCACAGACAATATTTCCTACATTTCCCCGGAACAAAGCGGCAGAGTGAGCGCAAAACTGGACCGCCGCTCTGATTTCTACTCAATGGGTGTGACATTGTTTGAACTTTTCACCGGACGCAAACCCTTTACTGCAGAAGACGACCTTGAGCTGATTCACTGCCATCTGGCCAAAGAACCCCCGACCCCGCAAAGCCTTAATCCTGAAATTCCGACCCCGTTGTCTGAGGTGATCATAAAACTGCTCTCAAAGAACCCGGGAGACAGATACCAGTCCGCACACGGTATCAAGCACGATCTTAAATCGTGTCTACAAATCATCAACGAAGGTAGTTCCATCAATGATTTCACGCCCGGATATCAGGATATTTCAGAGATTTTCACCCTGTCCCAAAAACAGTTCGGCAGAAAAGCGGAAAAACAGATACTTAAGGATACCTTCAGCAAGGTAATGCTGGGCAGCTGTGAAGTTGTCTTTATCCGTGGAGAGACCGGGAACGGCAAAAGCACACTGGTGCAGTCCTTCAGCAAGCATGTCTACAAAGAGAACGGGGAATTTATCTCCGGCAAATTCGACCAGTTCAGGCGCAATCGCCCATACAGCGCTCTGATTCAGGCTTTTCAGGACCTTCTACGCAAACGCCTGTCCAGCCCGGCCCCGGTAATCAATGCATGGAAGAAAAGAATCACCAGTGTACTGGAACAAAATGCCAGCCTGATAACTGAAGTGCTGCCGGAACTGGAACTGCTCATAGGAGAACAGGAACCTCCGGCAGAACTGAATTCCACGGAATCCAGAAACAGATTCAACCTTGCTTTCAAAAACTTCATCAAGGTTTTCCCGAGCATCGATAAGCCGCTGGTTCTCTTTCTGGACGATTTGCAATGGGGAGATCTATCCACCATACAACTGCTTAAGCGTCTGCTGGAAGATCAGGAAACCTCCCATCTGATGCTCATCTGCGCTTTCAGAACCAACCAGCCGATGAATGACGCCATACAAGAACGCATCAACGAGATTGTGGAACTCAATCCTCGGGCGCACACCATCACTCTGGACAGATTGAAAATGCACCATGTGCATGGATTTATAAGCAGGACCCTGCGCAGCGAACGCAAGCGCACTGAAGAACTGGCGCGAATGATCTACAACCGCACAGGCGGTAACCCCCTCTTTGTCCGCGAATACCTGCTCAATATGTACCGGGCGGACCTGATCAAATTCAACAGCTCCAAAGCCCGCTGGGAATGGGATCTGCAGGCCATCCGGGATATTTCCATGGACGGCAATCTGGTTGAGCTGATGGCTGAAAAAATCCTTACCCAGCCCCGTGAAGGGCAGGATGTTCTAAAAACAGCCTCAGGAATAGGATGTAAATTTGACCTGCGCATTCTGCTGGAAATTCAGGATCTGCCGCACGAGATCGTTATAGATTATCTGGGACTGGCCCTGCAGGAAGGATTAATTGTTTCCGATGAAGGCTCCACAGCCCTGAACATAGACCCCGAGTCACAATCCGGGCCGCACTATCTTTCTTTCATGCATGATCGGGTGCAGAAGGCGGCCTATTCCATGCTTAATGCAGAGGAAAAAACAAATCTGCATATGTCCATAGGTCAGGCCATTCGCGATATATGCTCTCCCATGGAACTGGAAGAAGCGACATTTGAGATTGCCGCCCAGTACGGCATGTGCATCAGTGCTATTAAAGATCCACACGAGAAAAAAGAAATCTCGTCATTTTTCATTAAAGCAGGCAGCAAAGCCAAAAGAAGCTCAGCCTTTGAAATGGCCGCAGGCTACTTCTCCACAGCTGCAAGATTGCTGGGACCGGAAGGCTGGAATTCACGTTACAGGGAATGTTTTGATCTACATCTGGACTGGTACGAATGTGAATTTCTGAGCAAATCAATCAAGCAGTCTGAAAATGTTTTCCAAAAACTGCTGGAGCATTCAAAAGAACGCAAAGACACCACTAAAGCCCAGCTATCCAGAATTCAATTGTACTCTGACCAGAGCAGATACCATGAGGCTGTAAGAATCGGTCTGCAAACCTTGACGCAATACAATGTACAACTGCCTGAACATCCCGGTAAAATTGCCCTCGGTTCTGAAATACTGAAGACAAAAGCCGCCCTCGGCACACGGGATATCAGCACCCTGTACCACCTCCCTGAGATGAAGTCCGAAGAACATCTGGAAATAATCCATCTGCTGATGCAGATCATTGCTCCGGCATACATGTATAACAAAAAGCTGGCGGTCTACATCATCCTCAGGATGATTCGTTTTTCGATCAAGCACGGCAACGCAGCATTCTCGCCATTCTGCTATATGTTTTATGCCGTACTTCTGGCTTCACGAAATTTTGATTTCAAAAACTCAAAAAAATTCACCAAACTTGCTGTGGATTTGAACAAAAGATTCGGAACCCCGGAACTGGAAGCTAAAATAAACATGCTCCGTGGGGGAATGCACGACCACTGGCATGTGCCGCTTCAGGAAAACATCAGCACCCTCGACAAAGCTTTCAATTGCGGACTGATGAACGGTGATAACACCTACGCCCGTTATGCCGGATATATTGCAGTTCAACTGAAATTCCTGCAGGGACAGCACCTCTCAGAAGTATACAGCCTTGCGGACCGATATTTGAACTTTATCCATAAAAACCAGAACACCATGAGTTCCGGGGCCATCAACCTGACCTTGCAGCTATGTAAAAGCATGCAGGGCAAAACCTACACCCCCGGCCATCTGGACGATTCCGGATTCAGGGAAAAAACACTGCTCAGCAGTGCCAAAAGCAGCGGCTCCGAAGTACTTGAACACTGGACTTCGCTTTCCAAACTGATCGCACTTTCATTCTTCGGTTACCACTCCAAGGCCATTGAACATATCAACATGCTCTACGATAAGATTGAGGATGCTCTTTTCGGCATGTACTACATTGCAATATTCCATTTTTTTAGCATAATAAACATGACTGCACTCTTTGATTCGTCAAATACAAAAACCCAAAATTTATATCTTAGACGCATCAGACATTCCCTTTCTCGCCTTAAAAAATGGGAGAAAAACTGTCCTGATAATTTCAGTCATCTTTACCTGATTGGAAGTGCCGAGTATGCCCGGATAAAAAAGAAAAACAGCTCTGCCATGGCTCTTTATGAAAAGGCCATTGAACTCTGCTCCACAGCCGGACACAATAATTTCAGCGGACTGGCCTGTGAGCTGGCCGGTAGATTTCATTCCTCCATCGGCGGTCCCCATTCGGCTATTGCCCTATTATCCGAGGCCTGCCACTACTACCGGGAATGGGGGGCATCTGCCAAAGTACAACGAATCCTCAATGAATATCCGCAATTATGCGACAGTTCCGGCAATTTCAACTATAATGACCATGCAGGAGATAAAGACAACAGCCCCCTTGATATCTCGGCGGTAATCAAGGCTTCACAGGCTATTTCAGGAGAAATAGTTCTGAACAGACTGCTGGATAAGCTCATGCGTATCGTCATTGAAAACGCTGGAGCGCAAAAGGCTACCCTGCTCCTGAATAACAAGAATAAACTGGAACTGACCGCCCATGCCTTTGTATCAGAACACGGCATCACCACCCAGCCAAACCCGGCCCCGAATCAGGAATTATATTGCCGCAGCATTGTTAACTACGTTCTCCGTTCGAAGGACAACATTGTGCTGCGCGATGCCGGGGCGCAGGGGCCGTTCTCCATCGACAGTTACATAATCAGAACCAAGCCCAAATCAATTCTGGCTATGCCGGTCATCAACCAGCAGATAATGCGCGGTGTTCTGTACCTTGAGAACAACCTCAGTCCGGGGGTTTTCACCGATGACCGTCTAGAAGTCCTGAATCTGCTCTGTTCACAGGCTGCAATTTCAATCCAGAATGCGCGGCTCTATTCTGACCTGCGTGATTCTGAAACACAACACCGAACCCTGCTTGAAAGCATCAACGTCGGGGTATTCAGGGCAGAAGTCGATGTGGACGGGATGCTGCTAAAGGCTAACCGTGCACTGGCTGAAATGTTCGGATACCGAAACTGGAATGAAATCAGGAAAACACAAATCAGAAGCCTCTATGTTAAGCCGGAACTCCACCAGACAATTGCCAAGGAACTGTTCGAAGGCGGCATTGTCCGTGACCGTGAAATACAGATGCGCCGCAAAGACGGAACCCCCATCTGGGTAAACATGACAGCTTCCATTGAAATGGACAGCAGCAAACAGAACTGCCTTGAAGGCGTGCTTGAGGATATAACGGAAAAAAGACAGGCTCAGGAATTTGAAAAAGCGAAAGTGGCTGCTGACGCAGCGAATGCTGCCAAGAGTAATTTTCTGGCCAGCATGTCCCATGAAATCAGGACCCCCATGAATGCAATTCTGGGCATGGCAGACTTACTTTGGGAATCCCGCCTGAGCAAGATCCAACGTAACTATGTAAAAATTTTCAGAAATGCAGGTGAAAATCTGCTTCTACTCATTAACGACATCCTTGATCTCTCGAAAATCGAAGCCGGACAGATCACTCTTGAGGAGATAGATTTCAACCTTGAGGAGCTCTTTGAAGAAATCGGCTCTATCTTCGCACTCAGAGCCCAGATTAAGAGCATTGCTTTCTGCTGGTACATCGCGCCGGATGTTCCCCGGATCATCACCGGCGACCCAACCCGCATACGGCAGATTATTGTCAATCTGGTAGGCAACGCCCTGAAATTCACCGAAAACGGAGTAATCACTTTTGAAGCGGGCATAACCGAGAAAGGCTATCTGCGCATTCTGATTAAAGACACCGGAGTCGGCATACCGGAAGAAAAGATGAATTCAATATTCGACACCTTTTCACAGGCCGACTCATCCACCACCAGAAACTTCGGCGGAACCGGCTTGGGCCTTTCAATCTGTACCCGCATGGTAGTGAGTATGCAGGGTGGAATCTTTGTTTCCAGCACCAAAGGCGAAGGGTCAACATTTGCCTTTACCATCAGCGCGACATATCCCATGCAGCCGGAGTTCTCCCCACCGCTGAAGAACATAGCCTTTTTGCTGATAGACCGGGACTCTATCTGCCGGGACTTCCTGAGTCGCAGTCTGGAAGACTTGGGAGCAACAGTCTTCAAAGCTGAAAACCTCAGTGATTCATCAGCTTTTGCTGCTGAAATTTCACTTTCTTCTTATGAGCAGAGTATTCTTCTGGTGGGTCGACCTGCCGGAGATGACGACCGTTTTGAAGTACTGAAAAAACTGAAACACGGTCCATGTCTCAACTGGAAATTAATGATGATAATGGAAGCCAAACCACAGCCCAGAGCCACCGCCCGGGCGAAGCAACTTGGAGCGACATATGTGCACCGTCCGGTCCATCCACAAGCCATTGTGGAGGATCTGCGTTATGCATGTATTTACGAAAATACACCTGAGAACAGTTCAAACGTCCATGAGACAACTGCTGAACCAGATAGTAGCCAGATCGAAGACCCTAGCCATCAGAATTCTGCTCCCTTAGAGCAGTACAATATTTTACTGGTAGAAGACTCCGAAGATAACCGCATGGTTATCGGCCTGTTCCTGAAAGATACACCATATCAAATTTCATACGCTGAGAATGGTCAGGAAGGATACGAAAAATTCAAAGAAGGAAAATTCGGAATTGTGCTTATGGATATCCAGATGCCAATCATGGACGGGTATGAAGCCACAAAAGCCATCAGGGAATTTGAAGCTGAGAATGAGCTTCCCCCGACACCGATCATGGCCCTGACCGCAAATGCCTTTCAGGATGATGAACAAAGGGCACTGGCTTCCGGATGCACCGCACATATGGCCAAACCGGTTAAAAAGAAGAAACTGCTACGCACCCTGGAAGAATTCCTGAAACAGGAAAACTAGGCTGTTTTCTGCAGGATCCGGAAATAAGCAACGATTACCACCTGCTGGTCAGGACATTCCGCCAGCTGGGCTGTATCAATCGCTCATAATCCTTCCCGATCTGGGCCAGCCCGGTCATTACACCGGAAAGGCTGATAGCGAAAGGCTTCATGAGCCTTAAAGGATATTGTTCGTTCTCCAACTGAAATCCGGTAGAACTATCCAGCACTGTCAACATCTCATCCGGTGTACGTCCCACCTGCACAGCTTCGGGAAAGAAACCGGCTTCTGCCGTCTGTTCCTGCAAATCATCGAATAAAGTCTTGCTGATAAAAATGAAATCTTCCTTCCAGAGGCTTCGTCCGCTGCTTGGCAGGGTTTCATTGCTGATAAAATGAAGTTTGCGTCCTTCCAGAAAGCCGTAGCTATCCACTTTTTTGGCATCGGCAACCAAGACATTACCCAAGCCTAGATGCCCCAAGACTTCGTTGGTTCTTTCAGCAACTATCTGATTGCGCTCAATACCGACCAATGCGGAAATTCCAAATCCATTGCGCCGGGCTTGGACGTCCATCGCCAGCATCAGGACACCTGTTCCCGAACCGATATCCAGACCGGTGAAGGGTTCTCCATGAAGCTTTGGTTTTGATTCAGCAATGGCTTTAAAAATATGTATTGTTTTAGGCAGATCGGCCAGCATGCACAATGCAAATCCATATGAAAGCAGCTTTTTGCGCAGTTCCAGACAATTTTCCAGCACATCACTGCCCAGTCTGCGATGTACAAACTGATCAAAGAGCAGGGAAACTTCTTTTAATTCCAAAATCTGTTCATGTGATCCCGGATAAACATAAGTATAGAAATATTTGACCAATATATTCAGCAACAACGGACCGTCCAGCTGCACCGCAGGATTCCCTGCTTCCGCAAGGTCTTCAATCAGAGAAGTTCGGCGATAATTTTTTTCCGCTAAAATAGTGTCTTCCATTGCCGGACGATGCAATAAACGCAAACTTGCTTTTTTAATCACTATCCACACCTGCCTTTTTTTATACTGCTGACCGGATTCAAATATAACGCTTTTTGCAGCCTATGACCACTCAATTGCAGCCGGAGTCATGAATGTATTACTTGACCTTTGCGCTAATCCTGATACGGACAACCCAGCACTTACGGTGAACGCATCTTATAATAATGGGCAAACCCCCTTTACCAGAGTTCACCGCCACGATCAAAATAGCAACACGCAGGTAATATATCATGTCCCAGAATGTAGATTCCAAGATTAAAAAGGAAGTTGAACGCCGCAGGACTTTCGGCATCATCAGTCACCCTGATGCCGGTAAAACCACCCTGACCGAAAAACTGCTCCTCTACGGTGGAGCTATCCAGATGGCCGGAACGGTTAAATCCCGCAAAGCCAACCGCCATGCCACTTCCGACTGGATGGCAATGGAACAGGAACGTGGCATCTCCGTAACCACATCGGTTATGAAATTCAACTACCACGATTACGAGGTCAACCTTCTGGACACCCCCGGTCACCAAGACTTTTCCGAAGATACCTACCGCGTACTCACCGCAGTAGACTCTGCACTCATGGTTATCGACTGTGCCAAGGGTGTTGAGGTTCAGACCAAGAAGCTGATGGAAGTCTGCCGCATGCGCGATACTCCTATCATCACTTTCATCAACAAAATGGACCGCGAAGGTATCGATCCTTTCGACCTCCTGCAGGATATTGAAGATACCCTGCAAATCGAATGTGCCCCCTTGAGCTGGCCCGTAGGTATGGGTTCCGATTTCAAGGGAACCTACAACATCCACAAAGGCGAACTTCACCTTTTCTCCGCCATCCACGGTGGTGGTATCCAGAAAGGTGAGGTTATCAAAGATCTTTCCGATTCCCGCCTTGATGAACTGCTCGGCGATCAGGCCGACCAGCTGCGCGAAGAACTGGAACTGCTCGAAGGTGCGGGCTATCCTTTTGACAAGGAACGCTACCTTGCTGGTAAGCAGACCCCGGTCTTTTTCGGCAGCGCCATCAACAACTTCGGGGTACAGGAAATGCTCGACTCCTTTGTAGAGCTGGCCCCGCATCCCAAGCCGCGTGCGACCACCACCCGCGAAGTGTCTCCCTTTGAACCAGATTTTTCCGCTGTGGCCTTTAAGATTCAGGCCAACATGGACCCCGCACACCGTGACCGCATCGCTTTTATGCGTATCTGTTCCGGTAAATTCCAGCGCGGCATGAAGGTCCGCCACCACCGCATCGGCAAGGAAGTACAGATTGCCAACGCGACCATCTTCATGGCTCAGGACCGTACAGGGGTCGAAGAAGCATATCCCGGAGACATCATCGGCGTTCACAACCACGGGACCATCAAAATCGGTGATACCTTCACCGGAACCAAAGAAGAACTTAAATTCACCGGGATTCCCAACTTTGCTCCCGAACATTTCCGCCGCGTAATCCTCAAGGATCCGCTTAAAAGCAAACAGCTCGACAAAGGCCTGCATCAGCTGGCCGAAGAAGGCGCAGTACAGCTCTTCAAGCCGCTTGGGAACAATGACAAGATTCTCGGTGCGGTCGGACTGCTCCAGTTTGATGTAATCATGTCCCGCCTTAAGGACGAGTACAGTGTTGCCGCTCTCTACGAACCAGTGGAATACCATACCGCCCGCTGGATCAGCAGTGATGATCAGAAAGAGATCGACGGAATCAAGAAGCGCTACCCCCGCTTCGTAGCCCTTGACGGCGATGATAACCTGACTTTCCTCGCACCCAGCCAGTGGCGTCTGCAGCAGGCTGAAGAGGAATGGCCCAAGATCAATTTCAACAAGACCCGCGAACATCAATAGAATTAATTTGATGCGCTTTGCGCTTTTAAAAATTTAAGATGCCTTCGGCGACTCTCCGAGGGCCCTTTCAGGGAGACCAAAGGGACTAAGCCCCTTTGGAATCCCTAGTAAGCTTTCGCCCACTTGCGTATCCAGACGTACACAAGTTTCAGAGTTTGGACGCAGAATTTTACAGACAGCTTAGAAAGTGCCAGCTGCAAGGCTCAAGGCCAAACGCTGGAACGACGTGTATCCAGACATACACAAGTTTCAGAGTTTGGACGCAGAACGAAGCAGATGGTGCTTTATAAGCTGTCTGGGGTTGACGAAGGCTTGTTTGCCTAATATTCAGATGTGACAATTTTTATCCTGCTCGCCCGTGGTTTTTCAGGACATAACCCTCCTGAAGCATCACGGGCCGGTAGGAATTCGTTGTTTCCATGTAAGGAAATGTAATTACTACCGGGCTTAATATTCTATGCAAGTACCTGAACAATATAAGAGAAAATTTACAAAAGACGAAATTAACGAAATGCCCCTCAGGCAATACGAAGGGCCGATTAAACTCATTGACCGGGAAGAAGACGTTCCGGCAGCCGTTGATGAACTGATCAGCTGCAAGCTTCTCGGTTTTGATACCGAGACCCGTCCTGTTTTCCGTAAAGGAGTATCATACCCCCCTTCCCTGATCCAGCTCGCGACAGAAGAGTGCGTTTACCTGCTGCACCTTAATCACATTTCCCTGTCCGATTATATTAAGGAAGTTCTGTCTTCTGCCGATATAATCAAAACCGGAGTCGCGGTTATCAATGATGTTAAGGAATTGCGCGATGTTTCCCCCTTCGAAGGAAGGGGTTTTGTAGATCTAGGTGATCTGGCAAGATCACTGGAAATGCAGACCAACGGTCTGCGCAATCTGGCCGCAAACCTGCTCGGATTCCGCATTTCAAAAGGCGTCCAGTGCTCCAACTGGGGCCGCAAGGAACTGACTCCGCAGCAGATTACTTATGCAGCAACCGACGCATGGGTAAGCCGTGAAATTTACCTAAAATTTCAGGACCTCGGAGTCCTTTAACCGTTTTTGGGATCACCATGAAAGTCAGATTTTTTCTCTTCGCCCTGTTCATCATGATACTATCTGCTCTTCCGGCCTTTGCTCAGGAAGATTGCTCTGAGCTGTTCAAAGCCGAACTGGAAAACCTTTCCGGCGTTGAATCCGTGATCCGGAACAAAAGCGGCTTTCTTGCCATACTGGATAATTCCAATCGCAAGAAAGCAGTAAGTATTGTTTCTAAAATTAATAAGCTGCGTAAAAGCGGAAATGGCCAGTGTGACTTTTCCGGTACTGCTGTGGTGGTCATGGACGATAATTTTGACCAGATCAAAAGTGTATCTTCAAACGCTCTGTCCAAAAATGAAATCACCAGACTTCTTTATGACTACGTATACAAGCTCAGCCCGGTTCAGGTCGAAGAAAACCTGAAAGGCTACCAGAAACTTTCAGAGCTGGCTCCGAAAGATAAATACTACAAAGCTCGCGTAGAACATTACACCAATAGGTCCGAGCTGGTAAAAACAAGGGCCGAATACATTGCCCGCTGCTTAAAAGAATTTCCCAAAGATAAAAAAATTCTGAATCTCAAGGTCAAAAGAGACTTTTATCTATTTGTAGTCGCTGGAAATAATCCGCTGAAGACCGCTCAGAAATTTATGGACAGGGTTGCTAAAGAGATCCCCCGCCCGGACAAAAAAATGTGCGTCATTGCCTATAATGCGGACCTGAACAGCAGACAGACCAGCTGTCCTGCTGAATATCAGCAGATGCTGCACTCCAACGAAGAAGAACTGCTAATGCGGCACGTACAATCCCTGCCGGGTTACAAAGTGCAGCAGAACATCAATGGCTACACTGCCCTTAAAAAGCTGAACCCCAGCTCCACTTTGTACACAAAAAAGCTGGATATCTACGAAGAAAAAGAAATAGGCCTGCAGCGTTTTCTCAATTTGAGAACTGCCTCCGGCGATAAGCTGATCAGCAGAAGCAGCAATCGCGGAGCCACACTTTACGCAACAATCAGCAAGCAGGCGCTCGACGGGAAATCAGATTCCGCAAACCGCAAACTTTTTCGCTTACTGACCGACTACTATGCGGTCAGCGGCTATGCGTATAAAAAATGCGTACTCAAGGATTCCGTCGGAAAAACACTGGGAACAATTTCCTGCGACAAATCACGCTGCACATTTAAACAGTAGTTTTTAAGTAATAAAGATAAAAGGGTGAAGCATAAGTCTGTGCTTCACCCTTTTTTATGCTCTCATATTTAACAAAGCCCTGTAACGATACCTAAGCCATTACTCAATGGTATCAAGTAGGTCGGCATTTTCAGTGCTACATGGTCAGCAGAAAATAAACTGTACCGACAAGCACGAGGCTGACAGCACGCAACCCCTGATTGTATACAATCAGCTTCAAAGCCATTTTACCGCGAAAAATCCCGGCATAGTAGGGAAGCTGATGCCGTAAAGCACGTACCGGTGTGGAAAGCAGATTACCGATTATAAGCGCCAGTACGATTCCGCGCGGATCAATTGCCCCGGAACCAAGCAACGATCCGGCAGCAGCAAGACCAGCAGTAAATTCTGCGGCCAGACTGAAAGCAATAATTCCGAAAACCTGCGGATCAAGCCAGGCAAGAAAAGTAAGGTGCTCACTGAGGTAGGTCTCAAAAGCGGTAAAAATACCATAATGGCGAAGCAGGAAAAAAACGGTATAAATCGGGATCGTCAGGTAGAAAACCTTAGGCAACCTGCGTTTGAGACGCTTAAACGCCTTATCCAGAACTTCCCGAAAGGACTTTACTTCCTGATCTTTTAGACGCCCGGAAACATCTCCACAACTTCCCTCTGCTGGCAACGAGAATCGTCCCCAGAGTACAATCGCTCCGGTACGGATAAACGCCGCAATGAGAGTCAGCCCCACATAGGTAAAAGCCACCTTACCGATAAACGGGGCAGCAATGAAAAATACCGTGGGCATGTGCAGAAAGTATGTGGGCAGACTGTTAAAAAGGTTAGATATGATCAACTCCCGGTCGTTGATCTCACCCTTCTCATAAGCTTCAGAAAGCATGGAGTTGGCAGCAACACCGGAAAAAAAGGCCAGCGCAAAACTGGCCCCGCTTATATCTTTCAGCCGTCCGGCACGAATCAAAGGAGTCGCAACCCGGCCCATGGCCCGGGTCCATCGCAAACCTTCAACAATATTACCGACCAGTAATCCAAGACTGATGAACAGCAACAGCCGGGACAGCGGCCAGAAAAGACCGCTCCAGAGAATATCAAAAGACAATCAGACCTACTTTTTCTTCCAATTATCAGTAGCAAGAACTTTAAAAAAGGAATCTTCTTCAGCAAGGACCCCGGCATCAATGAGTTCTTTCATCGCTACTAGAAAATCATTTTCCTCTCCACTCCATTTTTCAAGACAGGCGGCATAAGTAATATCTGTGGCAACAGCTTTACAGTTCTTCACAGGATCAATCTTGCTGCCCAGCATGCCTTCGATCAACAGGAAAAGAGAATTCGCTTCAACGGAAAGCCCAAGGTCAAAAATAGATACAGCCATCGCTTCCTCCATAATAGGTTAGTGATACAATAAAAGTATACTCGAACGGCTTTAAGAGCCAGAGAAAAAAACTTTCTCCAACTTCATTTATACTTGGGAATTTCTATTTACATTTAAGCAGCTTCTTGAACTGCTTAAATTCTTCAGGATCCATGCGGCTGAAATTACCTTCCGCAGGAAATGAACCATCGCCGACTTCTGCGATATAACGCTTGACCGCATCAATGCTGTCGCCGCGCAACTGGGCAAATTTCTTAACAAACATAGGAACAAAACGGTCAAACAGGCCGAGGATGTCATGGTAAACCAGCACCTGCCCGTCTGTGTCCGGTCCGGCTCCGATACCGATGGTAGGAATGGAAAGTCTGGCGGTAATCTCCTGCGCAACTTCATGGGGAACTGCTTCAAGAACAATAGAGAAACAGCCTGCCGCTTCAAGAGCCAGCGCTTCGTCAACCAGGGCTGCCGCAGAGCGGGCATTTTTGCCTTGAGCTTTGAAGCCTCCAAAACGTGCCACATGCTGCGGGGTCAGGCCAATGTGTCCCTGCACCGGAACACCGGAATCAATAATGGCCCGTACATGTTCCAGAAAAGGAAATCCGCCTTCAAGCTTTACTGCCCTTGCCCCGGTACGGCTAAGAAATTTACCGGCGTTCTCTACCGCCATCTGCACAGAAGGCTGGTAGGACATAAATGGCAAATCGCCGACGATCAATGCCCGCTTGGCGCCACGGGAAACAGCTGCAGCATGGTGCAGCATATCATCCATGGTCACGGAAAGGGTATCTTCATAGCCGAGCACAACCATACCCAGCGAATCGCCAACGAGAATCATATCCACTTCCGCAGCATCCACAATCTGCCCGGAAGGGTAGTCATAAGCGGTAACCATGGATATTTTGCGCTGGCCCTTAAAAGCTGTAATGTCTGGGGCTGTAATTTTTTTCATTCTTTCCTCACAGATTTAGAATTAGACTGATTAAGGAAGTTCTTGCAGTGCAGATACTTGATATGGGTAGGATTAAACTAAATCAAGTCTAGTGAAAAATGTATCATTATATAAAAAAAGAGGTCCGACAAATGCCGAACCTCTTTAGAAGTCTGAAATATATATTCTTATAACTCTTGCATTACCCAGACTACCCGTCCAACCACATGCCTCTCGTGATTTTCAACCGGGATATATTGTTCAGGGTGCTGCGGATCATCAGGGCGGAGAATGAAACGGGAGTTTTCAGGATCAAAGAAAACCCGGCGGATAACCACACCTTGATGCGGGACATGGATTGCGTAAATGTCGCCAGCCATGAGCCTTTTCTGGGAATCATCAATACCTACAAAAGCATCCCTGCGGACAGAGGGTTCCATAGAGGAGCCTTCCGCCTTCAGTACTACCAGAGATGAACGGTAGTATGTTTCGGGGATATTCAACTCTGAAACCTGCTGCGATTTCCAGATGTCTGCTCCGGCATCTTCACCGGCCATGGAAGACACAGGAACAATTCTTCCGCGGGACTGCACCTGACCATACTGGGCAGTTGTTTCGCTGAGGATCTGATCAGCGGCAATTTTACCCTTACCCGGCTTGAGATATACTGGTTCAATACCATCGGAAAGCCATTCCGGGTTCAGGCCGTGTGTTCTGTACAGCTTGATGAACCACTCAGCAGGGATAGAACTTCTTCTCTTAGCGTCAGAAATGCTGGACTGGCGAATATTCAAAATCTCGGCGAGCTGGACCTGTGTTCTTGTCCCAGTTGCCTTTTTGATTCTCTCCAAGCTTTCATCAAACCACTTTGACACGCTTACCTCCTATCAAGACAAAAATAAAAGCACCTACGTTACACGCAAAATACAATAACCCTATATAGCAGATCGTTTTTCTGCATAGATTCGGATTGTCAATAGCAACTTAGAACATCGCTACCATGAAATTTATAAACAAGCAAAAGATTAAAAATACACTAAAAGATGCAGACATAGTAGACTGTAAAACATAAATTTTAAATCATTCTTCATCACACATAAACCAATACAACTACATCCTATATTGAACAACGCAGTATTGCAGCACTATTATATAGAATACTGCAAGAGTCGACCTGATTATATGCAAATAACCACCACCTAAAAAACTATCTATCTATTAAATATAGGTCAACAGAAGATCAACTTACGCCTAATGGGAGAATAAAATAAAAATTATTACCACCGTCCTGCGGCTCGTACCCGACCTGACCACCATGCAACTCAACCACCTGCCGGACAAAAAACAGTCCATGTCCAGAACCGTATTCGTCACCTACATTGTCGCTGCGAAAACCAGGCTGGAAGAGTTTATCCCGGTCTTCAACTGAAAGATGCGGTCCAGTGGTAAAAACATTAAGCTTCAGTCCGTCCCAGCCGTTCCTGAAATAATCATCTACGACTTCCCAGCCGTAAGCGGCAAACTTGTCGCGCCTTCCGTCACACATAGTCTCGTCGCGGGTATACTTAACAGCGTTGGAAAAGAGATTTGCGTAAACCTGTGAAATAAGGCCGACATCAGCCACAATGCGGACTTCCTGATCAGGAACACCGCCCATACTTATATCAAGCCGGATTCCGCGGTCCTCAAACCGCGAACGATAACGCTCCAGCTGCGGTTCAATTATCTGCTTGAGCAGATTGCAGGGCCGCTTCTCCACAATATAGCGCCCTTCTTCAAAATGCTGTCGGCGCAGAAGAGTTTCCAGAAACAGGCTTGTCTGTTCATAGTGGCTGTGAATCTCATTGAACTGCTGCACCAGTCCATTGTAAAGAAGGTCAAGATCATGGCTGACCTCGTCCACGGATTTCCTGTATACTTCCCCGCGCAACTGGCGGATATTTTCAATGCGGTCACGTAAACGATTGTAGAAAAGCTTGAAATACATGTTAGGGACGATAACATTATGCCCTACATCCTTAACAAGATTGCGCACGAAATCCAGATGTTCCTGCCCCTTGCGACGCAAGAGCTTGCTGTGCAGCTGAAAGCCGACCCGATTAACGAATTTTTCAAAAAACAAAGACTGGTGGTCGGAAAGTTCATCCATTTTATAAAATTCAAAACAGCCGATAACGTCCCCGGCAGGTTTGAAAGGCAGCTGGTCAACCAACTCAAGATTTCCACGGATAGGAATAAAGAGATGACCGGCATTGAAGACTTTTTCCAGAGGAACCGCACTGCATACCGGGGCACGACTTTCAGTCCTCCCTACGGTAACGAATTCATCCGGCCCCACTGCGAGATAAAGCCTGCAATCAAGATCGAACAGAGATCTGGGGACTGCGGAACAGACAGCGAAAAAATCTTCAAGAGAATCAAACTCCTGTGCGAGATCAAAGAAAATCATCAGCGCCCGCTTTTCCGTTGCGGAAAAGCTGTAATCCTTATAGTCTTCCATTTTCTCATGAATACGCCGCTGAATATGCAACATTTTGTCCGGACCGGGACCTGCGGAAAGGTGAAAACCTTCTCCCAGCGGCCCTTCCGGCTCATATGAAGACACATCTGCACTTTTCTTTTCACTGCTCATACATCTATCCGGGGTTCAATATAAGACGGTTCTCCTATGCATCATACGGCCCCAGCAGCAAAGGAGCAAGCAGGAAGATTATTTTTTACTCTCCGGCACTTATTTACTGTGAACGTATTTTATGAGAAAGTCCGCACCACCAAACCTATTCAGGGAAAATACCATGCCCGAAATAATTCTCATCCAAATATCCGGCGAGGACAAACCCGGCCTGACTTCTGCTCTTACAGGAGTTCTGGCGGGCTACGGCATCGATATTCTTGATATCGGCCAATCAGTAATCCACAACCAGCTTGTGCTGGGGGTCCTGATCCGAATTCCCCGCGAAGCTGAATCCGCCCCCGTTCTTAAGGACATCATGTTCAAAGGGTACGAACTGGGAGTCAACGTCAAGTTCCGGCCCATTGAAGCGGACAAGTACATGGACTGGGTTAATGCACAGGGTAAACCGCGACACATTGTCACTCTCGTAGGTGACAAAGTGACCGGGTCCCATATCTCCCGCATCTCCCAGATCATCGCCGACAACGGCCTGAACATCGACATGATCCACCGTCTGTCAGGCCGGATTCCCATGAACGGGGAACCTGCCCCGCGCCATGCCTGCGTAGAATTCTCTATCCGTGGAATCCCTGAAGATCTTGACCGCATGCGCTCCAATTTTCTTGACATGGCAGCCGAAGACGGGGTGGACATAGCACTGCAGGAAGACAACGTTTTCCGCCGCAACCGCCGACTGGTAGCCTTTGACATGGACTCCACCCTCATTCAGGCCGAAGTCATCGACGAACTTGCCAAAGCGGCAGGCTCCGGTGAAATAGTTAGTCAGATAACCGAATCCGCAATGCGCGGCGAGATCGACTTCAAAGAGAGCCTGCGCCAGCGTCTTGCAACACTCAAAGGGTTGGATGAATCCGTAATGGAAGGTATCGCCCGCGAACTGCCCATCACCGAAGGTGCTGAAAGGCTCATCGCCAACCTCAAAAAGTTCGGCTACAAGACCGCAATCATTTCCGGTGGGTTCACCTATTTCGGTGAAAAACTGCAGGAGAAGCTGGGTGTTGACTATGTCTACGCCAACCGTCTGGAAATCGAAGACGGCAAGCTGACCGGCGGCGTTATCGGCGATATTGTTGACGGTGCCAAAAAAGCGGAACTGCTACGCAAAATCGCCGAGAAAGAACAGATCAGCCTGCAGCAGTCCATTGCAGTCGGCGACGGTGCGAACGACCTGCCCATGCTCTCCATTGCCGGACTGGGAATTGCATTTCACGCCAAGCCCAAAGTCAAGCAGGATGCCCGCCAGTCCATCTCCCATTTCGGACTGGATTCCATTCTGTACCTCATTGGATTGCGTGATAGAGATACGGATTAGAAATGCCTTCGGCGAACCTCCGGGGGCTTCGCCGCTTAATTTTATAATAAGTACAACATAAGACCCCGCTATCTTACAAGATAGCGGGGTCTTATGTTGTACTTTGCTCAAAAAGACTAGATGCGAAGCAAACTGAAAAGTCTTGAGGGGATGGGGTCTGGGGAAGGAGAACTTTTCCTAAAAGTTCCCCTTCCCCAGCCGCCGGAGGCAAAATAACTACATATCTACGGCCTTAACCCAGATTACAGCATCCTGAGAGAGTTCTTTGCCTTTGAACTCTTTATCAGGACCGGAACCCAGTGCGCAGAATCCCCACCAACCGGCTTTGGGGACAGTGAAAGTTACGTACCCCTGTGCATCGGTCTTAACACCCATGGTCACGAAAGCATCGTGGGGAGCGTGGGACTTTTCTTCTTTTTTGAAAGCATTGTTTTTCATGTCAGGTTCGTGGTTCATGTATTCAACCTCTACATCAGCATTGGGAACGGGCTTACCGCCGGAAAACAGCTGAGCTTTGAAGGTCATACCGGTCCACATTGCGTAAGGCTTAACAAGGGGAACCCATTCGGTTTTCAGACCTGCAGGAGCAGCCCAGTTGCCGGGCAGGCCACCCACGTTCATGTAAGTCTTGGTAATCTGCTGGATGTAGATATCTTCTTCACCTTCATAGTAGGGAGCAGGCACCAGAACCATGGTATAATCGCCCATGGAACGGACGATCTTCTTGGGCAGGGTTGCTTCGTAAGCTTCGCCCGAATTGGTCAGGCTGGTCCAGGTGATGGGTTTGAGCAGTTTTTTGAGATCATACTTCTTTGTTTTACCTTCTTCACCTTTCTGGTGCAGCATGTAGAACTCTTCAGGCATGCCCATACCCATTGTGTGTCCGGCTTCGTAAGGATGGGTGAATACCAGCTTGAACTGGGTTTCAGCACCCTTATTCTTGGCAATCTCAGGGGTGTAAACCATCTGGAAATGCGCGGAAGCAGGGACAGCCATGGCCAGAGCCAGCAACAAATTAAGAAATACTACCTTCATCTTCATCTTATTTCTCCTGATTATGATTTTGATCCTTCTTATCAACTAAAGAAAAGCTGGATCAGCATTATAAATTATGGGCAGCACAAACCGCACATAAACTATTCAACAATATCGGACCCGTCGATCTCAATAGAATGCCCTTCGCCGCCGGAAAAAGTAACAGTGTAGTGGCCTGCGGGCTTCTTGAATTCGTACTCGCTGTTTTCGTTCATCACCCCTTTCAGAACAACTGCACCGGAATCGTCGCGAACGAATATTTTAACCCCGGATGCGGAAGAACCGTCAGAGAACCCTCCTTCGCAAAGAACAGTGCCGTCACCGTTATCAAAGCAGCTGCAAAGAGGTGAATGCGCCAGAGCGGCAGTAGCGGAAAGAGTGATCAGTCCTGCTGAAACGACGAGTTTTGAGAATATTTTTTTCATATCTGTCTCCTTAGATATATTGGTTTACTCAGGTTGATATACGTATGACTCTGCTACTTTGTCCGAAGCGAATTTATGGACAAGGGCTATCAGCAGCGCCACGGCAAAAGCCACAAAGTAAAAACCCTTCATCATGGTTATACCACTTGCTCCAATGGCATTACCTAATGTGAATACAGCTGAAGCAACTCCGAAACCCACAGCTGTGGGGAAAACGATGGCAAAAACCATCCATTTCCACGATCCGGTCTGCACTTTAACCATGATGGTCGCTGCAAGGCATGGAGGATAAAGGGCAAAGAACAGTATGACAGCGAGTGCATGCAGGGAGTTCATGCCGCTGCTGTGGCTCTCGTTGTCCATTCTCTGTTCTAGAGTCTGGTTGTCGTCAGCACCCTGCTGGTAAAGAACACCCATTGTAGCAACAGATGATTCCCGGGCTGCAAAAGAGCTGATCAGAGCGATGTTCACTTTCCAGTCGAACCCTGCGTACTTGGTAACAGGCTCAAGAGAACGGCCGATCATGCCGAAAAAGGATGTTTTAATCTTCTCTTCCTTAATCTTCCGGCGCAGGGATTTTCTTTCTGAAGAAAGCTTGCGCAGGGCACGGTTCACGGTCTTGGCTTCTTTATCACCACGGGGTTTGAGCAGGACAAACAATCCGGGATTGGCTTCCTTAAAGGAGCTGTCCACCCGTGCGGCCCCTTCCTTACCGGAAGTGTTCATACGGGCACGCTTATAATTTTCGTAAAGATTCAACAGAGGCAACATGTTGTTACCGCCGGCAACTTCAGCATAAGGATTGGCTGCAATCTTGGAATCATAGACAGCGACAGCCTTACTCATTTCGGTTTCGTAATAATCCATGCGTTCATCGCTCAATCCGGGGAACTGCAGGAGCGAAAAGACACAAAGGGATACAGCAACAACAATGGAACCTACTTTTTTGATATATTCCCAGGTCCGTTCAATGGACCGCTGGGCCACACCAAAAAGAGTCGGCGCGTGATAGTTAGGCATTTCCATGATGAACGGTGCTGTTTCGCGGCTTTTAAGGACAGTGGTAGTCAGGATCTTGGCAATAATCAGGGCCATTATGATGGTAATGGTCGAGATAAAGAACATGGCCCATGACTTGTGTTCCGCAAAATAAATGTTCACCAGCAATGTATAGAGGGGAATCTTGGCCAGGCAGTTCATGAACGGCACGGTCAAGATGGTCGCCAGTCTGGATCGCTCGTCCGGTATGCCTTTGGTAGACATAATTCCGGGCACAGCGCAGCCTCCGGCAAAAACACCGCCCAGAATAAATGGCAGCGTGGATTGCCCGTGCAGACCAAAACTGTGAAAGATGCGGTCCAGAATAAAGGCAATTCGGGCCATGTAACCTGAATCTTCTAAAATGGCGATCAGGGCAAAGAGAATGAAGAAAATGGGTACATAGTTGAGCAATGTGTTGGCACTGTCCACCATCCACAAAGCCATGGAGCGCAAGAGAGAATCTTCAATCAATCCGGCGGCAGGCAGCACATTTGCTACAATATCTCTGAACTTGGCAAGGATTGGCCACGTATATTTGGTCAGCTCATAGCCCTGAACAATGGAAAGCTCATAGATGGTGTAAACTGTCGCCAACAAAAAGAATGGAGCAAGTGCGCGGTTCAGGACCCAGCGGTCAATCCTTTCGGAAACAGGCTGCTTGCTTTCATCTTCTTTACTGACGCAGGCATCCACGATCTCTCCAGCCAAACGGTCACGGCAGGCAACAATGAAGTCTCCGGTATCCACATCGGACTCATTTTCGAAATCCAACCTGCGGGTCAGTGCTTCTTCAACGATCTGCTTGCCTTCAGCATGTTTGGATTCAACAATACGCCTGACTTCAGCATCATTCTCCAAAAGTTTGATTGCCAGCCAGCGCAGCGGATAAAGCACACCGAGACTGGCATCTGCAGCCAACATGTCCTCAAGGGCTTTAATGTGTACTTCCAGCTCACTGTAATCAATAGCCACCGGACGAGAATAGGCTTCCTGCTTAACAGACTTGCGTATTGCAGCTTTAAGGGCCTGCTTACCCTTCCCTTTTCGGCCGACCGTGGCGACGACATCAACTCCCAGTCTGGATGTAAGTTCCTTCAAATTAATTGAAATACCCTGACTTTCAGCGACATCCATCATATTGAGGGCCACAGTAACAGGAAAATTCATTTCCATGACCTGAAAAGTAAAATACAGGCTGCGCCGCAGGCAGGTCGCGTCCATAACGTTAACGACGACATCAGGCTTTTCTTCCAGCAGGAATTCGCGGGAAACCCTTTCTTCAAGAGAGAATGAAGTCAGGCTGTACGTACCGGGAAGATCCACAACTTCATAGCGGACCTTGCCCTCACGATAACTACCTACTTTTTTATCAACAGTTACACCCGGATAGTTAGCCACATGCTGGTTGGCTCCGGTAAGCATGTTGTATGTAGTCGATTTTCCGGCGTTCTGCTGCCCGGCAAGGGCGATGAGGAAATTATCCTTCATCATGCGTTTACCATCAGCGCTCATCTTCCACCTCAATTTGAAAAGCCTCTGTACGGCGAAGGGTCACGCAGTACCCTGCAACACGCAACTCAAGAGGGCAGCCGAGAGTCGCAACCCGTACAACCTCGATTTTTCTTCCGGGAACAAAACCCAGATCTAGCAGTCTCTGCCTGACTGCCCCGCCGGAGAAATGCCTCTTAATAACAGCACTCTCCCCAACCGGGATATCCAGCAGACTCTTTCCGCGCATGGGGCAGGCTCTACCTTGCTTTCTTCCGCCAAAACCGCTCCTCCGCCGTCCGGAGAACACTTCGCGGTTAAAGAAATCAAATTTGTTAAACATTTACACTGCCTCTCAGTTCTTAATCATTGTGATAATGAAACTCGAAATCAATTACTATATAGCCATGTTTTTGTTGTCAACCAGAAATAATGGTCCTTACTGACAAAATATCTGGCGCCTTCAAATCATGAAACAGACCCAAAAAATATTTTAGGAAGGACATTAAAATTTATCCTTTTCAATCACCCCCTTACGCAGTCTGGAAAAATCAGGTTAATACTTAACCCTTATTGAGTCTCTTTTTTACTTGAAATTGATTTTCGATTTCATTAATCGAAAGAGACCTGAAGCGCAATGAGCAACTCTGCCCTGCGCAAACAATTATCATAAAAGCAGTACACAGCATCAATATTCTGAAATTAATTCATACCGGGGAGGTAAAAAATTAATGACTAACTATAAAGATAAACTCCGAACGCTCAGCAGACGTACCAAAAATAATTATATCCGCAGCCGCCTTAAAACCCGAGCGTTCTTTGCCGTCCTGCTTCTGGTTGTCCTGCCTTCCGGGGCCATGCTTATTGCTGTAGAATTCACAAAACAATCCAATCTGGCCATGCTCCTGTGCCTACATTTCAGCCTTTGCGTTGCTTTATGCGTCCCCATAGCCGGATGGCTTGAGGAGCTTCTGATCAACAGGGAACTGCGCCGGATGAACAGCTTTTGCGTCAAACTCAAGCAAGGAAAACTTGACCAACGGCTTGAACTTTACCAGCGCAAAGCGGGAACTGGCACTGACGAAATGACACGCCTGCAACACAACCTCAACTGGCTTGCGCACTCTGTTGCCAAACGCGAACAGAGGCTGACCCAGTCCTTAGTGAAAACACGCCGGGATAAAGACAGGCTCAACCTGCTCTCCTACACCGACCATCTTACCGGACTGTTCAATAAACGCTTTTTCGAACTAAAACTTGTTGAGACTTGTTCCCGCTGCATCTCCTGCAACACTCCGCTCCACCTGATGCTCATTGACTGCGATCACTTCAAAGAAGTAAATGACAAATTCGGGCATCAGGAAGGAGACCGTCTCCTTGCAAAACTAGGTCAGATCATCGAATCATCCGTGCGTAACGGCACAGACTTCCCCTTCCGTTTCGGCGGAGATGAATTCGGTGCAATCCTTGTCGGAGTGGATTCAACCCGCTGCGAACAAATTGCTGAAAGAATTCGAATCAGATTCGCGGATATGAAAATCGGCAGAGCCAGTCTGAGCATCGGCATTTCAAAGCTCTGCTGCCATGCGAACGACCCTGAAACTGAAGCGGACTCACTCATCGCCACCGCAGACAAAGCTCTATATTTCGCTAAACAGACCGGAAGGGATAAAGTTATCAGTCCCGCTCGATACAGAGAAATATCGCCGCAAAACTAAGCTGCTACCCAGCCATATCCGCCTTTGCTTCATCCACAAGACGAGCCACTTCGACTTTTGCAGAGGAGTATTGTTTGGTGGCCCAGCTGCCGGCCCTTACTCCCCCCTTGACAGCCTTGGTAACCGCAGGCTTTACCCCGCCTGCTTTATAAACTGCGTACACAGCTGCTCCGGCTACTGTTGCCGCAGCAGAAACAAGCAACACTCTTCCAAGATTCAAACTCATAGCAGATTCTCCTTGATGTTAGTTTACGCATAAGTTGTGCAGATCTGCAGTTACAACTCCGGACCGCTATCGCCAACGACTGCAATTGAAAACGAATTGCTTATGCACACTATTGGGTACGACAATCCGGGCAAATTCCGTAAAGCACCATTTTATGCCTCTTAACAGCAAAGCTATGTTTGCGGGCCAACTTATCCTGAAGTTCCTCAATTCGATCCTCGATCACCTCAATCCGGCGATTGCAGCGGATGCAGACAAGATGGTCATGGTGATGTTTGTTATGCCGGCATTCAAAGCGGGTCACTCCGTCACCGAAATCAAGGGACTCGGCTATACCGCTCTCGGCAAGCAGCTTGATGGTCCGGTAAACAGTCGCCGGGCTGATTGACGAATCCCGTTTGCTGACATGCACATAAAGCTCTTCGCATGAGTGATGGCCTTCAGTCCCGAGAAAAACTTCAAGGACTATACGACGCTGCTCTGTGGCTGCCATATTGTTTTTGGAAAGATACTCCAGAAATGTGGTTTGCGGACTTGACATCCTTTCCTCCGTTGTGGATTTTGTGAAAATGAAACTGACGACTATTCTCAAGTGAGAACGCTTGTCAACCATTAAGCACTCACTCGCAAATCCTCAATTTCCATGAATAATGAAACCTGAAAAAGCAGAAACTCCCATTTCTCAGGTTTAAAACGCATTCTTGGCTGGGGAAGAAAGAAGTTCAAACCTGCCGAAGATGATAACAATTGTCAAGATCATAGTATACTATTGAAAATCTGCAATTGAAACTCAATCGTGCTGCTTTCTAAAACTTCAAAGCAAAGTAATTATACACATACCCCAAACACAAGTGACGGAACTGCCGTCAAAATTAAGGAGGATATTATGACCACAACCACAACAACTCGGGTTCTTCCGGTTATATCTGCTTCCGCTGCCGCCACCGGAGCCTTGGTGGGCGGAACCGTAGCGGCAGTCCGCTCTACTATCGCAGTTAACGAAGGACGCATCACAAGTGGAGAAGTTGTAAAAACAGTTGCGCAAGAATCAGCCGGAACCGGCCTCGCTACTGCTGCCGGGGTCGCTGCTACCGCAATGTTCGGGCTGGGAGGACTGACAGGACTGCTGGGATTCACCATTGCCGCTACCGGGGCTAAAATGCTCTGGGATAAAGCGGTCCCTACTCCTCTCGACAGGAAATGCAGTAAAAAACTGCCAGAAACGTCCTAGTTCGATAAAGTCTGAAAAATTAATGACAGCCCCCTTTTCCTAGCGAATATGGGGCTGTCTCAGCACTAAACGAGATTGAAAACTAAAATCATATTTCCGTTGACAAACAGAGTACACATTTGTATTTCCAATTCCGTGGCGTTGATATTCAATTTCAATCTCACAGGATGTCCGTCTGATGATCCAGCAACCAAACAGGACTTTCAAGTGAAAACAGAACAAACATACGCAACCGTAAAACACTCTATTCCCGGGCGGATGCGGTTCAAGGTTCCTAAACTGAAAAAGGACAAGCTCCTTTGCAGTACCATTGAACGCAACATGCAACGAGTGGTCGGAGTCAGCCGGACACGAACTAACTACAAATGTGCAGCACTGGTTATCCGCTACAACCCGCTTAGCATATCCCCTGAAGCTATCTATGAAACTGTCAGGGAACTTGTGGTCGTACACAGCACTGAAATCTGCCCCATCAAGGACAAAAGTGAATGCGGCTGTCCGCAGGTTAAGAGTGCTCTCGGATATTTCTCTTTTGTTTCCGCTGTAGGCGGTGCGGTGCTGATCAGCGAATCCCTTCTAGGAATCACTGTAGCCCAGACTCTGCTTAGTCCGCTTGGCTTCCTGACGGTGCTTGCTGCAGTACCGCTGGTTAAGGAAGCGGTCCAAAAATTGCGCGAGAAGAAATTCGGGCTTGAAGGAATTCTGGCCGGGGGGATAATTGCTGCCGTCGTAGCCGGGGAAGCCATGACCGCCTTTGAGATTCTCTGGATCAATGCGGGCGCGGAACTGCTTACCGCATGGATAACCGAACGTTCCCGCCGGGCGATTTCCAGCATTCTGGATAACACCACCCACCATACATTTGTCCTTAAGGACGGAGTGGAAGTTGAGGTTGAAATCAACAATCTCCAAAAGGGTGATGTTGTTGTTCTCCATACCGGTGAGAAAATCTGCGTAGACGGGACTATCGTGGACGGTCAGGGCTTGATTAACGAAGCACCCATCACCGGACGGGCCGATTTCATCCACAAACAACAGGATGATCAGGTTTTTGCCGGAACTTTTGTCCGCGAAGGTGTCATCTATGTCAAAGCGGATGAAGTCGGCGATAAAACATATCTGGCCCGCATTCTCCACAAGGTTGAAGATTCCCTTGAAAACAAGACCGACATTGAAACCACGGCAGATAAACTTTCCGTAAGGCTGGTTAAAATCGGCTTTGCCTGTACAGTGGGAACACTTGCCCTGACCCTTGATCCCTGGCGGGCATTCACCGTCCTGCTGGTCATGGCCTGCCCCTGTGCCACCGTGCTTTCTGCCTCAACTCCCATCAGCGCAGCCATCAGCACCGCAGCTAAAAACAATATTCTCATCAAGGGCGGCAGGTATCTTGAAGAAGTCGGGCGTTGTGATGTGGCCTGCTTTGATAAAACCGGGACTCTTACCGGAAGTGAACCAAGACTTGAGCATATCCACGTGATTGAAGGCATTACCGAAAACGATCTGCTGAGTTATGCTTTCTCTGTGGAAACCCACAACCACCATCCGCTGGCTCAGGCTATTAAGCACGAAGCCGAGCTTCGACAGCTTTCCCCCCTACCCCACACTGTGTGTGAATATTTCTTAGGCAAGGGTATGCGCGCAGAACTACCTGATAATGAAAACCATTCCATGGAAATCCTCGTCGGTAACAAAAAGCTCGCAGAACAATTTGATGTGCGCATCGGCTCGGTCAGCAGACAGGTTTCCAACCTCAAACGCAAAGGACTGACCGTCCTTTATGTGGTTAAGGACAAGGAACCCATCGGGCTGCTGGCTTTTGCCAATACCATCCGCGAAGAATCTGCCATGACCCTTGCTTCACTGGAAGCAGGTGGTGTGAGCCGAACCGTTCTAGTGACCGGGGATGAACCTGCGACTGCAAACGACCTCGCCCGGACCCTGAACATCCCGGAAATACACGCTTCGGCCATGCCCGAAGAAAAAGCGACACTGGTCCGCAACCTTCAGGCAGAAGGCGGCAAAGTCATGATGGTCGGTGACGGCATCAACGATGCCCTCGCGCTTGCGCAGTCCGATGTAGGTGTCGCCATGGGAACCGGGGGTGCGGAAGTTGCGGTAGAAGCCGCAGACATCGCGCTGGTGGACGACGACCTCAGAGGGCTGATGTACGTGCAACAGCTCAGTCAGGATACAACCAGAATCGCCTACCAGAACTTCTGGCTGGCGACAGGTTCAAATATTGCGGGAGTCATCATGGGAGCTACCGGATATCTCTCCCCGGTAATGGCCGGGTTCCTGCACATTCTTCATACCATGGGAGTAATAGCCAACTCATCAAGATTACTCCTGCATTCCCCTGAATCAATCGAAACCAAACAAGGCAAAATTTATGAACTTCCACAAAATAGTTGAACTGGAAAAATACCTTGATGTGGCCCACCACATACCGGGCCGGATCAGGGTAAAATTCAGCCCGCTCATTCTCACCCGCCCGGTAGCTTTAGCGGCCATGAAAGAACACGCGGAACTCCCTGAAGCTATCAAGGATGCACGGGTCAATATGTCCGCCCGCTCGGTGGTGATTGAGTACGATCCTGAAGAGATAAGTCCTGAATTGATTGAAGAACTCATTCAAGGAAAAGATCAGGCAAAAAAAGCGGAAATAGTCAGCGACCTCTACGGACGGCTGATGAAGAACGCATCATAAAAACAACCCCCTGAAAACAAAACAGGAGCCAGAGATGAGCACAGAAACCAGCCATACCGAAACAGCAGCACCGCAGCAGCCCAACACATCCCAGCCTGTCATGGGCCCGGACCAGGGTCAGCCCCATTTTTCATACACAACTCCCGGTGATCCCTATCAGGGCGCACCGGTTGCCGGGAATATGCAGGCTGTTCAGCCCGTTTACCAGCAACCCGTGCAACAGCCCGTGCAGCAGCCTGTCTACCAGCAGCCCGCTCAGCAACCCATGCAGCAGCCGGTTTACCAGCAGCCGATACAACAGCCGGCTTATTACGCTCAGCCGGTGTACGGGCAGCCGGTTTACCAGCAGCCGGTGCAGCAACCAGTATACCAGCAGCCGATTCAGCAACCCGTTCAGCAGCCGGTCTACCAACAACCTCTGCAGCAGCCCGTCCAGCAGGCCCCGGAAGCAGCTCCCAACACATCCGAAGAACAGGTTAAGCAATTCGTCGACCTCGTTAAAGATACTGCTGAAGGCAAAGCGGACCCCGCAAGTTTCTTAAGCTTTTTCAATGGCATTGACGACGGTTTCTGGAAAGGACTCCTCGTCGGCGCAGGCATTACCTTTGTCTGCACCAGCAAAACAGTAAGATCCATCTTCACTTCCGGCGGCAAAGAAGAAATGTCCGCAGAGGAAATGGAAAGAATGGAAGACCTCAAAGCCGAACAGGAATACATGGCCGCACAGGCTGCAAAAACAGCAACGGAAAAGGAGTAAACAATGAGTCAGGATTACAACAACGACTACGTATATAATTATCAGGACCCGCAGCTGACTGAACAGCAGCGCGTTGATACCCTGCAACAGGTTGAACCTGTCCAGCAGGACAACACCGTAAAAAGCTGGGTCAATTTCAGCGATTCCCGCTACCTGAAAGGTTTTCTGATCGGTGCGGGCGTAGCACTCGTGGCCTCCAACCCCAAAGTCCAGAAAGCAGTAGTATCAGGAGCCGTGAAAACATGGTCCGCTGTCCAAGGCGGCATCGAAGAAGCCAAAGAAAAAATCCACGACATCAAAGCAGAAGCACAATCTGAATAATTATCCCTTCGGGGACCCTGCCGGGGGCCTTAAACCCTTTTATTGCGCCCCTTCCTGGGGCTTACCCTTCGGGGCGGTGCTTTTGGCACCGGGCAAATCCGCTTTCCTGCGGATTTGTGCAAAAGGGTTTAAGAATCCCAAAACCTTTTATTAAGGCTTCGCATGTTTGTTAATCAAAGGCCGTTTTAGCGCGCTAGATACGAAGCATACTAAAAAGTTTTGAGGGGATGGGGTCTGGGGAAGG
>PPCM01000329.1_pt1 | contig 53641 bp, 49 predicted proteins | sample 1555541 | NCBI WGS metagenome assembly PPCM01 (sample SAMN05284479, study PRJNA326546) | Marine sediment metagenome, whole genome shotgun sequencing project. | isolation source: marine sediment | place: Germany: Wadden Sea | collected 2012-09-05
CGGTTGGGTGCGCCCTTGGGCAGACCGAAGGAGTCAGCGAGGAACATGAATTCACCGTTGGTGTCGGGGGATGCGGACCAGCCGAAATCCTTGCCCGGAGCCATTTTCTTGGTGGTAACCATGTAACCGGCGGCCCAGTCGCCCATGATGTTGAATGCTGCGCGGCCGTCGATAACCATGTCGGTTGCCTGCTGCCATGAAAGGGAAGCTGCATCCTTGTTGGTGTACTTCAGGATTTTACCGAAAAGTTCCCATGCCTTGATAACTTCAGGGCTGTTGAACTTCAGCTTTCCGGACCAGAGATCGTCCCACTTTTCAGCACCGAGAGAGCCGAGTGCAACGGATTCCCAAAGGTGGTTGGCAGTCCAGTTCTGAGCCAGTGCGAGGGGCACGATGCCTTCTTTCTGAAGCTTGGGTGCGATTTTCAGGAAATCTTCCCAGCTTTCAGGTGCTGCAACGCCCCATTTTTTCAGGTTTGCAGGGATGTACCACATTACGTTGGAACGGTGGATGTTTACCGGAACGGACCAGATACCTTTGTCAGTACCGATCAGTTTAACCAGACCTGCGGGGAAAACGTCCATCCAGCCCTGCTCTTTGAAGAGGGGAGTGAGGTCTTCCATGCGGTCGGACTTAACCCATGTACCGATGAGTTCCTGACCTGCGTGAACCTGAAAGCTGTCCGGCGGCTCACCACCGAGCATACGGGTTTTCAGAACTGCTTTTGCGTTAACACCGGAACCGCCGGTAACGGTTGCGTCGATGACCTTAACGTTGGGGTTCTGGTTTTTGTAGATGCCGATCAGGGCCTGCAAAGCCGGACCTTCGTCACCTGCCCACCAAGAGAAAATTTCCAGATCGCCTTTAAGTTCTTTGGCCTGAGAGACCTGCGGAACTGCCAGCAACATAATTGCCGCAAATACCAAGCAAAATTTAATCAGGGACTGTTTCATGTTTCCTCCTAAATGTTAAAACAATCTACTTTATCCTTAAGCCTTTATAAAATGTCGCTTGCAGGGAAATCCCCGCGAAGCGTCTTCAGCCAGTACAAATCCCAAAATTGGGCAGCGAAGCTTATTAAAAAGTTTTGGGATTCTTAAACCCTTTTCCCAAAAGGGTTTAAGGCCCCCGGCAGGGCCCCCGGCAGGGCCCGCCGGGAGGCTCCCCGGAGGGCCGCTGGAGGCATCTTTTTAATAAAGTGCTTCCTGCGTTTCGGGATCAAAAAGGACCATGCGGTCGAATTCGAATCCGATGGGCACGGTTTCGCCGGGATGGGCGATTACCCGTCCTTCAACTTCGGCGATAAGTTCGTTTTCGCCGTCAATGATGATTTCGAGCAGTGAATGAGCACCGAGGACTTCGGAAACCACCACTTCGCCGCTGCACCACCAGTCTTTTTGCAGCCGTTCGATGTTGTCGCCCATCTTGATGCAGTCCGGGCGTAGTCCGGCCAGAACCGGATCGCCGTCTTTAAGGTTTGGTCCTTGATGGTCCTGCACCGGGAATTTTGTGCTGCCTTTGACCACATACCGTTTGCCGTCAATAACTTTAAGCTCCCCTTCAAGTATATTCATGGGCGGGTTGCCGATAAACTGGGCAACAAATACGTTGTTGGGCTTTTCGAAAACCTCCACCGGAGTTCCGACCTGCTGAATGTATCCGTCCTTGAGGATGACAATGCGGTCTGCAAGGGTCATGGCCTCAATCTGGTCATGGGTTACGTAGATGGTGGTGGTTTTGAGGCGCATGTGCATCTTGCGCAGTTCCATGCGCATCTGGGTGCGCAGCTGGGCATCAAGGTTGGAAAGCGGTTCGTCGAAAAGGAATACATCCGGATTGCGGACCATGGCCCGACCCATTGCCACACGCTGACGCTGACCGCCGGAAAGTTCAGAGGGCTTGCGGTGCAGGTAAGGTTCCAGTTCGAGAATTTTGGCAACGTCGCTTACGCGCTGCTGAATTTCTTCCTTGGATTTTTTGTGCATTTTCAGCGAGAAGCCCATGTTTTCGGCTACAGTCATGTGCGGATAAAGGGCATAGTTTTGAAAAACCATGGCCACGTTGCGGTCTTTGGGGGAGACGTTGGTCACCAACCGTTCACCGATGGCAATATCGCCGCCGCTGATGTCTTCAAGTCCGGCCACCATGCGTAAAAGGGTGGACTTGCCGCATCCCGAAGGGCCGACCAGCACTATAAATTCGTTGTCCTTTACGGAAAGGTCCACACCGTGGATAACCTCGACTGATCCATAACGCTTGATGACGTTCTTAAGTTCTACGTTTGCCATGCTTCATCTCGCCTTAATTGTTTTCAGGTGCTGCCGTGTAATTGCGGAACCTGTACTCGGTTGAATGATAGTATTTTTCTCCGGGATTAAGGATCACGGAGGGAAATTCCTGTCTGTTGACCGCATCGGGGTAGCCCATAGGCTCAATACAGAATCCGCATCTGGAGCCGTATTCAAGTCCGTTTTTGCCGTGGATTCCGTTTATCACACCGTCCGCAGTGTAGAGCTGCACGCCTCGCTGGTTGGTGCGGACTTCAAGTTTCAATCCTGATTCATTGCAGCGTGCGACAGCTGCCGGGACGAGCTTCTCCTGATCGTTTTCGAGGATGAAGAAACGGTCCTGCGCGTTTTTTCCGATTAGGACAAAGTTGGAGAAATCTGATTTTGTGCCGGCAGTATTTATGATTTCCCCATTTGGAAGGAGAGAGTTGTCCAGCTTTATGGATTCAGTGGAGAAAATATTCAATTCGTGGTTGTCGATCGGGGAGCCTGCTCCGGCAAGGTTGAAATACGGGTGCGAGGTGATATTCAGCGGGGTCGGTTTATCGCACTCGGCGCGGTAGCTTATGTTCAGGTCTGTGCCAAGCAGGGTGAATGTTGCTTGGACGTGCAGGTTGCCGGGGTAGCCTCCGCTGCCATGCGGGCTGTGAAGGGAAAGGGTTATGGATGGATTTTCCTCATACGGCCGGATAGCTGCAATTTCCCATATTTGGTTGTGAAAACCGGTATTGCCTCCGTGCAGGTGACTGTTTCCTTCATTGGCATCAAGAATGAATTCCTGTCCGTCAAGCGTGAAGGTTGCACCTGAAATGCGTCCGGCAACCCTTCCTATGCTGGCACCCATGTAATTGGAGTCGTCAATGTATTCACGCAGAGAATCAAAACCGAGGACAACATCGACCATTTGGGAGCCGACAGGAACCTCCAGTCCGGTTAGGGTGGCTCCGTAGTTAGAGATACGCGCCCTGTATCCGGCGCTGTTCTCCAGAGTAAACAGCTGTATTTCTCTTTCGGGAAAATCAGCCCCTGCGGGGAAATATCCCCATGTTTTGCGGCTGATACCCATCACCTATCCTCCATGTAGCTCGAACCGCGAATAAGCAGTTCTGTTTCAAGAGTAATGGTTTCGGGTCGAAAATTATCTTTGTCTTTTAACTGCTTGAGCAAAAGTGCTGCTGCTGTTTTGCCCATTTCAAAAGCCGGTTGGGCAACGGAACTCAAGGCCGGTTCGATCAGGGCCGACTCCGGTGAACCGGAAAAACCGGCCAGAGCAACATCCTGGGGGATGCGCCAGCCTTCTTCGCGGAAACGGCAGAACGCTCCCACGGCCACAGGGTCGTTGATGCACAATATCGCATCCGGGGGATTCTCCATTTTGATATACTCTTCGGCCCCGACACGTCCGTTGCTGCCCCGGCAGCCGCCGATATTGATGTTCAGCTCCGGGTAAAAGGGGACGTTGTGGTTTTTCAGAGCTTGCAGATAGCCGTTGAAGCGCAGCCGGTTCATGGAAATCCCTTCGCGCCCGGCCAGAAATCCGATGCGTTTGTATCCCCGGTCAATGAGATGGGAGGTCATTCGATAGGCAGCCCGGAAGTCATCGATAACGACCTTGCCTGTGTCCAGCTCATTAACCACCCGGTCAAACTGGACCAGCGGAATTCCCTGACGTATCACTGAGCGCATGTGCTCGTTGCTGGTGGTCTCAAGGGAGATAGCCATAAGGATTCCGGCGACCCGGTTGGCAGCCAGTGCTTTGGTGGTCATGATCTCTCGGCTCAGGGTTTCGTTGGACTGGCAGACCATGATGATATACCCGGCCTCATAGGCAACTTCTTCGATTCCGCTGATGACCGTGGCAAAAAAATTGTGGCGTATTTCCGGGACGATAACCCCGATAATCTTGCTGCTTTGTTTCTTCAGGCTCTGGGCGATGGGGTTGGGCTGGTAACCGTATTTTTCCGCAGCTTCCATGACCAGCTTTTTGGTTTTATCACTGATGTCGGGGTGGTCGTGCAGGGCGCGCGAAACCGTTGATGCGGAGATGCCCAGCTTGGCGGCGAGGTCTTTTAAAGTCATGTGTCCCATATTACGCTCCGGCCTTTGTTTGTTGCGGTTCCGGTAAGGCCAGGAATTCATTGCCCGGCTGGCGGATGGAAAGTTCTATGACTGAATCTGCACCGAAGACTTTTTCCATGGCATGGCAGTACCGATCGAAATCTGAATCGTGGACGTAAGTCTGAATGGTTCCGGCAAAGCCTCCGCCGTGCACCCGTCCCACTCCGTTTGAACCGAGTATATGCTCCGTTAATGTCAGTGCCAGCGGGATGGGTTGGTTTTTCGGTGCGCTGGGGCTGTAGCAGTTTTGCAGCAGATCGCTTGAGGATCGGCCTGAGCTGGTGACCAGACGCAGGAATTCATCCATATTTCCATCGTGCAGGGCTTTTGCCTGCTGCAAGGCCCGGCGGTCTTCATCAATAAAATGGAAGAGCCGCAGCACGGCCCGGTCCCCGGCTTTGTTGCGGATGCTGTCCATGTTTTCCAGAATCATGTCCAGATTCAGTCCTCTGGCCTGATCCAGTCCGCACTCTTTTGCGGCTTGAAACATCTCTGCCGGGATTGCTGCGTAGTCCGGGGTAAGGTCCGCGTGGCTGCCTCCGGTATCAATGACGCACAATCGGTATCCGGTTCCGTAAAATCCATGCCCCTCTCCAGAATTAAATCCCGGCTCAACTCTGGCCACTCCCGGATTTGCCGGGTCGTTGAAATCTATGGAGAGAATTCCTTCGAATGAGCAGGCCATCTGATCCATGAACCCGCAGGGCTTGCCGAAGTGGATGTTTTCCGCCTGTTTGGCAATGCTTGCGATTTCAAGGGGACCGATGCTTTTCCCGTTGTATAAGTAGCTGAATATACGTCCGACCAGAACTTCAAAAGCCGCTGATGAACTCAAGCCCGCGCCGGAGGGGATTATACTGTGTACGCAGGCATTGAACCCGCCGACCTTGAGTCCCAGTTTGCGGAATCCGTCTGCTACGCCGCGCACAATGGCTGCGCTGGATTCTTTTTCTTCCGCACGCGGCCCGGTCTCTGAAATATCTACGCGGATAGGATCGTAGCCTTCGGAAATAATGGTCACTACGTTGCTGTCGGCCTTGGAAAAAGCAGCCAGACAGTCGAGGTTCACGGCAGCGGCCAGCACGTGCCCGTGGTTATGGTCGGTGTGGTTGCCGCCCAGCTCGGTGCGTCCGGGAGCACTGGTGAAGCAGATTTTCTGCCCGCTGAATTTCCCGGACATGCAGTGCAGCAATCCGCTCATGCGGCGGCGTGACTCACTTATTCCGGAGCGGGAATGGATCTGGGAGAAAATATGGTCGAATCCGCCCTGTTCCAGATGTTTTTGGTAAGCCGCCACGGAATGCATGCTAGTCCTCCCGGTCCAGAAAATGGATTTCGGAAAGTTCGCGGAGCCGCTGGGCACTTTGTTCTGCGGTTATGTCCCGCTGGGGCATGCCCAGCATTTCAAAACCGACCATGAATTTTTTTACTGTGGCTGAGCGCAGCAGGGGCGGATAGTAGTGGATGTGCCAGTGCCAGTGGTCACTTTCGCCGTGCGTGGGCCGCTGGTGTATGCCCATGGAGTAGGGGAAGGATGTCTCAAAAAGATTGTCGTAGCGGATGCCCATGCGAATCAGCGCGTCAGCAAGGTCGTCGCGCTGGGTTGGAGTCATGTTGGTGATGGCTCCCATGTGGGCTTTGGGCAGGAGTATGGTCTCAAAGGGCCAGACAGCCCAGAAAGGCACAAGGGCGATGAAAGAGTCGTTCTCGAAAACTACGCGCTCCTTGTTTTCCTGTTCCCGTTCCGTATAGCGGCAGAGCAGACATTTCCCTTTACTTTCCAGATATTCCTGCTGGCGTTTATCTTCTGTTTCAGGGATTACCGGGACAGAGCGGGTGGCCCAGATCTGGCCGTGGGGATGGGGATTGGAACAGCCCATGATGTCGCCGCGGTTTTCGAAAATCTGTACGTAGCCGATGTCTTCGCGTGCACTCAGGTCTGCGTACTGATCACACCATGCATCAACCACCTTGCGGACCCCTTTCCGCTCCATGCGTGAAATGGTCAGGTCGTGGCGCGGGGAAAAGCAGACTACCCGGCAGGTTCCGCTCTCCGGTTCTATTTTAAAAAGATCATCACTGTCGCTTTGGGGGGATACGGAATCGTTCAGCAGGGCCGGAAAATCGTTGTCGAAAATAAAGACGTCTGGATAGTCGGGGTTGGAAGCACCCTGATTGCGGGTGTTTCCGGGGCAGAGATAACATTTGCCATCGTAGGAGGGCAGGGTGTCTGCGGATGTTTTTTCCTGTTTGCCCTGCCACGGTCGTTTGGTGCGGTGCGGAGAAACCAATACCCATTCCCCGGTCAGGGGATTGAATCTTTTATGCGGATGGTCCTGAAATTCTTTGCTCATTTTGTTCTCAGCTTATTCTGTTTTCCGGGCTATGCAAACGATTGTGCAAACGTAACCGCAAACGTTTTCGAAAATATTGCCCAAAGCTGTTTATCTTGTCAATAATCTGTAACAAAAAAGGCAATTCCAGTTGTTGTATTGGGTTAAATCAGCTTAAAAATTGAAGAATTAAAAGTGGTTTATGTGAGGAGATGTCCGGCAGGAAACAGGGAGAGAAGCCGTTAATGTACGGAAAATATTGCCTATTGTGCTGGGCAGTGAACTTATTTATGGTGCTTGTACAACCAACCCGGCGAAATTCATTTTCGCCATTTTTAAGTAAGCTGACCCCTTTTTGATTTCATTCAAGTTCAAATACGCATCCCGTATTTACGGCATGAACTTACTTTGAAAAATCAGCTTCGCGCAGGATTTATTGAGTAAGGGAGATGAGTCTTTAACCCTCGGTAAAAATATTACCGTTAAGGCCTTGGTTTGACTTGTAAAAATTAAGATTCGTTAGTTTTTATCAAGTTTTGATTAAGACGGTGGGGATGTTTCGGGTTTTTTCTACGTATACAGTAGTAAGACTGCCTATGGAGGCAATCAGCCTGTAATGATGAAGGGAAAACATCAAGAAGCATTAAAAAAGACAGCGGGTAATTGTTTTGAGCATTGAACAAAATTCAGTAATCAATATTATCACAAAGTGTATTGAAGGTGATAAATCTTCTTGGGATACTTTTGTAGAAAAATATTCCGGTATAATTTATTTTACTATCAATAACACATTGCAAAGCAAACTTAGTTATTGCTCTCAACACTATGTAGATGACATCTGCCAGAATGTTTTCTTGCGTCTTGTGCAGAATGATAGAAGTCTGTTAAGACGTTACGATCCCGAAAAATCGAAAATTACAACTTGGCTGATGGTCATCGCCAGAAGCGTAACAATGGATTTTTTACGTAAGGGCGTATATTGTTTAGCCCCTTTGGATGATTTCATTGATGAACTTGAAGCTCCAATGGTTCCGGTCAAGGAAGGACTGGATATCCCGGAGCAGCTTCTTTCGCCCCGTCAGAAGCTTGTAGTGAAGCTGTTTTTTGAGGACGGGCTTGATATTTCAGAAATTTCCGATTTTATCGGAATAAAGGAACAGTCGGTCAGAAGTGCCAAACACAAGGCCCTGACCAAACTGCGTTCTTATCATGGGGTCAGCGGGGATACATATGCGCTGACCTGATAGCGGAGGCTATCAAAGTCATACAACCCTGCCGGAACATGGATGGATCGGCGGAAACAACAACCAAGAGGTGTTCCATGGATGGAACCAAGAGTAATTTTTGTAGAGAGGAGAAGGACCTTCCTTTCGGACCTACTCCCGACTGCCCTGAAATCGATGAGATATGCATGTATCTCGACGGCACTGCTTCCGAAGAACTGGTAAGCAGACTTGAAGCCCATCTGGCTGATTGCCTTTCCTGCCGGAAGGCGGTCATGGAGATGCGGCGCAACCTAAACGGAGCGGTTGTCTGCCCTTTCGGCGGACACTGCACTGATAAAGCCAAGGAGCTTGTTCAGGAAAAAGATTCTGATAATGACCAAGACCGGGAGTACAAGGCCATGGCGTGATAGAAAGACCTCCCTAACCCACTTCCTCTCATGCCTGCACATCGGGAAACAGTAATCCCTTCATCAACTGTGACCTGCCCGCCTTGTTTTTTGCCGACTCCCGAATACCAGGCTGATTGCCTCCTGCGGCACATAGTCTTGCCCTGCGCGTTTTGCGCCGGACCAAAACTGTTGTGCAGAACAGGAGGAAATCATGATCGACGCCACTGCTTATTTAAATAATGTAAATCAAAATTCCACGCCCAAGCCTCCGAGCAAGGAGCTTGGCAAAGATGCGTTCCTGAAACTTTTCGTTACCCAGCTTAAGAATCAGGACCCCGTCAATCCCATGCAGGAAAAAGAACAGCTGGCCCAGCTGGCCCAGTTCTCTTCCCTTGAAAGACTCACCAACATTTCCAAAGCAATGGAAGGGTTGGCCAAGACTGTAAATACCGTAGTCGGACTTACATCCACCGGATACATCGGTAAAAACGTCATGGCCAAGGGCATCAGTGTGTCCAAAAATGGAGAGGAAGCCACCTCTGCCTCCATTTCCCTCCCGGCCTCCTGCAAATCCGTTTACGTAGATATTTTCGATAAAAAAGGCGCACTTGTCCGTTCCGTTGAAATGGGCAGCAGGGACGCCGGAAAATTCGACTTTAAATGGGACGGCAAAGATAAGGACGGCAAAGCAGCAGCCGACGGACAATACCGCATCGCGGTCCGTGCGGAAGCTCCCTCAGGAAAAAAAGTACTCGCCGAGATTGAAGTCTCCGGAAAGGTCAAAGCCGTGAATACGGCTGGAGGCCAGCATGTTCTGGAACTTGAAGACGGACGCAAAGTGCTCCTGTCCAACGTGACAAGAGTTGTCGCTTAATCACTTTTTTACCGGAAGGAGATCAGCATGGGCTTAAAAGGATCAATGTTTAACGGTATCAGCGGCATCCGTGCTCACAGTCAGGCTATGAGCATCATCGGCAACAACCTCGCCAACGGCAGCACCATCGGCTTCAAGGGTTCCCGTACTTCTTTTGAGGACACTTTCTACAGCGCGGTGAATACCGGGGCCGGAATCGGCCATGTCGGTCACGGCGTAGGCCTTGCCTCCATCTATGGCGATTTCAAGCAGGGGCCGTTCGAGCCTTCATCAGAAGCAACCAACGTTGCTATCGGGGGCAAAGGCTTTTTCTCTGTCCGCCATCCGGAAACTGACGCTACCTACTACACCCGCGCCGGGAATTTTATTTTCAACAAACAGGGCGTACTCACCGATCCGCATGGCTACGTCGTGCAGGGTTGGAAGGTCAATCCTAACTCGGAATCGGGCAAGCCGGACACCATCGGCACGCCTACGGACATCAAGCTGGACCGTTTCCAGTCGCCTCCGGTGCGGACTTCCGAAATCGCCATGAACGTAAACCTCAGCTCAAAGGCCGAGGATAAATGCGACGTGACCGGGCAGCCGTTCTTTTCCCTGCATCAGACCTGGAATGCCAATAATACCCCGCCCATTCCGGCGGACCGGTACGCTTTCCAGAACACCATTAAAACTTTCGATGAAAGCGGAACCTCCCACGATCTGACCATCTATTTCGATCCGGTCAAAGAAGAAAACGTGACCAAGGACGCCGCTGGAAACAGGGTTTATGAATTCATAGTTACCGTACCTCCGGGTGAGGACGGCAGGACCATCAATGGAACTGCCCTGAAAACATCATCCGCTGCCGGGTTGCTTATGACCGGAACCATGACTTTCAATCCGCGCGGGGAAATGATCGGCATGAGTTCTTTTTCCCTCAAGAGCGGAGCGACCGGAAGCCTGAAGGATCTCAGCAACTGGACTCCTTCACCCATGTCCGAGACCGGCAAGCCCATATTCACCGCCAACTTCCTCGGCAAGGCCAATGCAAACCTGCCCACGGACAAGGACGCCAATCCGATCACACTTGATTTCGGGTTGACCAACGGCAGCAATCCACCCAAGTGGACAACGCCCGCCACGACCGATGCATCCGTGGTCGGAACCAACCTTTCGAGTATTCCCAACTTTACCAATCCCAAGCGCAGTGCCTCATATTCCACATCTTACGATACCGGAAACGCGCGCAATTCCCAGTCACAGGATGGTTATGGAGCAGGGTTCCTGCAAGCCGTGGAAGTGGACCGGGACGGCGTTGTAACCGGACGCTATTCCAACGGGCAGGTGCTCGATCTCTACGTACTTACACTTGCCAACTTCAATAACCAGTACGGACTGCGCCGCGAAGGGGGAAACCTGTTCTCCAAGACCCGCGATTCCGGTCCCGCACTGACCGGACGGGCCGGAACAGGACCGCTCGGTTCCATCGCCTCCAACAAACTCGAACAGTCCAATGTCGATGTAGGAGATGAAATGGTGCGGATGATAACCACCCAGCGCGGCTTTCAGGCCAACAGTAAAGTTATCACTACGGCTGACCAGTTGCTTGGCGAACTTATTCAATTGAAGAGATAGCTGGAATGCCTCCGGCGGCTGGGGAAGGGGAACTTTTGGAAAAAGTTCCATCTCTGCTCTCCATATCCGTAAGATTCGAAGCAAAGCTTCTCATCTAACGGCTAGCGGGCCTTCCCCAGACCCCATCCCCTCAAAACTTTTCAATATGGCTTCGCCGCTTCGTTTTAGCTGTTGTGCGAAAACATGGACGCGAAGCATAATAAAAGTTTTTGGGATTCTTAAACCCTTTTTACAAAAAGGGTTTGAGGCCCCCGGCAGGGACCGTCGGTAGACCCGCCGGAGGCATAAGGAGCACCAAAATGCTTGGTAATTTATTTTCAATAGGCCGTGGTGCCATGCAGAACGCCCAGACCGGGCTGACAGTTCATGGCAACAACGTGTCCAACTTAAAGACCCCCGGGTACCGTCGCAGATCGGTAATTCAGGACGAGAGCATGGTGATCAGGGAAGGTCGCTGGTCCATCGGTACCGGGGCGTCCATTGAGGGCATCAGGCGCAACTTGAGCATGTTTCTGGAGCGCGGTGTTCTGGATAAATCACCGGAATTCGCCCGTTGGAGCGCGGAGAGCGGCAACCTTTCCATGGTCGAGAAATTCTTTGTGGAAAGCAAGGAAGCCGGGGTCAGCAAATCCATGTCCGATATGTGGGCCGCGTGGCAGGCTCTGGCCAATAACCCGCAGCTGGGAGCCAACAGGGTAGCCCTTGCGGGAGCGGCGGAGAGATTTACAGCGCAGCTGAATTCGGTTGTGGGTGATTTGCGCCGCCAGCAGGACCTGATCACTTCGCATTTGAAGCAGGAAGTGGGCAAAGCCAATGACGCCATCAAGGAACTTGCCCTGCTCAATAAGCGGATCATCGCCAACCCGGACGATAACACCCTGCTGGACCGCAGGGATGTTGTACTGCGCGGCTTGTCTTCGCTGGTTGATATCAGCGTGCAGGAAGAAGAGTCCGGGCAGGTCATTGTTTCACTGGGCGAGGGCCAGAAGCTGGTCGAGGGCGATAAGGCTTTTGAACTGAAGTTTGAAGAAGGCGGGGTGCGTAATTCTCTGGTTCCCGGTTCGCAGTTCAAGGATGAAATTCATTTCAGCGGTCAGAGCGGAGAGGAATTAACCATTCAGGTGGTCAGTGGGGGGAATGCTTCCGGCGCGGCCCCGGCGGCGCAGTTTAAAGTTTCGCGTGACGGCGGCAAAACCTGGATCAGCAACCCGGACGGTAGCGAAAAGCTGTTCAAGGCCGGGCCTGAAAATGATGCCGTGACCGTGGGCGGGGTTAAATTCTGGTTCGGTAAGGCCGGCAGCAGTGCAGCAGCGGCGACCACCCAGCTCAAAGACGGTGACCGCTTTACGCTTACTCCCAAGAGCGAAGTTCGCTGGTACCGCAACAGCTCCACCTCCGAATCAGTCAGCCCGGTTCCGGGTAATGACGGATCGCGTCGTCTGAAGGGCGGTTCCATTGCCGGATTGCTGCGGGCGCGGGATGAAAAAATCGGGTCATATATTGATAAGTTGAACGGATTTGCCAAGGCCATGGTCTGGGAAGTCAACCGCGCCCATTCACAGGGAGCAGGGTTGGTCAACCACGCCAATGTGATTGGCTCTTACGGCGTTCGCGACAGCTCCGTGCCGCTGGCAATGAGTAACCTTCCTTACGCGGACAAGCTGGGCGAGGGCAGTTTCAGCATGGCTTTCTACAACGCCAAGACCGGGAAAAAAGTTTCGGTTTCTGCTGTTGATTTTTCTTCCATCGCACCGGGCAAAAAGAATTTCGATCCTGCGGTTCATTCCCTTGAAAACGTGCGTGACGCGATCAATGCCAGTTTTGGCGGCAAGGCTCAGGCTGTGATCACCAACGGCAAACTTTCCATCAAAGGCGTGGGCGATAACCGTTTCCAGTTTTCCAATGACAGCAGCGGTGTGCTGGCTGGGCTGGGTATGAATACTTTTTTTGAAGGCTCGGACGCCGCATCAATCAAGCTCCATTCTAGCATCAAAGCCGACCCTTCAAATATAGCTGCCGCCCATGTGAACGGGGCCGGGGAAGTGAACAAGGGGGATAACAGTACCGCGCGCGCCGTGGCAGCACTGGCCGGAAAAAAGAACGTTGCTTTCAAGACCGCAGGCGTAAGCAGCGAAACCAGTTTCAATGATTTCTACTCCTCGCTGGTGGCGACGGTGGGGTCCGATGCCGCAGATGCCAAGGCCAATATGGCTATTTCCCGGACCGTGCTCAAGGGGCTGGTGGATAAGCAGGAATCCGTAGGCGGGGTCAATCTTGATGAAGAGATGCAGCATATCATGAGCTACCAGCAGTCCTACAAGTCAGCGGCGCAGCTGATCAAGACCGCCAATGAAATGTTCGACGTATTGCTGGGACTTAAATAGGGGGCAGAAATGAGAGTATCAACCAACCAGATTTTTAATATGTCGCTGGGCAACTTGAACTCAGCCATGAGCCGCATGGCGGAAGCCTCCATGCGCAACTCGGCCCAGAAGCGGGTGCTGGTTCCTTCCGATGACCCGGCAGCAATGGGTGGAATTATCAACTGCCGCTCCTTCGGGCTGGAAACCAAGCAGTTCATCAAGAACATCAAGACCGCATCCAGCTGGCTCAGCCTCGCTGACGGCGTACTGCAACAGACCAGCACTGACATCGGGCGCATCAAGGTTCTGGCCGAGCAGGCCGCCACCGGGACATTGACCGCTGAACAGCGTCGTTCCATCGGCAAGAACCTGCGTGGCATTCTGGGCAACCTGCTTAATAAATCCAACACCGAATTCGGGGGCAAATCCATTTTTGCCGGACATAAGCTGGAGCAGAATGCTTACGAGCAAACCCTGCATGCCACCACAACCGATCCGAACCTTCCGGCAGACAGCGTAGTTGCGGTGAAGGGAGCATCGGAAACTTCAATTGATGTGCGTTTTACTTCCGGCGGCACAGTGGGAACAGACAAGATCACCTATAAGTACAGTTCTGACGGCGGCAAGACATGGAAGAACGGAACCCTTGCCCCCGGTAACAGCAAGCTCGACCTCGGCCCGGCCAGTATGGATTTGAAGACCGGGACAGCGGTCACTGAACATACCGACAAAGGCGGAACCCGGCTCATCTTGCGTCCGGCACTTGAATACAAAGGAGATGATAATGATGACCTGAATGTCATCAAATACGGAACCACGCAGGTTGATGCCAAGGCGGAGGGCAAATTCTACAGTGATGTGCTGGTGCGCATTGATAAGAACGGTGATGTGAATACTCCGCCGATAACCTATTCGTACAGTCTGGATAACGGAAACAGCTGGGTTCAATCCAATGTTTCCGCAGATACGCGCATTGAAGTTCCCGGGGGCAGCCTGACCCTTTCCCCCGGTGCGGGAAGCACGGTCAGCAAGGGCGACCAGTTTGTGATCCGCCCTAATACTGCTGACTTGCGGCTTGATATTTCCCAAAGCCGCTCCATCCGGGTCAACAACGTGGGTAAGGAAATATTCGGCGGCATCTACACCAAGCCCGGAGAAACCAACCCGGCCCCTTCTCCTGACGACAAAAACAGCAACCTTTTTGAAACTCTGGGCCGGCTGATCGGATTCGTGGAGACCAATGACAAGAATGGTATCGGGGATTGTGTGGCGGAGCTGAAAAAGGTCCACGAACATGTAGAGATGAAAGCCGCAGAAATCGGGGCGCGTATGAATCGCGCAGCAAGTGCGGAGAAGCTGGCGGAAATCCGTAAAGACAATAATACCGAGCTGCTCAGCCGTCTTGAGGATGCAGATCTCGGAGAGCTGCTCAGTGAATTGAACCAGAGTAAATTGATTTATGAGGCCGTGGCCCGTAGTTCGCGGATGATTTCTGAAATGTCTATCCTCAGCTTCATGTAAGGAGACTAATCATGGCAGATGTCGGAAAAGTCGGGGCACAGGTCTCCACCGCAGGAACGACTTCCAGTTACTGGTCCGGGAAAACCAAGTTTGAAAAGCTCGGTAACGGTACTGATTTCGGGCAGATTGTTGAGAATACCATCAAACAGCAGGGTTTCCACCAGCGTAGGCTTGAGAATTGGAGAGCGCAGTGGGAACAGAAACAGAAAAGCCTCAAGGAGCTTAACTCCCAGATGACCGCCTTGAGTACATCGTTAAAGAAAATGGACTCCATCGGCGAATTCATGGGCCGGGTGACTTCTTCGTCTGACTCATCTTCTGTTACTGCAACGGCAGACAGCACCGCCCCTACTTCTCCGTACAAGGTTGAAATCAAGCAGTTGGCCCGGAATGATATATGGACATCTAGTAGCGGGTTCGCGTCTGAAACCGCTGTGGTTTCTCCTTCTGCCAGCAGGGTCAGCATCAGTTGCGGGGGCAATACCGCCAATCTGGATGTCCCGGCCGGAACAACGGTTCAGGGTCTGGTCAAAATGCTTAATGCTACAACCGAGCTTAAAGGTAGTGTCCATGTGGAAGCCATTAAGACCGGTAGTGAGTATCGGCTTAAATTCAGCAGCCTGAAGATGGGGGAGGCCAACCGTATTACTTTTAACGGTTCCACAACCCTTGCCGCCCTTGCTCCTGCTTCCATGAGCAATTTGCAGCAGGGGCAGAACTCCAAGATCAAGATCGATGGTTTCCCGGAAGGTGCGGATAAGTGGATCGAGCGCGAGACCAATACGGTAACCGATGGCTCCAAGGGTTTGACCCTGAACTTGAAAAAGCCCACTTCGCCGGGATCGGTAATCGTGAACGTAAACACGGATACGGAAAAAATCATCGAGAACGTGCGTAAATTTGTGGAAGAGGTCAACATAGTCCGCAAGGCCCTACGCGATATAGCCAAGGTCAATACAGACACCAAGAAAGGCGCGATCCTGACCGGGAACTACGGTGTGCAGCTGGCCTCGCAGCGCTTTAAGGATCTGACCGCAACTCAGGGTATGGGATTTAATAATTACGATTCTGCTACCGGAGCCGGGGATAAGTACAATACACTGCGGACTCTGGGCATTGAGACAGAAACGGATCAGGGTTCTGTTAATTTCGGTCTGCTCAAGATTGATGAAGAAAAGTTCACGAAGGCCATGAAGGATGATCCCGAAGGCGTAGCCAAGCTATTTTCCGCGGACTATGAACCGGGCACAAGTTCTCCTAATTTCAGTGTGAAGTCATTGATCAAAGGCGTGACCAAGCCCGGAACACATGAGGTTTCCTATACTGTTTCCGGCGGTAAAATCACCGCTGCCACCATTAACGGCAGGGCTGCCAGAATAAACGGTTGGGAAATCACCGCCGATGATTTGAATGGAATGGGGCTGGCTGTGCGGGTTAATAATCATGTGGACGGCACATATTCGGGTACGGCAGGCATTAAAGCCGGAAAAACTATAGAGATGATTGAAGCCCTTAAGGATATGACCAATGCCAAGACCGGTATCCTGAACATTATCAGTGAAAACTACAGCGGCATCATCAAGAACATTGATAAAAAACTTGATTATGAAAAAGAACGCCTTGATAGACTGGAGAAAACATTGAAAGCAAAATATGCCCGCCTTGATGCCGTGCTGGCAAAGTACAGCGGCAAAATGCAGATGTTGCAGGGGCAGGTTGCCAAGCTGGGAGGTTCAAGCAAAAAGTAATGTTTTTTACATGATTGAATTGTCCTGCATAGTCCAAAGATGTTAGGTTCAGGAGTATGTATCCTGTCCTGCTTTTTTAACATCGGAGGGTTTATGCAGCTGGTCCATATGATTGATCAGGCCCGTGGTTTGAAAGATGCGGATCTGGTTATCCGTAACTGCCGGGTGGTCAATGTTCTCAGCGGGGAGATTCATGATGCGGACGTCGGCGTGAGCCGGGGTGTTTTCCTTGGATTCGGTGACTATAATGCTGAGCGGGAATTTGATGCCCAAGGTCGCTTCCTGCTGCCCGGACTGGTTGAAGGGCATATCCATATTGAATCAACGCTGCTGACCCCGCCCCGCTTTGCGCAGGCAGTTGCCGCCCACGGCACAGCCGCAGTGGTCTGCGATCCCCATGAAATCGCAAATGTGCTGGGTCGTGCGGGTGTGGAGTACATGCTTAAAAGCTCTCATGATCTGCCTGTTTCCATATTTTTCATGTTCCCTTCATGCGTACCGTCCACCGGGCTGGAGGATTCCGGGGCCAGACTTAATTCGGTGGATGTTGAACATTTTCTGCGTCTGTACCCGGACAGGATTCTGGGGCTGGCCGAGATGATGAATTTCCCCGGTGTTCTTAACAAGGACCCTCAGGTGCTTGCCAAGCTTGCGGCTGCAAAGGGCAGGATTATTGACGGGCATGCCCCGCTTCTTTCGGGCATGGATTTGAACGGCTATGTGCTGTCCGGGCCGCGCAGTGACCATGAATGTTCCCGTCCTTCCGAAGCGGTGGAGAAGATGCGCGCGGGCATGCATCTGATGATGCGGGAAGGTTCGCTGGAGCGGAATATGGAAGACCTGCTCAGCGTGGTTAATGAATTCAATTCCCAGAATATTTCGATAGTTACCGATGACCGCAGCGTGCTTGACCTGAGTGAGAACGGGCATCTTGATTTTGGATTGCGCCGCGCAGTAAAGCTCGGCATGGACCCGTTACGGGCTGTGCAGATGGTTTCCATTAATCCGGCGCGTTACTTTGGTTTGCAAGGATACGGGGCCGTTGCTCCGGGCTATCAGGCCAGTTGTTTTCTGGTCGAGGACCTTAAGGATTTCAGGATCAGGCAGGTTTTCCTGAAGGGCAGACCTCTGGAAGAACACAGCTTTGAACCTGCCAACGGGATTCCTTCGCGCAGTTCCATGCATGTGGGGGCTGAAATTGATGAATCAATGTTTGTCCCGGAGCAGGGCTGCTGCCGGATCAGGGTTATCGGAGTCAAGCACGGTCAGTTGCTGACGGAAAATCTTGAGTTGGAACCGCAGCTGGAAAACGGGCTGCCCGTAGCCGACCCGGAGCGGGACATCTGCAAGCTCACGGTTATTGAACGGCATAAGGCCACAGGCAATCACGGCACGGGCTTTGCGCGCGGGCTTGGTCTTGCACGCGGTGCCATCGCCGGAACTGTGGCCCATGATTCTCACAACCTGATAGTTGCCGGGATGAATGATGCGGATATGGCTCTTGCTGCCCGGGAAGCCGTGCGCATGGGCGGAGGTTTCACCGTGGTGCTTGACGGCAGGGTTCTGGCCGCGCTTTCATTACCGATTGCCGGACTGATGAGTGATAAGGGCATTGACGAAATTGCCGACGGCGTGCGCGGGCTGGACCGGGCCACGCAGCAGCTCGGCTGTTCTTATAATCCCTTCATGCTGATCTCATTTCTGGCACTTCCGGTAATCCCCAGCCTGAAGCTTACTGACCGGGGATTGGTGGATGTGGATGAGTTCGAACCGACATCGCTCTGGTGTTGAGGGTGCTTGCCCCCTGATCCGGGGAGTGACGGTTTTGATTAAACGCCAAGTGCACGCCACAAGGCGTCTGCCATGACTCTGATATCGAATTGTGCTACGACTTTTTTGCGGGCGGCTTCGGCCATATTCTTCCGTAATTCGGGGTCTTCGGCCAGTCGCATGACGTGTTCAGTCCATTCGTCCGGGTTGCTGACCAGAAATCCATCTTTGCCATGTTCTATGATTTCGGTATTGAAGCCGACATCGGCTGCGACAGGAACGACTCCGCACGCCATGTATTGAAGGATTTTAAAACCACATTTTCCGCAGCTGTACTCGCTGTCTTCCAACGGCATCAGGCCGATGTCCATCGCCTGTAGCTGTGCTACTTCATTTTCCGAAGACCATGCAGCATACATCACGTTGTCTTTTCCTACGCCGGTGTATTGGGCGTTGGAGATGATTGAAAATTGGATTGATCCTATGTGTTGCTGGAGTCTGGAGATTGGCTCCTGCACCCAGTCAAGATAGCTTGAAGTACCCATCCAGCCGACCAGCGGTGCAGATACCGGGGAGTCCTGCCGCTTCATGGTGTATTTTTTTGTATCAAGACCGGTAGGAATTACGGCAATGTTGTCCTGATAGTTGGCCCCTTTTGCTGCTAGAAAATTATTGCCTGCAATGCAGAGCTCCGCTTTGGCGCACTGGTTGGCGAAACGCCGGGCTGATTTGTCGGCCTTGCGCTTTTTCTTGGGGTTGCTGAGGTCGAAGGGGGGTAAGGTCCAGACTGCATCATCATAGTCAAAGGCGAGCATGCCGCATTTGCATTTGAGTATATTGATTTCTGTTTTGGAAAAAAGCTTAGCCTGAATGATGTATATGTCCGCCTTGGGTAGACTTGCAAAAAAGCTGAGGCGTTTGAATATGGATTTGGGGACCCGTTCCCATGAAATATCAAGTCCTCTTGCTTTGCCAAGTTCAACAAAGGGGAGAACACGGAAGCGAACGCTGGGAAGGGTGGCCCCGGCCGGGGTAAGATAAATTATTGAGTTTTTCATTGCTGGCGGACTCTAGCAAAAAAACTTTTGGCCCTCAATGGCGGGGATGGTGTCCATTTCCGGTGCTGAGTTTAAATCTTGAGTCGTTGATAGGGGCGTGATAGGGCAGGGCTCTGCCTAGTATGTTATCAAAGGAAGGATTATATGAATAAAGCCACAGTACAATTTTTATGTAACTTGATCCCTTTTCCGCGCTTGCGAAAGAAGACACGTCGTCGCCTTTTTTCACAAATGATGGATGAATGTGCTGATCGCATTACTGCGGAAGTTGATGCCAATAAGGATATTCTGGCCCGGCCTGTAAAAAAAGCACCTAAAATTATCTGGCAATGCTGGTTTCAGGGCGAGGAACAGGCCCCGGAGCTGGTAAAAAGATGTTTTGAGTCTGTAAAAAAGCATCATCCGGACTATGAAATCAGGATCATAACTGATGACAATATGTCTGATTACATAACTTTTCCTGACTATATCCTTAAAAAATATAAGAAAGGAAAGATAAAGCGTACCTTTTTTTCCGACCTAATCCGTGTTTTCCTGCTCAGCGAATATGGGGGAGTCTGGATTGATGCCACTGCTTATTGTTCAGAACGTATCCCTGATGAAATTTTGGAAAGTGACTTTTTTGTGTTGCAGGACCCGACCTTTCCCAGATTCCTCATTGCCAGCTGGTTTATTGTTTCCGATGCCCGCCATCCCTTGATTGAGGCCATGAAAGAGGTTCTGCTGCTTTATTGGAAGGAACAGAACCGGACGTTGCAGTATCTGTTTTTTCATTGTCTTTTTGCCACTGTGGTGACCAAGCTTCCGGCTTACCGGGAACTTTACCGGGAAATGCCGTTTTATTCCGATACCCCGCCTCTTTATCTGTATTTCTATCTGGGGAAAGAGTTTGATCTGCATAACGCCCGTAATCTCATGGAAGAGTCCTTTATCCATAAGCTCTGCCATAAAAGAAAGCTCCACGGTATCATGGAGCTTCTTGATGATTTCGAATCCCGGTCCTGATCAGCTTCTACTGCCGCCGGAAGGATAATTTTCCAACCGCCACCTGACCGGCCCGTCCCATTCCTTTTGGGGCGGGTCGTTTTTTATGGCTTGGGCTACAAATTCCAGTCCCAGTTCTTTGAGACGTTCCGGGGTGGCCCGTCCCTGACGGTCATAGCCGCGCAATTCATAGTAGCGGTTTAAATGTTTTTCGTGCTTGAGCAGGTCGGCACGGCCTTCCTCGCTATCCCGGATTTCAGGTTTCTGCGGCATACGGTCATCTTTTCGCGTTACGCCCTGACGGATGTTGAAGGCATGTTCAAGAGCATAGACCCGGTCCGCTGCCTGCTCCAGTTTCCCGGTGGTATATTTTTCTCCCGTGGCGGCTGTGAGCAGCTCGGCCAGTCCTTCGTAGATAGGCTTCTTCCAGACCAGCGGCATGGCACTGATCCAGTTGTTGACCGCGCCCTTGCAACGTCCGATGCAGTCGGTCAGGGTCGTCATGCGCTCCCCGACAATTACCGCCGGGGCCGGATCTTCATCCACGTTTTCCAGCAGCAGCCCCTGTTCCTTTAAGATGGGGAACATGTCCGGGTCGGGCTGACTGAAGGCCCATGAACGCCCGCGGAGATGGTCGGCCCCACGGGTGGAGGTGGCGTGGGCCAGTGAAAAAACTCCGCTGGGATATGGACCGCGCGAAAGACCTTTTACGTGGTAGCAATAATCCATGGCCTGCCCGCCCAGCCGTTTGGCTAGTGTGTACATGCCTTCGGCGACCAGATTTCCCAAGCCCTGCCGCAGGGCTGTGCGGTGCAGCAGTTCAATCTGGTCCGCATGGTTTTCCCAGCTGAGGTCCAGCCCGTCTGTCAGCTCTTCATCCAGCAGCCCCCGGTTGTAAAGGTCCTTGAGCATGGCGATGGTATTGCCGAGGGCCAGAACATCCATGCCGTATGCGTCACAGATATTTTCCATCTCCATGATCGCCACCGGATCGGTTATTCCGCAATTGGTTCCGAGGCAGAAGATGCATTCATATTCCATAGCCTTGCCTGTCTCCCCGGCTCGGCTGCCGGAGGGAATGCGGTAGTAGTCCTTACAGCGGACGTGGCAGCCGTGGCATCCGTGCCGGCCCTCTGCGTATTCTTTCCATGCTTCCGGGCGCAGCCGGTCCGGTACATCGGAACCATCCCAATATTTTTCATAATTTCGGAACCCCGGCTCCCACATCATCATGCCGATATGGGTTCCGTACTGCCCAACTACTTCGCGCTGGAAATCGGAGTTGCGGAAGAATTCACGGTCTTCGGCGGCAAGCCTTTTAAATTTATCAGGGTCGGCCAATGAGACCCGACCGCTGCCTTTGACCACGATAGCTTTAAGCTTTTTAGAGCCGAGCACGGCCCCGGAACCGCGGGCTGCGGAGGCATATTTATCGACCATGGTCGGCGCCACCCGGACCAGATTTTCACCGGCCTGTCCGATGCAGGCCACACTGGCTGATTTTCCGTGCTTTTCACGCAGCTTATCTGTGGTCTGCCAGACTGAAAGGCCCCAGAGTTCTCCTGCATCGTGCAGTTCAGCCTGTTCATCATCTATCAGCAGGTAGCATGGCGATTCCGCTGTCCCGGTAATGACAATCTGGTCCAGTCCGGCCCGCTTCATCATGAAGGCCATTGAACCGCCTGCGTTACCGTCGCCGAGTATGCCGGAATAGGGCGAAAGGGTGCTTACTTCCACCCGGCTGGTCAGTCCCAGTGGGGTTCCGGATAGCGGTCCGGCTCCGAGGCAGTAGATATTCTCCGGTCCCAGCGGATCAATGTGTGGTTTTATTTCATTGAAGAGCACCAGTGAATTCAGTCCCCGCCCGCCGATGAAGTCCCTTGCGATGCCGGGATCAAGAGGTTGCCTGTCGATTGCCCCGCTGCAAATATTAACCCGCAAAACTGACCCTGCCCAACCGTGCATATTGCCTCCTCAATGTTAGGAAATAGCTTTCAATACTATAAATATACCATGTTCCGAGAAGCGGAGGCAACTTTTCCATTAATGTTCATTGTGCAGGTTAAATTCACATAAATGTGAACAAATGCAAAAATGTATTTTCGTTAATAGTCTGTAATAAAAGGTAAAATTGTGTTTTGGAGTTGTGGCACTTACCTTGCTTAGCTTCAAATATGTATCCTTCACTGCATGGTCTTAAACTTTCAGCACTGCTTGCCATTTGTCAGGCTATTGAGCAGGCACTTGATCTGGAGTCCGCCCTTGACGGAGTGCTCAGTATTCTTTCCGAGAACCTGAGTATGAAGCGGGCGACAGTGACCCTCTACGACCCTGAGACCAGACAGCTCTCAATCAATGCCTCCTACGGTCTTTCTCTCGAAGAAAAGCAGCGCGGGGTCTATCGCCTTGATGAAGGTGTGACCGGGCGTATCTTCCAGACGGGTGAACCGTACTATGTACCGGATATCAGTAAGGAGCCTCTCTTTCTCGATAAAACCGGAGCCCGTAAAATTGAGCGGGCCACAACAGGCTTCATCGGTGTGCCGATAATTCTGCATAGTGAACCTATCGGCGTGCTTAACGTGGATCGTATCTTCGGCGACGAAGTTGCAGCGGAAGAGGATATCGATTTCCTTAAAATTGTTGCCACCCTGATCGGTCAGTTCATCAGCCTGAACGAGAAAATTCTTGAGCGTGAGGCAGCTCTAAAGCGTGAGAATACTTCGCTCAAGTACCAGATTTCCAAGAAAACCAAGGGTCTTTATATAGTAGGGCAAAGCTCGGCCATGGTCGAAGTGCAGCGTCAATTGGAAAAGGTTGCCCCTACGAAGGCTACAGTTCTGCTGCTTGGAGAATCCGGTGTCGGCAAAACTCTCATAGCCAAGATTATCCATGAGCTTTCCGACCGGGCGAAACATCCTTTTATCAAGGTCAACTGCGCTTCAATCCCGGAGAACCTGCTTGAGTCGGAACTTTTCGGACACGAGAAAGGATCTTTTACCGGGGCCGCTTCCACTCGTCCGGGGCGTTTCGAAGAAGCGGACGGCGGAACTATTTTTCTCGATGAGATCGGTGAGTTTCCGATGGCCTTGCAGGCCAAGCTTTTGCGGGTATTACAGGAAAAAGAACTGGAACGGATAGGTTCAAACAAGACCCGCAATATTGATGTGCGCATCCTTGCTGCCACCAACCGCGACCTCGGGGTGCTGGTAGAGCAAAATGAATTCCGGCTCGACCTTTACTACCGTCTGAATATCTTCCCGATTACCGTCCCGCCCCTGCGTGACCGCAAGGAGGACATCACCGGACTGCTTAACTATTTCATTCAGAAAATGGCTGACGATTACGGACGCAAGATGTTTTTCACCCCCGCGGCTCTTGATTCGCTTATGATTTATGACTGGCCCGGGAACGTGCGCGAGATGCAGAACCTGCTGGAGCGGCTGGTTATCATGTCTGACTCGGAGTATATCACCTTGGAATTTTTGAAATCCTACCTCGCACCCGGACAGCGTTGCGCACCGGGGAGTTCCGCGGATTCCGGCAATCCTCCCCAAAATGATGAATTGCCCCATTGCACATCGCTGAAGGAAGTGGAGCGCAACGAAGTCGTCGCTGCCTTGGAGCGTAGCGGATGGATTCAGTACAAGGCTGCTGAAACATTGGGGCTTTCCGCCCGCCAGATGGGCTACCGGGTCAAGCGTTATGGCTTGGAATCCATGATTGCCGAGGGGCGGGCAAGACTGCGGCGTATGAGAAAAGGCTAAAAATTTCCTGACTGGCTATGCTGCGATTATCGGGATTGCAGCAAATGAAAAGGGCTTTCCACATTGGGTGGAAAGCCCTTTTTGCAGCAACACAGCAGATGGTGCTTTATAAGCGATTTTAATGGTGGCAGCCTTTGAAGGCCTTGCCTTTGTAATTGTATTCCCATGAATCGCGTAGCAGAATCTGTCTTGGCTCGGGAAATTCAACCTGAATGATTACATCATGACGTCCGTCAGGGTGAGCCCAGATGGCACTGCCGCCGCCCCATTTAGCAGGAATTTCCATGACAATGGAATTATCTTCATTGGGACGCCAGTGCTTGATTATTTCACCGTCAAAAATGGCCCGTCCGTCAGGCAGGATAACGACAGAGGCTCCGGAAGGAGTTTTCCAAAGTCCCCATGACCAGCAACCTCCGATACTTTTGAAAGTGCCGGGAGTTCCCTTGTCCTTCGGAGAATCGTAAGGAGTGTCTTCCTTAGCCGTATCTTCGGGGAAATTCCATGTGGTCAGCGAATGTCTGACCAACCGTTCTGCTTCACGGTCGATGTCGGGATAGCTGCCCTGAAATATATAGTTGATTCCGTTATGGCGACTGGCTGCCAGCAGGGATTCCACGGTTTTTCCATCGGCTTTACCTTCATATTCTCGGAAAACCGCCGGTGCACCGGAAACATTTCCTTTGCTTTCCGTTACTTTTGTCTGCAGCGGAAACCCCTGTTGTTGCAGGGCTGAGATCCAGTTGTCGAGAAGTTGATCCAACGCAATATCTTTTCCGGGAGCAATATAAAGCTGTACGCTGGAATTAAGCGATGGGGATATGCATTGCTTCACTCGGTTATCCAAACGGGCAACCGGGTTATCGCTCCAGCCGGGAGGGCAGTTAATGCCTTTGGCGACATCATCGGCAAAGGCTGCGCTGGCAGAAAACAAAGTCAGTACAAAGATGAGGAGTGTGGCTTTGTGTATGTTTTTCATTATTGTGCTCCAGTGTGTATTTCGTAAAACATAATCGTTTTTGCAAAATATTGCCAGAACTTGGAGCACATAGAAGATTATTCAAAATTTTGATTGATACGTAATATTTCGTTCATTCTACCTCAGGAAATATAGGTGTCTATTTTGTTTTCTTCTGTTTCGGTGTTTATGTCGATCTGTGAGTTGTCAATCAGGTAACTTCCAATGCGGTTGGCCTTCAAAAGGTCATCTCCGCTCCCGGTATCAATCTTACCGCCCATGATTGAGCCTGTTACGATCCGGTCATCACCGTCACCTGTTTTGATATCGACTGAGGCATTCTCAGCAAGTATTCCGACTGTATAGTCTCTGTCTCCGCTGTCTACCGAGGTAAAGAAAGATCCTGAGATGATGGTATCGTTCCCCGATGTTGCTTTGCCCGTGGAGTAGCTGTCGATTCTGATGTTGCCGTCCGCATCTTCATCTTTTGAGTGTTTGGAACTGGTGAAGCCCCGGCAAGAGCAACTTTGCCGGGGCTTCGCAGTGTGGGCTGATTTTGAACAAAATCAGCACGGAGCAATTTGTATTAAAAAAATCAGCCGCATTTGGTTCCTGTTCCGGTACAGCAGGCATCGGCAATGCTTCCTCGCCGTCCTTTGTGGATATCCATATTTCCACCGCAATAAATGGTGGTCAGCGCGTCCTCAATGAATCCGCCGATGATGTGCGGTTCTATGCCGTTTTCCGCCAGCAGAAGCTGTGGGGTTTCACCTATGGCTGCGGCAAGGACAGCTCTACAGTCGCTGAGGGTGGCGGCGAGATCAGCCCAACGCTGCGGGCCGCATCCGGCCTTGGGGGCAGGGCGTTTTTCAACCAATTTGAATCCGCCTTCTTCATTTTCAGCCCAGATGTGGAATTCCTTCGCCTCGCCAAGATGCTGGTTGACGAGCATGCCTTCACGGGAAGCAACCGCCACGTATGGACGCGGGCCTTTCACATCTATCGGCTTCAGTTCGGAACAGGATTTCAGGGTTCCGCAAAGTGCCACGGATTTATCATCGCCGAGCAAACCGACAGCATCGGCGCGGCAGCGGCGGCAGTGGGTCATCTGTTCGATGGTTACACCAGCTTCTTTGCGCAGGGAGTTAACAAGTTCCCGTCCGGGTTCTTCGATTTCCGCAAAAGGGGTATCTGCTGTAGGTTTGAGCGGAATCATATTCTGGATGTCCGCCCCCAGTTCAGCGGCAACGCGGGCAACTTCCTGGATGTGATGGTCATTAATTCCGGGGATGACAATGGAATTTACCTTAACGGTGATTCCGCGTTCCTTAAGCCCCTTGATGGCTGCGAGCTGGCGTTCAAGAAGTACCTTTGCGCCTTTTTCGCCCCGGTAGACAATCTTGCCGTCTTTTACCCAGGAGTAAATTTTCGCGCCGATAGCCGGGTCGACTGCGCTGATGGTGATGGTTACATGGGATACGCCCAGTTCTTTCAGGTCGTCCAGATAAGGCAGGATACCCATGCCGTTGGAAGAAAGGCAAAAGATCAGCTGCGGGTGCTTTTTATTGAGCAGGCGCATGGTTTCCAGAGTCTCTTCCGGGTTGGCAAAAGGATCGCCCGGTCCTGCGATGCCGGCTACAGTGATGCGCGGTTCTTTTTCCAGCACGGCGTCCATGTATTCGGCGGCCTGAAAAGGTTTGAGTACGCCGCTGGTTACGCCGGGTCGGGATTCGTTTACACAGTCGTATTTGCGGTTGCAGTAATTGCACTGAATGTTGCACTTGGGGGCTACCGGGAGATGTACACGTCCACATGAGCCTGCGGTTTCTTTGTTAAAGCACGGATGTTTAGTGGTATCTTTTTTCATGATGTATCTCCCTTAAAATTAATATCTTACATGTATCCGTAACCGATGGGATTATCGGCCTGTTTTTTTTCAAGAACTGCGTTGACGATGCGGTCGAAGAGGTTCTGCGTGCCACGATAGCCGAGCATGGGGATGCGCTGTCCGCCGAAGCGGTCATGGACCGGAAAGCCGACCCTGATCAGCGGAACATTCCATTCTTTTGCGTAGCGGTAGCCTTTAGAGTGTCCGATGAGCAGATCGGGTTTGAGTTTTTCGGCCCGTTCAGCAATGTCGTGGAAGTCGACGCCTTCGTGAATTTCGGGGGTGGTCCGGCCTACACCTTCGGTGACGGCAGTCACGGCTTCAGCCATGCCTTTTTTCCTGGAGCCTGATCCGGCGAGGATTACGTCAACGCCGATCTCGGCCAGAAAAGCGCAGAGCCCGGTGACTAGGTCTTCTTCGCCGTAAACAACGGCCCGTTTACCGAATACGTATTTGTGTCCGTCCACGTAGGCATCGATCAGCCTGCCTCTTTCGCGTTCATAGCGGGCGGGCATTTCTTTGCCGGAGATTGCTTCGAGGGTCTCAAAGAAGATATCCGACTCACGCAGTCCCATGGGCAGACCGATGCGGTGGTTTGCTACGCCGAACCGTTCTGCAAGGCTGGTTCCGCCGCTCTTGGCGGGCACACAGCGGCCCAGCTCGATGGTTGCCGCTGCGCCGGACATCTTCTTGATATCCTTCACCGGGGTCCCGCCTACGGGGATCTTCATGTAATCTTCCAGTGCAGGACCATCGAGGGTTTCGGAAATGTCCGGCAGAATAGTCGCTTTCAGATCGAAATCTTCACATATATCGAAGAGATGGCGCACGTCTTCACAGGAAACCATGTTGGGCAGGATGTTGATGTGCCCATCGTTCTCCGCATTTTCGGTGCAGAGCTGCTCGACCATGGATCGAACCGCCCCGTGCCAGCCGTCCACGTGCGTACCGTTATAACTGGGGGTGGAAACCTGCACGATATCCGGCAGGTCAAGATCACCGAATTCATTATGAAATTCGTTCAGGTACATGGGCACGTCATCACCGATAGTCTCGGTCAGGCAGGTAGTCGCTATGCCGACGACCTTCGGCTCGTATTTTTTCATTACATTGAGGATGCCCTTTTTCAGGTTCGGGCCGCCGCCGTAGATGGCGTGCTTTTCGCCCAGTGCAGAAGAAGCGATATCCACAGGTTCACGAAAATGGCTGATCACGTAGCGGCGCATGTAAGTGGCGCAGCCCTGCGAGCCGTGCAGGAAAGGTATGGAATCTTCAACGCCGCGAAAGGCCATTGCCGCGCCCAGAGGCGTGCAGAGTTTGCAGGCGTTAGTGGTCGATGTGTAATTTTTGCTTTTAGTCGTCATGGCTATACTCCTTCCTTTTTTGCTCTGCGTGGTACAAAATTCCAGACCGGACTCATGGCTGAAGCGTGGATTTCGCGGGCGAAGTTGAGCATGCCGACGAAGCCTTCGAGTGCTTCCTTGCGTTCGTGGTTGTGATCGCAGAATCCGACTCCCATTTTGAAAGCGATGGGCCTTTCCTTTACGCCGCCGACGAAGATATCCACGTCCTTTTCCTTGATGAATGCGGACAGTTCCAGCGGGTTGGCGTCATCTACGAGGATGGTTCCGGGATCGGAGATGCGTTCCAGTTCAGCATAATCTTCCTTGGTTCCGGTCTGGGAACCGACCATGACTACTTTCATGCCCAGATGGCGGAAGGCTTTCAGCAGCGAGAAAGCCTTGAAGGAACCGCCCACGTACATGGCGACTTTTTTACCTTCGAGATCTTTGCGCATGCGGGCCAGTTCGGGCATGAGCTTTGACAGCTCTTCGCGGACGAGGTCTTCAGTGCGTTTGACAATGTCCGGGTCGACATCCTTGAAGAAATCAGCAACCTGATAGAGGGAATCGGCCATGTCTTCGATGCCGAGGTAGGAGACGCGCATAAAGGGCGTGCCGTATTCCTCTTTCATCATCTTTGCCAAATCCAATGTCGCACCCGAACACTGTACAAGGTTGAGAGCCGCCCCGTGGCTGCGCCCAATATCCTTCACACGTCCGTCGCCGGTGATGTTGGCGACGACTTCCACCCCCATCTTTCTGAAATATTCGCGGATGATCCAGATTTCACCGGCAAGGTTGAAGTCGCCGAGAATGTTCACCGAAAGCGGTGAAATATCGGACACGTCTTCGGTTCCGACCAGCTTGAACATGGCTTTGCAGGCCGCAAGATAACCTTCGCGTTTGCTGCCTTTGAAGCCTTCGGACATGACCGGAAGCACGGGGATGCCCTTTTTCTCGGACATCTTTCTACAGACTGCTTCAAGGTCATCGCCGATGATGCCGACGATGCAGGTGGAGTAAACGAAAGCGGCCTTGGGGCTGTGGCGGTCGATGAGTTCATCAAGAGCAGCTTCTAGTTTTTTTTCGCCACCGAAGATAACATCCGTTTCCTGAAGATCAGTGGAGAAGGACAGGCGGTGAAGTTCCGGTCCGCTGGAAAGTGCACCGCGGATGTCCCAGGTATAAACCGCACAGCCGATAGGCCCGTGCACCAAATGCAGGGCATCGGCTATGGGATAGAGAACAACCCTTGAACCGCAGAAAACACAGGCTCTCTGGCTGACTGCTCCGGCGAGAGATTCCCGGTTGCATGCCATGTCCAGTGCTCCCTCGCCCGTGCGGTGGATCTGGTCTTTTCGTTCTTCTAAAATTGTATATTCGTTCATGATATGCTCCGTTGCTATGCGTTCGTCTTGCGAAGGCAAATCAGGCTGGTCTTGCTCCAACCGATTTTATTGTAGAATTTCAAGGCCGGGGTGTTGTCGCAGTCTGCAAGTAATTGCAGTCTTGTTGCTCTTTGTTCTTCTGCGAATTGGATCACGGCTTCCATAAGCATGGTGCCGATTCCCTCCCCCTGCCGGTCGCTGCGGACAACCACATCTTCCACGAGGATGGACGGGCCGCCTTCAGCGGTTGAGATTACAATCTGACCGGTGCACATGCCGACCACTTCACCCACGCCTTCACCCATATCTTCCGCCACCAGAATGCATGCCCGGGGATTGCCTAGCAGCATTCTTAAACCCTGCATCTGTCTGTTCCCATCTGCTGAGAAGTCCTTCTCTATGGAGAAGAGCGAATTCAGCAGATCGGTCATGGGAACCAGATCAGCAGAGTTGGCGTTACGTATATGAATTGTGGCCGGCATGTGCTCCCTCTATGGTTTTTCCAAAATCCAGAAGCGTGAATCTTGAAATATTGATGTCTTGATTAGTCGAGCAGGTAATCTGCGCAGGGTTCGCCGTCTTCCAGACCGTCGAGGATTTCGTCGATTTTCTCTTCGGAATCCACACCCTTGAACCACCAGTTTTCCGGCTGGACCACGAGGATGGGGCCGTTGTCGCACTGCTTCAGACAGCTGGTGGCTACCACCAGTGCGTCGATGCCGCGGTCGATGATTTCTTCTTCGATGTATTGCAGGAAACCGTCGGTCTGTTTGTGGCATATGCCTTTGGGTTCGCCCGCAGCGCGGAAACTTTGACAACAGATGATCATTCTTTCAGGGGTAGCCATAATTTTCTCCTATTTGATGCGCGTTGCGCTTTTTATTGAAAGATTTGCCTCCGGCGGCTTAAACCCTTTTGCAAAAGGGTTTGTTTCACTGTCGTTATCCCTAAGACTCGAAGCAAAGCTTCTCGCCTAAGGGCTAATGCAAGAATCCCAAAACCTTTTAGTTTGGCTTCGCCGCTTAGCTTGGTCCGGTGTGCTTTATTTCTTGCACTTGCCTTTTTTTCCGCCGCCGTAGAGCACATCCACTGTGCCTTCCACGTTTTCATCGGAGATCACGGTTCTGATCCCGTTTGCGGCGAGTACTTTTTTCGGGGTTTCCCCGGCTGCGGCGCAGAGCAGAACAAAACAGTCGCTCAAAGTTTCAGCCAGTTTTTCCCAGCGGTCTGCACCGCCGCCCGGTTCCGGGGCCTCTCTTGCTTCCAGCAGACAAGCCAGACCGTCTTCGCGCGGGCCGTAAATAAGAATTTTTCGGGCGTGGCCCAGATGCAGGTCGATATCCATTCCACCGGAACTTGCTACCGCTACATTGGGACGGTTAACGCTCGGTTTAGGCAGGGAACTTGATGTCGGTCGCTCCAGCTTAACGGTCGCCCCGCATACGGGCCACGGCTCCATGAGTTCAATATGTTCTGCGGCGAGTGCTCTTACTTCTGCGATCTGTTCGTCACTCACTGCGGGAAATTCGCTGTCGGTTTCGGGGATGAAAGGAATCAATCCCATGATGTCCGCGCCGAGCATTTTCACTGCGCGGGCGATGTTTTCAATCTGGTCCACGTTTTCAGGATAGATGGTGGTGTTGACCTTCACGGTCACTCCCGCTTCCTTGAAGGCCTTGATTGCTGCGGCCTGTTCTTTCATGAGCAGCTTGCAGGCGTCAGGCAGGGGGATGTTTTTGGTGGACGGGCGAATCCATGCGTAGATTTTCTCGGCAGTTGCCGAGTCCGCCGCGTCCACCAAAAAGGTGACGTGGGAAATTTTAAGTTCTGCCAGTTCTTCAGCATACTTCTCGCCGCCGATACCCAGTGTGGTCAGGCAAAGGGACATGGTCGGGTATTTTTTTTTCACCAGTTTTAAAGTTTTGTAGGTGGCTTCAAAATTAGCCAGTGGATCGCCGGGGCCGGTGATACCGACAACCTTGATTTTCTTCCCGGAGTCGATCAGCTCATCAAGCATGGTAAGAGCATCGTCAGGCATAATGGCTGCGGGCTGCTTGACCATGGGGGCGAAATTGGTCCGGCAAAAAGTTTTCGGAGCAACCGGGAGATGAACACGGGTTACAGATGCGCGGGCTGAAGGGCCAAAGCAGGGATGTGAAGTTGAAGTGGTCATGTGGTGCTCCATGAAATTAATTATTCAAAGGATGGCTTGTGAGTTTACGGTGGCGAAGCCATGATAAAAGTTTTTGGGATTCTCAAACCCTTTTTCCAATAAGGGATTGAGGCCCCCGGCAGGGCCGCCGGAGGCCTACTGTTATTAAAGTACGAGTTCGAAGGTTTCTTCGGGGGTGTCACGGTCAATGCGATCCATGAGCAGTCCGAGGATTTTTTCGAGCAGGCGCAGACCGCCTTTGTAACCCACGGTTGGGAAGTACTGGTGTCCCTGACGGTCAGTGATGGGGAAGCCCCAGCGCAGGAACGGAATATCTTCGTCGCGGGCAATGTATTTGCCGTAGGAGTTACCCATGAGCAGGTCGACGGATTCGTTTTTAATCCACTGGTGCATGAGGAACATGTCGCCTTTTGCTTTGACCTTGCATTCGTAAGGCATGTCGGCTGTGAGTTCCTTGATCCGTTTTTCGAACTTCTTGCCGGGAGTTCCGGTAACTACGTAGACCGGGCACATATCGATGGAACGGAGGAATTCCACCATGGAAATGAGCTGGTCGGGATCACCGTAAATGGCGACTTTTTTGCCGTAGAAGTACTGGTGCATGTCAGAGATCATATCCACCAGCTGTCCGCGTTCGTAGGAGATGGTATCGGGGATGGATACTCCGGCTACGGTGCGCAGTACGTCGATGAAACGGTCGGTTGCCTGCAGGCCGAAGGGCATGTCCAGCACGGTGCAGGGAACTTTGTGCTTGGAGTCAAGCCAGCGTGCGCCGTCTGCGGAACACCATTCACCAAGAGCGATGGTTCCGGTGGCCTGTCCCGCTTCACGCAGTTCCTTGATGGTTACGCCCCCGTCGGGGAACATCTTGTATTCGCCGCTGAGCGGTCCGTTCAGGACACCGGAGGTATCCGGGAAGATGGTGATGTCCACGCCGATCATGGAGCAGATACGTTTGATCTCTTCCATGTCGCAGGGTTCCACCCAGCCGGGGATGATGTTGACTTTGCCGTTCTTCTCTGAGGTCGGTTCGGCCAACTGGGCCATGGCTTTGACCATGTTGGAGAAACCGGTAACGTGCGAACCCACGTAGCTGGGGGTCGGCGCGCCGAATACGGTCTTGCCTTCGGGGATTTTGCCTTCCTTGGTGGCCTTGGTGATGATCTGGTTCAGGTCGTCACCGATGGTTTCTGAAAGACAGGTTGTGTGTACGGCGATCACTTCCGGTTCGTAGACCGTGAAGATGTTATTGATGGCCTGAATGAGGTTGGCCTGTCCGCCGAATACCGATGCACCTTCGGTGAAGGAACTGGTGGCAGCGGAAACGGGTTCTTTATAGTGTCTGGTCAGCATGGACCTGTGGTAGGCGCAGCAGCCCTGAGAACCGTGAGAATGGGGCAGGCAGCCTTTGACGCCCAGCGCGGCGTACATTGCACCGATGGGCTGACAGGTTTTAGCCGGGTTAACGACCAGTGACTTGCGTTCTTTTATTTCTGTGGGGGTGTGTCTGAGTAACATTTTTTTCTCCTTCTCTCCTTCGTCCAGAGCGTCACACAATGTTGAGATGTGCGGCGCAAGATAAAGGCAGGAACGAAGCATACTGAAGCGTATGTGAGTTTCTGGCTTTATCGCAGCAACGAAGCAGATCGCTGTTTTGTGGCGCTCTGGCTATTCCCAAACGAAAGTTGCTGTTAGCTCGGGGTTTTCCTGCCAGGGGGCCTTCATGTAGCTCCAGACCTTGCTGCCGACGAGACGGTCGATTTCTTTGTAGAAATTGACTGCGCCCTTGAAACCTGCGTAGGGACCGCCGGAATCGTAGCTGTGCAGCTGTTTCATGGGTACACCCAGTTTCTGGATGGAGAATTTTTCCTTGATGCCCGCGCAGAAAAGGTCAGGCTTGAGGAGTTCCACCAGTTTTTCAGCTTCGTACTGGTTCAGGTCGTCAATAATGATGGTGCCTTTATCCATGTCCGGGTTCAGGCCGTCGTAATGCTTGAAGTCGTAACCGGCATCTTCGAGGGCTTTGATTTCCGCCTCGGTTTTGCGCGGACGGTAGAGTTCTGGATCTGCTTCGACCTCGATCTCTTCAATGTTACGGGAGTCCGCGTCCACTTTGATGTCCGGGATTACGCGGCGGCCTTCGTAGTCATCGCGGTGACCGAACTCGTAACCTGCGGAAAGGGTCTTCATGCCCATCTCATTGAACAGTTCCTGATAGTGGTGCGCACGGGAGCCGCCGACGAAGAGCATTGCGGTCTTGCCTTCGGTGCGGGAACGCACGTCTTTGGCAATTGCTTCGACTTCGGGCATTTCCTCGGCGATGACTTCTTCGATTTTGGCGATGAGCTTTTTGTCGCCGAAGTATTCGCCGATCTTGCGCAGGGACTTGGCGGTCGCTTCCGCACCGATGAAGTTCACCTTGATCCACGGGATGCCGTATTTGGTTTCCAGCATGTCAGCCACGTAGTTGATGGAACGGTGACACATGACACAGCTGAGGTCGGCATGCTGGGCCGATGCAAACTGATCGTAGGTGGAGTTTCCGGAGAAGGTTGCGATGTTGGTGATGCCGCATTTTTTGAGTACGCGGTCAATCTCGAAACCGTCACCGCCGATGTTGTATTCACCGAGCAGGTTGATTTTGTATTCTTCTTTGCGCGGTTCCTTGTTCTCGCCCACGAGGTGGGTAAAAACCTGGTTGTTGGCGATATGGTGACCGGCGGACTGGGAAACTCCCTTGTATCCTTCACAGGAGAAGGCGAATACGTTGCAGTCGCCGAGCTTGGCTTTCATTTTTCTGGCAACGGCATGCACGTCGTCACCGATCAGGCCGACCGGGCAGGTCGAAAAGATACAGATGCCCTTGGGATGGAAGAGGTCGTAAGCTTCCTGAATGGCAGCTTCCAGCTTCTTTTCACCGCCGAAGATGATGTCCTGATCCTGCATGTCTGTTGAGAAGCAGTAGGGCATGTAGTTCTCACCGTCCGGGCCGGCAGAGGTCTGGTTGCGGCGGGTCAGCCAGGAATAGAATCCGCAGCCGATGGGGCCGTGGGTGATGTTCACTATGTCGCGGGTGGGGCCCATGATAACGCCCTTACAGCCTGCATATGTGCAGCCGCGCATGGTGATGATGCCGGGAATGGTTCTTACGTTGGCGACGATTTCAGGCGGTGCTTCGCTTTCAGTCGCTTCATTGATCATGATCTGTTTGGCGCGCTTGCGGGCTACTTTGGGCGGATACTTCTTCAGAAGTTCTTCCTTGATGTCTGCCGGGTCCCACTGCACCACTTTAGTTTTACTCATCTCATATCTCCTTGAGTGGTTAGGCGATGGACTTCGCGCCTGTTTCTCCGGTTCTGACTCTGACCGCATCGCCCATGGGGCAGACGAATATCTTGCCGTCACCGGGCTTTCCGGTTTTGTTGACCTTGATTATCTCTGCTACCACTGCGTCCACGGATTCTTCGGGGACCACTGCGGTGAGGATTCGTTTCGGGTAGAGCTTTCCTTTTTCACCGAGGACTGCGGCGGCTTCTTCGTAGCCTTCTTCCGCTCCTTCAAGCACTGCGGTGTTTACGAAACCCTTTCCGCGGCCCTGTGCCTCGTGGGCGAAGAAGGCGTCTATGCCAGCTTCGGTGAGGGCTTCCTTGGTGCGGTTCATCATGTTCATCCGCACAACTGCGATGACTTCTTTCATGCTATGCCTCCTCAACCGGAGCCGCTTCGTTTATGCCGGAGCTGATGGTGTAGACGTCTTCTACGTCGGTTACGAAAATCTTACCGTCACCGAATGCGCCTTTTGCGCCGGAACGGGCTGCGTCCATGATGGTGTTGATTACAAAGTCCTTGTCGTCGGCTTTGACTACGCTCATGAGCATGGTCTTGGGGATCTCGTCATAGGTGACTTCGCCGATCTTGATTCCGCGCTGTTTACCGCGTCCTGCAACGGAATATTTGGTTACTGCGGGGTAGCCGTTGTCCATGAGTGCGGCCAGTACGTCGTCCGCTTTTTCCGGTCTTACAATTGCTCTCACCATGATCATGATATTTATCTCCTTGCTCTGCTGTGGGTATTTGATGCGCTGCGCGCTTTAGATGAAGAATGCCTTCGGCGACCCTGCCGGGGGCCTTAAACCCTTTTATTGCGCCCCTTCCTGCGGATTTGTGGGAAAAGGGTTTAAGAATCCCAAAACTGTTTATTACGGCTTCGCCGAGATGCTTTATTAATTGGGGTAAATTAAGCTTCTATGCTTCCATCAGGCCGTAATCGAGGAGCAGCTGTTCCAGTTCTTCGATTTCAAGCGGGGTGGGCACGACGAACATTTCGTTTTTGTCGATGGCTTCGGCAAGACCCATGTATGCAGATGCCTGCGGTACGGAATCGTCCCATTCGATTACTGTTTTACGGTTGATTTCCGCGCGCTGTACGTCGTTGTCGCGGGGGACGAAGTAGATCATCTGGGTTCCGAGTTTCTTGGCCAGCTCTTCGATCATCTCTTTTTCGTTATCAACGTTACGGGAGTTGCAGATAAGGCCGCCGAGGCGAACTCCGCCGGATTCAGCGTATTTCATGATACCTTTGCAGATGTTATTGGCCGCATACATGGCCATCATTTCGCCGGAACAGACAATGTAGATTTCTTCTGCCTTACCGTCACGGATAGGCATTGCGAATCCACCGCAAACAACGTCACCGAGAACGTCGTAGAAGGCGTAATCAAGGCCTTCGGATTCTTCATATGCGCCGAGGTTTTCGAGCATGTTGATGGAAGTGATGATCCCGCGTCCTGCACAACCGACGCCGGGTTCCGGGCCGCCGGATTCAACACACCAGGAATCACCGAAACCGGGTTTGCGGATATCCTCAAGCTCTACATCTTCACCTTCTTCACGAAGGGTATCGAGAACGGATTTCTGGGCCAGCCCGCCCAGCAGCAGACGGGTGGAGTCTGCTTTGGGGTCACAGCCGACGACCATTACTTTACGGCCCATTGTTGCCAGTCCGGCTACAGTATTCTGGGTGGTGGTTGATTTCCCGATTCCGCCTTTTCCGTAGATTGCTACCTTTCTCATTTTTTCTCCTCCATGTGGTTTGGATTTAATTTCGTTGTTGCTGACTCTCTAATGGCAATCCCCGTGCCAAGTGCGTTTTTGTTGGATAAGGTCTGGAAATAAAAGATTTAAATGCGAGAGATTAAGAAAGATAAAGACCTGCGAAAATTGTAGATTGCTACTAAAACAATGTACAAAATTGTAGGAACCTACATTTTTGAATGTAGTGTGTGGTGTGTGGCGTAGGAGGGTATGTTATATAAATTAAGGTAGATAGAAAGGTCGTGTTCTTTGGCATCAAAAATGCTTTATGGGTTTTAGTTAATTTTAATCTATTGGAGCATTACTATGTTGATCGATACCACCCTGCGTGAAGGCGCACAGTTGTTCGGGGCATATTTCAATCTGGAAACCCGCAAGCGCATCGCATCCTCACTCATAGCTATGGGAGTGGATGAGATCGAGCTGGGTTGGGTCGGACAGGAAGACCTGCCCCTGTTTGCCGAGCATGCCCTTAAAATCGGCAGCTCTACCGCCCTTAGTGTCTGGTCCCCCTGCCGGGAAAAAGACATTGAGATTGCGGCAGGTCTGGGATTGAAACGCATTAATATCGGGGTCCCGGTTTCGGACCTGCATATTGAAAAAAGACTGGATTCAGACCGTCAGGCCATATTGCGTAAACTGGCTTCTGCCGTGCGCACAGCATCCGGATGCGGTTTTGAATATATTTCCGTGGGACTTGAGGACATTTCCCGTGCAGATGGAGATTTCGCCCTTTCAATGGCCCTGCATGCCGAGGTCTGCGGAGCATCAAGGGTCCGTCTGGCGGATTCTCTGGGGCAATTGACTCCCCTTGCCATGGAAAAGCTGGTCAGGAAATTTAGAGGCAAGCTCAACATCGATATTGCCGTGCACTGCCATGATGATTTCGGCATGGCTACGGCGAACTCTTTCACCGCCCTTGAAGCCGGGGCAGACTTCGCGGATTGTTCGGTGGTCGGCATTGGTGAGCGTTCAGGCATTGCCGCCACCGAGGAACTTGTGGCCCGCTTGGCCCTGCGTGAAGGCAATACCCGTTACTCAACCGCAGTGCTCAAGGAAAGCTGCATGCTGGTCGCATCTGCCGCCAAGGTTGCTATCCCGCGCACAAAGGCCGTGGTCGGCACTGATATCTTTGCCTGTGAGTCCGGGCTGCATACTCATGCACTGAGCAAATCACCGGAGCTTTTCGAGCCTTACGATCCCGATTCCGTGGGCACATCCCGTAAACTGGCAGTAGGCGGTAAGAGTGGACGCGCGGCAGTGCGCAGTGCCCTTGATGAATACGGCATTGATTGCGGTACGGATAATCTCTCGACTCTCACCGAGGCTGTGCGTCAGCTTTCCCTGCGTCTTGAACGGCCCCTGACCCGCAGTGAATTTATCAAACTCAATGACGGGGAGGTCTACTCATGAACACCTTAAGACGAATTTATTCAACCGAGGCCGGGGAGCTGGTGGCCCAGCATTCCACCGATGACCTGCGCCGCAAGACATTGCAGCCTGTGCAGACTTACGCCAACGGCACAGTGAAGTCATTGCCCCTTGAAGATCGCACTCCCATCTTCACGCCGCTGGGAATCATCGAGGCTGAGATGGTAACATTCTACGAGTCCGGTAAGCTGAAACGGGTTTTCCCGCTGAATGGTAAGCTCTCCGGCTATTGGAGTCAGGAGGATGAAGGCAGACTGGCAGATCCGCTGACAATCGATACCCCGGCGGGTCCGCTTAACGCCAAGGTGATCAGCCTTTGTTTTTTTGAGGACGGAGGCTTGCGCTCCATGACACTCTGGCCGGGGGAGGAACTGACCGTGCAAACCCCGGTAGGTCCCATCAAAACCCGCGTGGGCATAAGTTTCAGCCCCAGCGGACGTATCCGCTCCCTTGAGCCGGCAGAACCGACTCCGGTGCCAACGCGTATCGGCATGATTAACGTTTTTGATTCCGATGCCGTAGGCATTAACGGAGATTTGAATTCGCTGGTATTTGATAACCAAGGGCAGGTCGCAGGGCTGAGCACAACATTGAGCATGGTCCGTGCCCGTCATTATTCAGGCCGTAAATTCATCTTCGCGCCTGAGAGCCGTGAATCCCTGTGTTCGGAAAGTGAGGAGGAAATTGTGCCCATGCGGATGCTTTTTGACGGGCAGGGAATTGAGATCGGCCTGAATCCGAAAGCGGAACCGGCCTATATTGATTTTGCGGACTACGAGGTCAGCAGTGCACCGTTTCTGCCGCAACTGGATAGTCTGTCGCAGGGGCTGATCTGTTCTGTATAAGTTTACCAGTCTCTCAATTTGCCCATATCTGAAAGGGGAAGCGAGGGACCGAAATCATATTTTCCGGGCCGCTCAAAGCGGGAAAGTTCATCAATCACCAGATTTCGCAGCTCTTTTTCAAGGGCTGCGTTTTCCATTTTCAGGGCGGGTACAACGAATGCTTTCAACCGTTCCCCTTCTTCCGGGCGCATAAGCCGGACCGAGCATGCCTTCACTGCCGGATGCTTCTTGAGCACTTCTTCCACCCGCGCCGGATAAACGTTTATGCCGCCCACCTGCACTGCTTTATCTGAGCGTTTCAGCGGCCTGAAATTTGTTGCGCCCTGCCATTCAAGATTATCCTGCAAGGTGTGTAATTGTTTGGAGCCGTCTGCTGCGGTCCGTTTGATGGAAGAAATTCCGGTCCGCTCCCAGTGAGCCAATAAGGTGTACAGGTCAGCCGGGTTGTGGCGGTAGCCGACCCCTCCGGTTTCTGATGAACCGTAAACCTCGGTCATGCGTGTCAGTCCCAGCGCGCACAGACTGGTGATGGTTTCTGCCGGGCAGGGTCCGGTGGATGTTACTCCGTAGACATTCTCCGGGAAATCGCAGTGAAGTTTTTCCAGTTTTTTCCAGAGCAGGGGAAAGGCGATGACCAGATCACCGCTGCGCATCTTTTGGATTTGCTCCGCTCCGGGCAGGGAAGGCCAGAATTCAGCCTTGATTTCTAAAGCCTTGGGCAGCAGGATGGAAAACAGGAATCCGTATATGTGGTGGCGGGGAACGTAGCTGATGATCTGTTTGCGGTCCGCAAAAAGCATGGCTAGGGAGTGGATTTCCTGCTCAAGGTCGGCGAAAGTTGATTTTGCGGCAACCGGTTTACCGGTGCTCCCGGATGTGAAGAAGGTCAGGGAGTGCGGCCTGCCGCCAGTTTCTGCTAAAATAATGTCTGCCAGTTCTGAAATGCTTTTACTTGCCGGAAGTGGGGATTCAAGGCTGAATTGAACTGCGATGCGCTCAAGGAGTTCATTTGAATCCTGAAAAATATCATCACCGGGAATAAATCCGCCGGGCAGGGATTGCCCCTGACAGAATTCCAGTTTCTGGCTGTAATTCATTTCTGCCAGCAGGGTTGAGGAAATCATTTCCTCGATATCCGGCATAGTGAGTGCGAGTTCTGCGGGCATGATTTATTGCGTGTGGTTGATGGAGATCAGCCCGAAGTTTTTCCCGGCCTGTTCAATGCAGTTGCTTGAGCCGAGCTTTGTTCCTTGCATCGCAGCATGGGCAAGTTCTGCTCCGGCAGCGCAGGGCATGTCCTCCTGCCGGGAGGCAGTGGCAGGTATCCCAAGCTCCATTAATCTGGTGAGCGTCCGGGCCGGGCTGAATATAGAAGCAGGCAGTACTTTTTCTTGCAACTCATGCGGGCTGACGGATTTGAATTCAATTGCCCCGTACTTGCTTTCGGATTCATCCGCAGGTCCGAGCAGGAAAAAGCAGGCTCCTTCACCTGTTTTTAGCAGTTCGCCGGATAAATTCTTAGCTTGCAGCAGGCGGCGGGTGTTTTCTTCCAGCAGGGGTGTTTTTTCATCGACAAGGCCGAGGAGTACTCTTTTTACCCGTCCTTCGTTCAGCCAGCATCCGGCTGTCTGCAATCCGGCAAGCACTGGTCCGTGCGATTGGCAGAGGGTAGTGTAGGGCTTGGGATTATTAAGGAAAACAGCCAAGGTCGCCGCCGGGATATTGTGTACTGAATGGGAGAAAGCCAGCGGTGAGGCGCAGCCCGCTCCGTGGTCGATGATGGAATCCAGAAATTCGAAGATGGTCTGCGAGGGACCGTATCCGGTGCTAAGCACAATGCCCATGTCATCGGGCAGGGGCAATGGGGTTTTGAGGTCTTCCTGCACTGTCCCCGCTGCGTCGTGCAGGGCGCGGCATCCGGCCAGCATAGTCATGCGGGTGAAGTGGTCCACCCGGCGCAGACGGCGCGGCGCGAAATAAGAATTGAGATCGGAAGTATCAACCGCAGCTCCTTTCTCAGCGAGTGCGGTTCCGATTCCATGCAGGGCTACACGCATCACTCAGCCCCCTTTTTGAAAACGAGGGCGGAGTTGTTTCCGCCGAAGGCCAGCGAGTCGCTCAGCGCATAACTGGTTGCGGTTTCGGTTCTGGAGGTGATCGGGACGGCTGTTGCTTCCGGATCGGCGTTGCGGAAGCCTCTGGTTGGCATGAGTACGCCTTGCCGCAGGGACATGATCGTCATGACCGCTTCAATGGCCCCGGCAGCACCAAGGGTGTGTCCGGTAAAACCCTTGATTCCGGTGAACGGTGTGGAAGGAAAAAGTTCGTTGATTACCTGACCTTCAATGCGGTCGTTGTTCTCGGTCCCGGTTCCGTGCACATTGATGAACCCGATTTCCTTCGCGTCAATCCCACTGCGCTCAAGGGCTTCATTTATGGCCTGTTTCAGTCCGGTTCCCTCGGGATGGGGCGCAGTCAGGTGGTGGGCGTCGCAGCAGGTTCCGTAGCCCATTATCTGGGCGATGGAATCAAGCTTCAGATTCTGTATGACTGTTTTATCTGCCAGAATGAGAATTCCTGCGCCTTCACCCAGATTGAGTCCCTGCCTGTCTTTGTCAAAGGGGCGGCATCTTTCCGGGCTGGTGATCATCAGCCGTGAGAATCCGGTGTATGAAATTCCGCTCAGGGCGTCCGCGCCTCCGGCTATGACCAGATCACAGAGTCCCTGCCTGATCCATGATGCTGCAATGCCGATGGAGTCAGTACCGGATGAACAGGCGTTGGTCACGGTCTGCACCGGACCGGATAAGTTGTATTTATCGGCCACGGCAGCAGCAGGGTTGCAATGCAGGTAGCTCTCGATGGTTTCAAGGTCCGGCTGATCTCCCTCGCGCCATTTCTGGTAGAAGGATTTGAAGTTCAGGGAGGCTCCGGTGGATGACCCGATGCATGAACCGACTTTCAAGTCCTGAAGCTTCTCGGGGGTGAGTCCGGCTTGTGCCAATGCTTCTTGTACTGCGGGATAAAGCAGCTTCATGGTATTGGTCAGCGGAGGGGTTTGTTCATCGCTGGATAACCACTCGTTCTTTACCGCAAACACAGGACTCTGCATGGGCTGGTCGTATGAAAAACCGGGTATGACTCTAGGCTGTACATCTCCGTTCAACATGGTTTCAAAACATGTGCGGGTGTCCGGTCCGGCGGCACAGATGCAGCCGCAGGCACAAATGCTGACGGGACGGTCCATGTTCTAAGCCTGTCTTTCCTTGATGAAATTTACGAGGGAATTGACGGATTGGAAAGCGGCCTTGCCTTCTTCCATGTTTTTGATTTCAACATTGAAATTTTTCTGAACCAGCACCACGATTTCCACAGCATCAAGTGAATCAAGGCCGAGACCCTCTCCAAAGAGGGGGGCGTCGTCTTCAATTTCGTCCACGGTCACGTCGATCAGATTCAGCTCTTCGATGAGCAGCTCTTTAAGTTTGGTATGCATTTGGCCTCTTTATAAATAATTTATTGTATCCACATATTATAAAAATTGTAGAACTGGTAAGGGTTTTCCTGACAATACCTTTCCAGTTCGTCCGAAAATTTCTGGGCAAAGGGAGTGAAGGCTGCTGATCCCCGAACATCACCTTTGTCGGCATCTGCCGGTATGTGGAGCACCTGTGCGACTTTGAAAAGACCTTCTCCGGCTTTTCTGTGTTCGGAAAAAACTATCGCTACCGGGGTCCCGGTTGCTGCCGCTATTTTGAACGGGGTAACCGGAATTTCAATTTTCCCACCCAGAAAGTCCACCTGCACATTATGCCTGCTCTCGTTCATGGTCCGGTCCCCGTTGATGCAGAGCACGGACTTTTCACGCAGAGCGGTGAGCATTTCAAGGGTTCCGCCCAGCGGTGCGGCCGGATTGATTACCGTGATTTCCTCTTGCCCGGATTTTGCGCTCCCGGACATTTTCCATTTGAAGGAATGCTTGTCCACGTCCCCGTGATCCATGAGCATGACCACTGCCTTGGGGGCATCCAGAAAACCGAGGTATGAAAATCCCATCTGCCAGCAGCCCACATGTCCGGTAAGCAGGATCAGCCGTGTGTGTTCGGCGTAAAGCTCCTGCAACAGCTGAATATCTTCGGCTGTCCCGGCTGCTTCAAAGTCGCCAAGTATGCGCAGAATGGCCCGGTCGACAAGCATTTTTCCGAAATTCCAGTAGAGCAGAAAAGTATGGCGCATCATGCCCAATCCGCTTTGCGGACCGAACCTGCGGCGGATGTATTCGGCGGGACGTTTGCCCACCCCCGGCAGCAGGGAGTAGAAACCGACTACAAAAAAGAGCAGTAAGTATGCACCGGGTCTGCCCAGTAACCGGATTATTCCGTAGAATATATTATGGAAAAATTGAGGGGCCAGACTTTTGCTGGACCATCTTTTTTTGCGTTTCATTTGGACGCCCCCGGACTACTGCGGTTTAATATCTAAAAACCGCTTGATAGTAAACGCCATCAGGTAAATCGCAAGTCCTATAATTACGGCAAACAGCGGACCCAGCACCAGTGAACCAAGCACCCACTCATAAAAGCGGTCAATTGCTTCATAGCCGAGGGTCTGAAGTGAGATCTCGGTCAGGAATTTGTTGTAGCGCAGGTAATGTCCGGCTTCGATGCACAGGGCCGGAACCAGAGGGGGGATGCACAGCTGGCTGACCGCCAGTCCGGTGATCTTGCTCAACCGGAAAAAGCTGCAAAAGATGATGATGGCAATGGAGTGCATAGCGATGAGCGGCAGTGTGCCAAGCAGCATACCGACAGCCCCGGCGAGAGCCAGCCGGATCGGGGTTTCATCTTTTGAAAGCAGGATGCGCAAGGAGCGAAGCGGATGGATGGGCGTGATTTTGCCTTCCTCATCCTTGTCGTATTGGCGGTGCGGCAGGGGGACGAAAGCACGCATGGTCAGCCGGGTGTTGAGCAGGGAGATGCGCACGTTATCCTTGAGGGCATTAAAGTGCGATACCCGTTCTTCCGGTTCGGGGTAGAAAACTTTGATGGGCAGGTCCTTGAGTTCGTATCCGGCCCATGCTGATTTAACCAGAATCTCAACCTCAAAGGCGTAACGTGGCTCCGAAGTTTTGACCACCGAGAAAATTTCCAGCGGATAGGCCCTGAATCCGCTCTGCACATCACTCAGTTTTATTCCGGTCTGGACACGCAGCCAGAAATTGGAAAAACTGCGCCCGAATTTTGAGGAACCGGGAACATTCTGACCCTCGAAATCTCTGCTGCCCACGAAGATTGCTTCCGGGCTTTGGCGGATGGCTGCAATGAAATTGGGAATTTCCTCGGGGAAATGCTGCCCGTCGGCATCAATAGTGATGATGTGGGTTTTTCCCATTTTACGCGCCTTTTCAACAGCGGTGAGGATGGCCTGACCTTTGCCGAGGTTCTCATCATGACTGGTTACGGTCAGTCCCAGAGCACTGACTTCTTCTGGGCCTCCATCCGTACTGCCGTCATCCACGATGAGGACATCACCGTAATTCATGGCCCGCTCGGCGACATCGCGCAAGCTTGCTCCGTGGTTGAAAACCGGGATAACTATGAGCGGATCAACCTGCATGAGCTGAATCCGCGGCTGTGTTGTATTCTGTTGTGTTTGCGGGCTGGTCATCGAATTTTATCAACTGGTCCCAGAGAATACCCCTGAAACCGAATTTTTTCATAATATTAATACGTTGCTGTCCTTCTTCCGGCGGAAAAAGGCGGTCTCTGCGTTTCTTGAAGCCTTGGATCAGGGCAGTGTTCATTTCATTTTTATCCACTGCGGGGGAGAAATAATAAAAAGGCTCCAGCAGCGATTGGCCGGGCGGGATTAAACATTCTTTAACTGCTCTTGTAAAGAGCGGTGTCCCGGCATGCAGCCTGATCCCGGAAAAGGGAAATACCACGCAATTGCGCAGGGAGTTCATGTTCTCTATTCCTTCATGAACCGTTTCCATGGTTTCCCCCGGACCTCCGAAAATTACGAAATGGGCGCAGGGTATGCGTTGCTTTACGCATTTCTCGTTGAATTCCATGACCTCGGCAAAATCGAAGCTTTTATGCAGCCCTTTGAGGGTGGTGTCTGAGGTGGCATCTGTGCCGACCTCCATGGCTTGCAGGCCGGACCGTTTGAGCAGGGCCAGCTCGTCATGTTCAATGGGACCGGGCTGGAAAAATCCGCACCAGCTGATTTCTACCTTGCGGCGGACCAGCTCTTCGGCCAGTAGCAGGTAATGTCCGTCCCGGTCGTTGAGCACGGAATCGGTGAAGAAAATATTATCCGCCCCGAAGGCGCAAAGCATCTCTATTTCATCAACCACTTCATGCACCGGGCGAACCCGCATCCGGTGCCCCTCAAGATAAGGATAGGTGCAGTAGGCGCAGCGGTGTTCGCAGCCGCGTTTGGTCTGTACATTAATGACCCCGCTCTGCTCAAGGTAGTAGCGAAGCAGTTCCGGGTCCCAGCGGGGAACCGGGATTTCATCTCCGGGGATGCCTTCTTCTTTGCCGTAAAATTGTTGTACCGCAGTTCCCTGTTCCAGCCGTGCGATCAGGTCGGCCATTTTGCGCTCGCCTTCGCCCACAATGCCGTAATCCGCGCCGATGTAGGCGAGAATTTCCTCAGGCAGCAGTGAGAAGCCCGCTCCCCCGGCAATAACCGGGATTCCGGTTTCTTTAACCACCGCAACAATCCGCTTGGCCTTGTGGATATATTTATTGGTGTGCGAGGTGAAGGAATCCACATTATCCACATTGCGGATGGATATGCCTGCGTACTCAGGTGCGGATTCAGTCAGCGTTTTACGCAGATGTTCAAGGGAATTTCCCGCAGCCAGCATGTCGTACTGGATCACTCTGTGCCCTGCGTCCTCAAGACTCCCGGCAATAACCGACATACCTATCGGGTAGACCGGATAAGGTTCCACGTTGGTGTTGGTTGAAATGAGAAAAATTACGGCCATTAGTTCTGCTGTTTAACGGGGGTAAGTGTGCCGTTCTTCCATTTTTCACAAAGCCCGGCAAAGAAATCCGGCTGGAACATGAGCAGTTCATCATTCTGCACAAAGAGCTGGACCGTGCATCCGGTGGTGGCTTTTTCGCCGGACGCATCGCGGATGATGAATTCGTAATTCATGCGCGCGGCTTCGGTCCAGTGCAGCAGGGTCTCGATCGTGAAGGATTCACCGAAGCGCAGCGGCTTGATGTAATCGACCTGCATTTTCTTGATGGGTGCGGCTACCTGATAGCGGTAGAGGTCCATGTAGCCGATGCCGTAAAGATCACCCAGAGCGGTGCGCCCGTCTTCAAAATAACTTGGATAGCGTCCGTGCCAGACAATATTCATGGGGTCCACTTCTTCAAAGCGGACAGTGCGCTGAACCACATGGCGCAGTGGTTCAGGAGCACCTGCTGTTTTGGGAAAATATGATTTGCGGGACATTACATTCCTTCCGTTGTGAATATGAGCTGGTATGTTGCGGCGGTATCCCCGGCTGCGTTGAGGGAGCAGACCGCGATATGTTTCAACGCCTTGGTCTTGATGGAAAAACTCAGCACCAGTTTTTCCAAAGGCTTTACCGGACGCAGAAATTTGCAGCGGGTTACTGATTGCAGCACAAGTTTTTCCTCCGGGAATTCAATTGCCAGAGCTTCTTCGGCGGAAATCTGGCCGAGCATGGTCTGGATCACTCCGGGGAGGATCGGGTTGCCGGGGAAATGTCCGTCAAAACCGGGGAATGATTCCTTGAAAATGTAGGAGCGTCTGTAGCCGTTGTCAGTTTTTTCAAGGGAACTGCCGGAGTTAGAAATATGTGCGCTGAGTTCCATGGTCAGGAGTCCTTTTCTGAGCCGGAAGTGAGGAAAAGTTCCAATATGTAGCCGGACTGCGGGCTTTGGATGGTGGTATGTACCGGAAATTTCCGGCTGCCGAACTGTTTGATTCCCTCAGTTGTGATTTTCAATACTGATGTGCCGGGATTCGGAGCGAGAAACATCTCATAAATACAGAGCATTGATTCGTCATAAAACGGCGGGATCATGCGCAGGAACGGCGAAGCGAAAATTTTACGTGATTTATATCCGCCGGAACTGTCAGCTTTGATCTCCGCCGCCAGTAGTTTCATGCCCATGTCGTTCATTATGACTACCCGCGCGCTTCTTTGCGCCGGATAGAGTTTGAGCATGCCGCGCAGGGGGATGCGTTTATCCGCAATGGAGAGTACACCGGAATGTTGCAGCAGGTAGCTGGGTGAAGTCTGCTGCGTGGCTGGCAGTTCGGTGTTGCGGGTTGCGCAACCTGTAGCAGAGAGCAGACAGAACAGCAGCGGCAGGGCAAATACCTTGAAGTTATGCATGGTCCTCACCTTTCAAACGCAACAGGTGCGGAAGCACGAAGACAGCACAGCTGAGGGCCGAGCTGATTCCGATGGAGACCGTCGCGCCCAGCGAAGACATTGAGGGATGCTTGGCAAAGACCAGCACCCCGAAGCCTGCCAGTGTGGTCAGGCCGGAAATCTTGACTGCTTTGACAGTCCACGGTGACGGCGTTCTTATTTCCTGAAAAACCATGAAGATTCCGTAATCCGCCCCAAGGCCGATGACAAGGGGTAATGCTACTATATGAAAAAGATTGAGCGGGATTTGCAGCAGTCCCAGAAGGCCGAAGGTTACCGCCACTCCGAAGACCGCCGGGAACAGGGCCAGTGCAGCCCGGCGAAGGCTACGAAACAGGGCGAATATCAGCACCGCCACCAGCACCCCGGAAAAGCTGATGAATTTGATGATGTCCCTCTTCATTTCCTGCTCAAGGTTGGATTTGAAACGGGACTGCGCTACAAGGCGAACACCCAGTTCTTTTTCCTTTTGCGGAGTATAGTACCCGGTTACCCGGTTATTGTCCGGGAGCATGGTTATGACCTGTTGTACAGTGCCGGAATCGTTTGAGGGAATAAACATTTTAGCCAGCGGGGCCAGCGGACCGGAACGGAACGTATCAACATCAAGTTTGGGAATCGGCGTGGACAGGCGATCCATTGCAGGCCTGAAAGCATGCGCGTTAAAGTCTAGTTTCAGAGATTCTTGGGCGACCGTCTGCTCGGTTATTGCCTTGTTTTCATTCCAGAAAGTCAGCCAGCGGGTGTTGCTTTCGTGCATGGAGACGGCACTGGGCAGTATCGGCGCAATGCTTACAGCATTCACATCACTCAAATTTTTCTGGATATCGTCCCATGTATTTTCGTTTATGCGCAGGGCTTCATCCATTGTTTCAGCTTGCGCAAAGAGCATGGAACGGGCGCGCATATCGCCCCATTTTTCGTGAAAATGTTCTTCTGTTTGTGATAATTCGTCGGAAATGTAGCCCAGATTTTTTAATTCGGAGTCAAAATTGTTGTTCAAAGCGACGGTAATTGAACCGAACAGGATGAAGAAAGTCGTCCAAAGTATGATTTTTTTGCTGCTTCTGACTCTGAAAACAGGGGACAAATTGTCTTTCGCAGGTAATGAATTGCAGAAACGAGGTACAAAAATAAGCGCGTAGGCACAGGCCGCAATAATCCCTGCAACCGAAAAAATCGAGAGCTGCCGGATGCCGGCAATGCCGGATATATAAAGGGCGGTAAAAGATACGCATGATGTCGCAGCACCGAACAGCACGGGTTTGCCGACCGCGCGCAGGGCGGTGTTTTTGTCCTGCGGTTTTTCGGCCAGCGCAAAGTAGGTATGTACCGCAAAGTCGATTGAAATGCCCATCAGGACAGCACCGAAGCCGATCACGATGGCTGACATATCGCGATAGAAAAAGGCGCAGCAACCCATCCCGGCCATAATCGCCACACCCGGCGCAAGGAAGATGGAAAGCGCACTGCGATTGCGGAAGGCCATAAAAAACAGCAGGGCCAGAGCGCAGGCAGAGATAATTGAGATAGTGTAAATGTCTCTTTTGATTATTGAGCTGTTGGCAGCGGTGTACCTGTGTCCGCTTAAAATATTAATGGAAATGTCAGCTTCTGTGAGTTTGTTTTCAGCTAAAGTGCTTTGTTTTATCTCGTCGAAAAGGTTCAGGAGTTTAAGCCCGTTCGTACTGTCTGTCATTGGTACATTCGTTCCGGCAACGATGAGCAGGGCCTTGTCTCCGGCAATAAAGTACTGCCCGGAACTGATTTTCAAACGGGGAAGATTCTGCAACGAGCTGAGCTTTTGCAGGTATGTTGAGCGTAAATTAAGAGGGTCCGCCGCAAGAGTTTTACGAAATCCCAAGCCGGCGGGGGAGATCAGCTGTTTCTTTGTTTCGATTAAGCTCTCTTTAATTGTTTCCGGTCCGGTGAGTTTTTCCAGATTTTTTATGTCGTTTTCGGTGGTTAAATTTGGAGCCTGACGGAGTATAAAATCAACAACTGCTTGTGGATCAATACCAGAATTGTCCTCAACTGAAAGTAGCGGGCTGTTCATTTTGCGGGCCATACTCTCAGCCGCCTTGCCGAGTTCCTCTTCTGTAAGAGTGTCGCTGGCAATGGAAATCAGCACTTTCCCGGCAAACGGGACTTTTTGAAGCAGTGCAAAGTCTTTGCTGATTACATCGTTTTCGCCGCTGGGAAGCATGGCGGAAATGTCTTCAGTGAAAGATACCGAGCGTAAGGGCAAAGCACAGCAGAATAGGAATATCAGCAGAACCAAAACGTATTTTAATTGTGTTTTCCAATCTGCTGCTGTGCGGTTATGTGCTTTATGGGAAAACATTATTATTCGTTCAGGAAAATGTTTTGTGGAAGCTTTTGATTCAGCCGTACGTTCGAAAATAAAATTTTTGTATAATCGCCACCCGGTTCATGGAGTTCTATGCTCTGGAGATGGGTGGCCTGCGGGGCAAAATAGATACGAATCAGTTTCAGAAACTCTCCGGCTTTGCTTGATCTGGGTGTAAGCTCCATTACTGCGGGGGAGTAATCAGTGACTTTGAGGCTGTACATTTTTTCAATCCACTGAATATTCATGGTTGTCCAAGCCAGAATCTGTTCGGAAATGATTGCCATTTCCGGTGATGTTTCTGTGTTGAACTTAGTGGGTTTGTCGGTGGCTCCGTCCCATTTCATTCCTTTTTCCCCTTTAAGCAGGAAGCCGGATACAAATGGAGAGCTGTATTCCCAGCGAAGGTTGTCCGGGCGGGCAAAGTAGAATTGTCCCTTGGATTCGACCGCTTCGGAAAAAAGGGCGATGTGGCTTTGCTGGGTAAATTCACTGCTGATTGAAGTTATCGACTTTGAGCGGTCCTGTAGGTCTTTCAGGAAATCAGCCTGTTTGTCAGCAAGAACATTGCCGCAGGAGAGTCCCAGCAGCACGAATGCAATGAAAACCGCTTTTCTTAGGGCTGCCATGAAGCTGTATTCTCCCCGGATTTTTGCTGTCTCATGAGTTCTGCCATGCTTTCGTCCTGCGGTATGAAAAGTTTGATTCTGCCCTCAGCCAGAATTATGTCTTCCCTGCTGACGTTTCCTTCCACAACAGCGAATCCGTCAAAATCGCCAACGGTCCGGACCTCAATGAGTAGTTCGGTGCTGTTGAAGTCAGTTCTTGAAGGTAAGGGATTGATTTGAAATTTCTGCACACCTACCAGAAATCCTTCAGGGATGGGCTGTCCCGTGTTCTGCAGGTGATATCCGCATACGGCAGCATATGCCTGAGCCACAAGTTCTATATAGAATGGCGGCAGCATGTTGCCGTCCGGGCCAAGGCCGATAGATTGCGTGGAAAGGTCGGTCAGCACTGTTCCGCCATCTTCGTCGGCACTGAGCACGCTGTCGATAAGCAGCATTTGCCCCCGGTGGGGCAGCAATGTTTTGGCTTCCATGGGGAGGGTCATGTGTAATCTCCGGGAAATTAATTGCGCCAGCAAAGCGGATCGGATGAAAGGTAATCACCGTTCAGGTGATGGGCCATGCCCCGGCAGCCGTAGCATTCAGAGTTCAATTCGCAGTTACGGCAAGGTCCGGTTATGGTCTGGCGGATGTTGCGCAGGTTCTGGAATACGTTACTTTCGGCGATGATTTCCGCGAGTTTGGCTATGCGCAGATTACCAGCAGGGATATCAACTCCCGGACACGGAATGACATCCCCGGTGGTGGTCACGGTGCAGGAATAGAAATGTCGTTTGCATGAAAATGCGGCTACCGGAGGTTTCGGTTCCCATTTTATATCGAATTCCTCACGGTCAATGCGTGAGAGTTTCACAAATAATTCACCGATTCTTTCCGGATCGAGCGCGAGTTCCAGATTATCTTTAGCCCGTCCTTGATCGGTGATGGTTTCGAAATAGGGGATGATGTTGCGGCTGCGCAGCCAACGCCACATGGTTGGGATGTCTTCATAATTCTGGCGGCAGATAATAGTCTGTGCACCGATGGGAATGTTTCCTTCGGCATATCCGGCATCAAGCAGGTTGTTAAGTCCCTGCCGGATTGACTTGTGGGCATCTTTTTTCCCGGCCAGCAGATCCTGAATTTGTGGATCAAGGCTGTTGAATTTAATGACCGGTTGGACTTTGAGGGCGAATAATTCAGCTGCAATTTCGGGTGATATTCTGGTTCCGTTGCTGAATAATTCCATCTCCAGTCCAAGGCTGTGGATGTAGCGGATCACATCCATAATGCGGGGGTAGAGCATCGGCTCGCCCCCGCCGAGGATGATTATTTTGCGTGCACCGAGATCCCGGCATTGCTGCACGGCATCGGTTATTTCATCGAAGTTCAGTTCATTACGGAGTTTCTCACCGGAAGCGGCATAACAGTAAATACAGCGCAGGTCGCAGACCCGGCTTAGTTCCAGCTCTGCGGTCAGCAACTGTTTGTTCTGTAACGCATATTCAATGTCGGATCCGCTAAAGGTGCTGCCCCAGCAACGGTTGGAATTCATTTATTTTATATCCAGATAGCTAAGTTCGCGGTTGATGGCATTTGAAAGGTTTTTAATCCATGCGTTGTAATTGCTGTGGATCATATTGCCTTTGTGTTTGAGGTTGGTGCTGTCTTTGTAGTTGATACTGTAGTTTTCAGGTGTGTAGGTGATGTCGACAATGGCCTGATGGGAGCGGATATTCAAGGTTCCTACAAGGTGTCCGGGCGCAGTGTCGCTCATCTGCCAGCCGAGGCTGTATCCTGCTTTGATGATGCTGTTTTTTACATTTTCCATGCTGCGGGACTGACCGCTGCTGGAAATTATCGGGGCCAACTCAATATTTTGGATAGGAGCGGTTCTGCATCCGCCGAGAAAAAGTGCGCAGGCAACCAGTACAAAAGCAACAATTCTGAGATGTTTCATCTGTAATTTCCTCGTCTTGATAGTTAAATTAGCTAAGGCATCTGTTACGCTTGCAGATTCAATTCCTGAATACAGTTAAGCATAGTTGTTTTGACCCTACGGCGCAATTCAATATGTGGATTCTGCATATTTTGAAATTGTTCCGGGTAGATAGGATCAAGAATACGTCCCCTGATTTTTGAAGGGCGGATGAGCATATGCCCGCGCGGCAACATTCGGAAAGTGCCGCTGATGCATAAGGGCACAACCGGAAGTCCGGCCTGTATGGCAAGATGGAATGGGCCGGAGTGAAAACGGTTCAGCTTACCGTCTTTGCTGCGTGTCCCTTCCGGGAAAAACATCAGCGTAGCCCGTTGCTCCAGCGCAGTTTCGGCCTGCTCTATGATCGTATCCAGATCGTCTGTTTCCACATTGATATAACCCGCAAGCTTCATATAGAATCCGTAAAATGGAATTTTGAACGGCCAGTTGCGCACGGCCATACAGATATCGCGTTGCGGTTGTAACGAAACGAGATAGGGATCGAAAAAAGATTCGTGGTTAGCAACTATGATGCACGGTGATGGCAGTTTGCGCTGCTCAGGCCATTTTATATCAACAAAGAGGCTCATCAGCTTAGAACTGGTCCAGCCGTAGAACCAGATCATTTTACGCAGGGTTTCCGGTTTTTCCCATTTCAGGATACGGGTAAAAAAAAGGTAGCAGAGCGGTGAAATTATGACCCCGGTCAGGGTCCAGAGAGTGATGCAGAGGTAGATCCCGGTGTTGATCCAGATGAGTTTCAGGTAATGGGCCATGAGCGATAGGGGAAACAGCAAAGCCGCTTGATTAAGCGGCTTCGTGTTTTTTGTTCAAAATAAATTTATGCAGGTCGCCGAGGGTACGGATGGCCTTGAATGCTTCGTCTTTCTTGATCTTGATGCCGAATTCCTGTTCCAGCACGATGACCATATCCACGGCGTCGAGGCTGTCGAGGTCAAGGTCGTCTTTGAAAGCTGCTTCCGGGACCAGCTCATCAATATCCAGCTCGAATTCCTCGGCTAGGGCGGAGTTGATTCTTTTAATTATATCTTCGTCAGTCATTATGCTCTCCTCAAAACAAGTGCTGTATTAATA
>PPCM01000330.1_pt1 | contig 53622 bp, 52 predicted proteins | sample 1555541 | NCBI WGS metagenome assembly PPCM01 (sample SAMN05284479, study PRJNA326546) | Marine sediment metagenome, whole genome shotgun sequencing project. | isolation source: marine sediment | place: Germany: Wadden Sea | collected 2012-09-05
AAGATCGTATTCTACGAATCTATTAACCAATAAAATCATCTCCTCATAGTTATTATATCACTACTTACCTAATTTAAAACTTTCTTTAAGAAACGTTCTAGCATTTCACCATCAAAAGAGCAATCTCCAATATTTCCGTGATTCTGATCGTTTGGAATTCCATGAAAATCAGAACCTGCAGTATAAAGTATTCCTCTCTCTTTTGCTAATGCTTTAAAATATGTGGTATCTTCTTCACTATTTTGGTAGTAGATGGCTTCTAACCCATCATATTCTCTATTTAACACTTCATCCTTCACTTTTTCTTTCAATAAAACAGGATGCGCAAGTATCGTTACACAGTTGTTACGTTTTAACAGTTCAATTCCTTCATCCAAAGAAAGCAAACTACTCGGAACATACGCAACACTATCATCTCCAATAAAGTGTTTGAAAATATAATTATGATCATATTCTGGATATCGTTTAATAATTGCCTTTGCGATATGAGGTCTTGCGATAATACCTCTCCCAAAGTTATAACAATCTTCATAACTAACATCTAGATCAAAATGTTTTTTTAAGTTAACAATAAACTCTTTTGCTCTTAATTCTCTTTTCGCTTTAATATCTAAATAGTACTGCTTCATTTCAGGGCTATTATAAGAATCATCTGTAAAATAACCTAAGACATGAACATTCTTCTCTTTCACAACAGTCGTTAGTTCAATTCCTGGGATATATTGTACATTATATAACTTACTTAACCGAATATTATCTTCTACTTCTTTACAAGTGTCATGATCCGTTATCGCAATAATGTCTACGTTATTTTCCTTTGCCATTCGAAATAAATCATCTCGTTCATAAAGCCCATCAGAATGGGTACTATGCATATGTAAATCCGCTCTCATAAAACCACCTCAGTCCCTTTAAATTATACAATATATATCCAAAAAAAAATAGCCATTTGGCTATTTTCTAAACAAAAATTGTTACAACATATTGTAATACACCAATAAACATACCTAAAAATAATCCAATAACTTCAACAAATCGAAGTTCGCTATTCATTAATCCAAAGATTATTTTTTCGAACTCAACAAAATCAAGTGAATCAATTTTCTCTTTTACCAAGTCTTTAATGTTTAAATCTTGCAACCCGTTTTCCTTTAACTCATCAATTAAACTATCAATGATTTCATCGCCTTCACGATCAATTAAATCACGAACCAAGTTAGGATTACTCCCCATAAACATTTTCAACATTGGTGGAATCTTTTCTTCGATTTTATCAGCCAAAGTCTCTTTGATTAACGACTTATAATTTGCTACCTTCTCTTCACTCAAAACCGTGTCCATAATCACTTCTTTACTCAGTAATTCATTTTCAATTGTTTCGGCTAGAGAAACCGCAATTTTATCTTTTCTCTTTGGGAAAACACCTTGGATTGTGAAAAACAAAATTTTCACGGGATTAACTGGTCTAAACAACATCTTAATTGCTACCCGATTCGTAAGGTATCCAATTAAACCACCAATCGTTACCAACAATATAAATCTTATAAATTCTTCCATATCTTCATCATCCTTTTCTACCAAAAAAGATTATATCACAATTACCTAAAAACTGATTACTAAAATGTGATCTTATCCTCTTTTTTTAGAAACTCTTGTATTTCAAACCTGTGATTACTAAAGTCTTCAAAGAAAAAGGATTTTAGAGGAATATCTTTAAAATAATTCATCTCTGTTAAATTCTTTACATTCTTCCCTTTGAAAATCTGATAATATGCTTCAACGTCATCAACTGTAAAACTAAACAGTGTATCATTCTCACTTGCTTCTTCTTTCGTTTTAACCATACCTAAAAATGAAGTCTCTGTTACTTTGTACACTCGAGCAAATCCCTGGTCCATAACCATTGTCAGTTCTAGTGTATCTTCAAAGAAACGAATTGCCTCATCGAGATTTTTATAGTATAGAAACGTTATGTTGGAAGTGATCACAATTTTTTATGTGATCCATCACAGAATGGTTGATTCTTAGATTGTTTACACATGCACATTGCTTTTTTTTCTGTTTTTTCAGCAGTAAACTTCAGTGGTTCAAATTTTTCTTCTTTCAAATGACTTCCATCGCAGAATGGTTGTCTATTTGATTCCCCACAAGTACAGTAATAATACGTTTTTCCTTGCTCTAATTCTACGATTTTCGGTTTCGTATCTGCTACTTTTGCCTTTGACATATAATCACACTCCTTTTTCTTATTATACCACATAAGAAAAGAGTGTCACATAGACACTCTTACGTTTGGTGAATTAACTTTTTATTTCGGTAATAAAGCATCAAGTCTGTGAAAACCATAATAAAGTTTATTGCGTAGAGCACAATGACATAATCTGGGTCATTAATAAACTTATTGATTATACCACAAGTATAACCTAGCAGGATGATATATAAGAACATCACACTTTTACCTTCAACACTTTTGCTTGTTAAACTTTTATAAATTGATGTTGGCCAAGCAAAACCAAAACATACCAACATCATTATTTCAAATATTTTCATATAAGCTCCTAGTATTTTGTTTGTGCAACTCGTAAAAAGCTGATTACAAATTGATTAATTTTTAGTAAATATCTTACATCATTTACTGTAAAACTTAAATTTCTTCTCAGTGTTACTATAACATTCTTAATTTCATCAACGTTAACTGTTATATTCAACGCACCTGTAATAATGAACTTATGTTCTTTATACTCGATATTCACATCACCAAGATACTCACGAGATTGATTTTCATTGTTCAGTTTAAACGCTTTTGCATCCGAATCAAAAATCGCTTCTCTTAATTCGTCAGTATTCGCTTTTTGCCAATGATCCCATTCAACAGTGTTGTCATACTTAAAGTTCTCAATAAAGCCATAATCATTAACAGTTCCAACCGTTCCACAAGCGGTACATTCAATGTTATCTCCGTTTGTCTTTAAGGTTGATTTACTGTTACAGTTTGGACAACTATAAAGAATATTCTCAAGTCCTTCTGCTTTGTTTTTACCAGGGTGTTTAATCATTACTTCACGTTGATACTCATAATCATTATGATATAACTCTTCATTCACAATTTTGCTAATCTCTTCTAAAGATAAACTCTTCAAATCTTCTTTCTTGATAATTCTATTATAAACCAGATTCGCTCTTCGATTTTTTCGCTTACTTGTTGCCCATCTAGGTTTTGATAGGTAGCCACCACTTATTTTACAAGCAACAACGTCTACTTTTAATTTCTTAATTAACTTCATGGTTGATTCTTCAATGTAGTTTGTTTCTCCTGTAAATGTTGTATCACCTTCAGGAAAAATCAGTATCGGGTAGTTCTTTTTAACCGCTCTTATTAATTCTTTCGCAGTTCTTAAATCACTTGATCCTTTACTTTTCGGTATTGTGTGAGCCACTTCATTCAAAATAAACTTGAGTGGTTGTTTTGTGTATAAGTTTTGGTTCGCCACAATAAATGGAGTTTTCTTCAACGTGAGTGGTACTTGTACAACGTCGAATAAAAACGTGTGATTCCCAAGCATAACATAAGGTTCCTTTGTTTTTCGATCGAAATCAATATATTCTCGTGTAACTTTCGAATCGAAAAGCATCCATAATTTAGCCAATGGAATTATAAAATTCATAAAGAAATCTATTCTTTTATCTTTCTTTGTTTTTTCCATAGTAATCACCTCTTGTTAGAATTAGTATATCACAAAATTTACTTTTTGAAATAATCGTTAATTGCATCCAAGTGATCTACCGCATCAATTTTTGGTAAATTATCATATTTAAACCACTTTAAGTCTAGTGTTTCATCCATATCTATTTTCATTTCTCCACTAATAATTTTACCTGTAAAAATAAAACAAATAATATGCGCACTATCCCCACCAGGCCAGTGTTTATCAAAGTTATGATAGTCTCCTAAATAATTAGTGATTTCAATATGATATCCTGTTTCTTCAAGAACCTCTCTCTTAGTAGTTTCTGTTGGTCTTTCACCCATTTCCATAATACCACCAGGCAATCCCCAAAAATGATCATCCCCTCTTAATTGAAGAAGAATTTCATCTTGTTCATTTAAAACAATACATGCCGCTGCATTCATCATAATCTTATTGTTACCAACAAGTCCTCTTATATATTTGACATAATCCATACTATGATTCCTTTCCAGATATATGTTCAATCGTTATTTCAACAATCGAAGTACTTGAATAACTCTTGTTTACATACGATTCTCCGCTCTCTAAGAAATTGGGAGAATACTTTTTAATTAATTCCATTAGAATTCTTCTACTTGGTTCAATCAGTCTCGCTTTTCCAAAACAAGTTACACTCGCAAAATTGGTAGTAAATTTTTCTTCGATTACTTCGCCTTTACTACAAACAGAAAACGATACATTAGAATGAAACTTAATATTGTCGAGTTTATGTCCTTCGTTTGCGCAGTGGAAATAAATTTTCTCATCAAAATATACATAATTTAAAAAGACTGTATAAGGGTAGTTATCACTACCATAAGTACCTAATACACCCTCTTTTGCATTAAGCAAAATCAGTTTGGCCTTATCATCATCCATCAACTTACTACTTCGTCTTAATTCTCTAAACATATATTCACCTCTCTAACTTCATTAAATCACTTCTTAGATTATTTGGAACATGTTCAAGCGCATATCTGAAAATCATTCGATCAAGGTTACTCACATTGTCTCTTAAGTACTTTTCAACTTTCTGTGGATAACTTACATAGGCACACTTTAAAACCCATCCTACCGCTTTCTTGACATGGAAATCAGAATCACTCTTCAGTCGTTCAACAAGAGTGATCATCTTTTGGTAATCATAACGAAGCTTCAGACCACCCTTATCCGTATAAATCATACTTACAAGACTAACTCTTCTAACATCTTTATGCTGATTTAAACTCCATTTATCAAGATACTTATAATTATCACAATCTAACTCGATCAAAGGATTCATAATTCGATAACAGAACTGGTCTACTTCATACCACTCTCTGACATCCTTAAGCATCACATCTTCAAAGAATAAGAAATACTTCATATCGATTACAGATGGTCTCTTTTTAACCCACAAAGTAGCAACACTAAAATATCCATATTCTTTGTTTTGAATAAAGGTTCTTACAATCTTTACAAACAAATCGTCGTCCTTGGGTAAATATTGAAAAGTTGTATTTGCTGTTTTTGTAATGACCGATGATGTGACAAACGGATATTTATCAAACTCACATTTAACCAACTCAAACATAATATTAGTATAATCAAGGGGATATTCGAGTTGAATATCTAGAGGTTCAATCGCTTCTAATTCTCGATTCACTTCCTTTGCTAAAACGCAACCTACCGATTTGTAGAAAGCCTGTGTTTCAACTCTTGGATGTCCACTAATATACAACTTATTAGCACCGAATCTCGTTGCAAATATAGCCCCTATAAAAAATAGTTTCTTACCAATACCTTTCCCTCTATACTCTTGGGTTACATGAATATACGGTACATTAACATACCCGTTAAATAAAACCTGGTCAATAGTCATGAACGCAACTACTCTTTTGTCATCAAAAGCCCCTATAACTGTTCCACCACTTTCAATTACCTGAGCTAAATACAAACTAATTTCATTCAGTTTTTCTTGATTCCAGTCTTCAACAAACGCATCTTCTTTTTCCTTTAAAACTCCGTCGTCATTATACATTACATGTGTTGTTTTAGAGTATCTCTTGTAATCATTTAGAAAATGTTTACCTACCTTCTTAACTTGCTTAAATCGAATCAATTATAGACCCGTAACCAAGTAATAATGTTGAAGAGCAACAATGGTTTTTACATCAGTTATAAAACCATTTTTTAGTAAATTTTTACTTTCTTCTACAGTGACACTCATTAACTCTATAAACTCATCTTCATCCATCGGTAATGGATTCTCCACTTTCACACAATCATAGGCAATAAACAGTTCTATTTTCTCATTACTATAACCAACACAATTATAGATATCATTAATCTTTTCAATTCGTTCAGATCGATAAGATGTTTCTTCTTCTAGTTCTCTTTTCGCACACAGTAATCCATCTTCATCTGGTTCGTCTTTCTTACCTGCTGGTATCTCAATACTAACTTGTCTAATTGGGTAACGATATTGCTTTGTTAGTAAAATATTACCATCTATTGTTATTGGTAATACTGCACTCGCTCCATCATGTTTTACATAAATCCTTTTACTCTTATTTCCGTCTGGTAATAAAACCTCATCTTCGTATAGTTTCATAAAGAAACATTCATAGATTAATTTACTACTTAGTTCTTTTTCTTTAAAGTTCACACTACACTCCAATCATTGAGAATACCCACAACCAAAGTATCGGCATAAAGATACTAGGTAACAAGTCCCCAAGTTTAAATTTTTTGATCTCTAATATATTAAATGCAATTGCGATTATTAAAGCACTACCTACTGCACTTATCTCGGTTATCAGTTCTTCAGTCAATAATGGTTCTATCCATTTACTTAGTAAGACAATCCCACCCTGTATAAGAAATACTGGAATAGAACTAAATATAATTCCATAACCCAAAGTTGCCGCAAACACAATTGCTGTTACCCCATCTAGAATCGATTTAACAAACAAAATTGTATTATCTCCATTCACTCCAGCTTCCAATGAACCAACAATCGCCATGGAACCAACACAATATAACAAAGCTCCCATAACAAATCCTTTTGCAAAACCCTCACGATGTGATAATTTTTCTTCTACTGTCTGACCGACCAGTTCTAGTTTATTATCTATATGAAGTAGTGTTCCAATGACACCACCACTAATTAAACTTAATACTAACACTATTGAATTATTTGTTTTAATTGCTCCTACCATCCCAATTACTAAAACACTTAACCCTATCCCTTGCATAATGATTGTACTAATTTCTTCTTTCATTCGGTCTTTTAGGATTACACCGATTATTCCTCCAACCACTATTGTTGCTACATTCACTAATACTCCAAGCATAAAAACCACCTCTGTTTTCTTTCAGTAATTATTATATCACGAAACACTTTGTTTGTACTAAAGTCTTTAATCTTATATAATATAAATAGACTATATTGGAGGTGTTTATATGGAAGTAAAAAAAGGCTTAAACAAACTATATGTTGGAGATTCAGAAGCCACAGCTTTAGCAAGACTTACTTGGACGAACGGTGGTAACAATGTAATAGTTGTAAATCATACTATTGTAGATCCTTCTTTAAGAGGCCAAGGAGTAGCGAAACTACTACTTCAAGGTTTGATTGATATGGCGAGAACTGAAAACTTAAAAATTGTTCCTGCATGTTCTTTTGTTGTTACAAAACTCACACAAACGGATGAGTATAAGGATATTTTACTATAATGGAATGGATTTACCGTTTATCACTTATAAATCGTCTATCTAATGTTGATAACTGGACAAGGAATGATGAAGAAATTGTAAGAAAGCATTTCAAGAACTTGGTATCTTTGAAAGAGAAGAACACTCTATTACTTGCTGGTAAAACAGTAGGCAATGACAAAGACACCATAGGTATTGTTATCTTTAAAGCACCTAATTATGAAGATGCTTTAAAAATAATGAATAGCGACCCTGCAATATTAGAAGGTATTATGACTGGCTTCTTACAAGAATACAACACAGCAATTCTTAATTTTGATTATAAAAAGGACTAGAAAATTTCTAGTCCATTTTTTTTGACGCTTTATCTAGTACTAAATCCATTTTGCTCATAACATGTGCATATCCACTACCCTTTTTATGGGTAACAGTACAGTTTGAGCAATCTTTGATTCCGTTTTGTAGGTATGTGAAGTTCCCTCCACACTTATCTCCTAGTGTATATAGGGGACAAAAACAGAACAAGCAATTAAACTCCTCTTCATCTATATCGTGACAAGGAAAATAAGGACAATCCTTATTTTGAAAAAAATCATAACTATTTTTAGCCATTACTTTCGCCTTCTTCTCTAAATTCTTTGATACCAGTTTCTCGTTTCAACTCTTGAATATATTTTACCATAAAATCCGTTCTTTTAAGAGCTTCTTTTTTAGCGTTTTTTGTGTTCATCAAATCATGAAGTTTAAACAGTTTATCATAAAAGTGACCTACACTTGTAAGTGTATTTTTCTTATTATCAACAATTTTTCTTTTATGCGCTCCACCAAAAGCAAATGTACGAGCTATCCCTATTGCTCCAAGAGCATCTAACCTGTCTGCATCTTGGACAAGTTGTCCTTCTAGACTAACCAATGTCTTCCCTTTACGGTAAGACATTTTTGTTATGATGGAATAAACATCTTCAATCATCGCATCAGTGCAATTCACATTTTTAAGTAACTCTGTTAGTTCACTCATTGATAACTTATAGATTTCATCTAGTTTGTCATCGATAAGATCATGAATATAACAAGATACTTTTATTATGTCCATATCTACATCTAGATTACTAGAAATAATTAAAGCATTATTCACAACTCTTAAAGCATGAGAGTAATCATGCCCTGATGGTTCTAACTCTAACTTTTCTTTCACTACTTTGTTTAACAATTCATAATTAATCATCAAATCACCTCAAACAAATAAGGCTAAATTTAGCCTTATTCTAATTTTTCTCAAAATGTGCAAATCGTTGCATTCCATGAATAAACTTAGGAGAGTTATGTCCCTCTATTAATGGTAACGCATATTCTAAAAATTTCTTTGTAACACCATTTCCATCTTCATTAATCATATCTTTTGGTATGATTCTTTCGATATTCGCAATATCTTTAAGAGGATGTTTTCCGTATGTTACTTTATATTCATCAGTCTCAGAGCGTTCGATTGTAACCATAATCCCGTGTTCGCCTTTTAACGCGTACTTGACTGCTCTTCTACCTACTTCAATAGCTTCATTTACATCTGTTAAAGATTGTAAATGAGAAGCACTTCTTTGTGTGGTTCCTAGTTCGATTGTTCTTGATGAAATTCTCATTTCGCTATTTAGTATATTGGAAAGTTTTGATGATACTCCACCAAGTTGGAAATGCCCAAACGCATCTCTCAATCCACTTGAACTACCAATCAATATCCCGTTCTCATCTTTTAATCCTTCAGAAACAGCTACCAAACACTGTCTGTTTTCACCATAAACTCTTCTGACATCATTCTTGAATTTCTCGATTGAAAAAGGTACTTCTGGTAAATATATCAAATCAGGACCGTGCCCACTAAGAGTAGCAAGACTTGCAGCAGCTGTTAACCAACCAGCATGACGTCCCATTATTTCTACAATTGTTACTTTCCCTTTTGGATAGGCAATCATGTCATAGGCAACTTCTTGAATTGTACAAGCTACATATTTAGCTGCACTACCAAACCCTGGTGTATGATCTGTATGAGGCAAATCATTATCAATTGTTTTCGGTACACCAATAACTCTAATATCATATCCAACATGTTTCATGTAATCCGATATTTTAAAACATGTGTCCATCGAATCATTTCCGCCATTAAATAAAAAGTATCTGATATTGTACTTTCTAAAAATATATAGAAGACGGATATAATCCGTTTCATCTTCTCTAAAATCAGGCATTTTGTATCTCACTGTTCCAAAAGCACTTCCTGGTGTATGAGGTAGTAAATCAATTTGCTCTTTGTCTTGTTTATTCATGTGATAAAATTCTTCATTTAAAGCACCTTGAATTCCGTGTTGCATTACATAAACATCAGGTATAATATCTTTGTTCTTTAGCGCTTCTGTAATAACTCCATATGCACTAGCATTGATAACACTTGTCGGACCCCCACTTTGTCCATACAATAAATTCCCAACTAATTTTTCCATTATGTATCACTCCTTAAAATGTCCTTCTATGAAAATTCTACCATAAAATGAAAACGTTTTAGTACAAAAACGAAAAAAAAGAGAAATTTTATCTTTCTACTCTTTTCTTAAACAGTGAATATGACCCACAAGTTCAAAGCCCAAACTGCGTGCTAATTTATAACTAGCCTCATTTGACTCATCGCAACGCCATATAAACAATTTATCTGTTTCATTCATCAGCATTTTACACACATTTTTCGCATATCCATTCCCACGATACTCTGGGTGTGTTAATACTCCTATATCACTTAATTTTTCGCCCCAATTCCAAAGTGAGGCAACACTTATTAGTTTGTTGTCAATAAAACATCCATAAACAGTAGGGTCTGCTAAACTAACACTACCGCTTTTTTTATCAAGTGTAGGGCAAGCTTTATGAAACTCACTAAACTTATAATTATCATCATTCGTAAGTTTGCGACAGGTTATATCAACCGGTAAGTCTTCGAACTTTGGGTTTCTTATAAACATCACTCTAGCAGAATCGTATTTCTTAAATAACTCCAAATCTTCAATTCTAATATCCAAGTGATCATCAGGCATAACGACCCATTTCAGTTCACCAAAATCATACAAAACAACTGATTTTCTATCCTGTTTAACGACACTAAATTTTCGGACAAGTTCTTCTTTTGATTGAAATTTATATAACTGTTCAATCTCATCTCTGAACATTGAATCCCTCCTTATTCACTTCGTTTAATTGACCAACTATTTATCTACTTTTATTTTAACATAAATTTATTAGAAATTTCAACTATTTCAGTGAAAGAAAGGAAATTTATAATTCTAATATAAAGTCTTTAATAAGCCAAAAATAAAAAACACCGTTAAACTTTTTCAGTTAATCGATGTTTTTGACTCATTAAAAATTAATCTCATAATAACGTAAATAACTTCCCCAAAGTTCTATATCTTCTTTGTACTTATATCCTATTTTTTCAAGGATTTTATAACTACCAACATTATTCACATCAACCAAGCCTACTAAAAATCTAAACCCTAAGTCTTTGGCTAAGTGTTTCATTCTATATGCCATTTCCAGGCCATACCCTCTTCTAAAGTATGCTTTATTTAAGAAGTACTTGATTTCATTTCTCTCAAACTCTCTTACGTAAGAACACCCACAGTATCCAATTACTTTATCTCTTCCTTTTAAAGAAACTGCATAAATAAGATTTCGATTCTCTAAACTAAACTCCTTAATAAAGAAATCAAGCCACTTCGCTACATCTTCTTTAGAGTAACTTGATGGACCTGGCATATATTTACATACCTCAGGGTCACCTAACATTTCAAGTAAATCGTTAAAATCATGTTCCGTAAAACGACGATACTCTAACCTATTAGAAGTTAACTCAGTTAATTTACTCATCAAAATACACCCTTTCATTCTTTATTTTAATTATATTAGCTAGGGAGATCACTTTAATATTTCTCTCTTCTAAACGTAATCTTCCTTGTTGAAAACCTTTCTCAATTACAATCCCACAACCAAGCAGTTCAGCTCCGCTGTCTTCAACAATCTCAGATAAACCGATCAATGCATTACCCGTTGCTAAAAAATCATCAATAATAACTACTTTATCTGTGTGAGATAAGAAGGCCTTATCAACAACTACTTCTTTTATTACTTCTTTTGTATAAGAATAAACTTCTCTCTTATAAACATGATTACCCATGACAATCGAATCAGACTTTCTTGCAAACACAATTGGGATATTACCTAGATTAATCGCAGTAGTCACCGCAAAGGCAATTCCACTTGATTCGATTGTAAGTATCTTCGTAGCATCTGGAAATCGATCTGCAAATTCTTTACCTATCTCCATAACCAAACTAGTATCTAACATATGATTGATAAAGTGATCTACTTTTACAATTCTGTTGTCAATAATATAGGCTTCATTTCTAATCTTATTTCGTAGTTTCTCCATCGTCCTTTTCCCCTTCGAATTTAGATACCTCATCTATACGGTGAATCACCTTATTTAAGACATCATCCATATCATAGAATGTAAACTTATAAACAAGTCCATGTGGTAATTCTCTTGCGATAATATACCCTTGCTTTGATCCCTTATATCGAATTGATTGTAGTTTTGTGTATTTTACTTCTCCAGCCGCTATAAACGTTTTCTCATTCAGTTGAAGTTCAAAATCTTTATTTACTCCACCCGGTGTTAAACAGTGATATTTAAGTCTATCATCCAAAATGGATAAAGCACCCACTTCTCTTCTGTAAAAAACATCAAGGTATAAACATTCAAAATTGGTTTTTGCGCGTTTTCTCTCTACACCTTTATGTGTAACTTCTCTTATTACATATATCAGTCCAAAGATTAGCACAAAAACAAGCAAACCAAATAATATTGCTTCAAAGAAACCTCCACTAATTGTTAACAAGAACAGTAATATAGCCATCGGTAAACTGTAAAAAACACCTACTCTAATTGATATGCTTCTTCGTAGCTTAATAAATTTTTCTAGATCTATAAAACGCATCGAATCACCTCCTACCTTAATTATATCAAAATTAGTTTATTATTAAAACAAAAAAAGAAGGCGTCAGCCTTCTAATATTGATTCTTTATCAACTTTGTTCAAACATTTTTTGTAAAGCAAATCAATACCTATCGCTCCAAATGGTGCGGTAATTAAGATATTAAGTACTGCGAGAGCTAAAATCAATTCTCCTGCTGGAACTCCTGCTTCTAACGCCAAGTGTCCAATCGCAGCTTGAACAGTAGCTTTCGGTAAATAACTCACTGATGCAAACACTCTTTCCTTCATATTCAATTCCGACTTAATCAAACTCAATTGAACTCCTATCACTCTAAACAGTAACTGAAGCACCAATAAAACAACCGCTAATAACCCTGCTTTTAAGGCAACACTTGGATTAACTGCTGCCCCAACTAATGTAAATAGTAACAACTCCGCGAACACCCACACTTTGTTGAATCGCACACGTAGACGTAAGGCTCTTTCTGCAGATTGGTTTAGGAAAGTTATCCCAATAACCATAACTGTCAATAAAGAACTAAGTGGTACATAATTATTAATTAGGTCTCCATAATACACTATACTGACACTAACACCGATAATGATTAAAACTTTAACAGTGTCTCTTACTCTAAACACTCTAAAGAATTGCGCCAAACAATATCCTACTAAGATACCTAAAATCGCTCCAAGAACAATTGCGATTGGAATATTTATAAGGGTACCAATATCAAAAGAACCACCCTCAAACATCGTTAGAAATGAGGTGAACAGAACAATAACGTATATGTCATCTACACTAGCAGATGCCATAACGAGTTGAGGTACTTTTTTATCATCACCATACCCTTGATCCATTAATTTAATCATTTTCGGAACAACAACTGCAGGACTTACCGCTGCTAATACTCCACCCAATATTGCTGCTTCAATATATGTAATTCCAAAAAACAGCTTACCAAATACTACAACACAAATAATTTCTAAAGTAGCTGGGATAAAAGCCATTAAAAATGCAGGTCTTCCAATTCTCTTTAAATCTTTCAGTTCTAGATTCAACCCTGCTCTTAGTAAAATAACTACTAAAGCTATTGTTCTTAACTCACTACTTACACGTAACACATCTTGATGTAATAGATCAAAACAAAATGGACCAAGTATAATTCCTGTTATAATCATCCCTACAAACCCAGGTAGTTTTAACTTATTAAATATTTCCCCCATAATAAGTCCTACCATAAACATTAAACCAATACTAAGTAACATAAAACTCCTCCATTCAAATATAAAAAAAGCTAATGACACGCAAAAAAAATTGCGTAGAAGTCATCAGCTTTTATAAGCGGTTCAAGTATAAATACTTTGGGAGAACATCATTCCCATATAAAAAGATTACACTATCAACTACAAAAATTCAAGTCCTTACTTTTTATTCTTATATTCATCGATTGTGATAACTTTGATCCCGTGTTGACGTAACAACTTACTTGTAACACCCATCCCATCTATTAACTTTCCACTAAACGTTCCATCATATATTTGTTTGCTACCACAAGAAGGACTTCTCGCTTGTAAGATAGCTAGTTCAACATCATTATCAAGAGCTACTTTTAAAGCATGCAATGCTCCCTTTTGATACTCATAAGAAACATCTACTCCATCTTGATTAACCACCTTGCCATCCACAATCTCAGCAGGAATACGCGGTGTAGGTAGTCCCCCATCAACCTCTGGACAAACCATAAATGCTTTTCCTTCATCGACTAACTGTTTCGCTAATGCATTATAATTATTACCACCATTATACTTGCAGTTTTCACCACATAAACATGCACTAATTATAATTTTCTTCATTAGAAAATCACGACTCCAATCACACCAGCGGCTAGAATATAATAAATCGGATGTTTTTTCCATTTATAAACAGCATAATAAAATAAAACAAACATAACAATTGCTTTTATATTGAATAAATCTTTCAATAGATTAGTATTTTTAAACAACTCAATATCAACCAAAGTTTTAACTGCAACGGAATAAGCAGCGGTTAAAATCAAACCAGTAACTGCAGGTCTTAACCCAACAAACACTGCATCAACATATTTATTATCTCGATAATGCATCACGTATTTAGCAATCAATATTATAATAATAACACTTGGGGTAACTAACCCCAATGTTGCTACAACACTACCAATTACACCTAACTGTGAGAATCCGACATAAGTAGCAATATTCGCACCAATCGGACCTGGTGTAGATTCTGATACAGCTACCATATCATAGAACGCTTCAATTGATAACCAACCTCTTGTTAAAACCTCTTCTTGTAATAACGGAATAGCAGCAAGACCTCCACCGATTGTAAACAATCCAACTTTAAAGAAAATAAAGAATAAGATAATATACTCTAATATTATTGCCCACATGATTTCAATTCCCCCTTAACAGCTTGAATTAAAATACCAAGAATTCCACTTGTAACAACAATAATGATTGGGTTTACTGATAAAAACGCAACAAGGACAAACGCAACAACAAGTATCGTTGCTTGAATCCAGTTTGTAACACTTTTCTTACCCATCCTAACAACAGCATTAAGAATCAAAACAATTACCACTACTCTAATTCCTAAGAAGGCATTATTAACATACTCATTTCCTTGAAATTCTTCAAACAATCGAGCAATCATAATTATAATAATCCAAGAAGGAAAAACCATTCCTAAGGTACTAAACAACGCTCCTAATATTCCACCTTTTTTATATCCAATAAACGTACTTGTATTAATCGCAATGATTCCAGGTGTTGACTGTCCAATTGCAAAATAATCAAGCATCTCTTCATCACTTGCCCAACCATGTTTTTGAACTACTTCTTTGCGGAGCATAGGTAACATTGCGTATCCGCCACCTATCGTAAATAATCCAACGCGAAAGAATACAACAAACAGTTCAAAATATATACTTTTCTTAATTTTTTCTGCCATATGAAAAACTCCTTCTTTACTTCATTAATATACTACATTAAAACCCCCAAAAATACAAATACATATAACAGACAAATCAAACATCAAAATATGTTATAATGAAGTCATTAAGGATGTGATTAGATGATTGAAATAAAAGGTTTAACACTAATTTACAAATCAGGCAAAGGAATATTTGATGTATCATTCAATGTGAATGATGGAGAAATATTTGGGTACTTGGGTCCTAATGGCGCTGGGAAGACAACAACAATTAGAGGGCTTTTAGGTCAAATGAACGCAGATAAGGGAACCGTTAGAATCAACAACATCGATCCTCGAGAAAACCCAGAAGTAGTAAACAGCATGATTGGTTTTCTACCTGGAGAGATAGACTTCTTTGACAATTACTCATCCAAAGAGTTCTTAGATTATATTGCGAATATGAGACATCTATCAAATCCAGAAAAACGACAATCATTATTAGATCGATTCGAATTGAACTACACTGGAAAAATTAAAAAAATGTCTAAAGGAATGAAGCAAAAACTAGCAATCGTAGCTTGTTTTATGCATGATCCCGAAATATATATATTAGATGAACCAACTAGTGGTTTAGATCCATTAATGCAAAATAAATTCTTAGAGTTATTACTCGAAGAAAAAAAACGTGGTAAAACAATCTTAATGTCATCTCACATCTTCGATGAAGTCGAACGTGTATGCGATAGAGCAGGCATCATCAAAGATGGTAAAATCATTAAAATTGAAAATTTCAAAGACGATAAGAAGAAAATCCACAATTTGTATAAAGTCACGTTAAAAGAAGATAATGACGAAATTCTAAAAACCAATTTGGATATCAAAAAGCTAAAAGCGAAAACATATCAAATACAAGTAAAAGATAACTACCAAGAAGTATTTAAAACACTATCAGCATTTGAAGTAGTTAATCTTACAGAAGAAAAGTTAACGATTGAAGACATCTTTATGAGATATTATGGAGGTGATGCGAATGATTAAAGAACTAATGAAACACAACATCAAAGAGAACAAAGTTCACTTTATATCAATTCTATTAATCATTATGTTGTACGGTTCAATATCTGTAGCGATGTTTGATCCTTCCCCTGACGGACTTGAAGCATTCCAACAAATGATTGATCAAATGCCAGAAAGCATGATTAACATCTTTGGATTCCAAAATCTGAATGGACCTATGGTTAGCTACATCAGTAATTACCTATACGGATTTATTATGATTATTTTCCCTATTATCTATATCATTTTAGTCGGAAACAGACTCGTTGTAAGACACATCGACAAAGGTAGTATGGTCTATATCTTAACAATGCCTTATACAAGAAAAAGAATCATCACAAATCAAGCATTGTTCTTTGTATTATCGTTTATTATCATCTTCGTTGTAAATGTCGGAGTCGTTATTGGAATGTCTGAGATTATGTTTAAGGGATTACTTGATATAAAACTATATCTCGTATTAAACTTTATCGCATTATCCGTCCACTTATTCATGATGGGAATAACATTCCTAATCTCCGTAATAATATCAGATTTCCAATTATCAAGTGGAGTTACAAGTGGATTATTAATCACAACTGCAGTTTTTAACATGTTAGCAAGACTTGGTGACAAAGTAGAATTTTTAAAATACCTAACACCATATAGTATTGTAAATGTAGATTACATTTTGGAAGGCAATGGTAACGGAGTACTTGGTGGTATCATCATGCTCATACTAGCAATAATTGTCTTTGTATCTAGCATTAAATACTTTGATAGAAAATCAATTATCATTTAATAAGGACGTGACCAAATGATTAACCTAGAAAAATACAGAAAAGAACTACATAAAATACCAGAAATAGCCAACAATGAGATTAAAACAAAAGCTTACCTTAAACAGACTTTAATCAATCTTGGCTATCAACCTCAAGATATCTTAGAAACAGGCTTATACGTCTTTATTGATAACTCAAAAGAGGAAACCATCGCATTCCGTTCAGATATTGATGCCTTGCCAACGCTAGAAGAAACAAACCTCCCTTATACATCAGTACATAAAGGCTATATGCATGCGTGTGGCCATGACGGACATATGAGTATGTTACTTGGGTTAGCGGAGTATTTAAAAGACAAAAAAACAAGACTACAAAAGAACATTTTATTGATTTTCCAACCAGCCGAAGAATCGGTAGGAGGAGCTTTAAGAATCTGTAATACAAAACTACTCCAACATAAAAACGTCAAAGAGATTTACGGAATCCATTTATACCCTGAAATAGAAGAGAGTGTCATCGCAACAAAACCAGGTCCCTTCATGGCAAGTGCCAACTTGATCAAAATCGAGGTGTTTGGAAAAAGTTCTCATGGAGCAATGCCTGAGTTTGGAATTGATAGTAACTTAATACTAGCAAAATTATTAATCGACTTACAATCCATTCAAACCAGAAATGTATCACCCCTAGAGCGAACAATTATAACCTTCGGTCTCATCCAAGGAGGAACTGTAAGAAACACAATAAGTGATTATGCACAAATGCAAGGTTCTATTCGAACATTCAGTATAGATACATTAAATCTAATCAAGAAAAGGATTCATGAAATCGCAAAAGGTTACGCACTTGCATATAACTGTAATATCAAAGTAGACATCGACTCTGGTTACTTACCCGTCGTCAATGACTTTCAATTATTCGCGGAACTAAAAGAACATTTAAACGATTTTGAGTTTTTCGAGTTTGAAAAACCATTAATGATTGCAGAAGACTTTAGTTTCTACCAACAAGTTGCAAAAGGTCTATTCTACTTTATAGGAACAAGAAATGAAAAAGATGGTTTTACGAACTCCCTTCATTCATCCAAATTCAATTATAATATCAAAGCCCTTGATACTGGGTTAAACACATATATCACGATTCTAAAAAAGAAAAATATCCTATAAAAAAAGCCCTGAAAATTCAGGGCTTTTGATTTAATTTTTTTACTTTATTAGTTTCCTGTTACGTAATCCCAACCATCAATGATGTTCGCGCCATCTCCAGTTAATGCAAAGAATACTAATTTAACTAATCCATCTCTTTGAGCTTCCGTTAATCCGCTTAAATCTATTTCAACTTCTTGTAAAGAACCTGTAGCAGTTACATCAAGTTCTACAAATACAGAACTATCCGCATTTTCGATTTTCCATTTATAAGTACTTCCTGCAGTACCTGTGAATGTGATAAAGATTGAAGTATTTGTTCCATCAAAATCTCTTAGTTCAAGTTGTGCATTATTACCCCACGCAAATGCTCCACCATAATTGATAACAGTATTTGTTGGGTTTTCAGTAGCAACCATTGTTCCGTAAGCAATCCATACAGGATCTTCTAATGGAGCGTCAGCACCATAAGCAAAACCATTAACAGTAACTGTTCCAGCAACATCTAGTTCATTCACGAAGATTACATAATTGTTAATTGCAGCTCTTTGTTCACTAGTCATACCTGTTAAATCGATTTCAACTGTTTCTTCACTACCAGTTGCAACAGCACCAGCTTCTGCAAATGATCCATCTAGTGATTCAATTTTGAATAAGTAAGATTGTCCTACTTCTCCTGTAAATGTTACAATTACAGAACCTTTTGTTTCATCAAAATCACTCATTGGATATTGTGTATTATTGTCCCACCAGTTACCAGTGATAGTAGTGTATGTAACGACAACTGATCCGTCTCCACCATCTACAGCAGTATGAGCATTATATCCTACCCACTCTTGAACTACAGCTTCACCATATGCCCATGGAGCAATTGTTAAAGTTCCATCTGTAGCAGCAACTTCTGCGAATACAATCATTAAGCTTAACGAATCTCTTTGCGCTTCTGTTAAACTACTTAAAGATAATTCAAATACTTGTTCGCTTCCAGTAGCAACAACAGATTCTTCAAGGTTTGCATCACCTTCAACTTTGAATAAGTATGTGTGTCCTGCAGTACCTGTGAATGTAAATACGATTGATTCATTTGTACCATCAAAATCTTCAATTGGTTGTTGCGCGTTATTGTCCCACCAGTTACCAGTGATAGCTGTATAAGTTATTGTTTCGTTTTCACCATCTACAGCAACATCAAATCCATAACCAATCCATGCAGTTGCACTTACAACAACAGTTCTAATTGCAACACCTTTGTTACCAGCAGCATCTTCTACCATATAAACTAATTCATATGACCCAACAGTTGTTAAATCAACAGTTCCAGAAACAGTAATTGAACCAGTTAAGTCTCCATCTTCTATGTCTGATGCACTAACACCTGCCATATTATCAAATGTTCCATCAACCATTACGATTGCATTATCAGCACCCATAATTGAAGGAGCAATAACATCACCTAAATCAGCGATAACTACAGCTTCCCATGGAGCTAATTCAACAGATCCACTTGCACCAACAGTTTGTACAAAGATAATTAATTTATTTAATGAAGCTCTATCTGCTTCTGACATACCAGCTAATGATAATAAGAATACTTGCTCTTCTCCAGTACCAACAACTGCCATTTCATAATTCGAGTTACCTTCTACTTTAAATAAATATGTATGTCCTAATTCACCAGTAAACGTGAATAACATTCCATCTTTTGTTCCATCAAAGTTAGATAATAATTGTTGAGCGTTTGTATCCCACCAATTGCTACCAACAGCAACATCTGCATATGTCAAACTTTCATTATCTAAAACAACCATAACGTCCATTCCATATCCTACCCAATCAGTAGCGACAACTTTTACAGTACGTTCAACCATAGCTTCATTTCCAGCAGCATCACTTACAGTATAAGTTAATACATAATCAGCGGCAACAGATGGATCTACAGTTCCAGAAACAACTACAGAAGAAGTTAAATCTCCATCTGTATCATCCATTGCGCTTATTCCAGCCATATCATCAAATGTACCATTCAATGCTACGATTGCGTCAGCTGCACCTGTAATTACAGGAGCGAACGTATCTGGTAATTCAGATAACATTGCTAATTCGTATGATACTAAATCGATTGTTCCTACTGCATCTACAGTAGTACAGAAAAATACGATTTTATTAAATTGATTTCTTCCAGCTTCGTCTAATCCATCAAGAGGAATTACATGAGTTTGTAATTCACCAGTTGCAACAACTGATAATTCAACATTTCCTCCATCACCTTCAAATTTGAATAGATAAGTATGTCCAGCAGTACCTGTAAATGTAAACACTGCAGCATCTTTTGTTCCATCAAATGAACTTAAAGGTAATTGTGCATTCACAGTCCAGAATGTAGCAGTAATACCTTCATAACTAATTGTTTCTGAGTCTTCATCAGCAACAACTGTAAATCCATAACCTGCCCAATCAGGAGTATAAACCATTTCAGCTACCTCTACAGTAACTACTCTACTATCAGAAACTGAATTTCCTGCAGCATCCTCTACAGTATAAGTTAATGTATATTCACCAGCAGTTGTTGTAACAACAGCACCAGTTACCACGATATCCTCAGTTAAATCTCCATCAGTTTCATCATTTGCACTTACACCACTCATTTTATCGAACGAATCTCCTACTTCGATCGTAACATCAGTGATTCCACTTAATACAGGTGCAGTTTCATCAACTACAACAACTGTATCGTCAACACAAACACCATTATCTTCATGTTGCCCAGTTTCACATTCTAACGGGTCTACCGTATCAGTTGTACAAGCTGACAACGTTAACCCTAAGATTAAAGCCAATCCTAAATAAACTACTTTTTTCATTGCATTCTCCTTTTAATATAATAATTTACACAACACTTTTTCTTTTGTTGTGTTACTTCTAAAGATAAATACCGGTTTCTCATATGTTTTTACTTCATATAGTCCAATTACCTTTAAAGTTTGTATCATTATCTTTATAAGACTATACATATTATGTAAACAAATATGAAATAACGAAGTTATCTAAATCGTTTTCGATACATCTATAATATACTGTTTTTTGCGCTTAATGTCAACAGATACCGCTTTCATTATTCGGTTTTATAAAAAACGGTTTCCTTGTTTCTCTAATGAATTCTATTTCAGTAATATTGGTTTTTCGCACAACTAAGAGAAAAAGAACAAGAGAAACATATAAGCGTTTTCATTAATTTACGAAACAAAATTAATTGATTAAATGTGCAAAATAAAGGAAAAATGGAAATGCATTTCTTCTTAACTTATTTCCTGAGAGTTTTCTTATATCTAGCGATAATAAAGAATAAGATGAAAGAATCTTCAAGAGTTTTTTAGGATTATAGAAGATTTATATTAATTACGTCCAAATGAAAAACCAACACAATTTGATTAATGCGTTGGTTTTAATCATATCTGCAAAAATAAAACGCATAATCTAGAGATTACACGTTATTTGTTTATTACTTTTTTTCGTCAATCGGTGGTCTTGGACCATAATATTGATAGTACCATGTTTCAAGTTTACCGTTATAAAGTTTTCGTTTACGGTCTGCGTTAAAATTATAAGCTCGTTCAAATGTATCATAACTTGTTAAGAAGTATTTACTCCATGTTTTAAAGTTACCTAATTTTTTTCCTAGATCACGGTAAAGTACTTTTACTTCATCATCATCACTTAATCTCTCACCATAAGGTGGATTCGAGATAACAATAGAGTAATCATCACTTAAGTTTAAATCCCTAAAGTCACTGTGCGTAAATGTGATACAATCATCAACGCCTGCTTCTTCTGCGTTTTCCATCGCGCATGCAAGATTTTCTTCACTAATATCACTCGCATAGATTGTAACGTCTACATCATAGTCCATTGCTTGATACGCTTTTCGTGTTTCTTGTTTCCATACATCTTTACTAATAAAGTCCCAATGCTTTGACTCAAAATCACGGTTTAATCCAGGTGCGATATTTCGAGCGATCATCGCTGCTTCGATTGGAATTGTTCCACTCCCACAAAACACATCATATAATACTCGATCCTTATTATAGTAACTCAATAAAACAAGTGCAGCTCCAAGTGTTTCTTTTAATGGTGCCTCTACCGTTTTAACACGATACCCTCTTTTATGTAATCCAGGTCCTGTTGTATCTAGTGTTACAGTTACTTTATCTTTTAATATTGATACTAAAATATTATGAATTTTTCCGTTTTCACGTAATTCATGTGTTTTATATTGCCATAAAAGTTTATCTACAATAGATTTTTTTGATAAACTCTGAATATCTCGTAAACTATATAGTTTTGATTTAACACTTTTCGCATTAACGATAATTTGTCCATTTCTTGGAATGTATGTATCCCAATCAATTTTTTTCACATTATCAAATAGTTGATCAAAGGTAAAAGCTTTAAACTCCGCTACTTTGAGTAATACTCTGTCTGCGGTACGTAACCATAAATTCGCACGAGCAATCCCTGCTTCGTCCCCTAAAAACGTAACTTTCCCATTTTCAGTACCAATCACTTTAAACCCTAAAGCCTCTAATTCTCTTTTACAAATTGCTTCGATTCCAAATGTTGTTGTTGCAATTAATTCATACATAATAAACACTCCTTTAATAAGACATAATCATTGTAACACAAACCAATAGAAACTTACATTTAAACCCTAATTTCTTTTTGCTATAATTATCGTTTAGTAGTATAATTTAAGTTATGAAACGAGGGGAATTCTAATGGAAACATTCAAAAAATATTATTTATTTATTACAATACCTATAATCTTCATGATTACATACTTAGGTTGGCGTCATGATTTGATTTATTATATAGTAATTGCTTATACCGTACTCTTCATGTTTAACTCCTTTGTTATTAAGGATTCCACAATGAACTTGTACTTGGCATTCTTCATACCACCACTCTTAACAAATATAGTTAGTGGAGCAACAATGGATGATTTTGATCAGGAGAGTTTAACAGAGTATCTGATATTTGCTGCACCTGTTTTAATCATTTATTCAAACTTTATCATTAATACTATAAGAAACAGAAAAAATATAAAATTAGGATTTGTGCTCTTGGGGATAATAGTTTATTTTGCATCAATGATTCCAAGTATCATTGTGACAATTAATCCTTACAATACATATTTAATGATTGGTCTTTATACAAACGCATTAATTTTATACTTTTACTTTTTATCAGAGAAAAGTATAAAGAAAGAACACTTCTTCGTAATGAGTATCTTATTTGCATTACAAGCAAGCATACAAATGTTAGTAGTATTATATGACGGAGATATTGCACATTTGATTCTAAACAAGCAAATAACCATCGGTTGGAGTGTTTCAAACAACATTGGTCAATACATTGTTTTCGCACTTCCTTTCCTTGCATATTTTGCAACAAAATACAAAAGAGTCAGTTATTTGTTCATTATATTATCTATCTTTTTTACAATCGCGCTTTTAATGACAGGTGCCCGTGCATCATTTCTTGCATTAATCCTAATCACACCTGGAATATTTTACTTATACATCAAGAACTTTTCATGGAAACACGATGTTAGGGATTTCTTAATTATCGTACCACCTACTGCTGTTGTATTATACATCTTAAATAAACAAGAAGTACTATCAGCTATTTGGGAGAGATTAATCAGTAAGGCATTGGATTCATCAAGTCGAATTGATATCTGGATAAACAGTATCAATCACTTTAATGATTATAAGTGGTTTGGTAGTGGTTTGTTAACAACATCAGAGTTCGAGTATCCTTTAACAAGTTATCACAACATGTTCATCGATAGCTTGACTAACTCAGGAATTATCGGTTTCGTTGGAACAATAGGGCTTTTAATAGCACTCATTGTTGCGATTAATACCAATAGAACCAAATTCAACTTCTGTATTGGATTATCATTAATCACTATATTTGCAAATACAATGTTGGATACCGTTCACTTAAATCCTATTACATTAATGTTAATATTTGTTACATTCAGTTTTATTGAAGAAAAAGAAGACAAAATAAAAGTACAAGTTTAAGCTTGTACTTTTTTTACTGAATATTTTTCTTTTCTTAGATCTTTCGTAACCCAAGTTTTGATGTAGTTAAAGATTACTAATGGTAGGAATAACAACATTGTAAATAAAGGATTAAAGATTTCAACGAACAAGTTTGATTCCTTGTTTCTTTTGAATCTTAAACGATTCCAGAAATACTCCATCGAAGTACCCATTCCGTTCGTCATTGTAATCATTCTGCAAGCAGCAACAATTAAGTCTGCTTTATCTTTTCCATATTCTTCTTCAATTCTAGTAATACTTTCTACACTTGGTTTATCTTTACTTGCAGCATAGTCTTGAGCAAACATTACAGCCACTGCATCTTCAACTGGAATTAATGAAGTGTCTCCACCTAAGATTCCTTGAATACATTCTGCATCCATTCCTGATTCCAATGCAACTTTAGTATGCACATAACTACACATACTACATCCGTTTACTTCTGTGACTGCTAACATAATTCGTTCTTTGATTTTTTTATTAAATATACGATATTTTCTTGAAGTTCTTAAAAAGACAAACCCTTTTGCTCCAAAGTAAATATTTCTTACATGTTCTCTAACTTTGAATACTCTACTCATAGTATCACCTCTCGTTAAGAAGATACCATATTTTAATTCGCAGCGGTTCTTATACTATAATTATTATAAATAAGTGGTTTTAGTTTATAAAAAGGTAACGAACATTTAATTAGAAGTTGTCTTTGTTTTTGAGTGCTGATACAATACTTTTTAAACTATAAAAGTCATATGTTTGAACTTTTTTTGTATAAGGTAAAACTTCCGTTTCCTTGAACAATGTCACAGCATCATACTCACCTATCAAAGAATCAAGGAGTAAAAAATATGCATGAACATATCGATTGTCTTTTCGATCATAATTTTTGATATAAACCTTCATATCTAATAGACCACAAATTACTTCGTAAGTAAAATAAATCTCATCATAGCTAAGTGTTAGTCCATCTAGTTCTACTGAGTGCCAAGTTACCTCTTCAGACTGTCTAAATGGGATTATTTTCCATTTAGAGAGGTCTAAATCACAATTAGATAGCTTTAAAACATCATCAAAAGCACTATATATACCATCAGCAGAGATTATAAATTGTCTTGTTTTATCCTCCAACACTTCACTAATTTCAAACGCCAAATTTTCATTAATATCAAATAGTTTTTCTTGGATTAACGGAACATATTCTTCTACTTTTTGTTCGACATTAAAATATATGTCTTCTTCAAACTCAGTAAACCATTCCCAAAATTTTTGGTACTTATTCATATTATCACCCAAAATATCTTTCTCTAGTTTGACGGTAAATTTCAACCATATGTCCTATGTTTCCTTCACCTGCAAATTTCTTCATATCATAAAAGTTTTCATTAGTATCCAACCAATACAAATCATGAATTTCTTTAACAAGTTTTACATCCTTATTCACTTTTCCAATAAAGACTTTCATTTCCATATCGAGAGGATGCCATACATAATCCATAAAGGGAATTAACGAAATGTCTTCTTTCGTGATTCCAGACTCTTCTTCTAATTCACGGTATGCACTAATGAGAGAATCCTCACCCTCTTCTATTTTGCCACCTAACAGATTGTATAGTCCCTTATATGGATCTTTCGATCGATATCCCATTAAGATTTTTGATTCATCTTGATTTAGAACCAAACACAAATTATAAGCATATTTTTTCATATTATCACCTCTTTTATTTTACCATATATTTTAAAGAAGACCAATGATGCGTTTATACATCACTGGTCTTTTGTTTATTCTGTTCTTAATGCTATTACAGGATCTTTCTTAGCAGCAATGCTACTTGGGATTAATCCAGCGATTAAAGTTAACGCACTTGATAATGCAACTAATCCTAGAGCATACGTAATCGGTAGAGCAGCAAATCCTTCGATTTCAATCAAATTTTTAATAACGACGTTTACTGGAATTTGTAATAAGTAGTACACTAGAATACCTAAGATACCACTAGCCAAACCAATTAGTAAAGCTTCCGCATTGAATATTCTTGAAATATCTTTTTTACGAGCACCTAAGCTTCGCATAATACCAATTTCCTTCGTTCTTTCAATTACAGAAACGTATGTAATAATACCAATCATAATACTTGATACTACAAGACTAATTCCTGCGAAAGCAGTAAGTATAATTGTAATTGTGTTTATCATACCTGAAATTGTATCTGAGAATATTTCTGCGATATCAGTATAGACAATAGAGTCTTCTTCTGTTTTACCAACATTATATACATCCAGATAAGCTTTCACTTCGTCTTTCGTTTCGTAAGTAGTTGGATATATTTCAATTCCGCTTGGTGTTACATCTCCACCAAGTTGTTTCATTACTGAATCATAAGTTACATAATCATTAAACAACTGTCCCGATAATACACTCGTATCAGGAGACGCTTTTTGAGCAACGACCACATCACTATCCATCGCAGACTCCTGCATGTGTGTTGTTAATGCGCTCGTATATCCAATCCCATCGGATAAGATTTCACTAGTTGCATCTTCGTTTACTCTTAAAATACCTGTCACTGTTAAAGTTACAGCATCTTCATTATTATACATTGTTTCATAATCATTCCCAGGAATATACACACCTTCACTTTCGGTATAGTATGTATTATTAGGAATCACTTTATATTCTTTACCAATGAAGTCAGCAAAAGTATATTCATCTTCAAGGCTTAGACCTAGAGCTGTCAAAATCTCAACATCTAGTTGATTTTTATTATCAACAATTAATACTACTTCATCATAACTATCCGGATATTCTCCATCTAGTATATCGTATTGTGATAATACAAATTCGCTATTGGTAGGCATTTCCGAGAATACAGAAGTACTTCCAAAGAAACTCATTTCATTATCAATTTCCACTTTTTCATACGTTCCATTTTCAATCTCTGTTAATACTGTAATCTCGATATCATTCGTGTACGAGATAGTAGTATATAATGTATCATCCATCTCATTAATATAAGATAAGAAATCATCACTAAATACATTTGTATGTAACGTTGAACTTTGAGTTGAATCATAAGGCATAATCGTATCATTATCCGGAAACTCATCCGTTGCATCTGTAGTAAATTCACCATTCGCTCCCGGTCCAAAAGCGTCTGTCTGAACAATATCACTAATCGTAATAGGGAAACCAGCTAACGTATCGGTTTGTAGATCATCAATATAGTTGTTCATCCCTGTTGAAATACCCAATACCAAAGCAACACCGATAATACCAATACTACCAGCAATGGCTGTGATTAAGGTACGACCTTTTTTCGTAAATAAGTTTTTAAAACTTGTACGAATTGCTTGTTTATAAGACATTGCTGTTTTTTTATTCGTTAAAACATCAGATGCCTCTAAACTACCATTTTCTTTCACTGGATTAGAGTCACTTGTTACCTCACCATCCAGCAACTCAATAATTCGATCACTATATTTTTCAGCAATTTTACGGTTATGTGTAACCATAATTACTAGTCTATCTTTACTAATCACTTGGATTAACTCCATGATTTGTTTACTTGTTTTACTATCCAATGCACCTGTAGGTTCATCAGCTAACAAAATTTTCGGGTTATTAACAAGAGCACGTGCGATCGCAACTCGTTGCATTTGCCCACCACTTAATTGGTTAGGTTTACTGTTTAAATACTCACCAAGACCTACTTGTTGTAAGACTTTAGTCGCTCTATCTTTTCTCTCTTTGGCTGTTACACCTGATAAAGATAATGCCATTTCTACATTGTCTAATATATTCAAATGAGAAATTAAGTTGTAATTTTGGAAAACAAATCCAATAGTACTATTACGATAACTATCCCAATTAGTATCTTTATAAGTCTTAGTACTTTTACCATCAATCAATAAATCTCCACTTGTATATTGATCTAAACCACCAATAATATTCAACATTGTTGTTTTACCACATCCGGAAGGTCCCAAGATACTTACAAACTCGTTACTTCTAAATGACAAGTTTATTCCCTTTAAAGCTTCAATCGTCTGGCTACCAACATAATAATTCTTTTTCAAATCTTTTAATTGTAACATTTTTACAACACTCCTATATCATTAATTTTGTAATCACAAAAAAATTATTTTTTATTCACTACCTAGATAGTTTACATTAGAAAAACAATTTTTATGTGACAAACTTATGAAAGTGTCAAAATAAATATGAGGATTTAGTGAAGATAATTAATTTATCCCCAAAGCGTCCTCAACCGCACTAATAATTCCAGAAGTTGTATACGAAGCTCCACTGATTGTATCTACATCAGTTGATTGCGCAGTTATAATGTCATCAGCAACTTCTGATGCTGCTTCTTCAAAATTCATACCACGCTCCGGGCTAGTACCTCCATATTCAACGATATCAATATCAACAATTTCACCACCAGATACTGTAACGACTACTTCTACAGCTAACCCTCTGTAACCTGTAGAATATCCAGTATACTCACCATCGATAAATTCATCTCCATCTCCAACGATATCTTCGACAATATTTTCAATATTATCAACAATAATCGTATTCTCTTCAATCACATTACTATCAATCGTAATTGGACTGGTAAAGAAAAAGGTAATTAAAACAGATAAAACGCCTATACCACTTACTACACTTTTAAATCTATCTTTTTCTCTCAAAGAACTACTAACTTTCAAAAGACTATAACTCATGAAAATTACGGTATATACCACTTTATGATCATCACTACTTACTAACATTAGATGTAAATAAATACCCAAATACGCAAAGTAAGAAAATCGTTGTAATGTAATCCAATTATGAATATCCATTTTCTTCTTCACATTACCAAAAGATGTTACGAATAGTGGAATCATAATAATATATGCAATAATACCTAACCACTCAACGTTCAAAGTACCTTCTAAATAATATATAAGAAAGATTAACGTATGAGGAATCAAAAAGATGAATCCTAGTATGGAGTATTCTTTCCTTACACATCGTAATTTTTTATTTAGTAAAGACCCATTCATGAATGCACCCGCAAACATAACAACAATAAAGAATGCTAATCCTAAAAAACCGCCTGTGATAAAAGCGAAAAATTCATTATCAACCATAAAAGCGACCATAGATAAAACAATACTTAGACCCAATAGAACACTAAAGTACTTTCTAATATATTTATTCAATAAAACCGCTAAAATTCCTAATCCAAACACAAACAAAACCGTCATATAATCGCCTCCAGTAGCACAATGATATCCAAGTAACCTTAAACTTTCCTTAAAGTTTATCTCTATTTTATCATTTTTCCTTTAGATAACATAAACTATAGCACTAAAAAAGTTAGCAAATACAGTATTTGCTAACTTTCATGTTATACAGTTCGTTCCTTTTTATTAATAAAATACCAAGGAAGATATGCTAAGCCATAAAGAACTCCAATCAAACCACCCATAATCAACAATCTCAGTGCGAAACTACTAGGCAAGAAATTCAACACGGAATCCCCCGCTTCTGTTGTAGCTAAAAACAGATAGTTGGCATTCGGAATTGCGCTATTCACAGCAATTGCCAACGTAGCTAGAATCACTAAAACGCCAAAACTCTTTAACATTGATTTTGCATTTATCTTATATCCATATACAAATATCATATAGAATACAGCGATAAAAATTGAAGTATGTTCCAACCAAAATTGATAGTATCTAAAATGCCCTGGTCCATTATCCATTATAACTGCAGGAGTAATTAAAGCATTACTACTTCCAGCAAGGACAAAGAAATAAACTACTTCAAATATTCCTTTTCGTTTCGTTAACAACATAAAAGCACTCATAATTGCTGCCCATCCACAAACTGTGATTGGCAAATGATTTGCAGGCTCCCCAACTTGTAAATAGATTTTGTGCCAAAAATATGAGGAATCACTAAATAAAAGTAAAGCTGCCATCACAATTCTTAATGTCTCTTCGTGCTTCCACTCTTTAATCTCTTTTCGGTAGCGGTATATTAAATATATAATAACCCCCATTACTACTAAAGGCATAAAATGTGCTAATGAAAAATAACTAAATTCACCCATTTCACCATGTTGAAAAAAATCTCTCATAAATACCCTCCAATAATTATTTTCATATCTTTCACATTATACCATACAAACGTACATCAATATATAGAATTTTGGTATCCTTAAGCCCTCCATAATGAGTTTTTATAAGTAAAAGGTATCAAAACAGTAGTTTTGATACCTTTTTGACACCTTTATACGTAACTCTTAACATCATTGAAATGAAGACACTTCATTAGTTCATTTGCAAATAACTTAATATTTGTCTCATTCACAATATTCAATATTTTTTGATTGTGTTCTGACATTTTACGGTATTTTAAAGCCGTTATTCCAAGTCTTAACTTAATCGCCTTATTCAAATACTTAACATCACTAAATCCACAATTAGAACTTACTTCCGTGATTTTGTGATCGGTATATGATAATTCACGTAACGCTTTTTCTAGTCTTATATTATTTACATACTCTTGTAACGATACACCTAAGTATTCCTTAACAAAGTGAGATAATCTAAATCGTGATACATCTACAAGTTTTGCGATATCATCTAACTGAATCTTGTGATTGTAATTCTTTTGTATATAGTCACATATCAAACTAATTCTTGTTAAGTACGCTTCACAATTTTTACGTTTCACATCCAAATACTTTTCCTTAAGTAGCATTGTATATAACTCGTAAACAAACATATTATAGTATCCGATTATTTTATATCTAATCATCGAATCATCCGTTGGGTTTACCATTAATTTAAGTAACTGAGATATAAGCAATGGAACTTCTTTATATTTAATAACCAGTTCTTGGAACGTATATATCCTAGACTCAAAACGAAACTCATCAAACGATAATTTATTCTCCTTTAGATGTTCTTTTCTAAATCGATAAACAATCATTAAAGAATCTTCTGAAGTTGTAACAGAATGCAATTCATTTACATTTACCATATATAACGTTTGATCAACTAAGTTATATGTTTTCCCATTGCTTTTGACAACTCCACTTCCTTTAATCATCCATAGTAATTCAATCTCATTATGGACTTGTTCAAAATGATTAACACCTCGAACAAAATAAGTCTCAAAAGGAAGTTCATAATTACTAAAAACATCTCTCATAAAATCATTCATAAAACCATCTCCATGTTTATTTTATGACTTTATTGCTGTAAAGTAAACCATTATCACTAATTTTATGACTAAGTTGCTATATATATCTTTTATTCTATATTGAAAGATGACATATAGAGTTCTATAATCTTAATTGAGTTTAAATTAAAAGGAGATTATAAAAATGTTAGACACACTTAGTTATGTTGTATCAATGGGAGTATACATGTTACTTTTGTTCTTATTCTTAGAGTATACTCGCGAAAAACAAGGGTTCTATAAATGGTTCTTCATCTTAGCACTATTATCGTTCCCACTTTGGTTCATCAACCTACACTCTTGGTTTAGATGGGCAAAATCAATTTCAGTATTAATTCCAATCTGTTTCGTATCATTTGTTAGAATGTCAAATGATGGTAATCATGACACTGTATTAATGTCACTGAAAAAGAAATGGCCACTTTGGATATTATATATTGTATTAAACTGTAATATTCTTGAAGCATCAATCACAGATTTAGAATTCGGAAACTACTTCAACGGAATTGCTGGACTTATCTTGTGTATCACAATACCACTTCCAACAAAACACTGGAGAATTGGTAAAAACGATGGTAAAAATAGTTTCGCTGAATTAATTGCTGATTTACCTCTTGCATGGTGTTTACTATATGTTACATGGAACGCAGCATTCGTTTACGGAGAAAATCCTGCATTCTTTGCATCAAGCCTTTGTATTCTAATTGCACCTGAACTTTGGATGTTATACAACAAAAGAACGGATTTATGGTTAATGGGACGTATCTATACATTAGCCCTACATATCCTAATCAGATCATCTTATGATATATTTGGTCCATTGATGGATTCACACACTTGGTTCAACGCAGAAGTTCTATATTATTGGGGTATGGTCAACTTTGTTGCTCATATTATTTACTTGGTTTATTGGTTCTTCAAACTTAGAAATAAACCTTACGTGCTTAAACATTCTGCCGAAGCATACGGATATTAACATTAAAGTACACTTCACTATAAGTGAGTGTGCTTTTTTTATACACTTTTATTCCGTATTTCTATTTTTTTCATCAATAATTTGTTTTATTTATCAGTTTAGTCAATATTACTACTATTCTTATATTAGAGACTAAATTACCACTGACCACTATATTTTATGGTCTTATGACAAAAATAATTAAATCATTCATTTCAAGTAAATAAATAAACATGCTATAATATTATTTAGTTATAGTAGATATAGAAAGGAATGAGTATATTGGCTAAAGAAGTATTATTAAAGAAATTAGCAAAATTAGCTGTTGAAATTGGAGCTAATGTTCAAAAAGGACAATTAGTATGGGTGAACAGTTCAACTGAGACCAAAGAACTTGCTCGTTTAATCGTAGACGCTGCTTATGAAGCAGGTGCAAGAAAAGTATCAGTACAATGGAGTGATGACTATGTATCACGTACTGGTTTAGATAAAATGAGTGTAGAAGCTTTGGAAGAAGTTCCAGAGTGGAGCATTGATAAATTTAAGTATTTTATTAAAGAAGGTGGCTGTGTCATTAGCATAACTTCACCAATTCCAGGATTAAACGCAGGTTTAGATCCAGTTAAAATGCAAAAATCAGCAATTGCTAGAAGTAAAGCATTAGACTTCTATCGTAATCATATGATGGGGAACAGATCACAATGGACAATCGTTGCTGCTCCAAACCTTGTATGGGCTGAAAAAGTATTCCCTAATTTAAAAGGGGACGAAGCTGTTGAAGCTTTATGGGATGCTATTTTACAAGCATCTAGAGTTACAGAGAGTAATGATCCTGTAAAAGAATGGGATTTACATAATGAAACATTACTAGCACACAATAAAATTCTAAATGATCATGATTTTGAATCATTACACTTCAAAAATGATTTAGGAACTGATTTAGTTGTAAAATTAGTAGATAATCACGTTTGGGCAGGTGGAGGAGAAGACTCAACTTCTGGTGTTTACTTCAACCCTAATATCCCAACTGAAGAAAACTTCACAATGCCTTCAAGAGAAGGTGTAGACGGTAAAGTTGTTGCTACTAAGCCATTAAACTATCAAGGAAATCTAATTGAGAACTTCTGGATTAATTTCAAAGATGGTAAAGTTGTAGATTATGGTGCAGAAACAGCATTAAGCGCACTTAAAAACTTGGTTGATTTAGACGAAGGAAGTTCACGTCTAGGAGAAGTTGCATTAATTTCTCATGACTCACCAATCTCTAACTCAGGAATATTATTCTACAATACATTATTTGATGAAAATGCATCTTGTCATTTAGCTTTAGGACGTGCATATCCAATGAATGTCAAAGGTGGTAATGATATGTCACCTGAAGAATTAAAAGCTGCTGGAGCGAACTCATCAATGGCACACGTTGATTTCATGTTTGGTAGTGAAGACATGAATATCGTTGGTACTAAAAAAGATGGTACAACAGTACAAATCTTTAAAGATGGTAACTTTGTAATTTAACTTTAAAAGATTGCTTCGGCAATCTTTTATTTTTTTACATAATGTTCCTTTTATATGATATAATTATTTTATCGTGAAGGAGTGATTTACATGAAACAATTAAAATATTATATTGGAGTTATAGCCGCAATTATTGCCGTTTTATTCTTCTTATCAGATGAAATATTCGGTGTTGATTTATATTTAATGGTAGTTCCAGATAACGTGGCACCAGAAATCGATACATCAAACTTATTACCAAGTGCCCAACTTGATGGAACATATACTGTTGGAGAAGTTACATGTACTGATAATTATGATGACGAGTGTTCCGCTACTATTACTGGGACAATTGATACATCTATCCGTGGTGAACAAATACTTGTTGTAACTGCTACTGATGAATCTGGTAACACAGAAACTGTTAACTTCATTGTAAACATCATAGAAGGGGTTGATCCTAGTCTTTATATCCCTGATGGATATTATGCAGGACTTGATGGACTAACGGATGATGAGTTAGTAAATATGCTGAACGACATCATCACAGGTCATGATGAATTTCCTTATACAGCTAGTACAACAGATGTATGGGACATCTTATGGGAAGCCGATGAAGATCCCGAAAACCCTGATAATGTAGTTATGTTTTATACAGGAATATCATTACCTAAAGAGTGTCAACAATCCAACACAGCGCCAGCGATATGTACGCAGGTGATAGACGATGTGGACAAAGAATGGTTATGGAATCGTGAACACATTTGGTCTAAATCTAGAGGAGACTTTGAACACGAAGGAACAAGTACACTGGCAAAAGGTGCACACACAGATTTACATCACTTAGTAGCTGCAGAGCGTACGATGAACTCAACAAAAAACAATCGTTTCTTTGAAGACTGTAATGATGGTGATGATACAGATATTGTCGATCGTGGTTACGGTAACTACACTTGTAACGAATGGGAATTTGAACCTCGAGATGAAGTAAAAGGTGACGTAGCTAGAATGTTATTCTATATGGCTATTCGATACGAAGGTGAAGTTGGTGATTATGTAGATTTAGAGTTAGTTAATGACCCTGATGAAGACAAATCATTAAAACTACCAGTGTATGGAGATCTTGACGATTTACTAAGATGGCACCTAGAAGACCCTGTTGATATGAAAGAAATCAATAGAAACAATGTTATTTATAGTTTTCAAAACAATAGAAATCCATTTATTGACATGCCTGAACTGGCAGAGATGATTTGGGGAAAACCTGAGGATTACGATCAAAACTAAATGCAAACAAAAAGGAAACGCTACTTATTTAGCATTTCCTTTTTTTCATACGTAGATTGAGTTATAAAAGATTCAATTACCCTAATATATGAGAAACTACTTCCTCATATTGTGGATGATTTGTTCCTTCTAATACATACTCAACATAAGTAACATTATTGTCTTCATCTAAAACAAAAACGCTTCTAGCTAAGAGTCTTAACTCTTCAATCAAAACACCATAGTCCCTAGCGAAAACTTCGTCTTTATGTGCACTTAATGTAATTGCATTAGGTAATCCAGCATTTCCACACCATCTTGCTTGAGCGAATGGTAAATCGTTACTAATTGTAATAACAACTACGTCATCGTTGTCTTTAAACTCTGCATTAAATCTTCTTGTTTGTGCATCACAAACACCTGTATCTAACGATGGTACAATATTTAGTATTTTTATCTTTGCATCAAAATCACTTAATTTTGCGATTGATAAATCATTATTTAGTAATGTAAAATCCTGTGCTTTGTCTGAAACATTAACTTGTTTCCCTAACACGGTAATTGGGTTTCCCCCAAATGTAAATTTCATATTTATTCCTCCTATTTTAAACTCAACTTTATTTTATAATATTTTTAATTAATATAACACTAAAATACACTAAAACTATATTTCATCTATGAGTTAACACATGGCAAATCAAAAACGCTTGAAATCTGGTGACGATTTCAAGCGTTCTTTTTGTATTATTTTTTTATCCAGTTTCTCACTTCTTCATCCGTTAACTTCATTTGATAAACGAGTAATGGTTCATGAACATTTGAAGAGCCTGTATACTCAATGATTTCATCATGCATATCCCCTAATCCAGTCCCTCCATGAGAGAAATATGGAAAGATTTGTGCATCACCAAAGTCATTATCTCTTAAAAACTCTTTTAGTGCGGGAGTAATTGTTTTACCCCAGTTTGCGGAACCAATAAAGATATTATCATATATCGATAAATCAATTTCTTTTTTCACAATCGGATGTCCTAATTTTTCTTTTATTTCATGTCTCACAACCTGAACAAATTCTCTTCTATCCTCAGGATATGGTTCTGCTAGTTCAATACTATAAACATCTGCACCTATCATAGACTGTATGTGGTGACCTATTGCCTCAACATTTCCTTCGTGTGAGTAATAAACCAGTAAATTTTTCTTGTCTCTAAGCATTCTTTTCACTCCTTAGTAAATTTGTTGTTCGATCTAAAGCTTCAAAGATTTTCACAAATTGTTTCTGGTACTCTATGAAAACCTCATTATTCATTTCTTTAGGTAATTTTATCCCTTTATGAGGTGTTAATGCCAAATGAATCTCTTTTGAATTACTCCCTACATATAATCTTAAAAATCCAAATTCTCGTTGTAACATACTTAATAACGTTACATATTTTCTTTCAATACCTGTCTTATCTTCTTCTAAGACAAAACTTCTAAAATCCGGATTTATTAACCGTTTAAACTTCGTCTTTTTAAGGGATGGTTTTCCATCACTTCTTAGCTGAAATATTTTCTCGTCAGACATATCAAACACAAGATAATACCCGGTAAAAACAACCACAGTACTATTACCAGTAGATACTAATAAATCACAATTTCTTAGTTCAAAAGCCAACTCGTTACTAACACCACTAATACGGTAATGTGTAGAAATTGAAGCACCTCTTGTAAACAATCCCATATCTCGATTAAACATAGGTTTGTCCCTTACAGAAGTCTCATATGTATAATGTAAATCATTCTCAATATTATAGTCATTCATCATTTCTTGGTTAAGTAATGTATTAACGATTTTATTCTTTATACTCATCGTACTTCCCACAAAGGCAAACACTAAAACAAATGCAAATATAAAACCAGGGACAATGATGAAGATTGGTTTACTTATTAGCGCAATGATAACACCTGTGATTAACAGACCTATTACCGCAATAATAATTACAACGTTTCTAGTATGATTTATCTTCAATCTTATTTTTTCACTCTGTTCATTTATTTTATCTGACACGCTTATTGTTTTGTTCTTGATATATATCCATTGAACACCTCCATCATTCATATTATAACATACAAGGATTTAAAAAAGGCTCATTTTACTGAGCCTTCTTAAGTATTACTTAACTTGTTGCAGGTGATATATGTTCAACAATCAACAAGAATTCAGATTTATTCAAGTAATCATCTGGATCACTCGCATTTCCACCAGTGTAATCGCCATTTACTAATGGTAATCCTGGATAAGGATCAAGAGGGTTACTTGCAAGAGTAACTACTTGATCGTTTAATGCGTTTCTAATAATCATAGATGTGAATATTGTATCTCTTGATGAAGCTGATCCGATTGTAGATAATAATGTAATATCAAACGTTACAGTTGAGAAGTCAGTTGCAGACATTTCTTTTGTTGCTAAGATGAATGCTTTGATTTCTGCTTTGTATAAGATGTTTGATTTATAAGATGGTGAATATTCCATTGTAGCAGGGTGTATATTACTAGTAATATTTGCGTTTGATCTAAACATATTATCAATAGTAGTATGTAATGAACCACTTACTAACAATACATCAATGTCTGTTGCAGTTAAACCAGTAATTGTTGAACCACTCATTCCACCGTTAAAGTCTGCTACTCCTAAAGTATCTAGGGCATTTAATAATGCTAGTAACTCAACTTTCTCTATTTGTTTAACAGTAGCGCTGTTAACTAATAGATCTTGACGGAATTCTGTAGGAACGATTAATGACGATCCACCAGGTGCAGCTGTTTCATCATCTGCATTAGGTAAGATTGTATCAGAAATTGTTGCTTGAATCGTAGCTGATGCTAATAATGTCGCTTTGTTTGCTGAGAAGACAGCGGTTGGGTTAAAGTCCATTGTTGTAAAGTCTGTTAATCCCATTTCTTCTAAAGCAGTCATAATCGCTAACATTTCATCTTTTTCAATGTATATAACATCTGTTTGTACGATTCTTACTAAGTCTAATGTATCAGCGTTTTGATCTGGTACAACAAGTACATCGCCAGTTCCAGTTAACATTTTATCTGAAAGTGTTGCTTGGATTGATGATGATGCTAATAAAGTTTCTTTATTCGTAAAGAACTCAGTTGAATCTAGACTAGTTCCAAGATCTTCGATATTATCATAAGCCATAACATTAAATGCATTAATTAATGCTTTAACTTCAGTTTTTACAACGAAATCTGTCCCTGCAACTGTCATAATTATTTCGTTACCAGGTGTCTCTCCAAGCTCTGTATATGCTGGAACGATTAAAGCGTCATCTGATAAGTTAAATATTTTTGTTGAAACTGTATAATGTATCAATCCTGATGCCAATAATACATTTTGTTCTGAATCTTCATCAAAGTCTTCAAAGTCAAATAGACCGTCAAACTCATTTACATCTCCTACACCTAGTAGTTCAAGTGATTCAATCGTAGCATGTAATTCAACTCTTGTAATGTAATCTATTGCCTCAAGACCAACACCGTGTTGCTCAATTAATGCAGTACCTGCAACATCTGTTTGAGGAACGTTTAATACGTCACCATCGAGTTTGAAGATTTGTTCCGATATTGTAGCATGCATGATTGCTGAATCAAATAATGTTTCTCTATTTTCAAATGTATAGAATGTTGCTAAATCTACAGAACCATCAAATGTTGTTACATCAGATGCTCCCAATAAATCCATTGCATCCATTAAGTTAGATAATTCTGTTTGGGTAATATATGTAGTATTAGTACCCTCAAGTTCATTCCCAACACTGATTCTTATACTTACATCGTCAAATCCAACATAAGGAACTACAAAGTCTGCTGATAATGTAGGATTATCATCCAAATCTAAAACTTGTTCTGATATAGTTGCTTGAATCATCGCTGATTCAATTAATGTATCAAAATTATCTCCTTCATTAATTTTATCCATTGGAATTGTTCCACCGAACTCTTCAATGTTTGTCATTTCCAAAATGTCTAACGCGTCAATCAACGCTTCTAATTCTGATTTTCGAACAAATTCTACTGTTCCTTTTGTAATACGAACGGCAGCTCCTGTTTCATCAAAATATGGAAGAGACAATGTATCATCTGCGTCTAAATCAATAATTTGTTTTGACATAGTAGCTCTAATTGTTGCTGATGATAGGATGATTGCACTGTTACCTTCTTCGAAGAATTTATCGAATGGTACGGTACCACCAAATGATTCTACATCCGTTATTTCAAGAGCATTTAAAGCATCCATCGTATTTGTGATTTCATCTGCAGATACATATTCTGTTGTACCTTTCATAAATCGTATATTATTGTCTAGATCATCAATTATTGGAACAACGATAGCATCAACTCCGATTAATTGATCACTAATTGTTGCGTGGATAATTGCACTCTCTAACATAATATCAATATTACCTTCAGTACCAATGATAGTAGCGATATCTACTTGTCCATCAAAATTGTTAATATCATCGATTTCCAATAGTTTTAATACATCTAATACATCAACGATTTCATCTTTATCGATGTAAGTTACTTCATTTTCTCCCGTATCTACTACGATTGTAATTGGGTCATCATCTGCAGAAGTAACAGGAATAATGATTGTTCCTTCATCACCTAAATCAAGTAATTGATTTGAGATTGTTGCTTGCAATATTGCACTTTCAAGTAAAGTACCTGAATTATCAATTACGGTATTAATATCAAGCGAATCTACAGCAGTAAAATCACTAATATCTAGTGTGATTAATGCTTGTAAGATTGCATCGAGTTCTGTTGTGTCTAAATAATCTAAATCATCTCCAGCATCATAAGTAATTACTTCCGTTAAATTATCCTGTTTTAATCTAGGAACAACTAAAGTACTATCAACACCTGAAGTTTGTTCAAATAACATATCAGATATTGTTGCATGAATGATTTTTGAAGCAAATAACTTCGCTGTTTTAGCATGATCAAGTTCCGTATCATCTGCATCTTCTGCTAAGTTAGTAATGAATGAAGCATCAAACTCCATACCTTCCATATCCGTAAACCCTAATACAGAAACAGCTTTAAACATTGATTTAATTTCATCTTTTGCTACAACATCTTTTGCAGTTCCATCAACGGTTAATGAAGTAGTAGCACTTGCAGGAATCGTTAACATATCTCCGGCTTGATCAATAACCAATTGTCCAACACTTGCACCTAAGATGTCTGAATCTAATAACTTATCAATTGAAGCATCTGATAGATCAAACGCTTTACCAAAGTCAAATCCAGTTCCGTCAGCACACTCTGTGTCACCTTCATCACAAGCAAGATCTGTAACCAACACTTTTGCTGAACTTGCTACTTTTTTCATTTCAGCTTTTAAAATATAATCATTTGCATCCAATACAGAATCAGGAATAATCAATGGTGTATCTCCTAAATCCATATTTAATAAATAGTCACTTATAGTAGCTACTAACACCATTGAATTAAAGACTGTATCAATAGCATCATCTGATAAATCAGCAATCATATTAATATCCATCTCTTCAAGTGAAAAATCATCTACTACGTCAACAATCGCGTTTATAGCGTTTAAAATATTTCTAAGTTCTCCTGGTGTTTGAATCGATCCATCCAGATTTAATACATCAAACCATACCGTATCATCTGGAACAATAATCATATCTAATCCTTCAATACCAGCATCACCACTAAAGATGTTTTTAAGCGCATGACTTACTAATTGTGAATCCAATAGAACTGTAAAGTCTAATCCTGCCATAACAGTGATTAACTCTGTTTTATCTTCTGCTTGTAAGTCTGCCATTGTAATTTGTTGATCTAATACTTCTTTTGCAACAAGTCCAAATGCTTGGAACTCTGCTTCCCAATCCATTCCTTCTGGAATGGTAATAATTGTAGATATTTGCCCATCCATTCCTTCAAGTAGAGGTTCAACAGCAAGTGCTGCACCCATTGTAATTAAATCTGATTCAGCCATTGAATCAAATAAGTCTTTCACTTTTGTTCCATCAAATTCAACTGTTTCGAAGTCTGGGTCTTCTTCTAACATTCCTGCTGTATTAAGAATATCAAATCCAACACCTGCAATAACTCCTAAATTACTAAGTTCTGTTGCCCAGTCTATTTCATATAATTCTTCTGTTGGAACTTCAACAGGAACATCCATATAATCACTACCAACTTCAATTGCAAGAGGAATGACATTAACAATAAAATCACTATTTGCAACAGCGTCAAAAACGCCAATAACTTCGTCTTTGGTAATATCAGTATAATCATTTGTATCTGCAAAGTCAGAGTTCATGAATAATGATGCCACTCCTGACAATGATTGAACTTCTTTTCTTAAGTATACTTTGTCCTCTTGGAAACTAAATGACAACACACTGTCAAATAAATATAAGTTTAGAGGAACTGCTTCTTGATAATCATCGTGCTCAAGAGTGATAGTAGAAGCTGTTGAAACAAATAAATTGCTATTATATGCAGCAACCATATCTTTTGCCTGATTAACGATTTCTTCTTGTTCGTTCGACATCACAGTATTATCCATTGCTTGATACTCTGGATATGTATTAGATAAATAGATTACTTCTGAATTGCTTACGGCTGCGTTTGTATCATCCGGTAACAGAACTAAAACACTATCCATCAGATTCATAAGTCCTCCAAGCATTATCATTGTTACAAATACTGCCATACATCCTTTTGCGGCACCAACTGCGGCACCAAGTAAACGATGTTTGCTTTTCCCTTTGTTTTTCTTACCACCACTAAAGAAAATAAGTCTAATGACAAACATGATAAACTTATAAATCACTGTACCAGCAGTAAAGTATAGAAGAGTATAGGCCAGTTTTAAAACAAACTGTGCTAACCCAGTCGCTAATGATAAGAATACTTCGTTTGATAAAGTCGAATCAGTTAACGTCTCTCCTAAGTAGGTATTTAATCCAATTGTTAGCGCATCTCCAAGACTAGATGCACTTCCAAATGCTGAATCAACTGCAGCAAGTTGCTGTATTGCAGCTGGATTTGGAGTGTTCCACATAGCATCTATTACGACATCTATAGTGTAGAAAAATAGTGCATAAAAAATAAACATGGTTACAAGTGAGTATAACGATTTCTTTAACCCTCTCAAGTATCCAAAGATAAATCCTAATGCAATAACACCAAAGAATGCGACATTTAAATACATTTCATAATCTAAATTTTCAGGCATATTGATGACCCCTTTCGTTTCTTAAATTGTATAAAGTACTACCATTTTATGGTAATACTAATCCTTATTTCCTATTATACCAAAAAGCCTAAGGTTTGGGAAATAATTGAATTCTATCTAAAATAATTATAGCAATAACATATGTATATAATATGAAAATACAAAAAGTGCCACTAAGGGCACTTTTTGTGGAGAAGATATATAGATCAAAAAAAAGTAGAGAGAAGACCTTTACAGGTTTTCATAAACTCGCTTCTTTAATAAATTTTCATTTATCAATAACTTTTTATATCTTTAAATTCTTAACTATCATTTTGACATATCAAACTATTTTTTAATAATTTTGGTTCAAATTATATTATTTAAATTTAATACTCTGTCTTCAACTAAATTAATTCATTAAATCAATTACTTGATTATTTTCAAGATCGGAAGTTTACTTATTTCTTCTCTCCGTAATTAAATTGTTACACTTTAAAGTGCTAAAGTCAAGAAAATCAAAGTAATTAGTTATCCACAACTTTATCCACATTCATACGGTCAGGAGAGTTATCACCTTGTATAAAGGATTTTGTCAAAATAGGTTGGAATTAGGTTGTGGATAACTATTTGCTATCTATGTAAATGTAGACTATTCATATTGATGACTGCTAAAGCGTCATCGGTCGTTTTTTCTTTCGCTTCTACCGCGTGTTTCTTGATTGTGTTGGCATCTTTCTTACGATGTGTAATGGAACCAGGTCCCGATATACAACCACCATTACAAACCATTCCTTCAATAAAGTTACCCTCTAATCGTTTAAATTTCGCTAGTTTTAAATTCTTAATGCAGTCGGTAGCTCCGTTTGCCTGTACAGGTTTGAAATCAACATCAAGATTATTGTCTTTTATATAAGACTCGATTGAAGAAGAAACTCCGCTACTAACAGCAAACATTCTACCAAAGAACGATGCGTTATCTAATGGTGATAAAGGCATATTATTAACATCGATATCTCTTGCATCAAGCAAACTTCTCAATTCTTCAAACGTTAATACATAATCTATTGCATCTTTTAAGTTCTCTCTTTGTGCTTCTTCTTTTTTTGCCATACAAGGACCGATAAATACATTGATTGCATCTTTGTCCATATTCTTAACAAGTCTACCAATCGCAATCATTGGTGAGACCGTTGTTGACATATTTCCTAAGAGTTCTTTATAGTTTTTTTCAACAAGATTAACAAATGCAGGACAGCATGAGGTTGTCATGAAGTCTAACTCGTCTTGACGCTCTTTAAATTCTAGTGTTTCTTCTTTAATAACCATGTCCGCACCAAGTGCTACTTCTATTACATCTTTAAACCCTACTTGTTTTAAAGCATGGGTAATTTGCTCAATCGATCCTTTATCAAACTGTGATGCGATGGATGGTGCAATTAAAGCATACATTGGTTTATCTTGTTTCGTTAATGTATTGGCAACAGGATAGATAAAACTGCGATCTGTGATTGCTCCAAATGGACAATTATATGCGCACTGCCCGCAGCTTATGCATTTATCATAATTGATTTTAGCGATTTTGTTATCATCCATTTCAATCGCATCAACTGGACAACTTCTACGACAAGGTCTTTGCACATCACTGATTGCATTGAATTGACATGCTTCTTTACATCTACCACATTCGATGCACTTCTCTTGATTGATGTAAGCTCGACCAGCAACAATATAAATCGCATCAACTGGACATGCATTTTCACAAGATCTTGCAATACAACCACGACAAGAATTTGTGACTGTGTATCTATCAATTGGACACTGATCACAGGCTGTCTCAATGATTTGAATAATGTTTTTATTGTTCGATTCATCTAAGGCAAATGAAAGCCTATCTTTTATAATTTGTCTTTCTTTATATATACAACAACGGAAGGTTGGTTTCGGACCAGTGATGATTTTATTCGCAATGGAATCGCGATCAAATTCTCTTAAATCACTAAACCCCATACTTGCTGCTGCTTTTAATACTTTATATTTTAGTTCTTGCAAACTAGTTTCAAATTTTAAATTCATAGTAAACTCCTAGTATTTTACGACAGTAACTTCTTTTCCAAGTTTCTTGGCAACTTCAATTAACCCTAGTGTCGATTTCCATTTTATATTTAGGTCATCTGGAAAGAAAGGATTTTGGTGAGCAGGATTAATTGAGTTACCGATTAATACTTCCAAATGGGTACATTCTTTTATGATTATGCTTGCTAGTTTTGCAGCTCCATTATCATCTAAAAGTCTTGCATTGTTGAAGTCTTCTTTTAAGAAGTCTTCTAATATATTGATTGTTTCATTGATTGTTAATACACCTTCTGTTACCAAATCAATTCCTTTGATTTTAGCGTAAGGTGGTATGTTTGGAAATGAAAAATCAAAATTTGTCTCTATTTCTTCATTTAATTCCCTTGAGCAAATGTTAGCTGCAGTTCCACCACACACTACTTTTTTACCAGCGCTCATCATCAAGTCTTTTACAATTGAATGATCCAACTCTTTTTCTTTGGGTGGACCTGAGAATAGAGTTACTTTCTCAACATCTCTAATTTTGACTACCAAACAAGTTGTATCATCTCCTGGTTCATAGTCACTAAAGACATTACAAATATCGATGATATCCTTTGTGATTTCTTTGGCAGTTTTTGATTTCCTTGATTTTGTTTTTAATACTTTAACCACTTCATCCCATTGCCATCCTAAATAGATGTGTTTTCCTATTCCGGTATGAACTACACCATCACTAAAACATGAGATTAAGTCACCGTTTTGATATTTTGCTTTGTACTCAATTACTTTTTTACCTTTAAAATTCAATTCTACTTGTTCAAGTGGAAGCAATTCTCCATCTCTTATATACACAACTTTAGGATTATCAAACTCTACAATATAGACTCGTTTATCTTCAAATATTTGGATAATCGTAAATGTTGAATAAGCTAATCCTCTAACTTTACATTCAGGCAATGTTTTTTCTAGTGTTTCCAATACTTCAAAAATATTAGAACCAAGTCGTAACATTGTTGATGCGATATTTGATGTTAGAGTACTTAGGATATTTGCTTTTACTCCTGATCCTAATCCATCACTTAATACAATTATTTTGGAGTATTCGTTTTGTGTTATTTCTACATGATCCCCACATAGTTCTTCGTTTTTCTTATTCAGAGAATCAACTGCGATATCAATAAAATCCAAATCCATTAACTTTTTAGAACTTTTCATCAAATAGATTCTTTAAATTTGATAATGTTACTTTTGTTTCCGCAGTTGTTTCTCCTAGTAGTGAGGCAATTTCATGTGCTACACGCATTTGCTTATCAATAACGTTTTGTGCCATATCAAGTGCGTTTTTGCTTCGTTCCCGATTCTTCCTAATTCGAATTTCTTCTTTTGTGACATCTTTGAATATTCCTAAATATAGATCTTGATTTTCAATGTATCTTAAAGACATGATAACTGTCTTTCCTAACTTACTTAATGTTTGTTTTTGAACAAGTGTCTCTTTTCTACTATCTAATAAATAATTAAAGACATTTTGTCCTAATATTTCCTCTATATTCATTCCTAGAGCGCGCTTTTTACTTAACATAAACATATTGACGCTGCTGGGATTAAACTCTACTACATTAAAAGATTTGTCTGTTAAAACGATTCCGTTCGGTGTATTCTCAATAATGATATTGCTAATATCCTCATTCTTCATTCTCATGTATGGTAAACACATTTCAATCTCAGCCATACCATCTAATACCGCTACGGCTTTTTCACGACAAGAATTATAACCACAAGCTCCACAATTTAACTCATCGCTTCTCTCGTATTTTCCTGTTTCATTTAAGACTGTTTGTATCTCTTCTTCCGTATAAGAATTTTTCTTTATTGGAGACAATACTTCATAATCATAAAACGTATCAATATCAACATATTCGAAATTACTAGTTTGTCCGTCTGTATGAATATAATCTAAGACGTTCTCTATCTTTTCTTGAGTTGATAAAGGACTTGTGCTGTTTCCAAAACCATTGATACAACCGTCAACACATGCATTCATCTCAATCCATGTTTTAGAGGTCATTTTATCCATATTATTTAAGAAGTTTTTACATGCTTCCATTCCATCAATCTTTATTACTCTTCTATCTGTATGATTCTCAATTGTAGCCTTTTCTACTCCTCCACTTAGGGGATAAAAACGAGTATGTTTCGGGCTACACTTATCAAAATATGAAGGCTCTAAATCATCAAGATTTATCCTTTTTTCATGAAACCATGCACGAATGTCATCAAATGTGATTACTGCATCAATACAAGAATCTTTAGAAGTACATATTATCGTTTCTTCTTTCTTCGATATACATGGACCTATAAAGACTGTATACACATCTTTATTCGTTTTCTTTATAATTTTATTATGTGCCATCATCGGTGACACTGTTTGACTTAAATACTTTAATTTGTCACGATAATACTTTGCGATTAGAAAATTAACAGTTGGACAAGATGTTGTAATGACATGTTGTTTTTCACTGTAATAATCCTCTAAATATTCTTCACTAACGTTCACTGCACCAATTGATGTTTCTTCAATATTGTTAAACCCAAGTTTTCGTAAAGCTGTAAGAAATTTGTACGGATTGTCCATCGTATCAAAACTAGGAAAAGAAGGGGCTAAAGACACAACGATCTTTTCACCACTTCTTAATAAGCTTTGTACATATTCAATATCTGTTTGCACACTTTTTGCGTTTTGTGGACAGATAGCAAAGCACTCTCCACATCCCACACAGTACTCCGGCATAATTGTTGCTTGATCTTCTGTTATTTTAATTGCTTTCACTTTACATGTTCGAATGCATTTGTAACAGTTTTGACAATTAGCCTCTGTAAAATTTAAGTATTCCAATTGTTGTCTTTGACAAGATCTTCAATGAGTGTTTCGACTTTATCAACACTCATTGAAAATACTTCTCCATCATCGATTTTTGTTGAAACAGCTTCCGTACAGTGATTTAGGCAAAACGCCCCTTTTAATGTGATTTTTTCATCTAAATTTTTGCTTTTAATTATTTTTTGAAACTCCTTAATCACATCATAAGAACCTTTTAAGTGGCAGGCACTACCAATACATACATGGATATCCATTGTTATTTATAGGCCTTTACTAGAATTTCTTCTAATTCTCTGATTAATGGGTATCTTGGGTTTGCAGTAGTACATTGGTCTTCAAAAGCATTTGTTGCTAATTTATTTAAGTTTCTCATAAATACGTCTTCTTCAATTCCACATTCTTTAATTGTATAAGGTACATTCACTTCTTTCATTAAATCTCTTACCGCTTTAATTAATGAAGTAACTCCTTCTTCCGTTGTCTTTGCTTTTAATCCTAAGTAACGAGCAATCTCTGCATATTTTTTATCAGCAATAAATGTTTTATATTTCGGGAATGCAGTAAACTTAGTTGGTTTTGTTGCGTTGTAACGAATCACATGAGGTAATACAATCGCATTTGCACGACCATGAGGAATATGATACTCTCCTCCTAATTTGTGAGCCAATGAATGGTTCACTCCTAAGAATGCATTCGTAAATGCCATTCCAGCGATTGCTGATGCATTATGCATTTTTTCTCTTGCAACTGCATCTGTTGCACCAAATTTGTACGCTCTTGGTAAATACTCAAATACCAATTGAACTGCTTTTAATGCTAAAGCATCAGTGTAATCACTTGATAACACTGAAACATATGCTTCAAGTGCGTGTGTTAATACATCAAGTCCAGTATCTGCTGTAATGTTTTTAGGCATTGTCATACAGAACTGAGGATCGATAATTGCCACATCTGGAGTTAACTCATAATCTGCAAGTGGGTATTTGATATTTCCATTTTCTTTGTCAGTAATTACACTAAATGCAGTAACTTCTGATCCTGTTCCACTTGTAGTAGGTACTGCAACAAATCTTGCTTTTTTACCTAATTTGGGATATGGGAATGAACGTTTTCTAATATCTAAGAATTTCAGTTTTAATCCATCGAAACTTGTTTCAGGATGTTCATAGAATAACCACATACCTTTCGCTGCATCAATCGCACTTCCTCCACCTAATGCTAAGACAACATCTGGTTGGAAACGGTTCATTTCAGCTACACCTTTTTTGATTGTAGTAACACTTGGATCTGGTTCTACATCACTAAAGATTTCAACGCTTACTGGAATTTCTCTTTTTCTTAAATAATATAGGGCTTTATCAACATACCCAAGGTTTACCATTACTTCATCAGTAACAATGAACACACGATTAATATCTCTCATTTTTTCTAAGTATTGAATACTGTTATTTTCAAAGTAAATTCTTGGAGGTACTTTAAACCACTGCATATTCGTTCTCCTTTGAGCAATACGCTTTTTATTGATTAAGTTAACACTACTTACATTACTTGTTGTTGAGTTACGTCCATAACTACCACAACCAAGCGTAAGTGAAGGCATATTCGTATTATAGATATCTCCAATTGCACCTTGTGAAGAAGGTGAGTTGATAATAATACGTCCTACTTGCATCTCCTCACCAAACTTTGTCCATAATTCTTCATTGTTTGAGTGGAATACAGCACTATGTCCAAGTCCACCAATATCTAACATATTACGAGCATATTTAAATCCTTGTTCTGTTGAATCAACTACATAATATCCTAATACAGGTGATAACTTCTCTTTTGATAATGGAGCAGCATCGCCAAATTTACTTAACTTAGCTATTAAAATTTTTGCTTCTTTATCTACAATAACTCCAGCATCTTTTGCGATTTGATAAGCACTATTACCTACAACAGTACTATTTAATTTTCTTGCAGGTAGTGGGAACATATAATCAGTTACTTTTTTTGTTTCTTCTTTATTTAAGAAGTGACAATTATTTGACTTCATGAATGACTCAAATTCATCTTTAATTTCTTTATCTACAATAACAGCTTGTTCACTCGCGCAAATCATACCATTATCAAATGTTTTTGATAACATTAAATCAGTACAAGCTCTTTTTACATCCGCTGTTTTCTCAATATAACAAGGAACATTACCAGGTCCAACACCAAGTGCAGGTTTACCAGCACTATACGCTGCTTTTACCATTCCACTACCACCAGTAGCTAGGATCAAAGATACGTTAGGATGATTCATTAATGCGCTAGTCGCTTCTAGTGAAGGTGTAGTAATCCATTGAATACAATTTTTTGGTGCACCATTTGCTAGTGCTGCTTCATATAGCACACGTGCAGATTCTTTTGAACAGTGTTGCGCACTAGGATGGAAAGCAAAAATAATTGGATTTCTAGTTTTTGCACTAATCAATGCTTTAAACATTGTAGTAGATGTAGGGTTTGTTACAGGTGTAACACCAGCAACAACACCAATTGGTTCCGCAATTTCTTCATAATGCTCTAACTCACTTGAATCAATTACTCCAACTGTTTTCTGTTTCTTTATAGAATGCCAAATATATTCTGTTGCAAATATATTTTTAATAACCTTATCCTCAAATACTCCTCTACCCGTTTCCTTTACTGCTTCTTTCGCTAAATACATATGATTATCAACACCGGCTAAAGTCATCTCATGAACAATTTTATCTACTTGTTTCTGAGTAAGACTCATATAACCTTCTAATGCTTCCTCCGCATTTTTCACTAATGTGTGGATCATATCATTTACATTAATTTCTTTCATGGCAAAATTCCTCCTATTTTTCTTTTCGTCAACAGTTTACTAAAAACTAATGTAAACAAACAATATACTTTTTCACAATGAAAGCGTTACAAATACACAAAAGAGTATTAAGAAAATAAAAAAAGTGTTTATACAAGCCGTATATAACACTTTAAGTATAATTAAGAAAGTTGTATTTTCATTATATTTTTTCACTATCTTTTTATTTAAATATTTATTTATTATAATTTTATTACTTTTTTTAACTTAAATTCATTGTGTTTACAATACTATTTCTATATAATATACATGGTGATAATATGAAACCTTATGATAAAACAGATTTACCAATAGAAATCAAATATGATTTAGAAATGATGAAACTCCTAGTAAGAGCTAGAGAGCTTTTTGCTACATATAATACAATCCTTTTGCATCAAGAAATAGAACCTTCATTCTTATTACGTCCTTTCTTACTTCAAGAAGCTTATAAGAGCCTTGAACTTTCCGGAGCAAAGATCAATCAAGGGTCTCTTTACTACTTAAATTTCGATCAAGAAAACGAAAAGAAACATGAAGTAATTAACTACTTCAACATCTTGAAAAACATTGATCATTACTTAACATCTAGTTTTAAACTCAGTGTTAGTTACTTAAATAACATTCACAAAGACCTTTTTAAGAATCCATACTATAAACTACCTGATTTAGGTAAATACCGTTCCAAAGTAACTTGGATTGGTCCAAGAGGAAAATCAATCTATGAAGCTGATTATGTGCCTACTCATCCCCTCGACATACCTATAGCGATGGGAAACTATATTAAATATTTCAATAAGTCTTATTCAGCAGATAGGTTAATCGACATCGCAATCTCACATGCTCAGTTTGAAAACATCCATCCTTATAAAGATGGGAATGGGAGATTAGGTAGAATTTTAATCCCAATCCAAGCATTTATTGAAACAAACTCATATATATCATTATATATATCAGAGGCAATTCAAAACAATGAGTATAGTTACTATCAAGCATTAAAAGAAACTAGAAACAATAAATGGGAATCTTACACAAAATTCTTTCTAAACCTAATAATCGAACAACTAACTAACAATATAAATAAACTAGAGGAATCAATCAAAGTATATAAAACAGATAGTCCCATCGTTATCGAATTACTCAAACAAAAAAACGGTAAAAAAGTATATGATCATCTATTCAAAAACATCACAACGACAATTCAAGATGCAAGTAACAGTCTCTTCATTGATTATCAAACAATGCGAAACTACATGAAAAAACTACATGATAAAGGAATCCTTGCAAAACACAAAATCAAAAAAGGGGAATATGTGTACACCTATATAAAAATGTATAATATTCACGTACCAGTAGAGTGGATGTAACAACTATACAGTGAATACTCCCCCACTTAATTGAATCATCAATTTGAAGAAGGGGCTTCTTGGATAATGCGAGCTATTGCTCGCAAATTACTCAAGCTAACGAGGCTATTCGGTCCTCTTTAAAATATGATTTAACACCTTCTATGCATAGATTATATGCAGCGTTAATATCTCTATCAATTATGTTACCACATTCACATGCATATGTTCTTTGTGAAAGTGGTAACTCTTTTTTTATACTTCCACAACTTGAACACTTTTTTGATGATGGAAAATATTTATCAACTTGATGAAATATCTTCCCATTATCTCGTGATTTATACTTTAGTATTCGTAAAAAATTATGATATCCCATATCTCTAATTTTTCTGCTGAAGTATTTATTTACTTGCATATCTTGTAGTGATAGTTTCTCAACGGTGATTATGTCATAGTCTTTAATTATCTTGTTCGCTAGTTTATGATGGAAATCAAGTCGTTGATTTCTCACTTTCTCGTGAATCAAAGCTATTTTCAATCGTTGCTTATTGTAACTATTACTTCCTTTTACTTTCTTTGAAAGTTTTCTTTGTTCCTTCTTTAGTTTTTCAAGAGATTGTTTAAGATACATTGGGTAATTGGCTTTCTTACCGGTTTGATCTATATAAAATCCATTCATTGAAAAATCTAATCCAATTGAATTTGTAGTTTCACTACATAATTCAATTGTCTCTTTTATATACTCTACTCTTAGTGAAACAGCGTATTTCCCTGTCGCACTCTTCGAGATTGTTGCTGCTTTAATTGTAGCGCCTTCTGGTAATGCTTGTCGTTTGCTTTTCATTTTGATTAATCCGAGTTTTGGAAGTCTTACGTAGTTTCCTTCAATTCTTATATTTTTGTTAGTAGTATGCGATGTAAAACTGTTTCTGAAATTTCTCTTACTTTTGAATCTTGGAAACTCATGTGTTTTCTTATAGTAATTCTTGAAAGACTGTTGTAGTTCTTGATAGGTTGTTGCTAATGCTTGAGAATCTACTTCTTTTAAAAATGGAAATTCTATTTTCCATTTAGCTGGTGTTTTGTATTTATGAGATGTTAGTAGTGTTGGATAATCTTTATACATGTCGTATATTTCTTTTCTCTCCATTAAGGAATAGTTCCATACTAATCTAACACACCCCAGTGTTTTCTCAATTAAGATTTGTTGTGATTTTGTTGGATATATTCTTGTTTTTACCCCTCTTACTATAGTCTCCTTCATACTTCCACCTACTTCCTTATCAGATTTCCTTGGTCTTCAATATATTGTTTAATGACTTCTGTAGATGCACCACCTGATGTTATTAAACAATAACTCTTCGTCCAAAACATTGACTTCCACAAATGTTCTCTTATTTCAGGATATTCTTTCTTTATCATTCTTGATGTGGAACTTTTATAAGCATTGATAAAACTTACAAGGTCGCTTTTTGGGTGAGCTCTAAAAAGAATATGTATATGATCTTTATCATGATTGAATTCTTCTAATGAAATCAAGTACTTTTCACTAATGACTTCAAACCTTGATTTCAAATAATCACATCGTTCATCATTAATGACCTTTTTCCGGTACTTCACTACTAGAATAAGATGATAATACAATTTGAACACTGAATGGTTATTAGTATCTAAATTCATTATAATTAGCCCTTTCTTTAATAAATACTTATATACCATATTATATCATTTTTAGTTCATTTTTTCAACCTTTCTTATGTGATAAATTCGGTTGGAAGTTGAACCTATAGATT
>PPCM01000331.1_pt1 | contig 53329 bp, 48 predicted proteins | sample 1555541 | NCBI WGS metagenome assembly PPCM01 (sample SAMN05284479, study PRJNA326546) | Marine sediment metagenome, whole genome shotgun sequencing project. | isolation source: marine sediment | place: Germany: Wadden Sea | collected 2012-09-05
ACAAAACTACTAAAAACTTTAATGTGGTTATGGCTACTGCAACTGATAATGTAATTGCCTTAGCGAGAAACACAGTCGATAAAATAGAACCAAGCAATGTACATACTCCTCATATTTTTGTTGATTATGTAATTGAGGAGGGAAAGTAATGGATAAAATGCAAATCAAGAATTTGATTGCTACTCGAGTAGCAAAAGAACTTCACGATGGTGATGTTGTAAACTTGGGAATTGGATTACCTACACTTGTTGGGAATTTTGTACCCAAGGGAGTTCATATAAATTTGCAATCTGAAAATGGATTAATTGGATTAGGTCCTGCTCCTACCGAAAATATTGATTATGATATATCAAATGCAGGAGGACAACCGGTAACACTTTTAGAAGGTGGAATGTATTTTGATAGCGCAACATCGTTTGGAATCATTCGTGGTGGACACGTTGATGTTACAGTCCTAGGAAGTTTACAAGTAGACCAATCAGGAAGTCTAGCCAACTGGATTATTCCCGGAAAAATGGTTCCAGGAATGGGTGGAGCCATGGATTTAGTTACTGGAGCTAAAAAAGTAATTATTGCAATGACACATACAAATAGAGGGCGTGCAAAAATATTGAAAGAATGTACATTACCTCTAACAGCTAAAAATCAAGTTAACTTAATTGTTACAGAAATGGGTGTAATGGAAGTAAAAGATGATGGACTACACTTAATCGAATATAACCCAATGTTTACACTTGATGAGATTAAAGAAGCAACAGAAGCTGATTTAATCATTAACAATCCAAAAGAAATGGAGATCAAATAATGGAACAATCAATGATTAGAATGCGTTTAAGCGCACACCATGCACATTATGGTGGAGGACTTGTAGATGGAGCATTTATCTTACAAGTATTTGGAGATGTAGCAACAGAATTATTAATCATAAATGATGGTGATGAGGGATTATTTCGCGCATATGATTCAGTAGACTTTTTAGCACCATTATATGCTGGAGATTACATAGAAGTGGTTGGAGAAATTACTCAAAAAGGTAATACATCAAGAAAAATGAAATTTGAAGCTTATAAAGTGATAACGTCTAGAACAGATATCAATGATAGTGCAGCAGAAGTATTACAAGAAAAAGTACTCGTTGCTACTGCGACAGGAACATGCATCGTACCGAAAGATAAACAAAGATACTAATGGAAAAACTAATTATCACAGCTGCAATATGTGGCGCAGAAGTAGAGAAAATCCATAATGAATATGTTCCATATACAGTAGAGGAATTTGTAAGAGAAGCAAAAGAAGCTTACCTTGCTGGTGCTAGCATCATTCATCTACATGTTAGAGAAGATGATGGTACACCAACACAATCAGTAAACCGTTTTGAAGAAGTAATCAAAGCAATCAAGAAGGAAGTACCGGATGTAATCATTCAACCATCGACAGGTGGAGCAGTAGGAATGACGAATGATGAACGACTACAACCAACGCTTTTAAATCCGGAAATGTGTACACTAGACTGCGGTAGTGTTAACTTTGGTGGTAATGAAGTATTCATTAATACCGAAGATGACATCAAATATTTCGCAGAAAAAATCTATAGTAGAAACATTTTACCTGAACTAGAATGTTTTGGTAAATCTCATGTTGACCAAGTGCTGAGATTACGAAAGAAAAACTTCATTAAAGGACATATGCACTTTAGTTTTGTTTTAGGTGTTAACGGAGGGCAAAATGGAGAAGAAAGAGACTTTATATTCTTGAAAGATTCACTACCGAGTGAGGCAACATACAGTGTTGCTGGTATTGGAAGATATGAATTCAGTTTAGCAGAGTTGGCCATCAAACATGGAGGACATGTTAGAGTCGGATTAGAAGATAATATATACATTGAAAAAGGCGTATTAGCGAAAGGAAACAAAGACTTAGTTGATAAAGTAGTGAAAATCGCCAAACAATATAAAAGAGAGATAGCTTCTCCAAAGGAAGCAAGACAAATTTTAGGATTAAAGGAGATATATTAATGACTTGCAAATACGGAACTAATCGCGTAATAGAACCAAAAGGTGTTCTTCCTCAAGCAGCGATTAAAATTGACAACAACATGAACATTCACAACAATGAATTGCTCATTGATGTGATCACACTCAATATTGATAGTGCCTCATTTACACAAATCAAGAACGCGTGTGATCAAGACAAAACAAAAATGGAAGAAATGATTCTTGATATCGTTAATTCAAGAGGTAAAATGCAAAATCCAGTAACTGGAAGCGGTGGAATGTTAATTGGGACAGTGAAACAAATTGGGGATTCTTTTCCCAAGGGAGATCTTCAAGTCGGAGACAAAATTGCTACACTAGTATCTTTATCATTAACTCCACTTAAAATCACGAAGATAAATTCAATAAACATCAGTAATGACCAAGTTAATATTGAGGGCGAAGCAATCTTGTTTGAAACTGGTATTTTCGCAAAAGTACCAACAAATATGGATGAGCACTTAGTATTGGCTGCTTTGGATGTAGCAGGTGCTCCGGCACAAGTTGATAAACTTGTAAAAAAAGGAGATAAAGTAGCGATTATAGGTGCTGCTGGTAAGAGTGGAGTATTATGTGCATATCAAGCAATGATTAACGCAGGTGATACTGGTAAAGTAGTAGGAATTGTATATGATCAATCACAAGTAGAATTGCTTAACGAATTAGGATTATGTCACGAAGTAATTGTTGCTGACGCTACAAAGGCAACGGAAGTATATGACTTGGTAAGAGAAAATAACCCAGAGGGAATGGACGTAACAATTAACGTAGTAAACGTTCATAATACAGAGATGAGTTGTATCTTGATTACCAAAGATACTGGAGTAGTATATTTCTTCAGTATGGCAACATCTTTTACAAAAGCAGCCCTTGGAGCTGAAGGCGTTGGTAGTGATGTAACGATGATCATTGGTAATGGATATACAAAAGGACATGCTGATTTAACATTGAACTTAGTCAATAATGCTCCCAAAATAAAAGCATTATTCGAGAAAATCTATACATAGGAGGATATTGAAATGGCAGCGAAACTATATATGCAACACTTAGAGAGAAGACAAAAGTACTTTCCAAATGTAACAGATGAACAATGGAACGATTGGCATTGGCAAGTAAAACATAGAATTACAACAGTTGAGGACTTACAACAATATTTTGAATTATCAGAGGAAGAAAAGAAGATTATTGGGGATGTATTATCACAATTTAGAATGGCAATCACTCCATACTATCTAACATTAATCAACCCAGATAATCCACAAGACCCAGTAAGACTACAAGCAGTACCGGCAGTAGGAGAGTTACATGTAGGAAGACATGACTTAGAAGACCCACTACATGAAGATGGAGATAGTGTTGTTCCAGGATTAACGCATCGTTATCCTGATCGTGTTTTATTCTTAATTACCGATATGTGTAGTATGTACTGTCGTCACTGTACAAGAAGACGTTTTGCAGGACAAAAAGATACTGGAAGTAAAATGGATAATGTCGATAAGGCAATTGAATACATTAAAAATCATCCAGAAGTGAATGATGTATTACTTTCAGGTGGAGACGCACTACTTGTAAGCAATGACAGATTAGAGTACATCATTAGTGAACTACGAAAAATCGATCATGTAGGTGTTATCAGACTAGGTTCAAGAACTCCAGTCGTAATGCCACAACGAATCACACCTGAACTAGTGGGAATGCTTAAAAAATATCATCCAATCTGGATCAATACTCACTTTAATCATTCCAAAGAGTTAACACCAGAAGCGAAAAAAGCAATTGATTTAATGGCAGATGCAGGAATTCCTCTAGGAAATCAATCGGTATTACTTAAAGGTGTTAATGACTGTGTAAACATCATGAAAAAACTAGTGAAGCGTTTAATTCAATTACGTGTTAGACCATATTATATTTATCAATGTGATCTTTCAATGGGGATTGAACACTTTAGAACTCCAGTAAGTAAAGGTATCGAAATCATTGAAGGATTAAGAGGACATATTAGTGGAATGGCTGTTCCAACATTTGTAGTAGACGCTCCAGGTGGTGGTGGTAAAATTCCGGTTATGCCAAACTATATCATCTCTCAAGCCCCAGGACGTACTATACTAAGAAACTACGAAGGTATGATAACAACATATTACGGACCAACATCATATGATAATGAATGTAATTGTGAAGATTGTGTTGCCGCACGAAACGGAATCGTTGACCCAGAAATCGCATCAAACGTAAAACTGGATCAATACAATACAGTAAGAAAATCAAAACATCATTAAAAAACTAAAAGATTATCTTCACAATAAATCAATTATCTCAATTATCGGAACAGCTAAAAATGCTGGAAAAACAACTGTACTAAATAAAATCATAAGTGAATATCCAAATCAAACCCTAGCAATCACATCAATTGGGCTTGATGGTGAAAAAATAGACAATGTCACGTTTCAAGAAAAACCACGAATCACAGCAACAAAACACATGTTAGTAGCTACAGCTACAACATGCCTAGAGACTTCAACAATTGAATACATATTGTTTGAAAAAACAGGTGTCAACACACCTCTAGGTGAAATCGTAATCGTAGAAGTAACAAAAAAAGGAGAAGTACTAGTTGCTGGTCCTTCAACAAATACGGATATGGCTAAAATAATTCGTAAATTTCACAAGTATAACCCTGTAAAAATACTAGTAGATGGAGCTCTTTTTAGAAAATCAATCGCTTCAACGAAACTAGTAGATTCCGTTATTTTAGTAACCGGTGCAAGTTATCATAAAGATATGAATATAGTAGTTAATGATACACATAGCTTACTATCACAGCTAACACTGAAAAAAGCCGATAATCAATATTTGGATCAATACAAGATGATCGATAATTACTTCTTAGATAAGGATAAACAAGTACTAGTAAAAGGTTCCTTAATCGCAAACGAATCAATCCTAACTACAGGATTACAAAAATATAAAACACTTGTACTAAAAGGAGCATTGACGAACCGAATCGTCGATTTACTTGTTAAAAACAGAAACAATCTCGTACTAGAAGAAATTATTGTAAGAGACGGTTCACATATTTTAATCAGTGATTCAAACTATCAATTTATTCAAAAAATGGGAATTGAGTTAAAAGCATACAAACAAATAGACGTTTTATTTGTTGCATATAACCCAACTTCACCATATCGTTATCAGTTTGATAACCAAGAATTTAAAAAAGAATTACAGACAAAACTTCAAGAAGAAGTAATCAATGTTTGTATAGACTTGGAGTGAGTTTTATGGGAAAACTTAATTTAGATAAGAACAAAATACAAGAAGCAAGAACTTATGCGTATAAAATCGCCGAAGATACACAACAGTTTATCGATAAACATACAACTGAAACAGTAGAGAGAACAGTTTGTCGATTACTAGGGATTGATGGTGTTGACAATTTTGAGGTACCATTACCAAACGTTATCGTCGATCACATCGCTAAAAATGGAGATTTATCTTACGGTGTAAGTAACTATATCGCAGCGGCCTTAAAAGCAACAAATAAACCATTAAATGAAATCGTTACATTGGTTGCAAACAATGAAATGAATTTAACAGACTATCCGTTACTAAACAAAGAAGAAGTAACAGAACTGTTGAATCCTTATATTAAAGAATCACTTTATAAAATCAAAGACAACAAAGCAATGCGCGAAAGTTGTTTTGACAAGTTTGGTGATAAAGAAGGACCGCTACTATATGTAATCGTAGCTACCGGTAATATCTATGAAGATGTTACTCAAGCAAAAGCAGCCGCAAAAGCTGGGGCTGACGTTGTAGCGGTAATTAGAACAACAGGACAAAGTCTATTAGACTTCGTTCCATATGGACCAACTACAGAAGGATTTGGTGGAACATACGCAACACAAGAAAACTTTAAAATAATGAGAAGTGCACTTGATGAAGTAGAAGATGAACTTGGGAAATACATCCGACTCGTAAACTATGCATCAGGATTATGTATGCCAGAAATCGCAGCGATGGGTGCTCTTGAACGATTGGATATGATGTTAAATGATTCATTATATGGAATCCTATTTAGAGATATCAACATGCAACGTACATTTGTCGATCAATACTTCTCAAGAGTAATCAATGCATATTCAGGAATAATCATCAATACAGGAGAAGATAATTACCTAACAACTTCTGATGCAGTAACAGAAGCACATACCGTATTAGCCTCACAGTTTATCAATGAACAGTTTGCTTTGTTTGCAAACATGAAAGAAGAACTGCAAGGATTAGGGCATGCTTTTGAGATTGATCCAGACGTTGAAAATGGATTCTTATATGAATTAGCTCAAGCACAAATGGCGAGAGAAATCTTCCCAAAAGCACCACTAAAATATATGCCTCCAACCAAACATATGACGGGTAATATATTTAGAGGGCAAGTTCAAAATGCATTATTCAATATCGTAACAAAAATCACAGACCAAAGAATTCATTTACTTGGAATGTTAACAGAAGCAGTCCATACACCATTCATGTCAGACCGTTATTTAGCAATAGAAAACGCAAACTACATCAATAAAACAATGAGTGATTTGGGTAGTGAAATTGAGTTTAAAAAAGACGGTATCATAAGAAACCGTGCTATGAAAGTAGTAGATGATTCTGTTAATTTACTAGAAGAAATCGCGAACATTGGTATCTTTGATACAATTGAAAGAGGACTATTCGCAAACATTAAAAGACCAATAAATGGTGGTAAAGGGTTAAAAGGTGTATACCTTAAGAATCCAGCTTATTTAAATCCAATCTTAGATCAAATGGTCGAAGAACTAAAGGAGGAGAAATAAATGGGTTATGACTTAAACGAAAAAACTTACTCCAAAGAACTGGACTTAGAAAAATTAACACCGTATGGTGACACCATGAATGACGGAAAAGTCCAAATGAGTTTTACCTTACCAGTGAAAAACGATGAAAAAGGACAAGAAGCCGCAAAAATACTTGCAAAAAAAATGGGTATCACAGATCCCCTAGTAGCGGAAAGTATTGTACTAGATACCGAATTCACAATGTACGTAGTTTATGGTTCTGTTAAGCATACTGTCAACTACAATGAGATAGAAGTAGAGACAGTAGAAACCGACGTTATGAGCAAATATGAGATTGAAGACTATATAGACGAACACATCAAACGTGATGTAGTCGTTGTAGGGGCATCAACAGGTACAGACGCACACACCGTTGGAATTGATGCAATCATGAACATGAAAGGATTTGCAGGACATTACGGACTTGAACGATATCGTAATGTGGAAGCATTTAATCTTGGGTCACAAGTAGAAAATGAAGAGATGATTAAAATCGCTCTTGAGAAAAACGCTGACGTGTTACTCATATCACAAACAGTAACACAGAAAGATGTTCATATTAAAAACTTAGTAAATATGGTAGAACTACTGGAAGCAGAAGGCTTAAGAGATCAGTTCATCCTTATCGTAGGAGGACCAAGAATAACACATGAACTAGCAAAAGAGTTAGGTTATGACGCAGGGTTTGGTCCAAAGAAATTTGCGGAAGATGTTGCTAGTTTCTTTGCACAAGAGTTTGTTTCAAGAAACCCAAAAAAATAAACATAAAAAAAACGATTATCAATTTAATTTGATAATCGTTTTTAGTTATGATTCTAAATAGTTTTTATCGACATCGTACTTTAACCAATATTTTGTTGTTTTTGGGTTGGCTGGTATTAAACAAAATTGAAAATCAATCTTGTAGACAACATACCACAGTACAAACCGAATAGCCAAATGATAATTCGTACCAACATTTCTAAAAATATTATGATATTGATGATTATAGAAGACTAAATCAGTATGATAGACAGGATTAGCAAAGAAGTAATTTCTAATGATCATTGAAACCACTAAAACCCCAATCGCAAGAGGCAATGTGATAAATAATCTCTTTTTCCAATCAACTGAATACGTTTCATAACCTTTGTAAGTAGCTATTTCATAGTTTGGAATAAACACTTGAACAAATGTTATTAAACATAGGTCAAAACAAGTAGGTCTTAAAAAATAATACATACCACCAATATAAATTGCTGCGAAACCTATTGCGAAGATTACAAGAGGAAAGATTCTTACCCCTAAATTATTCTCGAATTTTCGTAATCGTTTAATGTAAAGAATATAAGCAATAAACAGTACCTGCCAAATAACAGATATATATACAAAATTCCCGATTTCACTAATTTGCAATATAACAACTCGTTGAACAAGAATTATCGTAATTACAATATAGGTGAGTAGTTTTCTAGACATGTTTTCTCCTCTTAATCATTTACTAACATAATAACAGGCATAATCATTGGATTACGTTCCGTCTTGTTGTAAATAAAAGTATTCAATATTTTTGTCATATGTCGTTTTAATTGATTAATGTTTAAGTTCTTACTTTGCTTTAATTTTTTTGTTATCTCTTTCTCAACAAGCGAACAAATATCACTTGTTAAATCACTGTGTTCTTTCATATAGACAAATCCTCTTGAGATAATAACAGGATTTCCAACAAGTGTGTTTTGTTTTTTGTCAATCGTAATAATGGCACTTAATAAACCATCCTCACTTAATAACTTACGATCTCTAATAACAATGTTACCAATATCACCAATACCATTACCATCAACATAAACACTACCAGCTTGCACTTTACCAGCAACACGAGCAGTTCTTCTTGTAACAGCTAATACGTCACCATTATCCATTACGAATTCTCTACCACGTCTTACACCAGTGCTGATTCCGATTTGAGAGTGAATCTTTAACATACGGTACTCTCCATGAATTGGCATGAAGAATTTCGGTTTTGTCAATTTTAACATTAATTTTAACTCTTCTGCTCCAGCATGACCAGATGTGTGTGTATCTGTTAGAGGGGAGTTCGTAATAACGTTTGCTCCTCTTTTAAACAACATATTTATAGTCCTAGATACCCCTTCACTATTTCCAGGTATCGGAGAACTTGAGAATATTACTGTATCGCCTTCCATTAATGAAATCTGACGATGAGTTCCGGCTGCTATTCTTGATAAAGCAGCTAACGGTTCCCCTTGAGAACCAGTACAAATTATAGTCATTTTCTCTTTTGGATATTTATTAATGTGATTCGCTTCAATAAACGTTCCAGCCGGAGCTTTGATATAACCCATATCTTTACCAACTTCTAACGTTCGTAACATACTTCGCCCGTAAACAGCAATCTTTCTTTTCGTAGCAACACTTGCTTCAACGATCTGTTGAACACGATGTACATTACTAGCAAACGTAGCGACAATGATTCTACCGTCAATTTTTGTAAAGATATCCTTAATGTTTTCTGATACTAATTTCTCGCTTTTTGTAAAAGCTTTTAACTCGGCATTCGTACTATCACTAAGAAGCAATAACACACCTTTTTTACCTAACTCAGCAATTCGTTGATAATTGGCATCAGGTCCAGTAGGTGTAAAGTCAAACTTAAAATCACCAGTATGAACAATTGCCCCTTCTGGTGTGTGAACTACAACACCAAATGAATCAGGAATTGAGTGATTCGTGCGGAAAAAACTTACACTAAGTTTTCCAAATACAAGTTTCTCATATTCTTGATATTCAAGGATGTTTGCACGGAATCCTTTTTGTTTCTCCATTTTGTTTTTGATTAAACCAACAGCAAACCCGCTGGCATATATTTTTGGTATTTTTACTTCGCGTAATAAATAGGGAATTCCCCCAATATGATCCTCATGTCCATGAGTAATTACTAACGCTTTAATTTTATCTTGATTTTCATATAAATATGTATAATCAGGTATTACATAATCAATACCTAATAAATGATCATCAGGAAATAGAATACCAGAATCAATTATAATAATTTCATCTTGATACTCCACAACATACATATTTTTTCCTACTTCACCAAGACCTCCTAATGCAAAAACACCGACTTCGTTTTTCTTTAAAATATTTTGCATTTGTTTGTCCTTTCTTTTGAATCGTTTATTCAATACATTCATTATAACAAATTTTCATAGTTTTTTACATAAAAACAAATTGAAAATGCTTTTATTTTTTTTTTCGTGTTATAATAATTTCGAGGTGTTTATATGACAAAAAAGATAATATTCTTTGATATCGATCGAACATTGTATGATCCTGATATCAAAGGGATACCCAAAAGCACAAAAGATGTACTTAAAAGATTACATGAAGATCCTACTGTTGAGATAGCTATAGCGACAGGTAGAGCCTTTTACATGCTTCATATTATTGAGGAAATAATGGAATATATCAATATATTTGTTTTAATCAATGGACAAATCATTATTCGTGATGGGAAAACCATTTTTAGAAATCCAATGCAAAAAGAAGATGTATTAGAAGTTGTAAACGAGTTTAACAAACGAAATATGAAATATGGTTTCTTAGGAGAACTTGATGAGACATTAAATATCGTTGATGAAAAAGGGAAAGAAGCATTTGAACTTGTAGACATGAAACTACCAAGAATCGATCCTCATTTTTATATGGATAACGATATCTTCCAAATGTGGGCTTTCTCAGAAAAACAATTACGAAAAGAGTTAGAAAAAGAACTCGTAAATGTACAAATTGTTCCATGGTTAGGTGGAGGATTTGATATTTTAAGTAAAGGTATGAGTAAAAAAGAAGGAATCAAGAAAATACTAGAAATTGAACAAATCCCTCTAGAAAATAGCTATGCATTTGGAGATGGTGATAACGACTTAGAAATGTTATCATATATACCGAATAGTATTGCGATGGGGAACGCTTCAGTAAAAGCAAAAAAATGCGCAAAATATATAACGGATGATATTAAAAATGATGGAATTAAAAAAGGTTTAATTGAGTTTGGATTACTAAATGATTAAAAGAATTCAGTTCAATATTGATAAGACCGATACCTATCCGTTAAACATCAAAGCAATCGCGAACACAAAAGAACTAGTGATTAATCCAAAAATCACCATTTTAGTGGGGGATAATGGAAGTGGTAAAAGTACATTGCTAAAAGCAATCGCTTATTATAACAACAGTATCAATGTATCAAAGAACGATATAAACAGTGCTTACTTCGAAGACTCAAAAATCCTAAGTAAACACATGAAATTACTCTACAGTGTAAAAACAAGAAGTGGATTTTTCTTTAGTGGAGAAGACTTTATAACATACATTAACAACATAAAAACGATGAAACAAGGTCTAAACAAAGATATAGAAGAAATAAAAAGAGAGTTTAAGGGGAAATCAGCATATAGCTTAAAACTTGCTCTCGGTCCATTATACGGACAATTAGGAGCGTTAGAACAACAGTATTCTGGTGAACTAGGTGAACGCAGTCATGGAGAAGGATTCTTAACATTCTTTAAAGCAAGAATGCATCAAAAAGGAATCTATTTATTTGATGAGCCAGAAACACCATTAAGTCCAATTAACCAATATCAACTCGTCGTTTTAATAACCGACTTAGTAAGAGCAGGTTCACAGGTGATAATCGCAACACACTCACCAATCTTAATGGCACTAAAAGATGCAACAATCTATCAATTTACAGAAAACAGTATTGATGAAATCGATTATGATGATATTGATAGTGTCCAATTTATGAAACACTTTTTGAATGACAAAAATAACTTCTTAGATAGAATATAGGTGATTGGATGATCGCAGAAGTATTAGTAGATATCAAAAGCAAAGAAGTAGATCGCTTATTTGATTATAGCGTCCCTGCATATTTAGAATCCGTAATTGAAATAGGCCAAAGAGTATACGTTCCCTTTGGACCTCGTTTTATAATGGGATATATTCTAGGGTTTAAAGACAGTAGCGAGTATAAAGTCCTAAGAGACATTAAAGACATCTTAGACTTAATTCCCACATTAACAGAAGAACTAATCGCACTCGGGAAAGAACTGAGCGTAAAGAATACCATTCCCTTGGTATCAATCTATCAAGCAATGTTACCCCAAGCATTGAAATCAAAATACACAAAGAAACTTGTATGCAATGACCCAACAATCTATCCATTAGACCTCGCCGTAAAATTTAACAAAAACAACGAATGTATCTATGATGAATCACTAAAACCATTCTTAAAACATATCAAGCAAGCAGTGAAACAAGATGAAATGGAAATAGTCTATGAAATCAAACAAGCTTTCTCGGAAAAATACATCAAACGAATCAAACTATTAGATGACTCTGTTCCCTTTAGAGGAAAAAAACAGCTAGAAGTAATGGAGTATTTAAGAAGTAATCCTGATTGCTTAAAAAAAGAACTCGTTGAGTATTTAAATATATCAACACAAACATTGAAATCAATGGCACAAAAAGGGGCTATTGAAGAATACAAAGTTGAGATTTATCGAGAGATAGATAGTCTATATGAAATCCATGATAAAACAGTCACACTAAACCAAAAACAACAAGAGGTTTATGATGAGATTAAAACCAATTTAAACCAAGAGGAAATCTATTTATTACACGGTGTAACTGGTAGTGGTAAAACAGAAATTTATTTAAATATAATTGAAGACGTTATAGCTAATGGAAAAGAAGCAATTATGCTTGTACCTGAAATTAGTCTTACACCAATGATGGTAACAAGATTTAAAGGACGTTTTGGAGATGATGTTGCCCTTCTTCATAGTCGTTTAAGCGTTGGAGAAAAGTATGACGAATGGCGCAAAATAAGAAGAAAAGAAGTAAAAGTAGTAGTTGGAGCAAGGTCGGCAATATTTGCTCCATTTACAAACTTAGGAATCATTATCATCGACGAAGAACATACCGATACATACAAACAAGATACGAACCCCAGATACCACGCCAAAGAAGTAGCGAAATCACGAATCAAATATTATCAAATACCCCTGCTACTAGGTAGTGCTACACCTTCCATTGATAGTTACTATAAAGCAGAAAGAAACGAGTATAAGTTATTAAAATTACCGTTCCGAGCAAATAAAACATCACTACCAAAAGTATATATAGAAGATATGCGAGATGAACTTGCTTATGGGAATATGACAATATTCTCAACCAAATTAAAAGAACTTATGGTAGACCGTTTAACAAAAAAGGAACAAATGATTTTACTACTCAACAGAAGAGGACATAGTACGTTTGTAATGTGTCGTAGTTGCGGGGAAGTAATCATGTGTCCTAACTGTGATATATCACTAACCTATCACGAAAGAACAAATGACTTGGTATGTCATTACTGTGGTCATAAAGAACACAATCCAAGTGAGTGTCCATACTGTAAATCAAAACACATAAGATACATGGGAATCGGAACTGAGAAAGTCGAAGAAATCGTAAAAAAAGCATTCCCAGAAGCACGTGTAGTACGAATGGACAGAGATACAACTACAACCAAAAACGCACATGAAAAGCTTCTGTATGAGTTTGAGCACAACGGAGACATCTTAATTGGAACACAAATGATTGCCAAAGGCCTCGACTTTAAAAAAGTATCGTTGGTAGGCGTACTTGCGGCGGACATGAGTCTAAACTTACCAGATTACGCCGCGGTTGAAAAAACATTCCAGTTACTAACACAAGTATCAGGAAGAGCCGGAAGACATGATATTGATGGTGAAGTAGTAATTCAAACATATAATCCAGATCACTACGCAATTAAAACCGCAAAACATCATGATTATATCGGGTTTTATAACCAAGAGATGCAAATCAGAGAAATTGCTGGTTATACTCCAGTAAAAGATTTGGTTCAAATCATTTTAATGGATAAAGACGTAAGAAAAGTCCTGAAGTTTGGAACAAAAATAGTCCTTGATTTACGGAAAAACACATCAAAAGAAACAATCGTATTAGGACCAGTATTACCTAAAATTGCACGAATCAATAATTACTACCGTGCTCAAATAATTATTAAACATAAACAAGACCCTTTGTTAGAAAAAATCTTAAAAACAATATATAATGAATATAGTGAGGAAGTAAGCGTCGCAATCGACCATCATCCTCATCTATTATAGGAAGTGAAAAAAATGAAAATAGTATTTATGGGAACACCTAACTTTAGTGTGAGAATTTTAGAAGCAGTAAATGAAGAGTACGGTGTAGATTTAGTAGTAACACAACCAGACAAATTTGTTGGAAGAAAAAAAGTACTAACGTATTCTCCAGTAAAGGAAAAAGCATTAGAACTAGGAATAGAAGTATTCCAACCTCGAAAAATAAAAGAAGATTATCAAACAATTCTTGATATCAAACCAGATATCATTATCACAGCAGCATATGGACAAATCATTCCGAAGGTAATCCTTGATTATCCGGAGTACGGATGCATCAATGTTCACGGTAGCTTATTACCATTGCTAAGAGGTGGAGCACCTATTCAAAGAGCGATAAAAAGACAATACAACACCACAGGAATAACAATCATGTATATGGCAATGAAAATGGACAGTGGTGACATCATCACAAAACGTTCGATACCGATTATGGATAACGATACATCCGAAACGTTATTTGAAAAACTAAGTGTATTAGGAAAATCATTACTAATGGAAACGTTGCCTGAAATCTTCAACAAAAGAAACAGTCGAACAAAACAAGACGAAAATTTAGTAACTTACGCATACAATCTAAAGCGTGAAGAAGAAAAATTAGATTTCCATCAGACAAAAGAAGAGATAGATGCTCATTATCGAGCGTTTTATCCTAGTCCCTCTGTTTATACAACAATCGATGATAAACAAGTGAAAATCCTAAAATTATCGTTTGATAGAGGACAAGATGAGTTTGATGAAACCTTAGAAAACGGGACCATAGTATGTTTGGAGAAAAAGCGTGTTGGGGTCAAAGTGAAAAATGGTATTATTTATCTTAAAGAAGTACAGTTAGCCGGTAAAAAACCCCAAGAAATAAACGTTTTTATGAACGGTGCAGGAAGAAATTTATTTAAAGTAAATAAAGTGTTTAAATAAATTATAATTATGATATAATAATGTGATATAATTAAATATTATAAGAGGTGATTAATAATGAAACATAAAGCACTATATTCTCGTGAAGAGATGTTAAAAATGAACGTAGAAACATTAAAAGAAAGAACAGTATCAGTTGAAGAGATTGCAGAAGTTGCATATCGTCAACAATCAAAATGGTCAAAAGACATTTCAATGAACCAATGTATTGATTCAGTTGAAAAAATATTAAGCCTAAGAGACGCATTCCATATCCTACAATTAGGAGCAGAAATTGATCGTCTTACAGATGAAGGAATGTTTAAAGGTCCAATTCAAGAAATCTTAAAAGTAGATTTAGGAATGTTCGGAATCGATGAGTTATTTGGTTTAGAACTTGCTGGAATGTACGGAACAATCGGTAAAACAAACTTCGGTGATATCGATGTAAATAAACCACTAGTAGTGGATAGACTTAATGGTGATGGAAAACATGAAGGTGGGATGTGTCATACATTCTTAGATGATATCGTAGGTGCAATTGCTGCAGCTGCTTCAACTCGTGTTGCTCAAATCTCAAATGAAAATCAAGCGTTAAAAGATCCATCTGTAGTAGAGGAACTAAGTTTAGATTTAGATATGTAAGGAGGTATCCTTATGCCAAATTCAGACAAAAAATTGGATGACTTCTTTAAGAAATCATCTGAAGAGCCTGAGGAATTAACAAGATATTACGAAGATTTAAACAAAGGTATCGATCCGAACAAACAAACAATGATCGATAAAATTGCTAACTTTTTCAAAGGATTAGCCGTTCGAGTTGGAGTGTATTATAAACGTGATAAAAACAAAGACGTTATTAAGAAACAGTCTGGATTTAAAAAACGTTTAACAGCCATCTATAGACTAATTGGAAAAAGAATTGGTGATAGATTTAACTTTGAAGCAGGTGTTGATATCTTAGATGATACATCTGTGTTATTTCGTCGTAACAAAGTTAATAAAAATATCTTATGGGTAATCAATATCGTCTTTATGGTCTTTACAATGATCGGTAACCAAAAGCAATTCTTGATTGTCATCGCGGCATTCGGGGTTGTAATGTTTACAATCAATAGAACATTAAATAAGATAATCAACGAACAACCAAGAACACTCTTAAAACAACAAATGGCCATGTATATAGGAAGTATCTATATCTTGATTGGATCAATTGGTGTTTATACAAAACTAAGATTAAGTGCCGGTACTATGAACTTAAGTGCACTTATAAGTAATTCAATGTTAGACGCTGCAGCAAAAGAAAGTGCGATTTTGTCCTATATGACAGATATCTCCATTTCACAAGCTGGTTACATTCTAATATTCTTTGCACTATTAGTAATTAGTCTATACCAAGATAAAACATTACTAAGAATCTTATTTAGATGGGTGTTCATTTTTATGTTTATTCTTCATATCGTCATTATGTATCCACTATATGAGATACAAGGATTCAATGGATTATATACATATTTGTTTGTCGAACATAGTAACGTTACAATTGATATCCTCTTAAGGACAACCATACTTGTTGTATTCTACTTAGTACTATATTCAAGTGTATCGATTTCACAGATGTTAACAAACAAACGTAAAGAAGAATTAATTAAAAGACGAGAAATGGAAAAAGATTTCACCGCAGTCGTAGGAGACGTATTTGATGTTATTGGTGTGTTTAACTCACATACCATAAACAGTAAAAACGAAGACGTACACCGTGTAGCAGAAATCGCTTCAAGACTAGCAAACGTCTTAGGATTAAGCAATAACGTATGTACTGAAATATATGATTATAGCGTTATACACGTTGATCGCGTGAACGATTTATCAATTTTAGAATATGAAAGCAAGGAACAACTATCAGAGCGAGATTATGCTGTCATAAGGGAGAAAACAGTTTTAGGTAGTGTTGTAATAAAAAGATTACAGTTAAATCAAAAATCAGAAGATATTGTTCGAGTCCACTTTGAAAAAACAGTCGACCAAAACTTCACAGAAAAAATGAAACGTGTCCAACGTTCACAAGAAGGACAAATCATATTACTTGCAGAAATCTATGATATCTTAAGACATGAAAGAAACTACAAATCAGAGTTACAACATAAACGAGCTGTCGATTTAATTCAATTGGAGTTCAAAGAATATTTTGAACCATATATCTTAGATCGATTCTTAAAATACCAATTAGAATTTGAATCGTTTTACGATCAATATAAATATGTAGAATAGAGGTTATAATTATGAGAAAGTTTTTTACTTCAGAATCAGTAACAGAAGGGCATCCAGATAAAATTAGTGATCAAATTAGTGATGCCATCTTAGATGAAATATTAAAGGAAGATAAAAATGCCCGAGTTGCATGCGAAACAAGTGTAACAACAGGGCTAGTATTAGTCGCAGGAGAAATCACAACTACAACATATATCGATGTTCAAAAAGTCGTTAGAGATACAGTAAAAGAAATAGGGTATGACCGTGGTAAATACGGATTTGATGCTGAAAACTTAGCAGTACTAGTAGCGATAGATCCACAATCTCCAGACATTGCTCAAGGAGTAAATGAAGGAGAAGGGGACTTTAAAGAACAAGGAGCAGGAGACCAAGGAATTATGTTTGGTTATGCATCAAATGAAACAGAAGAATACATGCCAATCACAATCGCCCTTGCTCATAAATTAGCACGTCAGTTAACAAAAGTAAGAAAAGATGGAACCCTGTCTTATCTTCGTCCTGATGGAAAAACACAAGTTACAATTGAGTTTGATGAATTTGATAAACCACTTCGCATTGATAGCGTAGTAGTATCATCGCAACATAGTCCTGATATTACACAAACCAAGTTAAGAGAAGATATCAAAAAGCATGTCGTTGATGTTATACTACCAAAGGATTTATTAGTAGATACAAAATTCTATATAAACCCAACAGGTAAATTCATCATTGGTGGTCCACATGGAGATGCAGGATTAACAGGACGTAAAATCATCGTTGATACATACGGTGGTGTTGGACGTCATGGTGGTGGAGCATTCAGTGGTAAAGATCCATCAAAAGTAGATAGAAGTGCAGCTTACGCCGCAAGATATGTTGCGAAAAACTTAGTGGCAGCAGGGCTTGCAGATCGTTTGGAAATCCAATTATCATATGCAATTGGAGTTGCTGAACCAATGAGCATTTTCGTTGAAACATTTGGAACAAATAAAACATCACTCGAAAATATTCACTTAGCAATTAAAGAAAACTTCGATCTAAAACCCAAAGGAATCATCAAATCACTAAACCTATTACAACCAATCTATAAACAAACCGCTGCTTATGGACACTTTGGACGTAATGATTTAGATCTACCTTGGGAAAAATTAGATAAAGTAGAAGATCTTAAGAAATACCTATAACCAGAATAGAGGTGATTAGATGCCACCTTGGTATGTAAACGCAGCATGGTATGTTAATTTAGTTGGAGTAGTAATCTTAGTTATAATAATCGCAGTGATCATTTATACCGTTCACAAACGATTATTAAAACTGTGGAAAGAAGTTAGTAGCAAAGAAATTCTTTTCTATCGTCAGCTTGAGCGAACTGCGAAACTATACTTTTCGAACAAAGAATTACTAATCAACCCCGACAATAAAGAATGCTTTAAAACAATTACACGATATCGAAAGAAACGTGTACGTTCTTTACTACTGCAAACAAGGCAACAATTATTCACAGCACTCACCGCAGTATATACGGAATTAGAAGATCATGAAGAGGAACTTATTTCAGATTTGATTGCAAGTTATGATAAACTACAAAAATTAAGAAGAATCTACAATAGTCGTGTCTTAGTTTACAACCAAACAATCAATATCTTTCCAACAAGATATCTTGCGATTCGAATGCATCTAGAAGCAAAAGAGTATTTTGGATAAAAAACAATCAAAAAAAAGCACATCTCATACTTTTTAAATTAAAAAGTAAATAGTTGTGCTTTTTTCTTTTGAAAACATTTTCATTTGACCAAGCGTATAATAAAAATGAATGATTTCGCTTAATTTAGTTCAATTATAATGAAATATACAAACGCTTACAAAAAAAGTGAAAAAGTACTTGCTTTCTAAAAATACTTGGTATATTATATATATGTTTTAAAAGAAAATAATATATAAAGCAGAGGTACATGAGTATGAATCAGAACTTTATAACAAAGTTAAAAGTTGTGAGTAAAAAAGCCGTTTTTCAGAAAAACGACCTTTGTTTAAACTTGACGAAAAAATAGATAGAATTCGTATTTTTGTGCGATTCTATCTTTTATATTTTTAGGAGGATATCAAGATGAAAACTGTTGTAATTGGAGTAATTGGAGCAGACGTACACGCAGTAGGAAATAAAATAATTGACTATGTACTATCAGAAAAAGGCTATAACGTCGTTAATGTTGGAGTTTTATCAAGCCAAGAAGATTTTATTAACGCCGCTATCGAAACAGATGCAAAAGCAATCTTAATCTCAAGTTTATACGGACACGGAGAAATGGATTGTCGTTTCTTTAAAGAAAAATGTGTTGAAGCAGGATTATCTGATGTAAAACTATATGTTGGCGGGAACATTGTTGTTGGTAAACAAGATTTCAATGAAGTAGAAAAGAGATTCAAAGATATGGGATTTGATCGTGTATATGGCCCAGGCCAAAAAATCGAATGCGCAATCGATCACTTACGTGAGGATATTGGCGTTTAATGAAACCATATTTGTTAGTTGATTTTGGATCTACCTATACAAAACTAACAGCAGTTGATTTAGATAAAGAGTACATCATAGGAACATCTAAATCCCCAACAACCGTTGAAACAAATGTTTTAGAAGGATATGACAAAGCATTTAAATATTTGATTACTGATCATCCTGAGATTAAAGGTATCTCAGGAATTTCAGCTTGTTCAAGTGCCGCTGGTGGATTGAAAATGGCTGCGATAGGATTGGTTGAGGAACTTACAGTTGAAGCCGCAAAACGAGCTTGTTTAGGAGCGGGAGCAATTGTGAAACAAGTGTTTTCTCATCATCTAACTAACCAAGAAACAAGAGAACTAAAAGCGAGTGACATTGATATCGTTTTGCTTGCTGGTGGAACAAATGGTGGTAATAAAGAATGTATCGTTCATAACGCTGCCAAGCTTAAAAAATTCGAAATTGATGTTCCTATCATTATCGCAGGGAATAAAGATGCAAATGATGAAATTGAAGAAATCTTTGAAGGAACAGATGTTGAGTACTACTTTGTAAAAAATGTAATGCCACAATTAAAGAAATTAGATGTAAAGGAAGCAAAACATCAAATACGAAAAATCTTTATTGAGAAAATAATCGAAGCAAAAGGAATCAAAAAAGCCGAAGAAAAAATCGGTGAAATTATCATGCCAACTCCAGAAGCGGTTTTACAAGCTGCGGAATTGTTAAGTGAAGGATTTGAAGACGAACCAGGATATGGAGATTTAATAATCATCGATATCGGTGGAGCAACGACAGACGTACATACAATTGGTGAAGGATTTCCAAAACGAACAGAGGTAATCTTAAAAGGATTAGAAGAACCGTTTGCGAAACGAACAGTTGAAGGAGATTTGGGTATGAGATATAGTGCGAATGCATTATTAGGTTTGGTATCTAACTATGAATTCAAACAATACTTCGAAGAGGATGATCAATGCAATCATGACATTGAACAATCACTAAAAAGAAGAGCAACTCATGTTGACTTTATCCCAAAAACAAAAGATGAAGAAGAGTTTGATAAAGCAATCGCAAAAATATGTTGTGATGTATCAATCTCAAGACATGTAGGTCACATCGAAGTAGTTCACACACCACTTGGGGATATGTATTACCAAACAGGAAAAGACTTAACTGGTATTAGATATGTTATTGGTACCGGTGGAGTTTTAATCAACAATCGTGAAGCAAAAAAAATATTAAAACAAGTAAATAAAAAATCAAACAAAGCACTAGAACTAAGACCATCAAACCCATCGATATTAATCGATAAAAGTTATATCTTAGCAGCAATGGGACTATTGAGTCAAAAGTACCCAAAAACTGCTTTAAAATTAATGAAACAATACTTAATGTAGAGGTGTAAATATGATAGAAAATAAGAAGATTCCACTAGAGGAATTCTTAACAATTAGAAAAGAAGTATTACGAACGTGGCATACCGGTAATCATCCAGGATTAGACCTTGATGTAGCAGTAGCAAAACTAAAAGCATTGCCGGATCATAAAAACTTTGCTAAAAAATTAAGAAAAGCAAAAGAAGAAGGAATTACGTTAGTTCAACCACGTGCTGGTGTAGCTAGATTAAATGAACATATCGAATTACTACAGTATCTTGAGGTCGAAGGACATGCAGACTTTTTACCATCAACAATCGATTCATATACAAGACATAACCGTTACCAAAATGCAGAAGATGGAATCAATGAATCTGAAAAACAAGGACGCAGTTTACTAAATGGATTTCCAGCAGTAAACCACGGTGTTGACGGATGTAGCAAAGTGCTCGACAGTGTAAACAGCCCTCTACAAGCGAGACATGGAACACCAGATGCTAGATTATTAAGTGAAATAATTCATGCATCAGGGTGGACAAGTAATGAAGGTGGAGGAATTTCTTATAACATCCCCTACGCTAAAAAAATTAGTTTAGAAGATACAATCAGATATTGGCAATATTGTGACCGTTTAGTTGGTTACTACGAAGAACAAGGTGTGGAAATTAACCGCGAACCATATGGTCCCTTAACAGGAACATTGGTACCTCCTTGTATCAGCAATACAGTAGCGATTCTTGAAGCCTTAATGGCAGCAGAACAAGGCGTGAAGAACATCACAGTAGGTTACGGACAAGGTGGAAATCTTATCCAAGACGTTGCAGCCTTAAGAGCATTAGAAGAACAAACAAATCACTACTTAAAAATCTTTGGATATGAAGACATGTTTGTAACAACTGTATTTCACCAATGGATGGGTGGATTCCCAGCAAACGAATCAGAAGCAGTTGCCTTAATCGGATATGCATCAACAGTCGCAGCAATGGGGAAAGCGACAAAAATGATTACAAAAACAACTCATGAATCATTTGGAGTTCCAACAAAAGAAGCAAACGCCAAAGCAATTCGAACATCAAGATACATAACAACAATCTTAAAAGATCAACAAACACCTGACAGTGAAGAATTACTAGTAGAAATTGAGCAAATCAAAAAAGAAGTAGATAGCTTAATGCGCTCAGTTGTAAAAGCAGGAAAAGGAGATATCGCACAAGGATCAATCAAAGCATTTAAAGATGGACTAATCGATATCCCATTCGCACCATCAGAAATCAACAATGGAAAAATCTTACCAGCTCGTGATTTAGATGGAAAAATTCGAATTCTGGAATTTGGTAACTTAGGATTTACAGAAGAAATCAAAAAATTCCATCAAGATAAGCTTCAAGCAAGAGCAGAAAAACAAGATAGACCTCTTGAAATTCAAATGGTAATAGACGATATATATGCCGTAAGTAACGGTAACCTAGTTGGGGAAAAGGAGAATAACTAACAGTGAAAATTATAGACATCATCGCATCAAAAAGTTTAACAGGATTTTACTTTGACGATCAAATCGCCATCAAACAAGGAGCAACACAAGACGGGTTTACATACATTGGTGAACCAGTAACAGAAAAATTTACATCGATTCGACAACAAGGAGAAGCAGTAAGCATCATGCTAATCCTAGAAGATGGACAAATTGCATACGGAGACGCAGCAGCAGTTCAATACAGTGGATGCGGAGGACGCGATACCTTATTCTTAAGTGAAGACGGAATCAACACAATCAAAAAAGACATCAAACCGTTCTTAATCGGTAAAGATGTAGATACCTTTCAAGAACTTGCAGAAACAATTGATAACTACAAAATTGATGGTAAAAAATTACATACAGCACTTCGTTATGGATTAACACAAGCACTACTAGACGCAACAGCGAAAGCGAACCATGTTACAATGTCTGAAATCGTAAGAAAAGAATATGCGATAAAAGGCGACACATACGAACGAATTCCACTATTCGCTCAAAGCGGTGATGATAGATATACTAACGTTGACAAAATGATTATCAAAAAAGTAGAGGTAATGCCTCATGCCTTAATCAATAACATTGAAACAAAACTAGGATATCAAGGTGAAATTTTAAAAGAATACGTTGCTTGGTTACGTGGTAGAGTATTACAACTTCGTACAGATAGCGATTATAACCCAATCTTCCATATCGATGTATACGGTACAATTGGGACAATCTTCAACAACGATATCGAAAAAATGTACCAATATATGGTAGAATTAGAAGAGATAGCTTCCCCATTTGTTTTACGTATCGAAGGACCAGTAGATGCTGGAAACAGACAAGAAACAATGGAAGCATTAAGAGATATTACAAAAATGATCAATGAAAACAATCGTACCGTCGAAATCGTAGCCGATGAATGGTGTAATACATTCGACGACGTTAAATATTTTGCTGATAATGAAGCCGGACACATGTTACAAGTAAAAACACCAGATTTAGGTGGAGTAAACAACATCATTGAAGCACTACTTTATTGTCATAGACAAGGGGTAGGAGCATACAGCGGTGGTACATGTAACGAAACAAATATCAGTGCAGAAGTAACAACAGCTATCGCAATGGCTTGTAAAGCAAAACAATGCCTAGCAAAACCAGGTATGGGAACAGACGAAGGAATCATGATCGTTTCAAACATGCAAAACCGTACACTCGCTTTAATAAACAACAGAAAATAGGTGAAATATATGTCAAGTGCAGGAACATATGAATCATGTGATTGTAAAATTACAGTAACAGATAATAACAAACTAGAAATAACAATCGAAAGCATTGTCTTGGAACAATTTGGTGATGAGATAAGAAACGTCTTAACAAAGACACTAAATGAGTACAAAATAGACAAAGTGAAAGTAGAATGTTTTGACAAAGGCGCACTTGATTACACCATAAAATCACGACTAATAACAGCGTTAAAAAGAGGTGATTACATTGAGTAGAAGTTTCTTATTTATACCAGGTAATACCCCATCAATGATTCAAAATCTTGATGTATTTGAAAGCGACGCAATCATCATCGACTTAGAAGATAGTGTAACTTCATATGATAAAGATGCTGCAAGAGTATTGGTCTCGAACTTCTTAAAACAGTATCAATTCAATAATCTTGATATCTATGTTAGATTAAATGATCCAGACTCAGATTACTTCTTAGAAGACATCAAAGAACTAAATAATAAGAGTATTAAAGGATACGTAATACCAAAAGCGAACCCTAGTATGATCAAACGTGTAACAACATTAACAAAGAAAGATTTGATTCCAATTATTGAAAGCCCAATGGCGGTATTAAGAATGGAAGAAATTGCTAGCATTAAAGGAGTTACAGGGTTACTACTAGGTGGAGAAGATTTAACAAAAGAACTTGGTGTAAAAAGAACATTTAAAGCTGATGAAATCTTTTATTCACGAAGTAAAATGGTCTTAATTGCAAATGCTTATAATATCCTTTCAATCGATACACCTTGGACAGATAAAGATAATTTAGAAGATTTAAAGACAGATGCAACATTCGCAAAGAATATAGGTTTCACTTCAAAATCGTCTATTCATCCAAATCACGTAGATGTCATCAATGAAGTCTTTACCCCTTCAAAAGAAGAAATAGAAGAAGCATCAAGAATCGTTTTAAAAGCATCACAAACAAACAAAGGGGCTTTTAGTTTAGACGGGAAAATGATTGATTTACCAGTCATTGAACGTGCAAATAAAATCATTGAAAAAGCCAAAAAATATAACTTACTGTAGGTGATAGTATGACACCAATCATTTTAAATAGTTTTGAAGAATTCTACCAACAAATAAATATTCACGAACACAAAAACATTTCATTCCATCACCATTTACGTAATGGTGATGGAGTTTTGAATAACGTACTACAGTACTATTTACAAGAAAACGTCCAAGATATTAACTTGTTTCCAAGTTCAATCTTCCCTAGTTATAAATTAATCTCTAAATTGATCAATAACGATCAAATCAACAACATCACAACCAATTACCTTAATGGTGATGTAGCTAAGGCGATTAATAATCACGGGATTAAAGGAATCTTGAAAATGCAAACACACGGAGGACGAGCACGTAGTATTTTAGAAGGCTTCAATAAAATAGATATCGCATATATCGCAGTACCATATACCGATAAACATGGTAACGCAGTTGGATATTTAGGTAAAAACAAATGCGGGGCACTGGGTTACGCAATCCCGGATTCAAAAAAAGCACGTATTACAGTCTTAGTAACGGATAACTTGGTTAAAGAAGAACTAACAGAATATGAAATTAGTGGGTCTGACGTTAACTACATTATCAACGTTGATTCAATTGGAGACAACTTAGGGATTGTATCAGGTACTACCGCAATCACTACCAATCCAATTGGTGTAAAAATCGCAAAAAACACATCAAAACTCATGAACGAGTTAGGACTTATTAAAAACGGGTTCTCATTCCAAAGTGGAGCTGGTGGAGTAAGTTTGCGAGTTACAAAAGATGTAAAAGATATTATGAAGCAAGAAAAGATCACCGCATCATTCTTTAGCGGTGGAATCACAAAATATCATGTAGAAATGTTAGAAGAAGGACTCGTTGAAAAACTATACGACGTACAATGTTTTGACTTAGAAGCAGTGAACTCGATTAGTCGAAACGAATTTCATATCCCAATCAGTGCTTCAAGATATGCAAACCCTAATGATGTTCAAGTCATAAAAGACCTTGATGTAGTAATCCTAGGTGCAACCGAAATCGATCTTGATTTCAATGTCAATGTAACAACCGATTCCCACGGGACAATAATCGGTGGTAGTGGTGGACACAGTGATACCGCAACAGAAGCAAGTGTTTCTATTATTGTTTCCCCATTAATAAAAGGAAGACTTCCGATTATTAAAGATAGGGTAACTACAATTACAACCTTAGGGAAAAATATCGACTGTTTTGTAACAGAAAGAGGAATCGCGATTAACCCCTTAAGACAGGATTTAATCCAAAAACTTAAAGGCTCAAAACTAAATATAATCGATATCAAAGAACTGCAACAAACTGCTCATAACTATACAAAAAAACCAAAAGAACGAATGAAATCCAATCAAAAAATTGGAGTAATTGAAGATCGTACGTTCGAGATAATCGATACATTATATCAAAACTAAGCGAAGAAGAAGGAAATCCTTTTTCTTTTTTTATAATCTGAATTTGGTGGTATAATGAATACGGAGTAGGAGTGATTTTATGAAGATAAAAGAAGTAATCCTAGATAGTGAAAGAAAGAAACAAATTTCGTTTTTACATCAGTATCACCTTGATTATGAATGGGATATTAACTATGCCATCATCATTGAAGAAAACAACGAAATTATCGCAACAGCATCACTTGCCAACAATGTTATGAAGTGCTTTTTAGTGAAAAAAGAACACAAAAATAAGCAACTGACAAGTAAAATGTTCCATCACCTAGAGAATGTCTTGCAAGAAAAAGGTATCAACCATTTCTTCGTCTTTACTAGCCCAGAGAATGAACGTATATTCTTATCCCTAAACATGCATAAAATTGTCGAAACAATGAATACTGTCTTGTTTGAAGGTGGAATGAATATTAACCATGTCTTACAAGATTTAAAAGAGGAATATCAACTCTCAGACAATAAAAAAGCTTGCGTAATTATCAACGCAAACCCAATGACAAACGGACATTTATATCTCATTGAAACAGCAAGTAAAGAAAACAATGAAGTTCTCGTGTTTGTAGTAAGTGAAGACTTAAGTTCTTTTCCTTTTACAGACCGTTTTGGAATTATAAAAGAAGCAACAAAACATTTGGAAAATGTAACAGTCTTACCAACATTAAGTTACTTGGTGTCAAAACTAACATTCCCCAAATATTTCTTAAAAGAAGACCAGTTAATCAATGAGGAACAAACATTGGTTGATGTTTTGGTGTATAAAAAATACTACCGAAAAATATTTAACATCAATAAACGATACTTAGGTGAAGAACCATTCTCGTTTAACACAAGCAAATACAATGAAACCTTAAAAACATATTTAAACGATCAAATCGTTATTGTTAAACGAAAAGAACATAATAATAAAGCAATAAGCGCATCACTTATAAGACAACTTATCAAAAGTGATAACTTCGATAAAATCAATGAATATGTACCAACGGCGACAATGCAATACTTTCAAACCGTAGAAGGAAAAAAAGTAATTGATAAAATAAAAAATAAAAACTTAGGAAGACATTAATGACCTTACTAGATGCAAGAGAAAAAAGAGCGGTAACTGTAGATAATCTTTACAAGAAGAATCATTTGCCGATAATCACAATCAAAGGAAATGTTGTTGGAAGCGATAAAAATCCTCCATATATGACATTTCTTTTGTCATATTTCTTAGGACTTACAAGAAATGTATTTCAATCAAACATCAAATCAATCACGAAAAAAGCCAGTATTGATGGCAACTACATCTTACTTGAAGTAAAAGAAGATAGTACTTTAATCAAACAAGAAATGATCAAACTAGAATCTTCACCAATCGGTAGATTGATTGACTTAGATGTATACGACAACTACACATTATCAAGAAGTACTAGTAACTTAAACTTGCGAAAATGTCTTATTTGTTCCAACGATGCTTTTGTCTGTATCAAAACCCGAGCACACACCGTAGATGAAATCAAATCGCAAACAGAGAAAATAATAAAAGACTTTATTACAAAACTATTATATGAAATAACAGACGAGGCAATCAAAGAAGAGGTTCTACTATATCCCAAATTTGGACTGGTATCCCAACAGGACAGTGGTTCACATAACGATATGGATTACCATACCTTTATAACCAGTAAAAACAGTTTAAAGGCCGGTATATTAAGTTATATTGAAGAAGGATATAACGATAGTATAAATTATAAAAGACTAGTAAAAATAGGTCTGAAGACTGAAAAAGATATGTTTCAAGCAACAAAAAATATTAATACCCATAAAGGGCTCATCTTTCTTTTAGGGGTATTCTTGCCAGTAGTAAGTCATTCACTTTTCTATCACAAACCGAACATGCAAGAAATCATCAAACAGTTAAGTGAAAAAATCGTTGGTAATTATTACGATCATTTGTCTGAAAAAGAAACGAGATCAAATAGTGACAAAATCTACTTGAAACATCATTTAAAAGGGATCCGGGAAGAAGCGTTAAACGGACTTGAAAAAATATTCAAAGATCTTGATTCTACAATTACTCAAGAGGCAAAAATGGATGATTTGTTATATTTTATGAGTGTGTTAAACGATACCACAATTGTTCACAAATGTGATATCCATACCCTTTTAGAAGTACAAGAGAAAGCAAGAGAAATCCTTGATAATGGTGGGTATTCTAACAACAAGGAATTGGTTCACTCTTTAAGCGATAGCTACAAAGATAGAAACATATCACCAGGTGGAAGCGCAGATATGTTAGTAATCAAATTAATTCATAAAAAACTACTAAATTTAAACGTAATTTAGTAGTTTTTTTAAAACCTTTGTATTCAATTTTACACTTTTTGTCACATAAAGCGTTTTCGGTCAAATTTATAGTATAATGATATCGTTATGTATCGGTTAATATGTTATAATATCGACTGAGACTATTTGTTTTGAGAGGATGATTACACATGATAAGATTAGAAAATGTCTCTAAGTATTACTACACAGGTTCATCAGTAGGGTTAGGGCTTAGAAAAGTAAATCTAAGTTTTAATAAAGGTGAATTTGTCGTAATCACAGGTGAAAGTGGTAGTGGTAAAAGTACCCTTTTAAATGTGATTAGTGGGTTGGATAAATACGAAGACGGGGAAATGTACCTATATGAAGAAGAAACAAGCCATTATTTAATTAGTGATTGGGAAGAATACCGCGCTAAAAATATTGGGTTTGTCTTCCAAAACTACAATATTGTAGAATCATATACTGTACTAGAAAACATTTTACTAGCATTAGAACTTCAAGGATATGAAAAAACAAAACGAAAATCAAGAGCTCTAGAACTAATTGAGAAAGTAGGATTATCACACCGTGTTAATCATAAAGCTGGAAAACTTAGTGGTGGAGAAAAACAACGAACAGTAATCGCAAGAGCGCTCGCGAAAGACGCACGCGTTATTGTTTGTGATGAACCAACCGGGAATTTGGATTCAAACAGTAGTAAGCAAGTCTTAGACCTAATCAAAGAGATTAGTAAAGACAGACTTGTTATTTTAGTAACGCATAACTATGATGAAGTAAAAGATATGGCTTCAAGAAGAATAAGACTTCGTGATGGAGAAGTTGTAGAAGATAGAGTATTAAAAGAAAACAAAACAGAAGATGATTTTGTTGATGATGTAAAGAACGAAAAAGTAGGATACAACACACTTGCAAAATTATCAGTAAGAAACTTAAAATCAACACCAAGAAGATTACTGTTTGTATTATCACTCCAAATAGTAGTAGTGGGAATATTCTTGTTTATATATGCATATCTAATGTACTCTTCGGAAATATTAGTAGGTGAAATTGCCAATGAAAAAGATTCATCACATCAACTAGAAGTTGTACTTAGAGATGAATCAATCATCACAGATTTAAGTGATTTTGATAATGAATTAGTAAAAAGCATCGTCGTATATGAAACAGTATACGAAGCATATAAAGCAATTGGATATTATGAAGATGACAACAATTTAGCATTTTCTTTGGAACAAATTAATATGGATGATGCATCCGTATTAAACACAAAAGATATCACAAGCGGAAGTGCGCCAGATAGTGGAGAAATAGTCGTGAACGAACTTTTGACTGACTTATATGGATTCCGCATTGGAGACAAAGTTGTTCTTCAAGGTACCTACCTTAAATATACAGAAGCTGTTGGGGACATCTATACGATTTCTGGAACAACACTTCGTGGAAATGCATCAAGTATCTATTTTAATCATGATGTCTTTACAAATACAGACTTGGCGATTAACGGATTAATTGGTTCGATTGGGAGAGGAATTAATTACTCTTATAAAATAAACGACCCGGATTCAAATGATGACACTATATATAATGATCGTCTAGGGGTTGGGAAAATCATTTTTGATGATACCCTAGCACCAGGAGAAATCGAAGTACCAAATATATTATTTGATGATCTTATGGGGAAACAACTCAAAGGGATGGATATAAAAATAGGTCCATATTATGGAGAGTCATTTTATTTTGATGTAAACATAAGTAAGATAACACTTACAAACGAACCAACGAGTAACATTCGTATCTCTACAAGTTATCGTGATGAGATATACGAGGCAATTTTTGAAGACTTTGAAATCCATAAAGTAATATTAAATGTTCATGATGTAACTGATGGGAATGATGTTCATGATCAACTGGATAGTCAAAAATATCGTATGTATTATGAAGTTGCAGCTCTTAATAGTAGATCTGAAATTATGACACAACGACAATTTGAAATCGTTTCTTATTTAATCGTTGCACTGGTGGGTAGTTTACTTTATATGATTTTAGGTGTAGTACTAAGAAATGTAAACAAATCAAGAAACAAAGACTTCGCAATATATCGTTCAATGGGTGCAAACAAAGCATTCTTAGCAAGACTTGTTATCCTAGAACAAATCTTGTCAGGAGTCATCGCCTTTGTAACCGTAATAATCGGAGCATTCATCGTTAAAAACTACGTATATGAGGTCGAAGAAGCATTGTCTCATGTATTCCCATACCAGTATGTAATGTTATTTATCATTTCAATATTCTTGAGTGTACAAATCGCGAGAAGATTCAACAAACGAATCTTTAAACTAAGTGTAATTACCTCACTGAATAATGAAGAGGAGGGACTATTATGATTAGTGTAAAACACATCGATAAATACTTTAATAAAGGGAAACGAAATGAGATACATGTCCTGAATGATATTACCCTAGACTTTCCAGATAAAGGGTTGGTTATCCTTTTAGGAGATTCAGGTAGTGGTAAAACAACTCTACTAAATGTCTTAGGTGGATTGGATAAAACAAACAAAGGAACAATAAAATTAGATGACAAATTAATTGATGGATATGATATAAACTTATGGGATCAATTACGCCGTGATGAAATCGGATATGTCTTCCAAAATTATTGCCTGATTCCAAGTATGTCAGTATTTGAAAATGTCGCAATGTCGTTACGATTAATCGGCGTTGAAGATGAGAAAATCTTAAAAGAACGTGTCGAATACATCCTAGAACAAGTTGGAATGTTAAAATACAAGAAACGTCACGCAACGCAGCTAAGCGGTGGACAACAACAACGTGTCGCAATCGCAAGAGCTTTAGTAAAGAGCCCGAACGTTATTATCGCAGATGAACCAACCGGTAACCTAGACTCTAAAAACACAGTAGAAGTAATGAACATCATCAAAAAAATATCACAGGACCGTTTGGTAATTCTTGTAACACACGAAAGAGAAATCGCTAAATTTTATGCCGATCGAATTATTGAAATAAGTGATGGTGTATTAAAAAGAGATTCGAAAAATACAGCTAGTGAGTTTTTAGAACTAGAAAAAAATGATGAAGTGTACTTAAAAGACTTTAAAAACATCAAAAAAGTTAGTAATGTGACACTGTATAATAATGATGACACCCTAGATCTTGAAAAAGACGTTAATGTATCACTTATCTATAAAAACGGAACACTGCTACTAGATGTTAGTGGCGTGCTGAAAAAAGTTAAACTCGTAACAAGTGATTCCGGAATTAGTATTAAAGACGAACATTACAAACAAGAAGACAAACACGAAATAATGAAAACCGACTTTAATCTAGAAACACTCGATTCAAGCGCTATTACGAAGAAAAGGGATACCATCTTTACCACAAAAGAAAGTATTAAAAGTGCATTCTTTAGTATCTTGCAAATGGGTAAAGTAGAACGTATAATGTTACTTGGATTCTTTGTAACAGGAATTATCACTGCATTTGCTACAAGTATCTTAGGGAATACATTATTTGGAAATCAAATCCACCCAAAAGAACTTGCAAATTATGTAGAGTTTGGTAAACAAAGTTCAGGAGAAGATTACGAATTTATTACAGGATTAGAAGGGGAAGACGATCAGTTCTATTTGAATGTTTATAACAACGATCATATCAATTTATCCTCACCAACAATCCGTAGTGAAACCAGTAATTATGATTTGTTCGGAGAACTCGATTTAATTGATCATATCTCAGAAGATCAAATCTTATATGGACGTATGCCGGAAAACGATTATGAATTCGTTGTTGATATCAAAACATACAATGTTAGTAACGGTTTATATAGTGAATTAACAAAATACGGAATATGGAACGCAAAAGATTTGATTGGTGAAACTGTTGAAACAAAAGGTTATACCTTTACAATCACAGGGATTGTTGATACCGGAGCGTTTCGTATCTACGGGGATCAAGACACCATCGTTTTCTTAGCGCAAACCACAACAAACCTAGCAAACAAATTCGTTCCACTTGGAACAGTCTTAGATGACTTAACTCTTGTTCATGGTGATTTACCTGAAGAAGGAAGCAGAGAAGTACTTGTACCCGAATCATGGGTAGTTGATGTCATACCTGAATGGGTGTTTGATCAAGAAACATATGATTACAGAGGATTCTTAATCTGTGGTTCATATGATGATTCAAATACATCATTTGAAGGTACACCATATATCGGACATGCATCTGATATTGAGTTCTATATTTACCGAATTACATATGCCGACATGCATATCTATTCATCAGACCCAGAGGCAATATTAGATTCATTACTAAGTGAAAACTACGTTGCTAGTTGGTCCTATGGAACAACGATGCTAGAAGCAGAAAATGCATTAAAAAGTTTGAACTCAATTCTTTACATAAGTATCCTAATCATCCTGTTCTCAGGATTAGGAGTTTATTATCTAATGCGTTCAAGTATGTTATCTAGAATTTATAATATTTCAGTATTTAGAGCCCTAGGTATCTCAAGAAAATCAATTAGAAGAAGATACATCTTTGAGATCTTAATGGTTACAACATTCACAACACTCCTTGGATACGTCATTACATCCATCGTTGTATTTTCTATCCAAGACGGGTCATATTTAAAAAATATCGTTTACCTAAATTCCACATCATTTGTATTTGGAATCGCAGTAATATATCTTATCAACTTAATCTTTGGTACCCTATCAATCGAAGGACAACTACGATTTACACCAACAGAATTATTAAATAATTATGATCTATAAAACAAATGACATGTTAGTCGAACTAACATGTCATTTTTCTTTTGAATCAATATTTAATCTAATTTATTTCCGCATTTACGACAATATAAATCACCGGGTTTATTATCATAACCACAGTCATTACAACTGTTAATTCCTTTGCTTAAATCATAACCGCAATGTGAACATCTTAGTTCATCTTTATCAATTTCGTCACCACAATTTGGACATTTTTCTCTAGTGTCTAAATAACTAGTAGTAACACCAGCTACGACAATAGCTAAACCTGCATAAGTACTATAAATACCAACAGCTAATACTCCCATTCCTAGAAAACTAACAATGATATATGGGAAAGGATTAAACGTAGTATTAAAATTTTGAACAGCATTCATCCCCGCCATTCCAAATCCGATAAATCCGCCTACAACCATGAAAAATCCAAGTACGATTCCAACTACACCAATTGTTAATAGTTTCTTTCGAATGTTTTTTGCTTCTTTCGTATTTGTTGTTTTCTTAGCTTTTAACAATAGTTTTTTAATATAGTTTCCACCACTCGCTAACATCTCATTTACTTCTGGACCTTTTGCTTGATTGTTGTAGTTGCTAGTTGAATTTTGATTACCAATCAAATCATCAACACTTACATCTAGAGCTTTAGCTAACGCTTGGGTATTATATAAATCAGGTAGTCCTTCACCACGTTCCCATTTTGATAAAGCTTGTCTTGATACGCCAACTTGTCTAGCTAGTTCTTCTTGTGTTAATCTTTTTTCGTTTCTTAAGTTATAAATTCTATTTCCAATCATATTGTTCATAATTACCTCCGTATATGAAAATTATAGCAGTTTTTCCCGTTATATCAATAATCAACTTGTTGGCAAGATGTTAACATTTATTTACATTTCGTGCAATGTAATCTATTCCTTGATAAGTATGAGTGTTTCTTAATAATTTATCGATTTCGTTCATCACAACAAATTTCTTTAAACTCCACAAAGGTTCAATCAACAAATCTCTAGGTGCATCACCAGTTAATCTATGGATAATGATATTAGGATCTAGTCTTTTTATTTGCTCCACTGTGATATCAACATATTCTTCTAATGATAATATCCTAAATGGTTCTTTTAAATATAGATTTCCTAGTTTAGTATTTTTCATCACATGTAATAAATGAATTTTAAGACCGTTAATTCCCAAATCATTTACAAAATCAATGATATCTAACATATCCGCTTTACTGTCTCCAGGGAGTCCATTAATAATATGTACAACGACCTCAATATTTCGTTTCTTGAGTTCTTGGACACAGTCTGTAAAACATTTCAAATCATGTCCGCGGTTGATAAAATTTGCTGTATCTTGATTAATTGTTTGTAAACCGAGCTCCACTTGTAAGTACGTTTCTTTATTGATTTCCTCAAGTAAATCATATATATCTTCACTAAACGCATCTGGTCTCGTACCAATGCTTAACCCGATAACCTTTTTATCCAAATTAATAGCCTCATAGTATAATTCTCTTAATCTAGATACAGTATCATAAGTATTCGTATTTGCCTGGAAATAAGAGATATATAACCCGTCCTTCCATTTGTGTTCCATCATATCCTTCACTGTGTTGAATTGAACTTGCAAACTATTTGTTACATCACCAGAAAAGTCCCCACTACCGGATTCACTACAGTAAATACAGCCACCATACCCCTTAGAACCATCTTTGTTAGGACAAGTGAAACCACCGTTTAAAGATACTTTAAAGACCTTTTTACCGAATCGATGACGGTAATAGGCGTTCAAGGTATTATAAGGCTTTTCTTTTGTCATTAAATTCATATTCTTCACCTCTTCATTATTTTAACACAAAATGTGAAAAATATATGTTATAATAACTACGTTATAAATAAATACTACATTTATAAAAGAGTTCAAGAAAGGATAAAAATCGATTTTTGATTTTTAAATAGATGATATTATGTGGAATAGAGTGAGAGACAGTATCGTTACACCAAGAAATGTTGTAGCGTATAGACATGATTCAATATGGAGAATCTTTTTATATTTATTACTTTTTGTTTTACTTTTAAGTACGAGAACAGTAATCGAAACAGTGAATTTTGATGGGATATCATCAACAATAAAACGATCGTACATCGAAGACATCGAAACGATCGATGATACCTGTATCATTACAAGTGAATCTGTAACTTGTGATAATCAAAAAAACAACTTATTACTAAGTGATATCATGATGGATTACTATGTTGAAGGTCGAGACGATTTGGTAATGCAAGACTATGATAACCTGTATAACTTTGTCTTTAAAGGTGATACGTTATATATGATAGTTAGTGGAACCATAATCGAAGAATTTGATCTTGATGAAATCATTGTGAAAGACTTGGATTTTAGTCTACAAGCTACGGACAGTGAAACACTATATGATAACTTATTTGATAATGTAGATCACATCATCAATGGTTATAAAAACTTTTGGGCACCGATGTTAATTGCAATCGAAGTACTGAGTAATATGCTTTTCTTCTTATTCTTTATCTTGATTAGCGCTTGGTTCTTAAAAATGAGATTTAAAGTAATCCCGTTTAAACAATTATTTAAGATGACCGTATATTCTTCAACATTACTATACGTAATCTTAATCATTAATAGTCTTTACAACTTAAGTTTGTTTGTTGTTATATTGTTCTTGATCATCGCAGTACGTCAAAATTCACAACTTAGTCTAGAATTAATGAGAAGATTAAAGAAAAAATCTTGATATGATTTATAAACCATGTTATGATGATTTTAGAAAATACAAGGAACTAGAAGTAGTAGTCAAACAGTAACTTAATAGAGAACTAATGGTTGGTGGAAATTAGTATTTACTTTGATGAATTAGTCTAGGGAGTAATGTAGGTGCAACAAGTGAGCCTACATCGTCATCCTGCGTTAAAGGAAAGAGCGCTAGTGCAAACTAGAACCAAGGTGGTACCGCGGATTATTATAAGTTCGTCCTTTTATTTAAGGATGAGCTTTTTTATTTTATATGAATGGAGTGAATCAAATGGAATACAATCACAAACAGATTGAAAAGAAATGGCAGAATCATTGGTATCAAAACAAACGATTTGAAGCAATCGATTTTGACAAAAAACCGAAGTATTATTCACTAGTAGAATTTCCATACCCTAGTGGAGCAGGAATGCATGTAGGTCATATTCGTGCATACTCAAGTCTTGAAATTGTTTCAAGAAAAAGAAGAATGGAAGGGTTTAATGTATTATTCCCAATCGGTTTTGATGCGTTTGGTTTACCAACAGAAAACTACGCAATTAAAACAAACACACATCCAAGAAAAGTGACTGACACAAACATAAAAGTGTTCTTGAATCAATTAAAAAGTACAGGATTTAGCTTTGACTTTGATCGTCAAGTTGATACAACAGATGAAGACTATTATCATTGGACACAGTGGATTTTTGTTCAATTGTTTAAACATGGACTAGCATTTAGAGATAAAACATATGTAAACTATTGTCCTAGTTGTAAAGTAGTTTTAAGCAACGAAGACAGTCAAGGTGGGAAATGTGATCGATGTGGAACACCTGTTGTCCAAAAAGAAAAAGACGTATGGTTCCTAAAAATTACAGAATACGCCGAAAAACTACTTCAAGGACTGAATGAATTAGAAACACTACCACGTATCAAAATAGAACAAGAAAACTGGATTGGAAAATCAACTGGTGCTCATGTTGATTTTAACGTCAAAAATACAGATGAAACATTGACAGTATTTACAACACGTCCAGATACGCTATATGGAGCAACGTTTATGGTTATTGCTCCGGAACACGGGATTTTAGAACGTCAAAAAGACCTAATTACAAACATAAATGATGTTTATAACTACCAAGATGAAGCGAAAAAGAAAACTGAGTTTGAACGCGTTGAACTAGCCAAAGATAAAACAGGAGTAAGATTGAACGGTTTAACTGCAATTAACCCAGTGAATGGTAAAGAAATTCCAATCTTTGTTGCGGATTACGTAATGATTGGTTATGGAACTGGTGCAATTATGGCTGTTCCTGCTCATGATACAAGAGATTATGAATTTGCACAAAAATTTGGTTGTGAAATCATTGAAGTAATCAAAGGTGGAGACATCACAAAAGAAGCTTATACCGATACTTATGAGGGAGAACTCGTAAATAGTGAAATCCTTAACGGACAAAGCGTTAAAGAAGCAAAAAATACAATTATTGATTTCTTAGAGAAAAAAGAAATTGGTAAAAAGGCAATTAACTATAAAATGAAAGACTGGGCATTTAACCGTCAACGTTATTGGGGAGAACCTATTCCAATCATCCACTGTGAACACTGTGGAATGGTGCATGTACCAGAAGAAGAATTGCCACTAAAATTACCTACTGTTGAAAAATTTGAACCAGGAGAAGACGGACTTAGTCCTCTAGCTTCAATAGAAGAATTTGTAAACACAACTTGTCCTAAATGTGGACGACCTGCTAAGAGAGAAACAGATACCATGCCACAATGGGCTGGTAGTAGTTGGTACTTCTTACGCTATACAGATCCAAGAAACAAAGAAGCACTAGCTGATTTTGAGAAACTAAAATACTGGTTACAAGTAGATTGGTATAACGGTGGAATGGAACATGTTACACGACACGTTATTTACTCAAGATTCTGGCATCATTTCCTTTATGATATAGGAGCAGTACCAACAAAAGAACCATATAAAAAACGTACAGCGCAAGGATTAATCCTTGGTGAAGATGGAGACAAAATGTCGAAATCAAAAGGAAACGTAGTAAATCCTCTTGAAATTATTGAAGAGTTTGGTGCGGATACATTAAGACTATATATTCTATTTATTGGAGATTACGAACAAGCAACCCCTTGGAATCCAAACGGAGTAAAAGGTGCTCGTAGATTCTTAGATAAACTTGCTAGACTAGAAGAAAAAGTAACAAACGAAGAAAACAACGATTACCAAGTATCACTACATAAAACAATTAAAGGTGTTAGTGAAGACATTGAGAATGTAAAATACAACACAGCAATTGCGAAGTTAATGACACTCGTAAATGAACTTGGAAAAGCCAAATACATTAATCAAAACGATTATGAGATGGTTCTGAAACTAGTAAATCCATTTGCTCCTCACATCACAGAAGAACTATGGGAAAAACTTGGTCACAAAGAAGATATGGTCTTTGCATCATGGCCACAATTTGATGAATCAAAACTTGTTGAATCAACAATTGAAATCGTTGTAAGTATCAATGGTAAAGTTCGTGACAAAATCATGATCAATATCGATGAACCAAAAGAAGATATTATTAACCGTGCGAAAACAACAGAGAAAATTCAAGGACTTATCGAAGGAAAAACGATTCGCAAAGAAATCTATGTACCAAAAAAATTAGTAAACATTGTAGTATCATAAAAAGACTCTTCGGAGTCTTTTTTTTGAATCTTTCCAAAAAAAAAGCATCAAATGAATGATGCTTACTCAATTAAAACAAATAACATGATAATTGCAAAGAAAATTAAAGCTGGTAAAAGGAATACAGCAATCATTTTAATTGTCTTAGCATTTCTTTCTTTAAATGTAGCGTTTCTAACTTCCGTTTGAGCAAAATAGTCAAATGGTTCTTCTCCGTTTTTCTTTTTTACGCTACCGAGATCGTTAATTCTTTCGTTTTGATGTGTAGGATTTAAATCAATGTTCCTTTTTAAAATCTGCTTACTCATGAAAACTCCCCCTATTCACTAAATAAATTATTTTAATTATTTACATTATCGTTACTATTATTCTAATTATTATTATACAACTTTTTATAGGTAAACGCAAAATGAAAATAAAAAATTTAAAATATGTCTTATTAGAAAGCTTTAGCGAGTAAGTGTTATCAATATTAGTAAGGAAAAAACTCTGACTGAAAGAAAAATCACTAATGGAATAGGGGAACAAGTTCTTCATACAACTGTAAACCCTTTAATCGAGGGCTTTAAGGATATTTGTGTTATAATGAGTAAAGAGAATAGATGCATCTTCACCTATCTTTTTATAAATTTTTGTCATCACGTAGTATATTTGCGGTTTTACCATTTAATTTTACAGTTTGAGTCATTGTTTAACGTTGTTATTTTTATTTGTGAAAATTGTTTCACAAAAAAATGTCTGCAAAATGAAAAAATGAAAAAAATAAATGGCTCAATAAAGCCATTTTCATCTATAACATTTTTTCGAAAAAAGTAGTGTCAACATATTGCCAAGTATCTTTGAAAGTGATATAATATTTTTGGTTTACAAACGCTTTCATTTTGAAAAGCGTATAAAATAAAGTAATAGGAGGACACTTTTCCTAACTTTTTGAAGTTTATGGAGGTGCTTAACAAATGAAAAGAATAACAATTTTAGCAGGGCATTATGGCTCTGGTAAAAGCGAAATTAGTGTTAACTTAGCCATCAATAATCAAATTGATTATATGGTAGACTTGGATATCATAAATCCTTATTTTAGAAGCCGTGCTTTAAATGAATTATTTGAAGAGTTGGATATCCACTTAGTGGAATCAACAATCAAAGGAATGCTTAATAGCGATATGCCATATGTTAGTGGTGAGTCTGTTGTTCCATTTGTGAATCCCGATTTAACTGCCATTTACGATCTTGGTGGAACTGAGAATGGTGGAAGAGTATTAATTCAATTCAGAGACCGAATGATTGATGTTGAGAATATTGATTTATTATATGTAGTAAATATCTTTAGACCCGAGACGGACAGTAAAGATAAAATTATTAAAGCAATTAGATTACTGGAAGGTGAATCACAACTTCGTGTTACAGGACTTATAAATAATACCAACTTAATGAAACACACAACTGTTGAAGATTTAAACGAAGGGCAATCGATACTGAGAATGGTAGGAGAGGAATTAAGTATTCCTATAAAATATACAGTTATAGAAGAAAATCACGATTTTAAAGGTGACTTTGAAGGTGAAACTTTAAAACTAAAAAGATTAGTCGCAGAAAAATGGCTATAGGAGGAAATTTGTAATGGCAAAAGGCTACATTATTATTGATGAAGACAAGTGTAAAGGGTGCAATTTGTGCACACACTATTGTCCAGTTCATATCTTGAAATTAGATGATACAAGAACAAACAAACGAGGGTATACACCTCTTATGGTTACAGAACCAGAAAAATGTATTGCTTGCGGATTTTGTGCAACTATGTGTCCAGATTCTGTAATCACAGTAGAACGTTATATTAAGGAGGCTAAGTAATGGCAAAAGTATTAATGAAGGGTAACGAAGCAATGGCCTTGGCAGCAATTAAAGGTGGTTGTGATGCATTTTATGGTTATCCAATAACTCCACAAAATGAATTACCTGAATATATGTCTAAGCATATGGAAAAACACGGTAGAGTATTTGTGCAAAGTTCTTCAGAAGTTGCAGCTATCAATATGGTTTATGGAGCAGCTGGTGCAGGAGCACGCGTACTTACTAGTAGTAGTTCTCCAGGTATCGCTTTAAAACAAGAAGGAATAACTTATATCGCTGGAGCGGAACTTCCGGCTGTAATTATAAATGTAATGCGTGGTGGACCTGGTCTTGGGGGAATTCAACCAAGTCAAGGTGACTATAAACAAATTACACGTGGTGGAGGAAATGGAGATTACTACTTATATAGTTTAGCTCCTGAGTCACTACAAGAAGCAGTAAATCTAATTAAAGAATCATTTGATATCGCTGATTATTTTAGAAATCCAGTAATGATCGCTGTTGATGGTTTAATTGGACAAATGATGGAACCTGTTGATTTTGAACAAGAGACTCCTCATTGGGATTTAGAAGAAAAAACTTGGGCTGCAGATGGAAACAGAAAAGATGGTAGAAAGAAAAATATCATTAATAGTTTATTCTTAGATCCACAAGTGCTAGAAAATCATAACTTAAAACTAAAAGCAAAATACGATGAAATGAAAGCGAAACATCAGCGTTACGAAATGATCAATATGGAAAATGCCGAAATCGCAATTGTTGCATTTGGATCTACTTCACGTATTGCTCGTACAAGTATAGAATTACTAAAAGAAAAAGGAATTAATTGTGGAATTATTAGACCGATTACGATCTATCCGTTCCCAGTAAATGCCTTTAAAGAAATACCAGCTTCAGTAAAAGATTTACTAGTTGTTGAAATGAATACAGGACAAATGGTTGATGATGTTAAATTAGCTTGTGAATTCAAATATCCAGTACACTTCTACGGACGTGTTGGTGGTATTGTACCAGAGGCTGAAGAAATCGTTGGAAAAGTAATGGAAATTGTTGGAGGTGTAAAATAATGCCAGCAAGTAAAACAGTATATAAAAAGAGCGAAGGATTAACAGACTTTCCTTTAAGCTATTGCCCAGGTTGTACACATGGGGTTATTCACAAGTTAGTAGCAGAAGTATTAGTAGATTTAGATGTATTAGACCAAACAGTTGGTATTAGTAGTGTTGGTTGTAGTGCTCTGAATTATGACTTCTTTAGTTGCGATATGCAACAAGCAGCTCACGGTCGTGCACCAGCTGTAGCAACAGGTATTAAACGAGTAAGACCAGATAGTATTGTCTTTACTTACCAAGGTGATGGAGATTTAGCAAGTATCGGTATCGCAGAAGCGATTCATGCTGCACATCGTGGTGAAAATATTACAATTGTATTCGTAAATAACGCTATTTACGGTATGACTGGTGGACAAATGGCACCTACTACTTTAATTGGACAAAAAACGACAACAAGTCCAGAAGGTAGACGTGCAACTCAATCAGGATTACCACTTAAAATCAGTGAAATGATGGCTACAATACCAGCCGCAACATATATTGAAAGAGTAAGTGTACATGATCCAAAACATGTAAACCAAGCTAGGAAAGCTCTTAAAAAAGCATTTGAAATCCAAAAGAATAAACAAGGATTCAGCTTAATAGAATTTATTTCTACATGTCCAGTTAACTGGGGATTAAACCCGAAAGACGCTGTAGATTGGGCTGTTGAAAACATGATTCCTTATTATCCACTTGGTGTATACAAAGATGAAACGAAGGGGGACAAATAACAATGGTTAACGAAAAAGTAATAATCGCTGGTTTCGGTGGACAAGGTGTAATGTTAATGGGACAGTTATTATCATACTGTGCTACTGGAAAAGATATTAACACTTTATGGTTCCCATCATACGGACCAGAAACTCGTGGTGGTACAGCAAACTGTAGCGTTACAATTAGTGAAAATTACGTAAATAGCCCAGTTATTAGCACACCTGATTCATTAATTATTATGAACAAACCTTCACTTCAAAAATTCATGCCAAAACTAAAAAAAGGTGGACATTTATTTGTGAATAGCACATTAGTAATCGACGAAGAGTATCGTAACGATATCAACGTTTATGAAATTGATGCAAATAATATCGCTTTGGAATTAGGAAACATGAAAGTATCTAATATGGTTGTTTTAGGAGCATATTTAGAAGTTACTAAAATATTTACAATTGATGATATAATAGAAGTGATGAAACATAAATTTACGGGAGCTAAAGCAAAATTAATTGATATTAATAGAAAAGCTTTAGAGGCAGGTAGAGACTGCGTTAAATAAGGAGGGATTTAATGTTTAGACATTTTACCCAAGTTATTGACTATGCAAGCAAATTAGAAACAAAAGACTTAATTGTATCAAACCCAGAAGATAAAGCCATTATTATCGCAATAAATGACGCATATCAAATGGGTTTGATCAATCCTGTGTTAGTAGGGAATAAGAAAAAGATTTTAGATCTACTAATGGATTTAGGAATTAGTAAAAAAGGATATGAAATTTACAACGTAGAGGACGAACGAGATGCCGCATTAATGAGTGTGAAGCTCGTCAATAAGCAAAAGAATGCAATCCTAATGAAAGGTCTCATGCAAACAGATACACTGTTGGCAGAAATTCTCGACCCAAAACATGGATTATTCACAGGTTCATTCTTATCTCATATCGGTGTACTTGAAATTCCTTCCTATCACAAATTACTCTTTATTAGTGACGCGACAATTAATATCGCTCCAACAGAAGAAGAGAAAATTAAGATAATCCAAAATACTTACAATTTTGTTTCGAGCTTAAAAATCAACAAACCAAAAATTGCTTTAGTCAGTGCATTAGAAATTGTTAGAGAAAATATTAAATCAACAGTAGAAGCGAAAAGCATTGTCGAGAAATTAAAAGACAATGATCAATACTATATTGGAGGTCCAATGAGTATTGATGTAGCTGTGAATCATGAAGCAGCTGAAACAAAAGGGATTTCACACGTCGTTGCAGGTGATGCAGATATATTAGTCTTTCCAAATATTGAATCTGGAAATACCTTCTATAAATCAACGACTCTTTTTGGCAATTCTGATGTTGCTGGATTAGTGTTGGGTGCCAAAAACCCAATCGTCTTATCATCACGTAGTGATACGTATAAATCAAAATTATATTCGATTGCCCTAGCGGTAATGAGTACGGAGATCTTATGAAAACATTAGTAATAAATCCAGGTAGTACTTCAACAAAAGTAGCTATCTTTGAAGAATTAGAATTATTGTGTGCTGAAACGCTTAGACACGATAGCAAAAAATTACAAAAATACGAAGAAATAGCCGATCAAATCCCATTACGTATGAAAGTTATTACAAATTTCATCAAACGGAATAAAATTAAATTAGAAGAACTCGATTACTTCATTGGCCGTGGTGGTTTAGTAAAACCACTAAAATCAGGTATTTACCAAGTGAATGATGAAATGGTAAATGACCTACTGAATTGTACATACGGAGAACACGCAAGTAACTTAGGTGGAGTATTAGCAAAACGATTGGCAGATCAATTTGATAAACAAGCTTTTATCGCTGATCCAGTTGTGGTGGATGAAATGAGCAGTGTTGCAAAAATTTCAGGACTAAATGGAATTAGTAGAAGGGCAATTTGGCATGCTTTAAACCAAAAAGCAGTCGGTAGAAAATACGCAAAAAGCGTAAACAAGAAATATGATAATATGAATTTAATCATCGCTCATTTGGGTGGAGGAATTAGTGTTGGGTTACATAAAAGAGGACGCGTAACAGATGTTAATAACGCTCTTGATGGTGACGGACCGTTCACACCAGAACGAACAGGAGGTCTTCCAGTAAGTGGTGTTTATGAACTTGCATTTAGTGGACAATATAGTCTTGAACAAATAAAGAAACTGAATCATGGATTTGGTGGATTGGTATCATACTTAGGAACTAATGATGCAGAAAAAGTTGGAGAGATGATTAGTGAAGGTCATATCCTAGCCAAACGAATCATGAAAGCGATGGTTTACCAAATTGCCAAAGAAATCGGAAGTTTGTATGCTGTTACTAGAGGAAATTTGGATGCAATCATCATCACTGGTGGTCTTGCGTATAATCAAGATGTCGTACAACCTTTACTAGAATATCTAGATCACTTGGGAACTATTGTTGTTTACCCAGGCGAAGATGAATTAGAAGCACTAAACATGAATGTGTATAATATGGTTTACAATAATCAAGAACTAAAGAAATACTAAATATAATTTGAGGAGTCATAAATTGGCTCCTTTAGTATATAATATTAATGGGTGATAAAAATGAAATATGTCGTATTTGATATTGAAACAACAGGTCTCGATACAAAAAGAGATCGAATACTAGAAATAGGTGCAGTAAAAGTAGAAGATGGTATTGTAATTGATGAATTTGAAGAAATGATGAATCCAGGAGTACCTATTCCGAGTGTCGTAAGTAATATAAATCATATTTACGATGACATGGTGAAAGACAAACCATTCCCAGGAGTAATTTTGCAACAGTTTTACGATTTCTATAAAGACTGTGATTTCATAATCGGACACAATGCCAAACGATTTGATTATCCTTTCTTAGAGAGTGAATACATCAGATATTATGTAAAGGCAGAACCGATGACAGTAAAAGACACGATTTGGGTGGCTAGAAGTAAAGTGAAAGGACTTCGTTCTTATAGCTTAGCAGCTTTGTGTCGTGTGTTTAACATAACAAACAAAGATGCCCATAGAGCGTTAAGTGATGTGTATGCAACACATGAAGTATATTTAAAACTATTAGAAAGATAAATGCCTTAACAGTACTATACTGTTGAGGTGTTTTTTTATGAAAAAGTGTATTCTATGTAACAAACCACTGTATGAAACCATCAGTTTCGAAACGTTATTCAAAGTGAATTATTTCATCCATAAAAAATGTTTATCACTTTTGAATGAAGAAGAGTACATAACATTCCCATTTATGGACTTAACAGTTAGTATTCATGTCTTATTCCCTTCAAATTTCCAAGTAGTTAACAAACCCAACCTTTTCGCTAAATACGGATACCATTTTTTTCATAAAGTTACGGAATTTGACGACAGAAATATCTTATACATAATCGATGAATTATTAAGTGATACCGACTTCGTCTTATTAGCCAAACTGTGCCATCAAACACTAGTTCTTCTCACCTATACAAAAGAGGATTTCTTACAGGTAAAAGATGCTTAGATGTGAAAATGATATGTATTTTTTCAAATATTGAAATAATGTGTGTTATAATTTATGTATACAAGAAACAAATTAAGGGAGTGATATTATGAGAGTACAAGTTCGTGGAAAAAATGGTTTTACAGTTACAAATGCCTTAGAAGCTTATGCAGTTGATAAGCTTGAGAAAGTTGAACGCTATTTCAAAGAAGAATTAGACGCGTTCGTGGTTTGTAAAATCTATAAAGATCATCATAAAGTAGAGGTTACGATTCCTACGAAGTACTATACTATGCGTGCAGAAGTTGGAAACGAAGATATGTACGCGGCAATCGACTTAACAGTTGATAAACTAGAATCCCAAATAAGAAGACATAAATCAAAAATTACTAGAAGTCTTCAAAAGAAAGATGGTGTCAGCGAATTATTCACAGAAGATTTAGATCTAGAAGCATTGGAAAAAGAGTTAGTTCAAGGTCCAATCAGAAATAAAAAAGTTGTATTAGAACCAATGTCAAAAGACGACGCAATCACAGCTTTAGAAATGTTAGGACATGATTTCTATATCTTCAAAAATGAAGAAACAAATCAAGTGAACGTAGCATACTTAAGAAATAATGGTAGTTACGGAATAATCGAGACAGAATAAGTTAAACACTGTGCAATTTTGCACAGTGTTTTTTGATGTTTTCACCTCATTTTCACACAAATAATATAAATATTATTTATAATTTAAAATAGTAGTGAAATTATGATATTATAGTAGTGACGTAAAGAGGTGGTACTAATGTTAAAAAGAATGTTTGATCCAAGTAAAAAAGACTTGAAGCGTTATGAGAAAATTGCGGATAAAGTACTTGGTGTAGAAAACAACTATAAAAACCTTAGTGATGAAGAATTACAAGGTAAAACAAAAGAGTTTAAAGAAAGAATTAGTAATGGTGAATCACTCGATGATTTACTAGTAGATGCATACGCAGTAGTAAGAGAAGCAAGTACTAGAGTATTACATATGACTCCATTTAGAGTCCAAGTAATGGGTGCTTGTGCAATACATGAAGGTAACATAGCTGAAATGAAAACGGGTGAAGGTAAAACATTAACAAGTGTTATGCCAGCATATCTTAACGCATTAAGCGGTAATGGTGTTCACATCGTAACAGTAAATGAGTACTTGGCTGCACGTGAAGCAGAAGGAGAAATTGGAGATTTATTCAAGTGGTTAGGATTAACCGTTGGATTAAATCAACGTGAAATATCAAAAGAAGAAAAAAGAGAAGCATATGAATGCGATATTCTATATTCAACAAACAACGAATTAGGATTCGATTATTTAAGAGATCATATGGTTATCTACAAAGATCAAATGGTTCAAAGACCTTTAAACTATGCGATTATTGATGAAATTGACAGTATTTTAGTCGATGAAGCTAGAACTCCGTTAATTATATCTGGTGGGTCTAAAAACACTGCAACACTTTATTTGCAAGCCCAAGCTTTTGCAAGAAACTTAGACGAAGATGATTACGAAGTAGATATTAAAACAAAAACGGTAAACTTAACACCGGGTGGGATCTCAAGAGCAGAGAGTTACTTTTCATTAGAGAACTTATATGACTTATCTAATGTAGTTATTCTACATAGTATTAATAATGCAATTAAAGCGAATTATACAATGGATAATGATGTAGATTATGTTGTTCAAGAGAATAAAGTAATCATCGTAGATAGCTTTACTGGACGTTTAATGCATGGTCGTCAGTTTAGTGAAGGATTACACCAAGCATTAGAAGCTAAAGAAGGCGTGGAAATCAAGAAAGAAACATCGACTTTAGCAACAATTACATTCCAAAATTTCTTCAGAATGTATCACAAATTGTCAGGGATGACAGGTACCGCGAAAACAGAGGAAGAAGAATTCCAAAACATCTACAACATGTTAGTAGTAGAAATCCCAACAAACAAACCAATCATTCGTGACGATAAAAACGATTTAATCTTCGCGACTATGAAAGCAAAATATAATGCTATCGCTGATGAAATTAAAGTAAGAAATGCTTTAGGACAACCGATACTAGTTGGTACAATCAGTATCGAGACTTCAGAACTTCTTTCTAAATTATTAAAGCGTCGTGGCGTGAAACATAATGTCTTAAATGCCAAACAACATGAACGTGAAGCAGATATTGTTGAAAATGCAGGGCAAAAATTTGCCGTTACAATCGCAACGAATATGGCTGGTCGTGGGACAGATATCAAACTTGGTGAAGGCGTAGTTGAATTAGGAGGACTAGCTGTAATCGGGACAGAAAGACATGAATCAAGACGTATTGATAATCAGTTAAGAGGGCGTTCAGGACGTCAAGGAGACCCCGGTTTTAGCCGTTTCTTCTTAAGTGCTGATGATGAATTATTACGTCGATTTGGTGGAGATACCTTTAAAAAACGTCTAGAGATGTTAACAAATGTTCGTGGTTCAGAAGATGAATCACCAATTGATATGAAATTCTTTAGCCGTGTAGTAGAACGTGCTCAAAACCAAATTGAAGGAAACAACTTCGACCGTCGTAAAACGGTTCTTCAATATGATGAAGTTAACAGAAAACAACGTGAAGTAATTTATGAGCAACGAAGAGCTATCCTATTTGAAGATGATATTAAACCAATCGCTGATGGTATGGTTGAACGCACGATTGATCGCATCATTCATACACATATTGATATGGAAAGCAAAGAAGGACTTGTGAACGGGCCTGAACTATATAAAGCTTTAACAGGACGTTATTTTGCTCCAAATGAAATTAGCAAATCAAAACTATCAGATACAAAAGAGAACGTATATAATTACTTGATTTTAGAAGTGCGTAAAAATGTTGCTGAAAAAGAAGCGGTCGCAACAGAAGATAAATTTGTACAATTCTTACGTGCCGTAATATTGCGTGTAGTAGATACTTACTGGACACAACATATCGATCAAATGTCTGAATTACGTCAAAGCATTGGATTACAAAGCTATGCACAAATGAATCCGTTACGCGAGTATCAAGATACAGGATATAGATTATTTAATGAGTTAGTTGCAAATATCGAAGGTGACGTAACAAAATACGTTCTTCGTGCACAAATAAGACAAAACATGCAACGTGTACAAGTTGCAAAACCAACGAGTACGTCTTCAGGGAAAGAAGAACAAAAACGCAAACCACGCTCTGTTAAAAAAACAGGACGTAATGAGCTTTGCCCTTGCGGTAGTGGTAAAAAATTCAAGAACTGTCATGGTAGATAAAAACAAAACTCAAGAGAAATCTTGAGTTTTTAGCAGGTGAGATAATGAATAGATCGGAAGTAAAACAACTTTTCTTTAAAACAGAGAAAAGACACAAAGAAGTATTATCAATGACTGATATTGGTAAACTAAAAACAGAAGTCGAGGCTTTGGAAAAGGAAACGTTCGAAGCTGATTTTTGGAATGATCAAAAATCAGCAAATAAAGTCATCAAAGAACTAAAAGGGAAAAAAACAAAATACGATAAACTAGTCGGCTTCAGTAGTCTATTTGACGATATAGAAGTAATGTATGAGTTTATAACTTCAGGAGAAGATATGATAGAAGACTTTTTGGAATCTACCAAAGAGTTTACAAAAATTAGTGATTTATTAGAAGTTGAATTACTACTAAAAGAAGAAAATGATCGCCTTAACGCAATCGTTGAAATTCATCCAGGTGCTGGAGGAACAGAATCTCAAGATTGGGCGGATATGTTATATCGAATGTATAAACGATATGCGGAACGAACGAACTATGAGTTTGAACTGTTAGAATATCTTGCTGGTGATGAAGCGGGAATTAAATCCGTAACATTTGCAATTAGAGGAGACAATTCATTCGGTTACTTAAAAAGTGAAAACGGGGTACATCGCCTTGTTAGGATAAGTCCTTTTGATAGTGGAGGAAGACGTCATACTAGTTTTGCCTCACTCACAGTGATTCCGGAACTAGATGATTCAATTGAAATTGATTTAAATCCGAACGACTTAAAAATTGATACCTACCGTTCAAGTGGAGCGGGAGGACAAAGTGTAAATACAACAGATAGCGCAGTACGTATTACTCATCTACCAACGAATACTGTTGTAACGATGCAAAATGAGCGTAGTCAGATTAAAAATAGAGAAACAGCCTTGAAAATATTAAAAGGTAAATTGTATTTACTAGAACTAGAAAAGAAAAAAGAAGAATTATCAAGTTATAGAGCCAGTGATCAAAATGCCTTTGGTTCACAAATAAGATCTTATGTAATGCATCCCTACTCAATGGTTAAAGACCACCGAACAAACGCTGAGACAGGAAATGTTTCGAAAGTGATGGATGGAGATATCGATTTATTTGTCAATGCATATTTAAAACATTTGGCGAAGGAGAGTTAATATGTTTAGAAGAAATCAATTACGAGAAATAACAAGATTTGAACAATACCTAATGATTACTATCGGAATTGTCTTAATGGTATCAGGATTCTATTTCTTTTTAATGCCAATGGAAATTGTAGCAGGAGGAGTAACTGGTCTTGGATTGGTCCTAAATAAAATGATGGGAGTCTCAGTCAGTTTAACTGTTTTTATCTTTAATGCAGTATTGCTCGTCTCATCCTATTTCGTATTAGGTAAAAAAATATTTGTTAGAAGTATTTACGGAAGCTTGGTCTTTCCACTTGTTTTATTTATATTTGAAGAATTCGTTCCACAATTTGATTTTAACGATGATTACTTCTTAGCCGTATTATTCGGTGGAGGATTATTGGGATTAGGATTTGGAACAGTATTAAAATATGGTGGTACTAGTGGTGGTACTGATATCCCTGTAAAAATGTTTAATAAAAAACTAGGGTTAAGTATTAGTTTTAGTGTTTATCTAACAGATGGAATCATTGTTTTATTAGGTATCTTAGCCTTCTTAGATAGCAACGGTGTTGTTGGAGGGTTATATGCGTTAATCGCAATCTTTATCTCAGGTAAGATTGGAGATATGGTTGTTGTTGGTGGAAATGGTAAAAAAGCAATGCAAATTATCACAGATAAACCAGAAGAGATAAAAGACGCAATCTTTAAATCAATCGTTCGTGGTGTAACAGAGATGGACATCAAAGGTGGATACACCAATCAATCAAAAACAATGTTAGTAACAGTAATTACAAAACAAGAGTATTACGTTGTAAGAAATATTATCGCTAAAATCGATGATAGTGCCTTTGTATATGTAACACCAGCAACAGAAATTCATGGAGATTTTTACGTAAAGGAGAATGATTAATATGCAAAAGAAAATTTTATTAGTGGTACTAGGTATTTTATTAGTAGTAGTAGGTGCAGTACCAGCTTATTTATACGGATTTGCAAGTGCGCCTGACGGTTATAACGGGGACACTGAATTAACAGATGCAACACTGTTAGAAATAATGGAATTACTCGAGGGAGATCATTACTCACAACCCGAGAAAGATGCTTTATTAGAAGGTATGTTAGAAGGATTAGTTGAATCTATTGATGATCCTTATACAACATATTTTGACTATGAAGAATACATCACATATGCCGCAAACTTTACAGAATCATATGTAGGGATTGGTGTAACTATTTCAAGTAGAGAAGACTACTTGGTTGTAGAAGAAGTGAGAAAAGATGGACCTGCAGATGACGCAGGAATGCTTCCTAACGACTTAATCGTTGAAGTCGACTCAACATCAATCAAAGGAATGAACTTCTATGACGTAAGAGATATGATAGTGGGAGAAGCAGGTACAACAGTAATGATTGGACTTGTTCGTGCTGGATATGATGAAATCATCTATTTAGAGATGACAAGAGCGTTGATAGAAACACCAACAGTTGAATACCAAACATTAACAGAAAACGGTAAAAAAATTGGATATATCGAAGTAAGTACATTTGGTGACGAAACAGCAGAAAACTTTTCTGACGCAATTGATGATTTGGAATCACAAGGAATTGAAGGATTAGTAGTAGACCTTCGTAACAATGGTGGAGGACACTTGTCTTCCGTATTATCAATGTTACGAGAATTCTTAATCAGAGATAATGGATACATGTTCTCAACAGAACATTATAATGATGGTGAATTAATTGTAAATGAGTATACAGCCACAAGAAATAATGAAAGAGATTATGAAATCGTCACTCTTGTGAATGGAAATAGCGCAAGCGCATCAGAAGTATTCGCTTCTGCAATGCAAGAACAAGGGGACTATAAAGTGATTGGGGAGCAAACATTTGGTAAAGGTACTATGCAAACAGACCAATACATCACATCTACTTGTGAAGAAACAACTTATGGTACTTTAGATTGTAGTGAAGCAGATCGTTTACATATTTCGATTGGTAAATGGTTTACTGCTGATCACAATTGGGTTCATTATGATGGTGGAACGGATGGAGTAACTCCAGATACGATAGTAGAACCAAGCTCAAATGAGTTATTATATAAATTATTCTTACTTGATGGCGATACCTTGTCTTATGATACCGTTGAAACAAGAACTGAAATCGTACAACAGATTTTAGTGATTATGGGATACAACGTAAGAATTGATGGATACTTTGACACGGCTACATTAAACGCTGTAAAAGATGTACAAACAAATAATGCTTTAACTAGTGATGGAATCATAAATAATGAAACAATGGCTATTTTAAACGCAGCTTTGGATACATATCAAGATGATTTAGCCAACGACACACAATTAAGTGAGGCCTTAGATTACTTAAGTGAATAAGATTACCAAAATAGAGAAAAAGAAAAATGATTTCTATCAAGTAACAATCACTAGTGATTCGAATGAAAACACTTATTTAGTAACCGAGAATACAATTGTTAAGTACCGATTACTAGCAGGAAAAGAACTAGACAAAAAAAACTTAGAAGAAGTACTCAAAAACAACGAGTACGAAACATTGTACATTAAATCAATTCACTTCATCAGTTATCAAATGAGAACAATCAGTGAAATCAAAAAGTACTTAAAAAAACATACAAAAAAAGATACACTGATTACAAAAATAATCAAAGAACTAAAAGAACATGGCTATCTTAATGACCTTGATTATGTAAAAAACTTTGTTCATGAGAAACAATCATACGATTTAGTAGGTCCGTTATATATAAAAGAGAAACTTGTTAAAAAAGGAATTCAC
>PPCM01000332.1_pt1 | contig 53163 bp, 48 predicted proteins | sample 1555541 | NCBI WGS metagenome assembly PPCM01 (sample SAMN05284479, study PRJNA326546) | Marine sediment metagenome, whole genome shotgun sequencing project. | isolation source: marine sediment | place: Germany: Wadden Sea | collected 2012-09-05
ATATGGGAACGTACTGATTATCGCAAATTCTGATATTAGAGAAATTGTGAACCTTTCAGAAGAACTCTCTTATGCAGTTAGTGAGGTTGCGGTAGAATACAGTGCGGATATTGAAGAGGTAGAACAAATTATTAAAGAGAATTTACCTGATATCAAAGAAAAAATTCCATTTATCGTCAATGGACCTCGATTTGATGGTGTTGATCAACTAGGGGACAGTGCTGTCGTTATGCGTGTCATTGCTCACTGTGAAGAAAAACATCGCCTAGATGTTAGACGATTACTCAACAAGGAACTAAAGTTATTATTGGATAGAAACAACATTTCAATCCCATTTCCACAACTGGTTATTCATAAAAAAGAGAATTAATCTAGCAATAAAGCCATTTTTACCTATACGGAAAAATTGTTTTCCGTATAGGTAAAAAATGTTATAATAAGTATAGAATGTTTGTATGAACATAAAATATATTTGAGGAGGAAGAAAGTTGAAAAGAGATTACAGTATGGGTTCAAGATTTTTAGCGTATTTTATTGATGCGATTTTAATTGGTGTCGTAGGAAGTATTTTAGCAGGTATGGGTATTGGTGGTAGCGCCGGAACTTACATAGGTTCTATCGCAGCTGGTTTAGTTTATTACCTTGCATTTGCTTACTTTAATGAAGGTATCACAGTTGGTAAAATGGCTCTAAAAATGGTTGTTAAAACGGACAACGGTGGAGATGTTGATCAAAAAACAATTATGGTACGTGAGTTATTAAAAGTTGTATTAATGCCAATCGCATTTATTTCATTTATTATTTGCTTAGTAAACGAAGACAAAAAATCAATTCATGATATGATCGTTGATACAGTAGTATTAAAAAAATAATTTAAGAAGTGATTTGTTATTTACAGTATACAAATAAAACGGAATACAATTACGTATTCCGTTTTTTTTAGTCACATTAAATTATCTAGTCTCAAATGGTTCAACACAAAGTCTTCGAACGCTTCGTATGTTTCAAATGAGTTTTTGAATTTGCTCAATTGTTTGTTTTTAAAAATAACAATTTCATCAGCTAGTGTGTACGCTACATGTAACATATGAGTGGATATTAATAATGTTTTCTTGTCCTGTTTCATTTTCTTAAAGAAGTTTATCATAAACTGCTGACTATCTGGGTCGAGAGATGCGAGTGGTTCATCGATCAGATAGAGGTCATAATTCAGTAGAATACTAGATAGAATTGCGAGTTTATGTTTCATCCCCAGAGAATACGCGCTAATTTGTTTATCCATATCTCCGTCTAGTTCCAAGTCTTTAATGATCGTTGTGATATCGACATGTGGTTTTGATGATGCTATTTCTTTCATAAGTGATATATATTCTTTACCTGTAAGATACTCATACAAGTAAGGAGAATCATAAATATAGGCTGATTCTTCTTTTTTTGTGATGGTTCCCGAATCGATATTTAAATAGTGATCAATTAGTGATAATAGAGTTGTTTTTCCTACTCCATTCTTACCAAGTACGACAGTGATTACACCTTCTTCAATATGAAGGTTTGCCTGATTTAAGATAATATCTTCTTCACTGTATGCAAAACTGACATTTTCAAGTTTGATCATATAATTTCACTTCCTCTGAGTTTTTGTTCTCTAACACGATTGATTATTTTTAAAATAATGAGTAGGAGTATGAATACTATAACTACAAGAGTGACATTTTCAATGTTGATAAGCAAATAGTTAAACCCAATTCCGAAAACTCCAAAAAGTAATACAGCAAAATTAAATCCCCCGATCCCACTTACAGGATCACTCGTATAGACTCGATTATTCTTTACATCTTCAATTAGATGATAATCAATAATTAGTGTGAATAGTAGATAATAATACCCTATCCTAACGATTGCATGTATGATTACTTCAACATCAAATGTAAACAATGAAATGACAGAAGATATTACAAAGGATAACAAGTAAAAGTACATGATAAAATAGTTTGTTTTCTTTTTCGCACGGTAGACTGAAAACTTATCATATCCTAGTCGTTTGTAATCTCTTAAATGAATCCATTCACTACTGTAAAATGTTTCATTTTTTAAGGCGATAAAGTTCGTTAAAAAGAAAAGTACTACAAAGACGCCTATTATGGAATCTACCATCAAATTTGTTGATAATTCTGATGTTTCATACATCGCAGCTATAAAGAATATTTGATAGAAGAATGCAAGAATTATGACAGTGATATTCGCAGTGAAATGTTGTTTTTTATTTCGTAAAACAGAATAGATGTCTTTTAAGAATATCATATTAACAAACGTGTCTTTCCCAAGAAAAATACGGAATATTTTGTGTGGTGCGATCATTCTATTGTTTTTGATTTTCTTTGTTTTTTTGTTGATGATTACGTTGGTAACACTATAGTTCATTGTTTTCTTCTTACTCTTGCGTTCAACAAACACTGCAAGTGTTATAAACAGTAGTTCAATCGTGACATATAAAACGATAGAAAGAATACTAGAAGATATATAATTTGTGATAAAGAAAGGCGCAAACGATAAAAATGTTATCAATGATAACGATAGCCCACTAAATACATATGTCAATATTCCATCCACTACCGGAACACTCCTCAAATAAGCAAAATATAACTTTTGAGTTATATAGAGAAGCGTTTGAAATAGGTATCGATACAATAGAAGTAATGAGCCATAAACGAGAATATAGTTTATGGATGAATAAACTCCTACAAACAGCGCTAATCCAATGGTTAGAGGAAAAAGATAGTAAAATACATATCGATTGATTCGTTCGGTCATTATCTCTTTCAAGAAATTGTTTCGTTTATCTCCAAGCATTCGAAAGTAATGGTTCTTTTCAATATCCTCAACTACAGTTTTATTTTGATTAAGTAACGCGAGCGAAAAGATAAGTAATAACATCATAAACAGAACAACTGTGATTACCTCTACTACTTCTACCGTTAAATAAGTTGCTTTGTATAATATAAAATATACGACATTAACAATGATTACTCTAAATAGCAAGAGTAATTGATTGATTAGTTTAAAGTTTTTTTCAGTATATATGTTTAGTACTTTTTCTTTCAATTTTTTTATCAGTCCCAAAAAGAAAGAGTTTTGAACTCTTCTTCTCGACTCGTAGTAAAAAAATAAAGTAAAATCTGATTTCATAACATCACCCACTGGTAATATTATAACAAAGATTTTACTTATTTATATAATTTTTAATAATACTCTCTTGTAATATTCTTTTTAATACTCTAACTGATTAAAAAATTCGTTAACTTGTTCTTTTGTTAACTGATTCTCTTGAAATACTAATGCGCTTGTTACGTTGTTTCCTTCTAGCAACATTGTCATTTCTTCTGCAATTCCAGCTTCTCCGTTTCGGTCATGTGTAACGAATGGAATAATTGTTTTGTTTTTTAAGTATCCGCTTGTTAAAAAGGTACGGATTGATGGTGGAAATGTGTTACTCCAGTTTGGTGTGGCGATTATGATTGAGTCATAATCATCAAAGTTAATGTTAATTTCTTTTATTGGTGGTGTTAACTTATTGTTGATTTCGTCATTATAGCGTTCCCAAAAAAGTTCTTCTTTTCTTGGGTATGCTAAAGTAGGCTCTATTCTTAATGTGTCAATGTTTAACTCTTCACAGAGCATAGGTATCAGTGAATTAATGTTACCAGTGTATGAATAGTAAATAAAAAGTTGTTTCTTATTAGACATGTTTTCCATTCTCCTTTATTGGTTCCCTAGTTATAAGATGTTTAACACTTTATTTAAGTATATTATATCATTTCCGTTACTGTCGACCTAGTAAAATTTATCATCTAATCAAATAAAAAGACACGAATATCGTGTCTAACTATTATTGCCAGTTGATGTTTTCTAAGAACCGTTTAATGATGTGTTCTTTTGTTAAGTTGTTATTGATTAAGGAGTTGATATAGTGAATACCAATATTTGATAATGTATCTTGATATTTCGAGTATATCTTCATTGTTAATTCTTCTGTATATTGCATATAGTATGATTTACCAGCTGTTTCTAAGAGCGAATATTTATAGGCATCCATAGCTAACTTTAGTTGGTCCTTATTAATTTCTAGATAGTCAAGCATCTGTGTTTGTAGTGACTCATCAATTAAAAGTAATGCATTTGCAACATGTTTTCCATTCTCATAGTAATGTGTTGCAATTGTACTTGGATTGTGCGGTTTTTTAGATAGTAATAACACTCCGACTACATGCAATGCAACTGCGGAATTAAATTGTTTTGTTAAGTGACACGTTTTAGCTGCTTCAATATATGCACTTGGATTGTTTTTATCTAATTCTTTAGCCTCTTTAAAAATATCAAATGCTTCTTGAAATTTATATTCATCATTTAATTGTATTCCTGTTTCAATTAGAGTCTCGTATTTATTCATGTCTAGTTCCTTCATTTCCTTGTTTGATTTATGTTATCTTTGTAAGTAATCAATTAACCACATAATAATATGTATTTATAATGAAGTCAAATCATATAATAAGATTGATTAGTTAGTATGTGAACTAAGTATGGTATAATAGGATTACGAGGTGGTAGCTGATGGATTATGTTAGTTTGAGTTATGTATTAGCATTTGTGTACTTGGTTAACTTTTTTGTATTACTGTATTTATATATTGAATTCAAATCAATTAAAGGTCTCAGGTATTGGTTTGTTTCATCTATTATTGGTGTCTTTGCCTTTTTATCTATCTTTTTGAAACCAATGATTGGTGATTATACTGCATTTCTAAACAATGCGTTGATTTTGTCTGGATTAATCATTCAGATTGAAGGATTAATCCGTTTTAAGGAACTCAATGTTTTTAATAAACGCACGCCAATCATCATTATTTTAATTTTGTTTGCTATCATTATTTCGTTTTTAAATGCGGAAGATGCAACAAGACGCTATCTGTTTTATGATATTTTTCTATCATTACTACTAATCTTGTATTCTATTATTATTGTATTAAATCAACGTAAAAGATCGTGGTTATATTATTTACCTTCTATCTCCGGAATTTTACTTCTATCTACTCATATGATTCGTTGGCATCTCGCGCTAAATGGTGTTATAAAATCATACGATGGAATTCATCCAATCATTTCATATGCCTATTTTTCTGGGATAATATTTAGTATTGTTTGGTTAATTACGATTTTGTTAATGATTCAACGTGAATTCATTTTCATCTTACAGCATAATTCAACCCATGATTCAATGACTAACTTACTGAATCGAAGACAGTTTGATATTGATTTAGAGCATGCACATAGTAAAGCTTTGGATGGACGCTTGTATATTGTTGATATCAATCGTTTCAAACACATAAATGATTCCTTTGGTCATCATATTGGAGATTTAACATTAAATGCTGTTGCGTTTGAATTATCTTCAATGCCTAGTATGAATAGTTACCGTATTGGAGGCGATGAATTTGCGTTGTTATCGCTTGATGATACTGAGAATAAAACTAATTTCTTATATAAACAGCTGAATAAAACATACTCAATTAACGAGTATCAAGTGTCTCTTAGTGTAAGTATCGGTACAGGTATTATTTCAAAATCTAAGTCTTATGAAGAGTTATATAGAGCTGCAGACTATGAAATGTACAAACATAAGGTACAGATAGATCAATCCAAAAAGGACAAATAGTTCTATAGTAATAAAATATAGAAACATAAAGGTCTCTCAAATTCACAAATGAACTTGAGAGACCTTTTTTATTTGTTATTATGGTGTTGGAACATTATAGTTCACAGTTATTGTCGCGAGACTATTGTAGTCGTCAGACTTGTCCCAGTTGACGTCCCAAGTAATTGGAGCACTACTTTCCTCTATATTAACTGTTGCAGTGGAATATGCAAATACGATTCTCTCCATAGTTGTTACAGTTGCTGGTATATAAATTGTTAGGCTATCCGTATTATAGAATGCCTCACTTTTTATTGTTGTTAAGTGTAAGGCATCCTCGGTATTAAATGTCGTTAATCCGCTACAATTACCAAATGCCATTAATCCAATTTCTTCTAAGGCTGACCCATTTTCTAGTGTAACTGATACTAAATAATTCATATTATAGAATGCAAGTTCTCCAATCGTTACAACCGTGTTCGGTATCGTTAACGTGACTATATCTGGCTCATTCATAAATGCTTTCTTTTCAATGGCAGTAACTGGGAATGTATCTATGGTGTTTGGAATAACAAGGTTACTAACCCCATAGTTTTGATACGATAAAATTGTCACAGTATCATCATTATTTATAAGGTATTCATAGTCTGAATTTTCATTTAAACTTTTCACATTGTAAAGAATGAAGATTTCTACTTCGTATGTCCACAGTTGATGTTTATCCCAATTTGATTCCCAAGTTGCTGGGACAGTTGGAGATTGCAAGAACACACTGGCTTCAGAACCAAAGAATGCATGATTTTCTACTAGTGTTACACTAGAAGGTATGATGATTGTTAATCTATCTGTAGCTGAAAATGACCTTGTTCGAATGGTCTCAAGAGATGTCGCCTCTTCTAAGTTAAATGAAGTCAAACTAATATTATATGAAAAGGCAAACTCACCAATTTCTACTAATTGAGATCCGTCTTCTAAGATCACCTCTCTTAACGAAGTCATATCTTTAAATGCATTCGCTCCGATGTGGGTAACCGTAGCTGGTATAAAGACACTATCGATTAATTGGAAATTAAAGAATGCTGAATCTCCAATTGTTGTTATATCCATTCCATTATATGTACTAGGTATTACTATATCTCCACTTACAATCGAACTTCCAGTTATTGTGATTTCCCCATTAGATACTGTATAGGTAAAGTCTTCTAACTTATCTTTAAAGTTAGCATCATACACACGGTCTTCAGTAATGGTATATGTACCGCTTCTTAAAACGCCATCATACATCCAACCTAAGAAGTAATGATCCGTTTTTGTAATAGTTGGTAATGTAATTGTGCCTCCATGTTCAACGATTATATCTTCTACACTTTCTCCTCCATTTGACACAAAGGAAACTGTATAATAATTCCTTTCATACACTGCATGTACTTCTAAATGTGAAGAAACTGATGTGAAATCGACATCCCAACCAGTAAAGGTATACCCTGGTACTGTACTCGTTGTTGGAGCAATTCCGTCATGATCATAGATTACCCAAGTACTGGTGAGTAGTTCATTGTTATAATCATAGAAATTCACCATATATGAGTTGACGTTATAATATGCTGTTACTTCAATATCCATTTGTACATTATCATAAGACTGGCTCCAACCCGTAAAATAATAGCCTTCTTTTCCGTTAAGTTCAGGAGCTATCGCAGATGTATCGTAGTCTACTAATTCTGTCTTTAATATTGTACCATCGTGTTCTATAAATGTTACTGTGAACTGATTTATCTCATATTCTGCAGTCACGATTAAATCCTCAGTAATTTCCGAAATGTCAAGATCCCAACCAATAAAGGTATATCCTTCTCTTACAGGTATATCTGGTGAATTTGCAGAATCTTGGTATACAACATCCTCGAAGTATATAATTGATCCATCATAGTCTTTAAACACTACTTGGTAATTATTTGTGTCGTAGGTAGCTACTAAAAAAATATTCGCTTTTACAATCTCAAACGATTCGCTCCAACCCGTAAAGGTATATCCTTCTCTTATTGGATCATCCGGGGCATCAACAGTGCCATTATATGTCGTTGTTTCTGTAGCGATTATTTCACCGTCTATATTATAGAAAAATACATAATATATATTCTCCTCGTACTGTGCTCTTACAGTCAGATTGGTTTCAACAGATGTAAAAACGGTATCCCAAGATGTAAATGTATACCCTACACATTCTTCCAATGTTGGAGCTGTGGCATCAGACATATATTCTACTTCCTCAGAATGAATTATCACTCCATTACGATCTAGAAAATCTACTGTGTAATTATTGATTAAATAAAGTGAGGTTATATCAATATCACTAATAACATTATTAAACCCTTTATCCCATCCGGTAAATGTATAACCAATCCTACTTGGGTCTGTAGGTGCTGTTGCGTCACTACCATGGCTTATTTCCTCACTAAGGAGTAAGTCTCCATTGTAATCATAAAAACTAATTGTATAGGTCTTGATTTGATAAACAGCTTCAACAATTAGATTCGTCTCCGCTGTGAATGTAAATTCAAGATCAACTTCTACTCCGTTTACCATCCAACAGTCAAAGTCATATCCTTCTTTCTCTGGAATGGGTAGAGTAACAGTGTCTCCCTCATGAATATTGGAGATAGTGGTTAAAAATTGTCCTCCATCTACATTGAATGCGATTTGATAGGTTTCGTCCTCAGTTACCAAATCTTCATCTTCTCTCGTTAGGACGAAGTATATACTTAATGCAATAATGAAAGCCATTAAAAAAAACAAACCAATCAATAACTTTTTTTTCGATTTGTGATTATTATTCATACAAATCCCTCCATATTGTAATTTCTACTCTGAATTAAAAATCCTTATCTATATTATACTTCATTACAAATAAGGAATTCAACAGTAGATTATTTATAGTCGAAAAAAGCAAGTGATTTCTCACTTGCTTTGTAATATTTAGGTATAAAGGATGTCAATTAAATCCTTGAGTTCTTGTTTTGAGATTCCTACTTGTTTTGATTTGCTTATAATTTCTGTTAATAGTTCTTCTACTTTTTGGTTTTTCATATCCAATAAGTAACTATCTGAATTATTATTCACAAAAGCACCTTTGCCAGGAATCGTGTAAATAAAGTTATTTTGTTCAAGTAGTTCCCATGTTTTTTTGATTGTAATGATACTAACTCGTAACTCTTTTGCGGCTAATCTTATTGAAGGTAACTGTGTATCACTTTTAAGTTGTTTCAGTATAATTTGTGTAGATAATTGATCGTAAATTTGTTGGTAGATTGGTTTGTTGGATTTGTTGGATATACTAATGTTTTTCATTAATTTATCGCGATAAAATTCTTTGTTGCTTTTTTGATTGCGATGATGCTAAGTCCTATAAAGAATGTAATCCCAACAAATAATAAACCAAATTGTAAAACCATATTACTGCTTTCAGTTACGTTTGATACCGATGAATATACAATTGTTCCAAACTCTAAGAATATTGCAAATAACAGTGTACCTACTACTCCATATATTACTGGAAGACCAAATTTATAGGCTGTTTTAAAATATGCAGGTAAGAACAAAACATTGAATACACCAAATGATAAGAATATGCTTCCAAAGAATACTAAATTAATATCCAATGAAAAGTTATATGTTCCATATAATGCATTATTAATCAGTCCAAATACAACTGCTAGTATAATGTGTAATAATTCAATTAAGATGAATGCGTATGATTTAGACATAACTACATCTTTCTTTGATACTGGCAACATACTAATGAAGTGGTAATCTTGTTGTGAATTATAAGAACCGAATACGTTTGGAACCGTAATCCAGAAGAAATACATTGTAACTAATGTGAAGAACCATTGAGGGATAAAGAATAATAGTGATAAAAGTAAAGGTAAGAAGTAAAAGAATGGATGAATGGTTAATGTAAGTTCTTTATATAATAGGTTTCTCATTATTTTGTACTCCCTTCTGAAAAGTATATTAAGATATCGTCAATTGATGGCTGTCCGTATCTAATGTCTTTTATATCCACCATATTACTTGTTTCAATTAATCCAGTAAATCCAAAAACATTTTCCTTATATGAGATTAAATGTTTTTCTACATGAGGCAATGTTTCTTTTGAACCTGTAACAAGTTTATATCGGTCCAGTAAATCATCTTTACTTGAGTTTTCTATTATTTGTCCTTCTTTTATTACAACGATATAATCTGCACATCGCTCTAAATCAGAAGTAATATGAGTAGAATACAAGATTGATACACTCCCATCTTCTACAAGTGATTGAAATACGTCGAGTAATTGATCTCTAGCTACTGGGTCTAATCCCGTAGTCGGTTCATCGAGTATCAGTAATTTGGAATGATGAGAAAGCCCTAATGCTAGAGAATACTTCATACACATTCCTTTTGATAACTCATCAATCTTTTTATTTTCATCCAAATTAAACTCAATCAAGTATTTATTATATATTTCATCATCCCAAGTTGGGTAAAATCGTTTATATACTCTTGTTATATCTTTTATTTTCTTTTTCGGATAGAATATCTCACCAGATACATACCCAATACTGCTTTTGATTTCATTTTCATTCTGATCTAACTCTTTACCCAATATATGAACAGACCCACTGTCTCTTCTTATTACATTTAGCATTGATTTAATCATAGTTGTTTTACCAGCGCCATTTTCTCCAACAAATCCTAAAATATATCCCATTGGTAATTCTAGTGATACATCTTTTAAATGGAAACTGTTATATCTTTTATTTAGATTCTTAATTTCTAAAGCTTTCATTTTTTTCACACTCCTTGTATCTATTGTTCATACACAGTATACACAACATACACAGTGCTGTCAACAAGTTTGATTAAATTTATCTATTAAAAAAAGAGTAAGCAATGAAAATCATTGCTTACTTCAATATTCTATTATATTTGATAGTCACCATCGTTAAAGACAATGATGTCTGTTCCGTCTTTCTTTGTACCGATTATATGAAGGTCTTCGCTCCCAAACATGAAATCGACATGGACCATTGATTGATTGCAACCTACTTTTTCTAGTTCTTCTTGAGTCAGACTATTTCCATCTTTTACTGTTCTTGGATATGCCCTTCCTAACGCTAAATGACAAGAAGCATTTTCATCAAACAACGTATTCAAGAATAAGATACCGGTATTGTTTATTGGTGAGTCATAGCTAATCAAAGCTACTTCACCTAAGTAAGAACTGCCTCCATCTGTTTCAAGAAGACTTTTCAATGTTTCTTCTTGTTCTTTGGCACCAAAGTTGATTACTTTTCCATCTTTGAACTCCAACCAGAAATCCTTTATAAGTTTTCCTTGATAATTTAATGGCTTTGTTGCTACTACTTTACCATTCACTCCATACTTGTATGGCATCGTAAAGTTTTCTTCAGTAGGAATATTTGGATTAAAGGTAACTTCATTGGCAGCCGTATCGATTCCTCCAGCCCAGATGTGATTTTCTGCCAACTCAACCGTTAAATCTGTCCCTAAATCATTTGTAAAGTGTAGTGATTTAAACTGATAATTTGTAAGTATTTTATTGTGAGATACAAGTCTACTATTGTGTTGTTTCCACTCTTTTACTGGATCATTTAAGATAGTAACACGCGATGCTTGAAAGATACATGTCCATAACTGTTCCATTGCCTCAGCTTCGTCTAAATTAGGAAATACTTGTTTTGCCCAAACTTCATTTGGTGCAGCTACTATATTCCATTGTGTTTTATTTGCCATCATGTGATCCAAGGCAAACTTAAGTGATTTCATTTGTGCAAGTCCAGATCGTTGAATTTTAATTGGATCTACTCCACTGTTCAATCCAGGCATTGGAGAAGATATGTTGATGATACAACATCCTTCGTCAATAAAGTATTTCGCTCTGTTAATCTGCCACTCAGGAATTTCTTCTAAGGTTTCCACTGTTTTTCCATCATAGTTTAATCTTGCTACATAAGCATCATCCCACATGATATCAACGCTTTTTGCACCAACTTTATAAGATTCTTCAACGAGCATTCGAGCAAGTTTTCTTGTTTCTGTAGAGCAACTTATAACTACTCTTTGATCTTTTTGTACATTTGCTCCTACTTTTACCGCTAATTGTGCATACTTTCTTAACAATTTTAAATCAGGCATCTCATCTACAACTCCTTATATTTTTTTATCTCATAATTGATGTAGTACTTTGTTTAACACAGTACCCTTATTTACACAGTATCACTTGTTTTAATACTATTCAAGTGTTTTCTCTAAAATTCATTTGTAATCAACGAATAATCCTACTGGTAATACGCTGACTGTGCATTGAAGAGTTTATAGTAAATACCTGTCTCAATTTTCATTAGATTTTTGTGTGTATCGTTTGCAATAACGCGACCTTCACTTAAGACGATAATTCGGTTACAAAATACGCTACTACTCATTCTATGAGAAATATAAACTGTTGTTTTGTCTTTAACTAGGTCGTTAAAGTTCTCATATATTTCCGCTTCACTGAGAGGATCTAATGCACTTGTTGGTTCATCAAGAATTGCAAATGATGAGTTTTGATACATCGCTCTTGCGATTGCGACCTTTTGTTTTTCCCCTCCAGACATATCAATTCCCTCTTTGCTATACACTTTTGATAGGAAACTATCGATGTTATTTGGTAGACTTTCTATTTTTTCTCTAAGTCCAACTTGGTATAGACATTCTCTTATATGTTCTTTATCTTTTTGCTCCAAGTCTACATTTTCACTTATTGTTAATGCAAATAACTTAAAGTCTTGAAACACCATTGATATTTGCCTGATATACGATTGATAGTCATATTGGTTGATGTCTACACCGTTCCAATAGATTGTTCCACTATTTGGAGTATAGAATCTACTAATTAGCTTTACGATTGTTGTTTTTCCAGAGCCATTTATTCCTACGATACTTATTTTCTCTCCTTTTTCTACTTTAAAGGAAACATTGTCTAAGATTACTTTTTCTGTATCAGGATAAGTAAATGAAACATCTTTAAATTCAATTGTCTCAAATGGATCACATTGCAACTCACCTTGTGATTTTGTGATGTCGTCTTCAACATCTAATACATCAAATATTGGATTTAGAAGAACGACATTTTGTCTTATTTGAATTAGTCTAGATGCAAAACCATCAATTGCTCCTGAAACTTTCATTGCAGATGCAGTTAGAAGGATATAAGTCCCTACTCCCATGTTTTGTGTGATTGAGATATATCCTACAAATCCATAGATTGCGATAATTTGGATATAGTTTATGATCATGAAATAAACTTGGAATCGACCCATATTTTTTTTGTACTTAATGATCTCGTTGCATGTGTCATCTAAGAAACCGTTAAATCTACTTAACATTAAGTCCCCAAGTGGATACAATCTAAAGTCTTTTTGATATGTTGTTTTTGTCACAACATCTGAATAATAATTGTATCTTCTATTTGTTGTTCCTAGTTTTTTATAGTACTCTTTTTGTTTCTTTGAAGATATTTGTCCGACTATAAAGTGGATACTAACACCTACCAAAATCAAAACAATGATTAATTTGTTGAATACGAGAATTAATGTAATCAATGAACAGATGATTATAAATTGTGTAATTAAATCAATTGTATGTCTTAGAAAGACATTTAATGCATCAAATCCATCAATTGCGAATCGTGCTTTGTCTACTGAGTCAAGATATTCTGGTTTTTCTAGATATTTAAATTCTACGTTCATGAGTTTATCTACCAGATACGCTCTAACTTTGTTTTCCAATCGATCGTGAGATATTTCAATATAGGTTGATAGTGTAATATCCAGAAATCTTAGAAGTACTTCCACGATAACAATTCCAAGTGCATATAGGAATGCTACATCCATATCTCCGTTCACTAAACTAGTGATAATCAAAGATAGTCCATACACTCCAACAATTGCTTTTCCAGCCATTACAAGTGCCTTTGTTAGAGATAACATATAAAAACTTTTAGACAACTTAAAGGTCAAAAGAATTAGCCTTCTTGTATTTGACTTAGGCATAGGCTTGTTCTCCTTTATCGGTATAGTACTTCCCTTGAGTTGTGAACATTTCTTTGTACTTTCCACTCTCTTTTTTCATTAGTTCTTCATGACATCCTTCTTCTAGGATTACCCCATTTTCTAAAAATATAATTTTGTCACAGAATTTTGTAGAAGCAAGTCGATGTGAAATCATGATGGCTGTTTGATTATCAACCATTTCATGAAACTGTTCGTATATTCTCTTTTCTGCGATTGCATCAAGAGCTGCTGTTGGTTCATCTAAAATAATCAACTTTGTATTTTCTTTATAGATTGCTCTAGCGATTGATAATTTCTGTGCTTCTCCTCCACTAAAATCCACACCATCAGGCGCAATTACTTTTAGTAGTTGTTGGTCTTCACATTCCTCATAACCATTCACTTTGTCCAGCAATCCAGCTTGTTTTAAAGCATCTAGTGCTCTTAAACGCTCTTCATCAGTAGGGTTTTCTCCAGTTATATTTTCTAGAATCGTTGCAGCATACAAATTTACATCTTGAAAGACAACGGCAATATTTTGTTGATATGATTTTATGTTCATCGTTTTTGTGTTAATTCCATTAACTAATATGTCTCCTTTTGTAGGTAGGTAAAATCCACATAACAGTTTTGCTATTGTTGATTTACCACTCCCATTGATTCCAACCAATGCAACCTTTTTATGATTGTCGATTTTAAATGATACATCTTTTAGTACTTCTTGATTACTTGCTGGATACTGGAAACTTACATTTCTGAACTCAATATCCATTTTTTCAATTGTACAAGGTTTTCCTAAGTCTGTAACTATATCGTAATCTTCATTGAAGAAAGAAATATATTTTTTGGTTATTGATGTCTCTTCTTTTAGTCTCGCAATTTCCTTGAAAGTTGTTTGTAGTTTTACACTTATCGCCAAAACTGACATTATGGCCATTGAGATTGTACCTAGAGTTACAGTCCCTTCAAAGTATGCTCTTACAACAAAATAGTAAGCTGCTCCATTTGTTATGAGAAGAAATAAAACATCATAAACATTATACTTGTATTCATTGAGATCCTTTTTCTTTAGTAAATTTAAAAAATCATTTGTTTTCTGAAGAAATCGATTATATAGTGACTTTGATAAATTGTTTACTCGTATATCTTTCCCAAAGGAGAAATCATGTGCAACGTTATAGTAATACTCTCTATTACGATCTCTATCCATTAATTCTTCTAAGTTATCAACCATAAAATCTTTCGCCTTTAATGCAATAAAAAACTGTGCGATTGCGCACACAAAAGCAATAAGTATCACATATGGATTAAATAACCCTAAAATCACAACAAAACCAATAATGCTGAAGATTTCTGGTAATTGATGAAAAACAATAAGTAATGTTCCATGAAATCCTCGATTAGCATATCGCATAGCTGAAAAAGCTTCGTTTCGCTTTGCATGAAAGTTTGCATCTTCTAAGTGGGACATTGATATATCCTTAAACTTATCGATATAACTTCGTTTTCTTCTCATGCTACTTGCAAGAAATCTACCATCAGCCATTGAACTGAAACGCACACTCAATACTGTTAGAATAAGTGATGATACACCAAATATAACGATATATGTTAACGTTAATTGCAAATCTGAGTTTGTAATTGCGTCAATGATGTATTTTGGAAATAAGACAGCAATCAACGGAATTGATCCCGTCACTATCATATTTAGAACAAACACAATCAACATAAATTGCTCTTTATCTTCTTTAAACACATCTAAATGAAATCTTAAAACATCTTTACTTGAAACTTCCTTTTTCATCTTTCACCTCTCAAATATTATCTACTTTAATATTATTTGAGTTAATACAAAGATTCAAGCAACCCTTAGTTGCATAATTACAACTTAAAAGTAGAACATCTTTTTCGTAAGTCTAGCTCAACAACAAGAACAAAAAAACACCCCTACATAAGAGGTGTCTAATTAGTATTTTAAGTTGTAACTAGCGTGAAATGATTGATTTTCGATATGGAAATAGAATCAATACAAGCGGAAATACAATGAAGTACATTATATTGATTGGTCTATCAAAAATCCAATAAGTCTCATACTTTATTAATTGAAATATTACAAAGTAAGAGCTGATTACTCCGATCAAAACAAAAGCCTTTAAGAGTATACGTGGGAACCCAAGTTTTATCTCAAATAGTACAATCAATGCAAGGAGGATTCCTGGTAGTGATAATCCATGAAGTGCGATTAAAATGAATACGTTCGTGTGATACATTCTTACTGTTTCATATAAAAGCATAAAACAAATACCGATTAATATCGGGGCTAAAATGTGTATCAATAGCGTTAGAAAGAAATCTTTGTCCGAATGATATCCTTCTTTCTTATATAATGTTATCAATATAACAATCCCCGGAAAAATCATAATAAAAACAGTTGCAAATATCAAATCAACTGGTGCGTCAATATTCTTTCTATAAAAAAAGAAGTTTGTTAGATACAGAATTATATTTAATGCTATATAGCTCATTAGTATCCTCTTATGAGTCTGCCAATACGCTTTTAATTCTTCTTTAAAATCCATTACATTCTCTTCCCTTCATACTCATTTGTATATCTTTTAAACTCTACCATTGCTTTTTCTTTAATCATTGTGAAATATACTCGGTAATTATCATAATCTAGAATTCTATAATGATTACTAATTTTGTGTCGTTGTAGTGTAAATCCTTTTTCCTCAACCAGATTATCCCACCAAGTAGAACCACCTAAGGTTTGAAGTTGTCTTCTTGGTATTTTTTCCATACTGATAGCCTGAATAATATCTGCTATATTATCGCCAAAACAGTTATAGATCGTATCAGTGTCTTTAAAAAGAATACATAACGTAACCGTTTCAGCCCACTTTAATTTAGTTCTTTTCTTCTCGAGTTGAATATATGTTTTTTTGCTCACTCCAATAGAATCAGCCATTTGTTCTTGAGGCAATGATACTTCCTTACGTAGATCATGCAATAATTCTTGTACTTTACTACAAAATTCAATCTTTGTCATTATATCACTCTTTTCCATTGGTGTAATTTTACACCTTATAGTGTAATTTTACACTATGTGTTTTTCTATGTCAACAATAGCTTTTTCCACCAATACAAAAAACAAGTGTTACCTTTAGGGGTAACACCTGTAAATAGGGCTTTGATTCAAACAAATTGTATATATATCTTCTTTTGTTGATATTGTAACATTGAGGGGTGTTACAGGGACAAAATCTCTATTTTGATACGTTTAGGAGAGATACGGTAATACTATAGTTTGAATTCATTTATTTGAATCAAGTACCTAAGGAAGAGTTCTTTTTATCCATTTATGACGGACTTACTTATTTCCCAGTTATGCATTTTCGCTACTTCTTGTATATGTCCTTCCAAGGCTTCATCTTTCACTTCTTTTTTTTCTAGGATTGCATATACTTTACCACATTTGAAGTTATGTAACACTTCGACAATTTTTTTATTCTCAGCAAAGATTGGATCAATTATTCGATCACCAATATTTGGTATGTGATCTGTTTCAAATCGTTTTTCGAATACCAGTCCTTTGTTGTTTTCTGAGTACACTTTGATTAAGATTGCGATTGTCATGAGTTCATCCTTTCATTTCTTGATTGGTTGTAAATTTCTTATACTTTAAGTATAGTATCTATGATTTACAATTAATAGGTTCGAAAGTACTATAAATCAAAAAAAGAACCATCACGAGTTGTGACGGATTCTTATATAACTCCTAAATCTACAGCTTTTTTTACCGCTTCTGTTCTGTTCTTTACTTGTAACTTCCCAAATAAATTTTGATTGTAATTTTTCACTGTACTAATTGCCAAAAAAAGTTTCTTTGATATTTCCTCGTTTGAAAGTCCTTGTGAAATTAACAACAGTATTTCTCTTTCTCTTTTACTGAGTGGTACAACTAGTTCCAAAATTTTATGAGGAGACTGTTGATAGAATTTGTTCTTTCTCGCTTTTTTGATTGCTTTAATTAGTTCTGATACATATGTTTGATTATTCCACAAGTTTTCTTCTTGTTCTAAAACATCAAGAATAATCTCACCGTTTTTTATGAATGGTAATTTATATGATTCAATCACTGTTATATCAATCGCTTGATTTAAGCAAGTTGCCCCTTTATTAAGTTGTCCGTTTAACTTATAAATACAGGACATTATGATTAATACTTCTGCTTTCTTATGAGCTCTTTTTGTTTCATTATAATGTGTGATTAATCGTTCAGATAATTCACTTGCTTCTACGCATAACACTTGATTCTTGTTTTTTGAAAACAGTAATAGTAACCCTTTTAAATATGTTAAGAACATAAAATCATTTATATAATTTAATTGTTCTAGTTTTTGTTCTTTCATCCAGGTAGTAACAGGTTCTATTCTTTCTTGTTCGATGTAAACATTCACTCTTAAGATGCTAGAATCTTCGATTATTGGAACAGCGTTTTTAAATTTGTGCTGATCTGATTTATTCAAAGACTTCAATGCTTCTATATAATCATAATTACAACTATGTAATATAGATTCCTGTTTATAGTAATCACGTTCCCAAGATTTTAAGCTGTTTTTTTCTCCGAGTTTAAACGACTGATTCAAGTATTCTTTTGCTTCTAGAAACTGCCCTTTAAGGCAAGCAATTTTAGATAGTCCAAGTAATAGTGAAGGTTCTACTATGTTACAAATTCCTTCTTCAATCTCAATTGTATTTATTGTCTGTTTGTAAAAGTTTTCTGTAAACAATAATCTACCTTCTTCAAGAGCTATCTCACCCAAAACAGGAGAAACTTCAATTCTCATTTTTACGCTACTTAGGCTTTGAGAGATTGTTTGATACGCATTAGAAAGTTTACCCAAAGACCATTCTGCAAGTAAGACATGGATGTACTCTTTTTTACTATTTGAAGATAACATGAAATGATGTATCTTCATATCTTAATGATATCATTTTAGAAATAAAATGAAAACGAAAAACAATAACAGTTCAGATATGAGACAAAACTAGTATTTTAGTATAAAAAAAGCAATGCATCAGAAGATACATTGCTTTTTGCTATTTACTCAATGATACTTGTAACTATTACATGATATTCCTTTGTAACTGTAACGGTATCTATCGTTACTGTTGCAGTTAATGTGATTTCTTGGTCCACTCCAGTTGTATTATTATACACTCCAGTAGATGATAAAATTGCTTCATTACTAGATGTCCAAACAATTGAACCATTTGTATATTGTGAAAGTATAGGCAGTTCGATGTCTCCTGAAATCGTTTCTGACTCTTCCATTGTTACGGTTGTGAAGGCGAGCGTTAATCTCGCTAAATCTTCGTCTGTTAAATTCATTTCAGTAATTGATCCCGTTTCATTCACTACTAATCGGTATATCCCTAGATTTCCTGCATAATAGTCATATAATATACAATCTATGTTCACTAATTTCCCTTGTAGTTCTTCTAGTTCTTCTATTTTTGTTGCCTCAGAACGATAATACACTTGAACTTGTTGTAGTTCGAGGTTTTCATCATACCATGACAAGTAAATATTATTGTACTCACCTTGTAATGTTAAAAACCCTGATATATTTATTGTTTCACCATATATCGTATTGTCATCATAATCATTTTGATATAGTTCCATTAATGTGATAGGAGTAAAATCAGGTAATAGGTTTCCACTTGATATTAATGTAGTATTCGTTATATTTATCACTTGAACTACCATGTTATAGAGTCCCTTTTCACCAAATACAACGACTTCGTCTCCTATACTATGTTCCGGATCTTGCCCTTGATAGACAAAGGTATACCCCGTTCCGTCGTATAAATGATATCCATAACCTCTTACAACACCTACTATGATTCCTTTTATTGCTACGCTATCACCCTCTATCATTTCAGATGATTTCAATTCGTATATTGTATTCATGTTAGATTCAATATGGATTGTTTGTGATAATGAATACTGATTGTTGGCAGAGTCAGTGTATGAATAGATTACAGTTTGATCTCCAACGATACCAGTATCTACTACACTCGATGTTGTCATTTCAAATGTTTCGTTTCCAATGGTTAACACTACTGACATTGGTACAAATTCTGAATATGCATCCAAAGTGACTTCAAGTTGTCCTTGATATGATATGAATGCAGAACTATTTCCTTCAACTTCCAAAACATTCCAGAAATCATTTAACTGTGTATGAATGTAAGTAACCGTCTCTTCGACTGTCATGTTCCCCAAATAAAATGATTCCATTGCATCTTGCACTGTATTTCTAGCTTCTAAAGAAGAAACTACTCCAATGTCTTCAAATGCATTTTCAAAGTAGTAAGAACCCATTTGACTATAAGCTGCGCTAGCTGCATCTGATTCTAAGGCTCTATCACCATCTAAATTCTGTAAAAATTCTTGATAAAACACGGTTTCATATCCTGATAATCTTACTGGTTGATATCCAGTTTCAACAGCCCATTTCGCTGTATTCTCGGTATTTGTTAAATACTTAATCAATAACCATGATGCAAGTCGTTGTGCGTCTGTTGAATTATCTAAAATACCAATGTTTGGTCCTTGTTGAATTGCACTCTCTGTTTGCCCACCAAATTGTGGTACAGGTAATACTCCTACTTCAAATTGTTGTTCTGGATCTGATAAATAATTTGGATTATTATATCTTACTCCTGCAGTACTACCAACAGTCATACAAGTGTCTTTTGCAAGGAAGTTTGTAGAACCGTAACTTTGTTCCCATTCTATTGGGAACGCTAGTATATTCGACTCAATGAGACCATTATAATACTGTAACATTTCTCTTGTATTTTGGTTATCAACAAGAATTTGTCCACTTGGACCTGTATATCCTGCATCCCACTGGTTACTTGAATTAATAAAGAAGTTTGCTTGTGAATCAAAGTTGATTAAAAACTCACATTGATTCTCACCAGTTCCAACTACAGAATCTGCAATGTCTTCTAACTGTTCCCATGTTAACACTTCGTTTTCTTCAAAGAAATACCCATTTGCTTCTAGTATACTTTTATTATAGATCAAAACTTCTGTCGCTTTTGAGAATGGCATTGAATACATCTCATCTCCTAGTTGTCTACTCTCTTCAATGTAAGAAGGAAGAAAGTCTGTTAAATCTAATCCCCAAGTATCGTCATTGATAAAATCAATAAGTGGAACGAGCTCGCCGTAATTTTTGTATGTATTAAGGTTAATTGGATACCCCAAGATTAAATTTGGAGTTGTTCCTGCTTGTATCGCTTTTTCCGTAGCCTCTTGTAAATCAGTATAGGTTCCCTTTGAAGAAGATTCAACATTAATATTTGGATAAAGTTGTTCGAACTCAGCAATCATTTGATCTAACAAAGCAGATTTGCTTGCTCCATAGATATGCCAAAATTCAATCATAATCTCTTCGCTTGGAAGTTCTTCTAGGACATTGATTAAAGAGTCATTCACAGTTACATTGACAGTTAAAACACTTCTGTTTCCACTACTATCAATCGCTTCTAATATTACTGTATACTCTCCTGGAGTACCATACTCCACATTATCTTCATATTCTAATACTGAGACAACTGAATCATAATTATCAGTAACATTTACTAGTTTTTTTGTCCAATCAACACCTTGAGTTGTATAGGCAATTGCTTGGTCTTCTATAATCATAACTGGAGCAGTTGTATCAACTACTTCAACTGTTCTTGTAATGCTTAATCCACTCATACCTTCAATTTCATATACAACAGTATAGGTACCTAATGTTGTCATGTCTACATTATTCTCTGTAGTTAGCGTTAATGGGTTCGATTCACTATCGAAAGCGACCGCACCTAAATCGTTATACTCTTGATTAACCTCTTGTTCAATTACACTATCACCATTAATGAACAATGTTACTTCTGTTACAACAACATTAAATGATGAAGTTGCTTCGTTCCCTGCTTCATCCGTTGCTTTGATTGTAATTGAGTAAGCTCCTTCTTGACTGTAATCTATTGTATTTTCCGTTACTTCGATTGTAATTTCATCTGAATAATTATCTGTTACACTATTCATATGCTCCAACCAAGACTGATCAGTATAGACACCTTTAATCAGATTCACGGTATCCATAATGATTACTGGTGGAGTTGTATCTACAACAGTAACATTTCTTACCAATGTGGTTTCATAATCTTCCATTGAATATGCAAGTGTATATACTCCTGTAACTGATGTATCTACTGTTCCATAAACAGTATATTCACTTTCTAGTCCGTCTAAATCAAGTGCTACAACACCTGGATCTTCAAACGAATTATGAACCTCAATTGTGATTTCTGATTCTCCTAACAAAGAGAATGTTATCTCACGATCATCAATTATTTCTACTTCTAGTGTGTATAGTGTTGTTTTATTGTCAGAGTCAACAATGTAAAATTTAACTTCGTAAACTCCTACTTTTGAGAAATCAACGTTAGAATCTATCATTGATTCTACTACTCTTATCGCACCATCTTCTTCATCTGTTACCGTAATCAGGCTAGCCCAATCAGGTTCTGCAGAATTCAACGATAATGTTATTTTTGCCTCTCCTTCGACAATTGGTGCATTGTTTTGCTCAAATTCAGGTATTTGCTCGCACCCTACAAATACTGTACATAATACCGCCATTAAAAAAATCCCTAAAATTCGTTTCATTAATCCTTTTCCTCCTCTTTTATAATAAAAGCCCATAACAAAAATATTATGGGCAAGTTTTCTTATATATATACCAACTATATACGTGATGAATCTACAAGTATATAGTATTGCCCTACAACATTTATATTATATCATAAAAACATTGTTAGAGGCTAGAAATAAAGTATATAGACTTTTCTTCAGTTTGAAATCATAGTATCAGATTTTTTCTTTTAAGAATTTTCCTGATCTAACTGTTCATCTGGTAATAATGTTTGCATTAGAATTCCAACGATTAATGGTAACATCAAACCACTTAACTGAAATGATATATCTCCTGTTTTGAATACATCTATTCCGACAAAAATATAAGAATATGCAGGAACTAGTGTAACAGATGTTCCTAAAAGAATCATAGAAGATATAATAAGTAAATTCTTTTGGTTATTGAAATCGATATCTGAATTGAGTAATACTTTCAACCCGTTTAAGAAGATAAAACAATATAGCAATAAACTAAGCCCTCCAAATACGGCGGTTGGAATGTATGCAAGTAGCGTTAAGATAGGTGTAAAAGAAATAATTATTGCGAGTAATGCTGCCCCTCCTACTACGTACTTACTAGATACTTTTGATATCGCAACAGATGCTGTGCTTTCACCGTATGTCGTTACTGGTGAAGAACAAAGTAAACCTGCTGCAAGTGTTGCAAACCCTTGTGCTTGAAGTGTTTTATTTAGACCTGGGTCTTGTAGTAAATCTCTTTTTACTGTTGCGCTTAATACTGTATGATCTCCAATATGTTCCGCCATTGAAACAAAAGAGATAATGATAAACGGTACTAACTGCATAAATGTAATATTACTTAAGCTAAATTCAGACCATGTTTTTGTGATTGATTTAATTGGATTCTCAACAACAAAGTTCCCCATATCACTTAATGTAGCTAATCCTCCACCAATTAGTAAGTTAATTAAGATCGCAGTAACACTTGATATTGCCAATCCAATAATGATACTGTAAGTCTTTGTTACTTTATTCCCTCTCAAAACAAACAGGGTTGTCACAACAAAGGTTAAACATGCAATCCCTAATGTGGACCACTGTTCGAGTGATAACGTCTTACCGGCTGTTATTGTTGCGTCTAATCCAAACCATGAAATAGAGTAAGCAACAAGTGAAATCCCGAGGATCATGATAATTGGTCCTACGATTACAGGTGTTAAAATATTTTTTATCCATTCGGTACCTGTAAATTTCACGATTGTTCCTATTAGAATATAAACTACCCCAATTGTAACAACTCCAACAATCATCAATGTTGGGTTTCCAATCGACAATCCAAAGAGTAGGGGAATAAACGTTCCTGAGTTACCAAGGAATACTGCTGATTTCTTTGTCCATAAAATATAAAGAAGTGTTCCTACTCCAGCTGTCATAAGCCCTAAAGCGGGGTTAATACCAATAATAATTGGAATAAGAATTGTCGCTCCAAATACGGCAACTAATTGTTGTAAAGATAAGAGTAACCATTCAAGATACGAATCTGGTTTATCATAAATATCGTATTTCATACCATTCATATTTGTCTCCTTTTTTTGAGTGTATTACATCTATTATATCATTTCCACTACACATGATACAAGTTTCAAATTTGAACTACCTATCTATATGTCCTGTAGCAAAAAAGCCCAAGTATGATTACTTGGGCTTTTTCTGTATGAACTAAAATATACGGAAGTATTCTAATTTGTAATATACAGTATAATGCTATATACGAATGCAGCAAGAACGACGATATTTACTAAAATAAAGCCATATCGATATTGCTGTTTTTTTACATGGTTATGTCTTGTAATAAAACGTTCAGATACAAGATCTATGATGTTTTTTCTACTGACGAAGACCAGCGCTGCAAAGTTTGCAATGATGGTAACTAGTTTCAGTTGTTGTTCTGTTAAATCTCTAATACTACCATTGAGTGATATTAGTAATACTGCTAATGCGACAAAGAATAGGATTGATGTAATTAATGATGTTGTGAAGTATATACTCTTGTATGCTGTTTCATTAAATTTATCTTGTTTCTCTACTCTTAAGGCAAGTTTTGTACGTTGTAAAAATGATTCTTCATTAATTTTTCTTTTTCGGTTAACCGCCATAAATAGAAAACCAATACCTCCAAAGAATAAGACGATGATTACTAGTAGTGTTTCAATATTCATATGTTTCCTCCAGACTTAATGGATAAAGGTGCCTAATGATAGGCACCTTTAATCAAAATTAAGCTAATTTTTTACCTCTGTAATATAAGTATACTCCTGCTCCTGTTGTTAAAATTGTACCGATAATAACAACTGGATAATATAAGTCGTATCCTTGATTAGAAACGAATAATAAGATGATAGCTAGTGCAATAAACACGAAGTTTAATACTGCTGAAACCCATAAACCAATTTTTCCACCTGGAACAACGAAATCTCTATTTTTCATTCCGTCTCTTGTTCTAAGTTTTAAGATTGCTGGAGTTAAATAGATGTATGGGAAGATAAAGATAACCATACTGAATGCTAAGATTGTCCAGAATGCTTCGTCTCCTGAATCTCCTAATCCTAATCCAACAAGTACTAATACAGTTGAGATGATTCCCATTAAGATATATGATCCTGAGATAGTGTCATATTTAGGATGACGTTTGTTGAAGATTGGTAAAGTTTTTGCGAAATCTGCGTCTTCTAAAATTTCACTTGCTCCGATTACCCAGCTGATCATGTTCGCAACAAGAGTGAATAAAGCTCCACCCATTAAGATTTTAAACATAATTGTTTGAGCGTTACCGAAGATTCCACACATTCTTTCTAATGAGATTAAGAATCCATCAATAATGAATGCTTCATCAGCGATGTCTGCCATTGTAGCAACACGTAATACACCATATGTTGCGAAGATGTATAAACCACCAATTACAATTGCACCAATAATAACTGCTTTAGGAATATCTTTCTTAGGGTTTTTCACTTTGTCACCGATTGCGGCGATTAATTCAAATCCTAATAAGTTAAATACTACTGCTGTAACTAATCCAATTGTTGTAAAGTCAGATAAGTCAAGTCCCCAAGACGTTTGTTGGAATACTTCTCCAGCTCCTTCTCCAGTATATAAAACTCCTAAAATACCGAAAATTACTAATACAGCAATTTTAATTGTTGAAGCAACTTTACTTAAGAACATACCTAAGTCGATTCCTCTATAAACAATTGCGATTAATGCCCAACAAACTGCTAAGGCAATTACAATTAATCCAAAGGTACCAAGTGTAGTCCATCCTTCCCCATCAGGGAAATAAGTCATACTAAACCAATAAGCGAATGTGATAAATACTGCTGGCATCCAAAATGATACGTTAACCCAGTAGAACCACCCTGCGATTGTCGCGTGGAATTCCCCCATTGATTGTTTTACCCATGAAACTAATCCATCAGGATACGCTCCACCTAGTTCTGCATTAATGAAACCGTTTGGGATCATAAATAAGATTGATACAACGATCCATAACGTAATTGCAGATGCTCCTAAAGCAGCAGGTGCAACAAACGTATCAAGAACAATGATTCCACTTACTAAAAATGAAACAAGTTCAAACAAGCCATACTTTTTGTCTTCTGTCATGATATTCTCCTCTTTTATATGTTATTTTCCTGAAGGTCTTTGTTGAGTAATACAGTGGATGTTTCCTCCACCTAAAACGATTGTTCTAGTAATTACTCCTACAATTTCCTTTTCAGGGTAAATATCTTGTAATATATTGATTGCAGTTTGATCATTTTCGTCCCCAAATTGTGGAACAATGATCCCATTATTTGTTACCAAATAGTTAATGTATGTTGCAGGACATAAGTCTCCTTCTTCACGAGCTAATGTTCCAACTACTGAATCAACGTTTTCTGCTTCTTCTAATGTATATGTAACATAATGTTTTGGAAGTGGCATTTTATGAATTTTAAATGATCTTCCTTTTGCGTCTGTCGCTTCACTTAAACGTTTGTATGCATCTTGACATGCTTCATAGAATTCATTCTCTTTGTCCTCTGTCCATAGGCAAATTACTTCTCCTGGACGAACATATGCAACTAGGTCATCAACATGTCCATTTGTTTCTTCTGGATCAATTCCGTCTTTTAACCAAATTACTTTTTCTAGATTCAAGTATTCTTTTAGCATTTCTTCAATTTCTTCTTTTGACATGTGAGGATTTCTTCCTTCACTTAATAAACATTGTTCTGTCGTAATTAATGTTCCTTCACCGTCTACATGAATGCTTCCACCTTCTAATACAAAACCTTCCGTTCTATAAGAATCAAAGCGATCCATTTCCCCAATTTTTTGAGGAACGAGTGAATCTTGATCCCATGGGAAGTATAAACCGTCTACTAATCCACCCCATGCATTGAAGTCCCAGTCGACCATTCTTCTTTCACCTTTGTCATTAACAACAAATGTTGGTCCAATATCTCTCATCCAAGCGTCATCACTTGCGATTTCTACAACTCTAATGTCATTTCCTAACATTGCACGAGCATTTTGATATTGTGCGTTAGTAACACACATTGTTACTGGTGTGAATTTATTGATTGCGTGAGCTACTTCACAAAAGTTCCATTGTGCTTTTTTTGCTCCACTATGCCAGTTATCTCCACGATAAGGCCATAACATGTACACTTGGTCTTGTGGTTCAAATTCTCCAGGCATTCTGAATCCATCTTGTTTTGGTGTTGAGTTTATTACTTTCATTGTGTAGTCCCCCTATAATGTTTTTAAGAAGTCATTTAATTTGTTTTCATGATATTTTACTTGATCTTTTGTTGGTTCTTTGATGTCTTTGTGAGTGAAGTATACTAAGATTGCCATTTGTGCTGTTAATCTGTTTTCCGCTTCATCGAAAGCAACTGAATATGCTCCTTCTAATGCTTCACGTGTTACTTCTTCTTTATCGTTTGCTGGTAAGCAGTGTAATAACATTGCTCCAGGTTTTGCTTTTTCCATTAATTCTGTTGTGATTACATAGTCTGGCATAAATGCAGCTAGGCGTTCGTCTTTTTCATCCATTTGTGTTGTCCAATAGAATGAATCTCCATAAATGATATCACATTCAGATACTTTATCTACGTCTTCTGTGATTTCATAAGAACCACCAGTTTCAGCACAAATCTCATCTGCCATATCTAACCATTCTTGTTCCATTTGATATTTTTTAGGTCCAATTTGCTTGAATTTCATTCCGTATTTTGTACAAGTTAATAATAAACTTCTACATACATCAGTAGCGTCACCCATAAAGGCTAGAGTTAAATCTTTTAATTCTTTTCCTTTAGGCATATGTTCTTTTACTGTGTAAAGATCCGCTAACATTTGTGTTGGATGGAATCTTGTATCTAAACCGTTGATTACTGGTACTGAAGACATTCTTGTTAAGTCGTCAATAATCTCAGGTGTATTTGTTCTTGCCATAATCACATCGCACATTCTTGATAATACTCTTGCTGTGTCATCAACACTTTCTTTTTTCCCTAAGTGAATATCTCTTGGGCTTAAGAATAAAGCGTGTCCTCCTAAGATTGTTGCTGCTGCTTCAAAGCTTACACGAGTACGAGTACTTCCTGCTTCAAAAATCATTGCAACACTTTTCCCTTTGAATAATTGAGGTACAGCGTTATCTTTTCTTGCTGCTTTTAACATGTCCATTAATTCGAACATTTCATCCATTTCTTTTCTACTAAAATCTTTCATTCCTACCATATGTCTTAACGTTTTTTTGTTTAAGTTAGTGGCACTTGAACTTGGTAATTTCATTATATATATTCTCCTTTTATCTAATTATTGTTCCTGTATTAAATTGTAACGCATCTTTCGCTTTTTCTAGTGATGCGATGATTGCTACTTTATCATTTGTTGATTCTACGAACGCTAGAGCTGCTTCAACTTTCGGTAACATGCTACCTTTTGCGAAGTGTCCCTCATCAATCAAACTTCTTAAATATTCTTTTTTCGTCTCTTTTAAATCGATTTGATCAGGTTGTCCAAATTTGATTGCAACATAATCTACTGCAGTTAAGATACATAGTGCGTCAGCATTCACTAGTTCTGCTAATTTGCTTGATGCAAAGTCTTTATCGATTACTGCTGCAACTCCATGATACCCATCTTTTTTAATTACTGGGATACCTCCACCACCTACTGTGATGACAATATTTCCGGAATTAACTAACGAGTTTACAACATCTTTCTCAACGATATCTATTGGTTTTGGTGAAGGTACTACACGTCGGTACCCTCTACCGCTATCTTCTACCATATTGTACCCTTTTGTTTGTTCTAACATTTTTGCTTCTTCTTTTGTTAAGAACGAACCAATTGGTTTTGTAGGATTCTCAAATCCTGGGTCGTTTTCATCCACTTCTACTTGAGTTACTAAGGTAACTACGTTCTTAGAAATGTTTCGTTTTAATAGTTCATTTTTAATTGCGTTTTGCAAATGATAACCAATGTATCCTTGACTCATTGCTCCACATTCTGGGAATGGCATATTTACATTGCTCATTTCATTATTGATCATTCCAACTTGAGGACCATTACCATGAGCGATAACTACTTCGTTACCTTCTTCAATCAAATCAACAATCGGAATTGCTGTTTCTTTTACTAACTCAAGTTGCTCTTGAGCAGTTTTTCCTAGGGCATTTCCTCCTAGAGCGATTACTACTTTCATAATTTGTTCTCCTTTGTTTCTGTAGCGCTTACATTTTAATTATACATAACCTTTCGGTATTTTTTTATAGTAAAAAACAATCATTATAACCAAACTGTTGGTGTCACTTAGATATCATTATAACCAAACTGTTGGTGTGTTATGTTTTATCACATCTCAAAATTCTTAGATTATATATTCGCTACGGTTTCCATAAATTTATTTTAAGATTCATAAGGAGGAGAATCATATTTCTTCAATTATAGTACGATTTACTCCCCATTACATAATCCTAAAGTCTTCGATTACTCCTTTATCAATAAATGATTACTATACTGTCTTTTTCTCATCAATTGAAAACGCGATGATTAGACCAATTACTCCTGCAATTGCTGAAATAATGAAGGTATTTGTATATGTACCTGCAACTGACTTAATAAATATACCTGAAAGTGCTGCTAACCCATATGCTTGATATACGATTCCGTAATTTGATCCATATCTAAACGATCCAAACTGCTGGTTTGTTAAGGTAGGGAATAGTGATAAAAACCCACCATACCCAATCGCGATACCGACAATCGCTGCATAGAATACGACAGTTATATTACTGAAGAAACTTATTAACACAAGTGAAACGATTGTGATGGAAAAGATTATCTTTAGCATATAAAGAGTACCAAACTTATCACTTAACATTCCTGAGACTAATCTACTACTTGCATTTGATACTGCTAAAACACTTACTAGTCCAGCTGCAGCTGAGACTGACATGTTAATTGATAACCCAATTGTTTGAGCTGCCCCTAGTGTTAATAACCCTGGAATTACAGCTAACCAATACATTATCCATATTTTCTTGAATTTTTTTGTTCGCATCATTTCTTTTGGTGTGTAATCATCTTCCTTTTTCTCTAATACATTTTTACTGTATCCTTCTGGTAAAGAAACAAATAATGACCCTAAAATGATCACTACTAATCCAATCAATCCTAAGTATAGGAATGTACTCGAAACATTATTGGTTTCTAGAAATTTTTGAATAACGTACTTAAATACGATACTTCCTCCACCAAATACAGCGACACCTAAGCCTGTAACTTTCCCTTTGCTATTTGGGAACCATTTGATTAGAGTTGATAACGGACAAACATATACAAATCCAACCCCTGCTCCTGTGATTACACCAAATGTAATATAGAGCATCCAAGGTGCTGTTGCGAATGAAGATAATAGTAATCCTCCACCAAATAATAATCCCCCAACTATCAAGGTGATTCTCGGTCCTTTTTTATCAATTAATTTTCCTGAAAAAATAGTACTGAATGCAAATACGAATTGGGCAATTGAGTATGTAAGCATTACTTGATCAGAATTCCACCCATATTCATTTACTATTGCTGTGTTTAAAATACTCCAAGCGTATAACGCAGCAATCGTTAATTGTGCTGCCAGTGCTCCAAAAGAAACTAGATATTTGTTCTTTTTCATTGTTTTTCTCCTCGTAATTTTTCAATTTCAAATTCTTCTGTTACCCACAAAGCTTCAACTCTTACATCTGGAAACCATGATTGAATAATGTTTGATGAATTCAAAATATATGCTTTTTGCGTTTCATCATCTTCTAAAATTGCTGTGCAATCATAATGTCCTACAATTGAAATATAGTTTGACTGATGACCATTCACAGATACATCCAATCGAAACTTCACATTGTCAATAACCCCTAGTAACTCATTGTCACTAATAACCTTTGACGGTCCTGCTAAGGTAATTGTGTCAATGTATTCAACGTTTTCTTGTTTGGAAACGAATTCATTCACACATCTTTGTACTCTTCCATCAATACAGTTCACTGTAGTGGCAAATGCTTTTACCATGTAATAACCTCCATCTTTAAATTTGTTTGCCTCTAGTATATCGAAAACAAACATCTAAAAATACTAGGTAAAACGATCTTTATAATGAAATTGATGACTGTGTAAACGACTCATTATAACCAAATTGTTGGATGTAAGCGGTTTAGTTCGTTATCTTGAAGTAAACAAAAAAACACCCTTACAAACACATAAAACATGCAAGGGTATCTTTAGAATATCAATAAGTCTATTTATAATTCCGTTCAACATTAAAAAAACAAGTTGTTTTATCACTTTAAATCATATATCATTATAACTAAATTGATGTTACTAAAAGATACAGGAACCGAGGTGAGTAAATAATGAAAATATTAGAAGAAGAATTAGTTAAACTTTGGGATGTAATCTGCCCGAAATGCAACTCTGCTATATTGAATAAAAATGGTAGGTATCGCGGGAGACAACGTTTTATTTGTTTGGATTGTGGGTTTTCATTCACTACTTACTCTAAGAGTTTACTGAACTCAACAAAACTAACAGAAGATCAATGGCAAAAGATTATTACTGGGGTAATCGAAAATAAGAAGTTATCTGAAATATCAAAGGATGCAAATGTTTCTTCCATTTCTATCAGTAAAATTAGAAGAAGAATTTTTGATGCACTCTTTGGTTTAAGCCGATTTGTAAAGACATTGAACAAATACTATTATGACCCCTTTGATTCTACTTCTATTTTTTTACCAGACAAAGAGAATGGAACATTATATTACTATAAGTATAATGAGCAGTCGGTTATCGCGTTTTTAGAGTATCATCCTGATATTTATGTATCTAGAGCATATGATATCAAGGAGTTTAACATTTTACTTTCTAGTATCCATTATCCAAAACTTGATTTTACTCCCTTTAGTCAAATCGACAAGCTTTCCGCGATAGATTACATTGATAACTTGCTTGTTTATTTAAAGAGTTATCGAGGAATTAAGAAGGAATTATTAACTCAATATTGTAATTTCTATGACTTCAAAGTGAATTTGTCTACGGAAGATTTAACGGAAATCATATTGGATCAGTTAGCCTCAAAAGTCAAAACCAACGCTTAAAGTAGCGTTGGTTTTTTTTAGTTTACCATTTTGTGAAGTTGTTTACATATATCTTCTTTGTTTTGTTTGATTACTTCTTTTGATGGAGCTTGTTTGGGATGATACATGTATTGTGTTAATAAAGCCATTTGGATATACAGTCTATTTTCGGTTTGCTTAAATGCAAGTGAACTACTTCCATCTAACACTTCAGAAGTTACTTCCATTCCCCTGTTTGCAGGTAAACAATGCATAAATTTAATATTCGGATTTTTTGATTTTGCTAATTTTTCTTTGTTTACTTGGTATTTTGGATAGAAAATTTCTTTACGTAAGTCTTTCTCAATTTCTTGATCTATCCACCACCATAAATCAGTATAAATAATGTCTGTGTTTTTAATGAATTTCATGTTATCCGTAATAAGGATTTCCTTTGTATATTCCGGGTTTGCCTGTTTTGCTTTTTCTATGTATTCTGGTTTTATCTGGTATTTCTTAGGCCCAATTTGTTTGAATGTCATATTGAGTTTTAACGCTATGTTCAAAAGGCTATTACTAACATTGGTTCTGTCACCTATGAATGTCAAATCAATATCTTCCAGAGGTTTATCGATGTTTTCTAGGATTGTCATTACATCAGCCAAGGCTTGTGTTGGGTGATTGTAGTCTGTTAACCCATTAAATATTGGTACACTTGCGTGTTTTTTAAGTTCTAATACAGACTCATGTTTCCACGCTCTCATGAAGATTCCATCACAAAGCAATGATAACACTTTTGAAGTATCTTCTAGCGTTTCTCTAGGTTTTACATGGATTTCCCCTGGTTTTAAGTATAAGGCATGTCCACCGAGTAATGTCATTGCATTCTCGAAACTTACTCTTGTTCGACTACTTGGTAGTTCAAATATCATTGCCAAACTTTTACCTTCTAATAATTGTGGTAATGATTGTTCTTTTCGTGCTTTCTTAAAGAGTTTTGCTAAATCAATTATGTCTAATATTTCTTCTTTTGTTATCTCGTTTAAATCAATAAAGTGTTTAGTCATTATAGATCTCCTTTAGTGGAGTAGGTTTATCAATGTTTCTAGTGAAGAAGGTAACAATAATGATTGTTACTAAGTTAGCTAGAGCTGGAACTAAAGTAAAGAACTCCCATGGTTCTGGAATTACAGTACCTTGAATGATACACCCAACTAAGTTCACTGCTAACCCTACAAACATTCCGGCAAGGACTCCATGAGAATTTGCCCGTTTGGATTTCAATGCAAATACAAATGGGAAGAATAATATTCCAAACAATAGAGTAAATGCAAATATTGTTAAGTCATATAAGTTATCTGATACTAATCCAATTAGAATTGCGAGTATCCCTACTAATACAACCGATAATTTTGTTACTAATACTAATTTTTTATCATTGCTTTTTCGTTTCATAAAGAGTGGTTTATAGATATCGTTTGAGAGTAATACTGCGGTAGCAAACAGACTTGTTGATGCGCTTGATAAAACTGCAGCAATTAAACTACCGGCAAATATTCCGATTCCAATTGGTCCAAGTAATTCTTTTGCTAATAATGGCACTAATAACTCGCTATCACCAGTAATGCTTGTAATAGCAGCAGTATCTAGTAATCCAGTATTCACCATTGTAATTCCAATTAAAGCGATAAAAACAGGTATAAGTCCAACGGTCCAGTATAATAATCCCGCAGTAATCATCCCGCGTTGTGCTGTTTTCTCATCTTTCGCAACGAAAGCACGTTGTGCAATATCAGGTGATGGAACATTTCCTAAAGCCATCCCAATCCACATTGCAATATATGCAATCCAACTAACTCCGTTATCACTGTTTGGTACAAAGTCCCAATAGTTCTTAGGAGTATTGTCTTTTATTATTTCAATTCCTCCAACTGCGTTAACACCAACAATCACAATCAATATTAAACCAACAAAGATAATGATCATTTGTATTGCATCAGTCCATACAACGGCTAAAATCCCACCGAGAACGGTATATAAAATAACAACAAATGCACCGATAAAGAATGCGAGTAAAAAGTTAACGCCAAATAATACATTTGTTATTTTTCCAATTGCTAGTAGTTGAACACTTGTCCAGATTACATATGTTGGTATCATTAATGCACTTGCGCAATAACTTACATTTTTATTGTATCTGCGGTCGTAAAGTTCACCAACTGATTTAAGATTTAACTTTCTTAAGGTCTTTACAAAGAAAACACCTACTAAGATTAAAGCCAATCCTGCAGCAAAAGGATCTTCTATAACTCCCATAACTCCATCATTAAATGCTGCTCCGCTTCCTCCAAGGACAGTTCCTCCACCCCAGAAAGTCGCAAACAGTGTACCAACAATCAAAAAATATCCGCTACTTCTGTTGGCCACTAAATATCCATCAGAATCCTTTGTTTTCTTACCTGCAATTGCTCCTACAGTTACAATTCCTATTAGAAATAATCCAATAATTCCTAACGATATAATATTGTCCATTCTTTCACTCCGTTCTAAAACGCTTACAAGCGAATTATAGCATACTCAAAAAAACAAAAAAGCGGTAATATTCATTCATTATAAGTAAGTTGTGGGAATTACTTTATCCTTATATGTATTATAAGTTTGAAATTATTATGGTAATCAGTAACTTCTTAACGATTATTTGGCTCTATGAGCCACTAAGAAACACACTTAATTCAACAATATAGAGTCACAAAAGCGTTAAGTCATATTAGTTAAAACATCACATTATGTTAACCTTATTTAAGGTAGAGAAAAAAGAAAATTGAAACGACTTAAGGTGTGATTTCTCCTTGGAGTATCGCTCCTTTTTGTTTTCAATTTATTAGAATATTCTTTTATTGTCCCGAAACATTAAAGTTTACATCCATAATAAAAACTGCACCCTAACTTGTCTGAAGTCCAAGTTACTGGGTGCAGTTTTATTGTATTAGCTTGTTTATATAGTTTACTTAATTCCTCTTTGCTTTGGCGTAAGTTTTGGTGTGTTCTCTTTCACTGCCAATCTCAATTCGGAAATCTTTTCTGATGATTTTTTTGCTTTGTTCAAATTGTATAAATAGTCATCAATTCCTTGTGCAGCTCTATGTCCATCAGCGACACCCGTGATTAAATCTGGTCCACGGAAAATATCTCCACCAACAAATAACCAAGGAACTTCTGTTACTTGTCCTAACTCTGTTGCTTTAATTTTACCGCGTACTTTTTGAATTTTATTATTGATATCTTCTGTTAAGTAGTCATAATCTGGTGATTGACCGATTGCTAAAAATAACTGTGCACCTTCAATAATTTGTTCACATTCTTTATCAAATTCTGGTTGGAATGCACCTTTTTCGTTGAATATGCATAGACACTTCCACAAACGTAACCCAGTCATTTCACCTTTTTCATTAATCATTACTTCTTGAGGTCCGTTACCACAGAAAAATTGAATTCCTTCTTCAGCTCCTTCTTCAAGCTCATCAATACTTGCTGGTAAGGCATCCGCATTCTCTAATGATGTTAATTTTACGTCAGCTTTCCCATATTTTATCATTTGAAGTCTTGTGGCACTTCTCGCAACATCAAATGCAACATCTCCACCACCTATTACAATTACACTAGATTCAATGTTAATGTCTTCAAGTTTTAGATTTCCACGCTCATATTCACGTACTTGTGGTAAGAAGTCCATGGCACCTGATACATTTTTATGATCAGCACCAGGAATATTTAATGGTCTCGCTTTAAAGAAACCAGTACCTAAATATACTGCATCATATTTTGCTTCTAATTCGTCCATTGTGATATCTTTTCCAACTCTTGTATTGGTTTTAATATTTACTCCAATTGATTTGATGAAGTTTATGTCTTTATCAATTGCAGTATCTGGTAAACGATATGCTGGAATACCATATCTCATAACACCACCAGCTTGATTCATTTCCTCATATACATCAACTTCATACCCCATAACTCTTAAGTAATAAGCTGCACCAAGTCCAGTAGGTCCACTTCCGACTATCGCTACTCTTGCGTCAACAACTTCAGAAATTGGTTCGTTAATAACTTTTTCATATATATCATTTGGTGCACTGTCAATAATATAGCGCTTTAACCATCTAATTGCGATTGCTTCTCCACGTACTGCGATTGCGCATGATGTCTCACAGTTATGTGTACAAACTCTCCCACATACTCCTGGTAATGGATTTGTTTCATAGACTTGGCGAAGTGCCCCTTCTATATCATCCTCCCAAATTGATTTAATGTATGCTGGAATATTCATTTGAACTGGACAACTGCTTTCACAAACTCCACATTCAACACATCTAGCTGCTTCCATTTTTGCAAATTCTTTACTGTACCCTCTAACAATCTCGATAAATGAATTTTTACGTTCTTCACTATCGACATGTTCCATTTCAACTCGTTGCAAATCTAACAAGTCACTCGTTTCATCTTTTACCCATCCTTCTTCTACTCTTTGTCCTTGCCAAAGATCCTCAGGTAATATCAGAAACTCGTTTGGGTCACTATGTGAATAAATATATTCCTTACTCATTTTAAGTGATCCTGTTGTACATGTATCTACACATAATGCGCAAAAGCAACATCTACCATAATCAATAATTGGTCGTTGTTGATGTTCTCCTGCTTTTTCAGGGATGTCTAATCGTTCTATCATTGATATGGCTTCTGTAGGACAGATGTCTTCACATGTTGAACAACCGATACACTCTTCCCAATCATTTGTATGAAATCCACGAACATTGTCTGCTGCATCTCTTGGTCCTGTTATATTAAGATCCACAGGATTTGTTATTGAATTTTTATTTAAGTAATCCGCATTTTTCTTTGTAAAGATATCTTCAAACGGATGAGTTACTGGCTTTTTAAATAGATATTTCCATAGTCTCAATGGATTAAATATGCTATCTTTTGGATATTTTTTATTCATAATGTCCTCCTATCGATCTATTTCTGGTGAACAGACACCCATGGTATCAACCCATAGTGCTGCATCATCTATTCTTGTGCCTGGAAGGTATTTTTCAATACCTAATAGACCTTGAGGATAACTTGCTCCTCTAACACCTACACGGTATGGATTTGTTCCTCCATTACTAACGATATAATACCCGAATTCTCCACGAGATGATTCTACACATGAATATACATGTCCTTTGGGAACACGCCATCTCATAGATTGTCCATGATCTACTTTAGTTCGAACTTCACCTTCTGGCATTTTAGCCAAGCATTGTCTTATGATTCCGATTGATTGAACAAGTTCTTTCAATTTGATATCTACTCTACTTCTTGCATCACTATAATTGCTTGTTGGGACTACGAAATCTACTTGATCATATCTTGCATATGGCATAACTTTTCTAATATCATACGCCTTGTCTACAGAACTTCTCATTCCGATTCCAGTAACACCTAACTCCCAAACAACTTCTTCGGGAAGCATAATTGTATCTTTAATACGCTTTATGATTGTTGGATTTTCAATACCCAAATTACGATATTCCGAATATCTACTCTCTAAACTATCAAGAAACGCATGAATATCCTTTTCAATCCCTTTCGGTAAATCTTTCCTAACTCCTCCAGCAACGATGTATTGATGATATACTCTGTGTCCTGTTATTTTCTCAAAGATGTTTAGAATTAGGTTTCTATCAGCATGTGCATGATACATTAAAGTATAGTTACCTGTTGGTCCACCAAGTCCTCCGTAAGCCATTAAGTGAATACTGATTCTAGCTAGTTCCAAAATGATCATTCGGATATAATGTGCTCGTTCTGGTACTTCAATTTTAGCTAATTTTTCTACCCCCATCGCAAATGCCATTTCGTTGATATCTGGTTCTACAACACAAACTCGAGGTATTAAACTAATAATATTAACCCAACTTTTTCGTTCCATTCCTTTTTCAAAACCACGATGTAACATTCCTGGCAATAAATAAGAACGCTTAATAATATCTCCTTCTACATACATATGCACAGATGCATTCCCATGCATCCCAGGATGTTGAGGTCCTAAGAATAATTTTAACTCATGCATTATTTACGACCTCCTTTTCCTACTTTAGCAATACGTTCTTTTCGTAGTAGTCTTTTCTTTTGTTTCGATTCTTCACCATTCAACACTGTGCTTTTATCTTCATAAACTCGTTTAGGGAAATGAGCATCACTATATGCTCTTGGATCAAAATCTTTTCTTAACGGTGGTATATCATCCCACTCTTCTAATATTAATTGTTTCTTATGATCAGGATTTCCCGGAAAATTAACACCAAAGAATTCATGACATTCTCTCTCATAATACTTACAACCAGGGAATATTGGTAATATTGATTCCATAACTGGATTTTCTCTATCCAATCTAGTTCTAATTTGTACATGTAATGCTTTATCCCAGTTCATCAAAATATATACAAGTTCAAATTCATTATCTTCTGGCCAATCAATAGCGCTCAAATATGATAATTGCTTAAATCCTTCTAACTTTAACATACTTAATAAATGATGAACTTCTTCTTTGTTTACTTCAAAACTGATTTGATATTTATCTATGATTTCTGTTTTTAAGATGGCAAATTTTCTTTCTACTAATTCTTTTGTAAACTCTACACTATTCATGGAATTCATCCTCCACTTTTATTGATCCTAAGGAATCAAGTTGATTTTTCTTATACCATGCATTATTTTCTTTATACAGTTTCCATCCATTTGCTTTTTTCATCTTAATTTGTTCCATTAAGTCAATAAACCCATTCATTACTGATTCCGTATTCGGCATACATCCTGCAACATATACATCTACCGGAATATATTGATTCAGTTGATTAATTACAGCATGAGAGTCATGATAAATCCCACCATTTATTGTACAACTTCCTAGACCTACCACATATTTTGGTTCACTCATTTGTTCATATGTATAGATTAAACGACGTAACGTTTTTAAAGAGAGATATCCTGAGACAAGTAAAATATCTGCCTGTCTTGGTGTTGCCATAGGACCCATTCCCAAACGTTCCATATCGTAAGCCGATGTCATTGCTGGTGGTAATTCTATGGCGCAACATCCTGTACAGTACATTAACATCCATAATGAGTTACGACGGAAATAGTCTCCTATTTCCCACCACTTACGGTCTATTTGTTCTTGAGTAAGCGGAGAAAATTTTGTTGATTTCATTTAAATCACCCATCCTAAGTATATTGCCACAAAGGCTTGTAATGCCGCAAAGAACAACGGCCATTTATAAAAGAATACAACGACTTGATCTATTTTAAATCGTCCATTTACATTCGATATTAAATTGACAAATGTATACACTACAAAGTATTTGATTAAGAACTCAAATATGTTTGTTGCACCACCTAAGAAAATATTCACGAATAAGCTCACTTCAATAAAGATTGTGATTTCATGCATGATGAATAACATACCTAATTGCTTCCCACCATACTCTACCATTGGTCCAGATGCAATTTCAGCAGGTGCAATGTATGTTTCAAATGGTTTTTTACCCAACATACCCATTAATGAGATTAATGCAACGATTCCTCCGATAGGTAAGGCAATAATATACCAGTTTTGTCCACTCATTTGTTGTACTAAGGCTATTCCATTCAAACTACTTGTTCCACTTAACTTAATAATCGTCATAATAACAATCATGAATGGGACTTCATAAGCTAACATTGTTGTTAATGCACGCATTACACCAATACTTGCTAAGGGGTTCCCACTACCGCTTGCGCTCATTGCCATTCCTAACATTCCTACTGCAATTAGATACACAAAAATAAAGAAGTTATCATAATTTACAAAAGCGATGATATTGTTAGTAACTGGCATAAACATTGCAGTTGCAATGATTCCACCCAGTGCCATAATGACACCAAAGTCAAAAATCCAACCATGCGACACTGATCTTTTACTTAATAATTTAAAGATGTCTAAAAACTCTTGATACCATTTTGGTCCATATCGTTTTTGCAATCTTGCAACAATTTTACGATTTAAACCTCCAATTGATGTTTGTAAAACAAACCCAAATAATGCTACTCCAAGTCCAATTAAGATATTTACAATCATAACACTTCACCCCACAATAAGAATCCTACGATGACAATTATCCAGAACACCATAATTTCCGGTTTATGTGTGAAGAAGAAATATTTCACAACACGACCGAATTCTTTTACTTTGTTTGCAAGATTATCATAGAAGTCTGTCATTATATTGACATATTTCTCATATAACCTTTCTAATGGTGCGTAGAAATCTGTTGTATAATGTAACAACTCTTCTGTATAGATAAAGTTACCAGCTGTATAGGTATCCATTAAATCTACTTTCTTTGATTTTTTTAGTAATATAAAGATAATAAAAGCAACTACAACACCGATTCCAAATACAAGAGCAATCAGTCCTGGGTTTAAATACCCATTGTACCCCTTAATCCAGAAGTCTCCTAAGACAACAGGATTTAGGTTTAATTCCACTAGAATTTTATTACTGAATCTTAAAATTGAGTTTGGTAATATCCCGGTATAGATATTCAGCAGTGTTAGAATAACCATTGGAATAAGCATTACAAACGGTGCTTCTTTTACTGTTTTCTTATATTGTGGTAATTCTTGTCCTAAGAACAGTGCTGCTAAAGGTCTAAATACATATAAGAATGATCCGATTGAACCAAAGAATGTTGCCATTGCTACAAAAATCATTCCATGGTCGATAACCGCTTGGAAAATCAACCATTTACTTACAAATCCACCCATTGGCGGTATACCAGCCATTGAGATAATAGCTACTAAATATACAACATAAGTAATTGGCATTTTGTGGATAATTCCACCAAGTTCCTTCATTTTTGTTGTACCTGTAACTCTACTAACTGCTGCAATTGCTAAGAATCCTGAAGTTGATGCCAAGGCATGTGCTAATACATGATACAATCCACCACTAACACTAATACTATCAAATAATGCAAGTGCGACAAGTATATACCCTCCATGACTTACTGATGAGAATGCTAATAATCTTTTTGCATCATCTTCACGTATTGCCATCAATGTACCAAATATAATTGTTAACGCTCCTAATAGTGCGACAACTAAACTACCAAATGGTAATGAAATTGCTTCTATCATAAAGCCAACTGGTGCGAGTTTGATTAATCCCATCACCGCAACAAATGCTCCTAGTTTTACCAGTCCACCAGATAGTACTGGTGAGAAAGGATCCGGTGCATTACCATGGGTAACTGGTAACCAAATATGTAGTGGGAACGCTCCTAATTTTGAGAACGCTGCTACCATCAACAGAATGAAAACTAATGCTAGTTTCCCTCCGCTTACAGCTGCTAATCCCGCTTCAATGTTAAATGAACCTGCTGCATTTGCCATTACTAACATGGCAAACAGTAATGCAAAACTACCTACTGCACTAAATCCATAATAGGTAACTGCTGCATGTTTGCTTTTCCCCATTGGTATCAAAAATAAACTTGTCCAAACAACGAATTCAAAGAAGAAGAATAATTCAATGAAACTTGTCGCAAAGAATACTCCGATTGAACCAGCTAAGATAAACAAATATAACATCGAATATACAGCTGGATATTTATACTTATCGATAAAATATGGATTAAAGAATGAAACCATAAAGAAAATAAATGTAACAATTATCGCAAAGAAAATACCCAAATATGTTGATGTAAATGTAAATCCATTAGGTAAATAAGCTACAGTAGTATCTAATGTATCATTTAACCCATAGAATGTTAAGCTAACAAATACAAACCCCGATACCAAAATTGTCATTCCACTACCTAATATTCTATTAAATCGTCCAAGAACAAAGGCAAGAAGTCCTCCAACGGCAGTGAGTAATATTAATAATTCTATACTAGCCATGATGCAAAACCTCCTTCAAGTCTAACAAGTAGATTTATAAAATCTGTTAAAGGTGCCCAATACAATCCAAATAATACAAACACAATTGAAGTGATTAATACCACATACACAAGAGGAGCTTCAAATTTAACCTCTCTTGGTTCAGCATCTGTATACCATAACTTAATAAGTAGTTTTATAAAGTATACACCTTCTACAACGCTACTAATTAAAATGATTGCTGGAAATACAAAATTATTAGCATTAATTAATTCTGTTAAAATTCCTAACTTAATATAGAACCCAGCGAAGAGTGGTAATCCTAACACACTTAAAACAACAATACTAAATCCTACACCAATTATTTTATTATTCATGAATATTCCTTTGAAATCAGTAACATCATCACTACCAAAACGATCTGATACATGATTAATTACCAAGAACATTATCAATTTACTAAGTCCATTCAATCCGACAAACAGTAGACCATAGCCTACAAATCCGAAACTGAACACCAATACTGCGATACCTGCTTGAGCAACACTACTAAACAATAGTATTTGTCGTATTTTAGTAGAACTATAAGCCATTGCTTCTCCCGCTAGAATACTAAATCCTAAAATTAAGGATACAATTAACATCAATTGATCACTCATCACAAACACTTCTGTTAAAACTCTTCCAAACACAAATAAGCTAGCACTAGCATATACAGCGGCAATCATTGGTCCCGTTAATTTGTTTGAGTTTCCTAATATCCCTTTTACCCATGAATTAAATGGTAATAGTTTTGCTTCCACCCCAAGACCGATAAACATTAATAGGAATGGGAAAGCAACATACATTGCATTAATTCCATTTAATGCTTCAGCCATACTCGCCATATTCAATGTTCCGAACATACTATAAAGTATGATTAATCCTAATAAATATAAACTACTTCCTACTGTACCAGCAACTAAGTAATTAAAAGTATGAACTGGTTTGTTATTTGTTGAAGTAATTAGATAAGCACTAATACCTGTAATTTCTAAGAATACAAACAAGTTAAACAAATCACCTGTAAGTAATAATCCATTCAATCCAGTAAGTGCAACTAATAATATGGTACTTAAGTGTTTATACTCTTTAATATTTAATACAGCAATAATGAAGAACAATGCATTAACGACATATAAAGCATATAAACTAAATGTATCAAGTATGAGCGTAATACCATAAGGCGATGCGTAACCACCAATCAAAATTACTTCTTTTGGTACAAACGCCAATAATATAACTTGACTAAATGACACAATGATTAATAAATAAGGAGCAAGTTTCTTCGAAAAAATACTAAGAAATGCCGCTAATAGCGGTATTGCAATTAATAATACAGCATTCATCTATTCTTCCTCCTTTATTAGATCCAAATCAAACGTACCATGTTGATTATAGATTTTCTTAGCTAAAGCTAATCCTAAAGCGGTTGTTCCAACCCCAATTACGATGGCTGTTAGAACAAGTGCTTGTGGTAATGGATCAACAAATATCAGGCCATTATCACTGTTTTGTGAAGTGAATATTGGTGCGATACCAGAATGAACAAAACCAATGCTTATAATAAAAATATTCAAACCAATTTCTACGATATTAAGTGATACGATAATTTTAATCACATTTCTTTGGGTTAATAACCCATATAATCCTAACATTATTAGGATGATTGCAGCATATTGTAACATTAATTTGCACCCTCCTCTGTTAAGAAATTATCGATAATTCCAGATATTTCGCTACCGACTTTTAACCCAATAAGAATATAAATAATTGGAACAATTCCAGAACTAAATAATTCTCCAATAATACCATTATTTAAGAAGTTTACTAGGAAGTAATCAAACGCAAACAATCCAATTAATCCAATTCCTACGTACATTATTCCAGCAACACTTTCCAACATTTTAAATCCTTTAATTTTTGTTCTAAATTGATCATCTGCTAAATATAGTAATAAAATACTACTAGCTATCATCGCTCCACCAGGGAATCCTCCACCAGGTGTTAGATGACCGTGAGTAATAATATAGATACCTGTCATTAATACAATTCCAAATAACGCACGAGAACCAATTCGAAGCATAAAGTTCGGTCTAAAATCAAGTTCCATACGTTTTGATTTACTTGTTCCAAGTAATAATGCAACTCCTAAACTACTGATAAACAAGACAGTGACTTCACCTAATGTATCAAAACTACGATAATCTGCGATAATTGCAGTTACGATATTAGCAGGTCCACTTTCTAAATCAGAACTCTCTAAATACTCAACAACATCATTATCCTCAGTTACATTACGATCAATATAGCTCTGACTTACACTTGATTCTACTTCTGCTTCTCCATAATCTGGAAACAATGGATTATTATTCAATGAAACGATGATTAACACTCCAAGAGCCAAGACTAAAATTAAACTTAAGAAATTTTTCATAATTTTGGTGCCACCTTTCTAACTGCTAGAAGTGTGAACACAAATAAACTTGTAACCAATCCACTACCGATGACAGCTTCCGTTATTGCTACGTCTGGAGCATGCATTATTACAAATGCAACAACAGCTAACATGCTTAGTGCAGATAGAAACATAACAGATTTTATCAATGACTTCGAGTTAATTGCTAGAAAGGCAAGCACAATGATAAACACTCCAATTACTATCTCTAAAATATTAAGAAACATCTAAGTCACCCCCAAGTAATTCTTTTAAATCATCTTGAACCAAATTATTTGGTAAATCAGTAGATGTGTACGCAGCTTTTGCTAGTACACTACTTCCAATTGGACTCGAAATTGCAATAAAAATAATAATCAAAACAATTTTTAGTGTCCATTCAGGATTACTGATACCAATCCCAATTAACAAGCTGAATGTTCCCAGCGTTGTTGCTTTTGTACCAGCTTGTATACGATTAAATACATCGGGCATACGAAGTACACCAAGACCACCTAGGAAGTAAAATAATCCACCAATGATCATAAATATATAAGAAATTATATTAACGACGTCCATTTTTACCCTCCAAGTATCGTGCAAAGACGATAGTTTCTAAGAATGCTAAGATTCCATAAACAATTGCGATATCTAAATAAAGACTATTATCAAATAAAAATGCAATCAATACTACTACACCTATGATAATGATATTAAAGGTATCTAAGGATACAGCTCTATCTGCTACTGTTGGACCCTTTACTAATCTAATTAAAGTTAATAACAATCCAATCCCTACTAGTGAAAATACAATAATATTTAAGATTTCTGATGTACTCATTTCATAATCACCCCTAAAATCCTCTCAAACAGGCCACTAATATTAGCTCTATTCTCTTCAGATGTATTACCTTTTACATCAACTGTATGAATATACAAGTCTTGATTTTCTACATCAATACTTAACGTACCAGGTGTTAATGTTATTGAATTTGCAAGCATTAGTTTCGCAAAGTCACCTTCTAAATCTGTTTTCACTTTAACAAATCCAGGATTAAGTGGAATTTTAAAACTTAGTACTCTTCTCGCGATATCAATATTTGATAATATTAATTGCCATGTGAATACCGGTAAATAGACCACTAAAAACACAATAAGTCTGTAAGGTAGCTTCCAATCAATTTGATAATTAACATATTTGGTTATTATTATCGTTAAAATCAAACTAATGAATGCACCAACGATTATTTCTTCTAATACGAATCCAGCTAATAAAACATAAATCACATATAATACAAGAAATGTCGCTACGTATTTCATAATACTCCTCCTTTAAAATCATTCTTTTTATATACTTTCATCTTGATTAAAAAACTTCGTTCAGCTGTAAATTTCCATATCAACCATTTACTACGAACTTCCGTCAATGTTTCATCAAGATTGTAAAGACCATAATCTCCTAACCCCATTCCGTATTGTTTAACATATCCCTCATATAATAAATCCATTTCTTCTTCATTGTTTATACTTTGATTCACTTTACTAAAAAAATCACTTTCACTATGCAATTCAAATATATCTGATAGTACGATTATTGTCCCATTCTCTGTTAATAGTGAAATCAAATTTTTGTTAAACCGATCAATAATTCTTATCATCTCTTGTAAAAAGATATTCTCAATTTCCTTTAAGATGTGTTTAGGATATCCATCCTCTCTAAGTATTTCACACTCTTGTAACACTTGTTGATAAACAAGTTGTGAGTATATTGGGCTTACATAGACTAAATCAAAACTTTCAAACTCATCTTCTAAAAATAAATAGGTTTCTACTTCTCTTAGTTTTCCCATAATAATGCGCTTAACCAAAATTGGATCCATTGTTTTTGATATTTCATTTTTGAATATTTGAAACACCCTATTTTGTTCAAATCCAGTGTACTCAATTCTTCTTAATTTTAGTTTTGGTGTAGCGTCTATAGACTCTTTCACACTCGTAATATCTACATCTGTAACATTTACTTCTTCAAAAGAACCAAAAAAAATGGACAGTGAAAATTCTCTACATTTCCCTGCCCCTATTATACAAACACGATTTCTTTTTTTAACTTTGCAAATTGTTTCTTCGATGATTTGATTAACGTTGTTCAAAAAGTTAAAATCAAAATCATCATCACCCTTTAAACTATGATTTAAATGATGATTAAAAAGTTCCATTTGATTCATATATATCACCTTATATAATTATACTAAAATTTAGTTCGTATATCAACTTTTTCTTTAGTATGGTAACTAAAACTATAAAACAAAAACGGCTAATTAAAGGTCTTTATCACGAATTAGTCGTATTAATTTATAACGCTATTTATAATTTTTATAACTTTTAGCAAACGGTTTCATCAAATACCATTCATTTAATATATGAATAATATATATTAATATATTATTACCAGCATCTTCTCCTTAAATCATATCGAATTTCTTGATAAAAAAAACTTATAGGTTTTTTCCTATAAGTTTCTATTCAAAACAAAAAGATTTCTCTATCAATTTCTTCTCAATGAATTACTGTACCAAGGAAGTATTTTGTTCCTCTATTAACTCACTATTTTTTATCAAGTTTAATCACACAAAGGGTCTCAAACCCATCTTCAAAATATGGATTACCAGTATTAATCATATAATTATATACTTTTTCTACATACTCATGGTCTCTTACAACAGTTACACCAATCGTTTGAAGATCGTTGGAATTAATATCAAATGATATATCTAAATTATGATGTTTTTCGATATGACTTACTTTTAATGTATCTTTTTCAGATAACACTACTACATCACCATCATATACAACATAATGTAATAACCCACTCTCTTTTCCGTGTTTATACCTAATCAAACTCTTCTCATTCATCAAACCACTCCTTTTCACTCTATACTTCATTATATAATTTGTTTTCAATTTGTTATAATAATTTGCTTATAGTTTGTATCATAGTCTATTACGTCAACCAGTATAAGAATTGCGATAATTCTCCTTATTAAATGCTTTCATACTTATGAATCCAAATCCTTTTATAGAAATACATCTTTGAATGAATGGTATGGTTTTATCTTCCATAATCAATAATATCTACATCACTATTTCAGCAACATTCCAACAATAACATACCAGTCTTTTTGTACTCCAATACTCATATATTGAACCAAAAAAGGTGTGAATCCATTAAGGAATTCACACCTTTTTTTCTTTTAAAGTTAAAAAATTCAATTACTCGGTTACACAGCTTCCACCAATGAATTCTCTTAATAGACTATTACAAGGAACTTTAAAATCATCAATATCAATGAAATATTTCATGAATTTAATTAGACGATTTGCTGTTACGTAATATTCACTGTCATTTGGTACAGCTTGTAATGTAGGTAAGGCATGTTTCTTTAGTACTGCTAATTCATACTGTAAAACTGAATTATATACATAGTCAGCTTCATCCAGGAATGGATAAACCCATTTGTATTCTCCACTTCTTACAGATGGCCACATTGATAATGTTTTCATCGCCGTACAGTCTCGGTATTTTTTATCACGAACAATTCTTCTAATCAGACGTAAATTTGTACTACTAATTGGGTTGTGATTATCAATATTCATTTGCAGTTGTGGTGTTATGTATATTTTATATTTTTGCTTATTTGGTATCATTTTTGTTAGTTCCGGGTTTAATCCGTGAATTCCTTCGATAATGATTGGACTCTCTTTTGATATTCTTAAAGGTTTATACCCAACTCTTTTTGCGACGGTAAAATCAAATACTGGAATATTTACTTCTTCTCCTGCGATAAGTGAAACCATGTTTTGATTAAACAGTTCAATGTCTAAGGTATTGATGTTTTCAAGATCTACTTGCCCATCAGGACCCTTTGTTAAACTCTCTAAATCAAGATAGTAATTATCAAGAGATATGGTTACTGGTTTTATGTTTCTTGTCATCAACTCAATTTTAAGTCTTGTTGAAAACGTAGTCTTACCACTCGAACTAGGTCCAGCAATTGCGATGATTCGTATTTCTCCTGATTTACTTTGGATAATATCTCCAAGTTCACCAAGCATTTTATTTTGTTTTGCTTCGCTTAATTGTACAAATTCAGATTGATTTTCTTTCATGATATGTTCATTTAAGTCCGCAATATTCGTAGCGTCAACTACATTAGACCATTTTGATGCGCTTCTTAGTAATCTTATGAAATGAGGTGAGTCACTAAACTCTGGTATTTCACTCATAACATCTCCCACAGGATATCTTAGTAAGAATCCAACATCATAAGGAGTAAGTTTATAGTTTTTAAGATATCCAGTGCTCGCTACCATATATCCGTACATATAATTTAAATACCCATCACAGTCGTAAAGATGAACATCCATGTCAGGTCTGTATTTTAAGGAATTTAGTTTATCCGTTGTTTCAAATTCATTATAAAGTTTCGCTGCTTCCTTTATCGAAAGAGTTAGTCTGTTAAACGGGATATCCTCATTAATTAATCTGTCCATTTCTTTTTTTATTGTTTCTAAGACAAACTTTATATCTATATCTTCTTTCTCTGCTACATAGCAAAAGATACTTCTAGATACCGAATTCTTGAATTTAAGGTTATACTCTGGGAATATGTTGAAAAAGGCCATTGAGACCAAATAACGTAATGAATTTTTATAAGCAATCCTAGCTTCTGTTGAAGTGTAGTCTAAAAACTCAATCTGAGCATCATAAGATACTTCATAATGAAGTTCTCGTAAACGGTTATTCACTTTCGCAACCAATACCGTTTTATCATTTTGATCTACTAAATCAATTAAAGCCACTTTATTTGCAAAGTTCTTAACTTCATCATTTATTCTTAATTTTATCATCTAATCACTCTTTCATCATTTTCTTCTTTAGAACTTAAATTAACTATATATTCTATACTAAAATGCTCAAAATGTAAAGGATTTCAACGTTATTATTACTAGCTTTAACGAAAGCAATTCTTAATCCTTGAAGAGGATTCAGCAAGTTACAAGAGTATATTTCACTACAAGGTTATCGGTTTATTTTTAATCCATATGAAGAAATGTATCGTCAAGTGAATAGTTACAAATCCAATGACTACAATAAATAGAAACTCAATCATTTATAATATACACATTCTTCTTTGATTAAGATGGTTTTTTCATTTGAACAATCCCATTCAACTGAATAATATTCTCTTAAGATTTCTACTAATTTCCTACCTATAAATTCTCTTTCTTCTCCTAGATTATGATTAATATATACTTTATCAAGTTGTTTGAGTGGGGGTTGTTCTTGATTTTCACCAAACCATCTAGCATAAATTCCAATTGCATTTTCACCATATGTTTCATCTAGCATTTTCGTTGTACATGACGGACTCATGAATCCTTTGCTAAAAGCATAATCTAGACTTAACTTATGTTTAACTTCTCTTAGGACTTTCTTTAATAGTTCAACATCCATATCCTACTTTTGATCCCTTTTTAGTATTTCTAGTTGAGTTTGTGCCTCTTTGCTACCTTGCTTCTTCGCCAACTCATACCATGATAATGACTTATCATAGTCTCGTTTGACCTCAAATCCATATTGGTATAAACATCCCATATATAATTGCGCGTCAAGATCGTTTGCAAGTGCCAATGATTTCGCCTCATCATTCGCTGCGTTATAGTGGAACTTTGCATAATTAATCCATCTTAACTCTTCTATGTCCTCTATCTTTCTCATATTGGCTGCTGCTTGTTGATATAAACTAAATGCAATTTTGTAATCCCGATTAACCACTCCCCCATGTGCATAAGCATACCCTAAGATAATTTGAGCATCTACATTTGATTTAGCGGCTTTCTCCATATATTTATTTGATTCAATTGGTTGCTTATTTTCCAGGAATATAGCATATTCAAACTGCGCACGACAATGTCCATTATCTGCAGCTTTCTTAAGCCAGAAAAGACGTTCTGTCATATAATAATCTCCATAGTATATTTTTGATAGTAAGTATTGTGAATCTTTATCACCTCTTGCAGCATTCTCCATATACCAACCAATTGCCATTTCCTTTTCTTGTTTATCTCGAGCACTACCAATCTTATAGGTATACCCATATTCTATTTGAGCTTGTTTGTCTCCTTGTTCTGCCTTTTCTAACGATTCAAAAAGCAGATTGTATTTCTTCCCTAAATTATATCCTTTATTGTAGAACTTTCTTAACTCCAATCTATCGTCCATTTCTTTCAATAACGCAATAATCTCATAATCTGTTATCACGTCTTCATATCCTAAATCTTTAATTTCTTGGAGTTTCTCATAAACATTTCCTATGTATCCTGACGAATGTGAGTTTCTATATGATTCAATTGCTTTCCTGTACCAAGTAATTGATTCAACTATATCTACTTCTACAGTATTTCCTTCATAATAGATTTCTCCCAATTTCATTTGTGACTCGAAATAATTGAAACGTTGTGCTGAGATTAGGTACCATTTAAATGCTTCTTTGATGTTTCCACTCTTCTCATACCGTTTTCCAAGATTGAAGGATGAACGGTTATCTCCTAGTTCATGAGCTTTTTTTAGCAAATTAATTCCTTTTGAGAAGTCTTCTTCATAATTGAAACTATAATTAGCCAATCTTCTTAAGGCAACAACACTTCCATTACTTTTTGCCTTGTTATACCACAATCTTGCCAGTTTCTTATCTTCTTTTACTCCGATACCAATATCATAAATATCTCCAAGCGTTAATTGTGCATTACCATATCCCTTTGTAGCAGCTCTTTTGATCCACATAACACCTTTATCGTTATTCGGTTCTACCCCAACTCCTCTTAACTTATAATACGGATAAAAATCTTGCCATATGGATAAATCGTTATCGGATTGTTTTTGAAGTCTATCGTAATCATTTATTACCAACTCGGTCTCTTTTAGATGGTAACTCTCCCATTCAATGTATGCGCAACCTACCAAATATTGAGATTCATTATGTCCTTTTTTTGCAGCCTTCAAAAACCAATCAAACGCCTCTTTTTGGTCATCAATCACTCCCAAACCCATACGATAGATTGCTCCTAGGTAATACTGTGCTTTAAGATTTTCATCACTTATGCTTAAAAAGAGAATCCTTGCTTCGTGGTAATTCTTTTTATTTAGTTGTTCAACTGCCTCATTAAGAACTTTATTATCCATATTGATTCCTCCTACTATTCTATACAAGTTTTATACTATTCTATACTATTGTATCACTTATTAAACATTATGTATACTATTCTATACTTGTATTCTAAAAAATGTTACAATAGTATACGAGGTGATCTTTATGAAACTTGATTTTAAAGGAATCATAACCAAGGATGAATTAGAAACCGACATCAATAATCTAGACGTTATCATGAATGAAAACGATTATGCAATTGTAGTAGATAATGGTGTAGGAAAATTTGTTATTTTTGATATGGATTTTGTGAAAAATAGACTTGAACTAAAAGATGAGAAGAAAAGTAGGAACAAACTTAAAAAGTCGCCTTTCACTTTGGTTGAAGCTATGATCCAAACATTGGAAGAAATCCCAGAAAAAAAGACAACAGCAATTATGCTATCGTCATTAGTCGAAAAATATTACGGTAGAACAGTATCTCCAGTAACAATAAGAACAAGGGCAGAAGAAAATGCAAATGGTGTTGGAGAATTTAATTACTTTATTATCGAACCAGGTAATGTCATAGGGTTATCAGATAATAGCAATTTTGATACTTATATGTTTAATAAAATGAAAAGAGCAATTGAATTTGAACTGCACAAAATGTTTAAAGATGAAACACAAATTGAGTTAAATACTCTTTTGTATAGAATAAATAGAATTGTGAATTCAACTACTTATCAAAAATATTCTAGTGATTTGAAGAATAAAGATATCATAAAAATGATAGAGGGTATGAATAAGTATGGAATCAGTGAAAACTACGTTGGTATAATTAAATAAGAAAAAGGCAATATTCATTTGATTGCCTTTTTTATTTACAATTTTGGTTCTTTGATACCACTATCTACATTAATAAAGAGTGATTATCTATTACCTTTTACAGTATGATTTCTTTGATTTCACTTATTAAATCACGATACTTTTCCGGTGCTTTAGTTATATTATGATTGTAATGATTTTTTTCATTGACTCTAATTACTCGATCATCAGAAACTTTAAGTCCCACATCTTTCCAATGTTGATATCCCCATAGAACAACAACTATCGTTTCTTCATTATTTGCGATTTCATTTACATGAGACACTATCGCATTTTGAGTTGGAAAGAATTTATTCGGCTTCTCAAAACATTTTCCGATCAGTTTAGAATAGGTTTTACTATGGTATCCAACAAGTTGAAAGAAACCAATATTCTCATAAATGGCATTCTCTCTTTCATTGTTCTCCTCGTAGATATCCCCTAATGTTTGTTTCCACCATTTAAATCCAGATGTTTCTCTTACTTTTCCCGA